>Ga0073928_10011458_pt1 | contig 10336 bp, 8 predicted proteins | sample PaiPotPPA55metaG_FD_76969 | JGI IMG/M metagenome (GOLD analysis project Ga0073928, IMG submission 76969) | Iron sulfur acid spring bacterial and archeal communities from Banff, Canada, to study Microbial Dark Matter (Phase II) - Paint Pots PPA... ...
CTGACTCGCGGTCATCTGCCTCATCGAGCAAAGCCAGGGCAGTATCGGCTTGCGTGACGCGGCCATGGGCGGGCGCTGTGCACTGCGGCTTCCCGTCCTTTGCACTATCTCAACTACGATCAAGTAGAACTCTAAATGACAGAAGCTTTTATTTGCGACGCGATCCGCACGCCCTTTGGACGCTACGGCGGGACACTGAAGGACGTTAGAGCAGATGATCTAGGTGCGGTCCCAATCCGAGCGTTAATCAGTCGTAACTCATCGGTCGACTGGGAACAGAGCGCTGACGTGATTTATGGATGTGCCAACCAGGCGGGCGAGGACAATCGTAACGTCGCTCGGATGTCGGCGCTCCTGGCGGGCCTGCCTATCAACGTTGCGGGATCTACGATCAATCGGCTATGCGGATCGGGGATGGACGCTGTAGGAAGCGCAGCGCGTGCCATTCGTGCCGGTGATGGTGATCTGTTTATAGCAGGCGGCGTCGAAAGCATGACCCGTGCGCCGTTTGTCATGGGTAAGGCCTCGACAGCGTTCGCCCGACAAGCTGAGATATTTGACACGACTATCGGTTGGCGCTTCATCAACAAGGCGATGCGCCAACAGTATGGCGTTGACTCCATGCCCGAAACCGCTGAGAACGTCGCGGTTGACTTTGGCATCGAACGTGATGCCCAGGATCGCTTCGCATTGCGAAGCCAGCAGAGGGCCGCTCGGGCGCAGGCAGACGGGACACTCGGGCACGAGATAACTTCTGTATTCGTACCGCAGAAAAAAGGTGGAATCGTTGCTGTCGAGCACGACGAGCATCTTCGGGAAACCACGCTCGAATCGCTGGCCAAGCTAAAGGGTGTAGTAAGGCCTGAGGGGTCGGTCACCGCGGGCAACGCATCGGGCATAAATGATGGCGCGTGCGCTCTCTTGATAGCCAGCGAGGAAGCGGCACGGCGAAATGGCCTCACGCCACGAGCGCGCATCCTTGGCATGGCAAGCGCCGGAGTGCCCCCGCGGATTATGGGTATCGGACCTGCGCCCGCGACTCAAAAGCTGCTTGCGCGTCTTCGCATGACTCTCGATCAATTCGACGTTATCGAACTTAACGAAGCGTTTGCTGCGCAAGGAATTGCCGTGCTGCGACAACTCGCCATCGCTGAAGATGACCCCCGCGTCAATCCGAATGGCGGTGCTATTGCGTTAGGACATCCGTTGGGCGCATCAGGCGCTCGACTCGTGACCACAGCGATGTACGAACTAGAGCGCCGCAAGAAAAGATTCGCGCTGTGCACGATGTGCATCGGCGTTGGGCAGGGCATCGCTATTGCGATCGAACGCGTCTAAGGAGCGGCTATGGTCCCTGCTGATTTGCCGCTTACTCGCGCCTAGAGTTTGCGCGTGAACCATACACGGTCCCGTGGAATTAATGTCACACGGATAGGGCGCATTCAATCATCGATGCGTTGGGAGCTCAATCGTATGCTTCATCTGTTTCAGCACAATATACGATTTGACATGCGCGATAGTATCGCTGATCAGTAGAGTGTTTGTCACAAACGTCGAGAGATCCTCAAGGTTTGATGCCACCACCTTCAGCAAATAGTCGGCGTCTCCGCTTACCGAGTGGGCCTCCTGGATAGCCGCGTCAGAACTCACAAGTTGCTGGAATAAGCGTAACGACTTGGCGTCGTGTGCTCGAAGGTTCACGTGGATGAACGCGAGCACGTCGAGTCCCACGGCTTTGTTGTCGAGGCGCGCGGCATAACCCTTGATCACCCCAGTTTCCTCAAGACGCGTGCGACGTCTTGAGACCTGAGATGCGGAAAGTCCTATAGCCGCTCCCACCTCCTGGTTGGTCAATCGCCCATTTTGCTGCAGAGCCGCCAGTAACCGCCAGTCATAGCTATCCAAAGTTGTTTCCTTTTTTCATGCACAGCTTGTGCATGGAGCTCGCGATTTCCATACCAAAACGCACGCATCGTGCGGCGTATGTGCAATACATTCTAATCATATCGACGGCGAACAGGGAACCCCCGGACGCCCCAAATTCTTTATGACTTTCTTTACTGGAAGCACTACATCATGCGCATGCAAATCGGGGCATTTCTCGTTCGTCGGCTCATCGAAGCGGGCATTCGCCACGTCTTTGGCGTCCCCGGAGACTTTAATCTGTCCTTCCTCGAGCAAATTCAGGCCGAAAAAAACATCGAGTTTGTGGGTAACTGCAATGAGCTCAATGCTGCCTATGCGGCCGATGGGTATGCCCGCACATCCGGTATCTCCGCATTCGTGACAACCTTTGGCGTCGGCGACCTCGGCGCGATCAGCGGCATCGCGGGCTCTTACGCGGAAAACCTTCCAGTTGTTCATATCACGGGTACGCCGCCGTTACATGCCGTAAATAGTCGTGCTCTGATTCACCATACTCTCGTCGATGGAGACTACGACAATATTGGCCGCTGCATGTCAGAATTCACCGTTGCACAAGGGAGGATTACGCCGGCGAACGCAGCATACGAAATTGACCGTGTACTTAGATCATGCTGGCTCGAACGCCGCCCCGTTCACCTCCAGTTGCCGTCGGACATCACGCATATTGAAGTTGACGTTCCGGAGTCATCGCTCGCTCTCGAAGACCCGAAAAGCGATCCAGGCCAGCTTCGCATTGCTTCGCAGCGGATTGCACGGGCAATACAAGCAGCCAAGTGTCCGGCTATCGTTGTTGACGCAGACGCCGATCGTTTTGGGGTAATCGACCTCGTGCTCGAACTTGCGGAAAAATGCAATATTCCGTGCGCCTGTTTGACGCCAGCTAAAGGTGCCCTTGATGAGGGGTCAAGGCTTTTTATCGGAACTTATGCGGGTGCCGCAAGCGCTCCGACGGTGCGGTCGATCGTGGAAAACGCAGATTGCCTCATCGGTGTGGGGATGCGGTTCACGGATACAAGCACCGCGCTTTTCTCGCAGCGCATCAACGTGGAAACATACATTGATTTACGACGTCACGATCTGAGCATCGGAACGACGCAAATGCCAGGGGTCATGCTTAAGGAAGTGCTCGCACAGGTTATTGCGGAGGTTAATCCTGTGTCCCAGTCTCTTGGCATTCACGCGCCAGTTGATCCAGTTGTATCTCTGCCACTGTCCGTCCATGGAGCCCTCACGCAAGCGACACTTTGGCCGCGCGTCAAGGATTTCATCAAACCTGGCGATGTGATAATCGGCGAGGCAGGTACATCTCACGCGTCGCTGTCGTCGATGAAGCTGCCCACCGGAGCAACGTACATTGCTCAGCCAATCTGGGGAGCAATCGGCTATACGTTGCCTGCGCTGTTTGGCTCACTCGTCGGTGCGTCGTCGAGACGTCATTTGCTTTTTATCGGTGATGGCTCATTCCAGTTGACGGTACAAGAGCTGTCGTCGATTCTTCGACGAGACCTTAAGCCCATAATTTTTTTGCTGAACAATCAAGGCTACACAATCGAACGGCTGATTCTCGGCAAGAACTCGGCTTATAACGACGTAAACAACTGGCGCTACGCCGAACTACCGCGTGTTCTCGATCAGCGAAATCACGCTATTTCGCTAGTAGTTGAGAGCACTGCAGAACTGGACGCTGCTCTTCAAAAAGCTGCTAAGGCAGATCGACTCGTCTTCATTGAGTTGAAACTGCCAATGATGGATGCTCCCCAGTCGCTAAGAAAGTTTGCTGAGCTGTTTGCTGACTACGACTATGGTGAGCGCGGCCCAAGAAACCCGCCCGAAAGCGCAAATCAGGCAGCAGAAACGCGTGAAGAGAGCCCAGCTGACGAAGCCGTATAAATTCCATGCTGCCCTGCTTACGGGCACAAATCAGTCTGTCACAAGCAGAGCGATTTCACGGATGGCGATTCGCGGCTTCCAATGAGCCGCGTGCCGATGTCCAACCTGGAGATTCAAAGAATATGGCTAATATTCCCCTGCTACCTGCCGTTCAGGTCTTTATGGGACGCCGTCACGGCCAGTTTATCGACGGTCACGCGGTGGCGGAAGGCACCGCAGAAACCATTCAAGTGGTCAATCCCTCGAACAAGGAGGTTGTCGCCCTCGTTCATCAAGCTACTGGAGCGCAGATCGGACAGGCGGTGGTTAGTGCCCGCGATGCCTTCGAAAGTTCGTGGCAGAGGACATCGCCGGCCCGCCGCGGAGATTTGCTAAACCGTCTGGCTGACCTAATGCAGGAGAACCGAGAAGAGCTTGCTCAAATAGAGAGCCTCTGCTCCGGCAAGGTAATCGGTCTCTCTCGAGCGTTCGAAATCGATTATTCGATTGCCTTCCTGCGTTATTACGCCGGTTGGGCGACTAAGATTCATGGACGCACAATGAGTCTCTCGCTGCCATCGGCCCAAGGCGAACAATACACGGGCTTTACACTTCGCCAACCGCTAGGTGTCGTTGCTGGGATTGTTCCGTGGAACTTTTCCATCATGATCGCTGTTTGGAAATTCGGCTCGGCGCTCGCTTGTGGCTGTACGGCGGTAATGAAGCCGAGTGAGTTCACACCGCTCACCATGCTCCGCGTCGCCGAACTGGCGATTGAGGCCGGCATCCCCGCCGGCGTGCTGAATGTAGTTAACGGCACCGGCGGCGAAGTGGGTCCCGCCCTGATTGCACATCCGATGGTGTCGAAGATCACCTTCACCGGATCGGTGCCCACGGGTGCTGACGTCGGCGTTGCCGCCATGCAGGCAGGACTCAAGCACGTCACGCTCGAACTTGGTGGGAAGAACCCCGCTGGTTTCCTGCCCGACTTCCCTGTTGACCGGACTATCGACGGTATTATTGAAGCGGCGTATTTGCATCAGGGAGAAGTTTGTGCGTCCGCAGAGCGGTTCTACATTCACCGCTCCCGAATCGATGAGGTCATGGAGGGCCTGAGCAAGAAATTGGCTACGATGAAGATCGGATCTGCGCTAGATGAAAGCGTGAACTTTGGTCCGCTTGCGAACAAGACCCACTTCGACAAAGTGATGTCCGCTTTCGCAAAAGCCCGGGAGCAAAATGGAGAATTCATCTATGGCGGATCGACTGCAAGCAATGAAGGATTTTTTGTGCAGCCCACCGCGATCCTCGCACGCTCACAAGCCGACACGATCATGACCGAAGAGGTATTTGGCCCGGTCGGCAGTTTTCTTGCGTACGACGATGTCGAGGAGATGCTCCACTATATGAACGACACGCGTTTTGGTCTGGCTGCGAGCATCTGGACCAATGATCTATCCAAGGCGCTGCGTCTTATTCACCGAGTGGAGGCGGGCACGGTTTGGGTCAATATGCATAACTACATTGATCCAGCGATGCCCTTCGGGGGAATTAAATCCTCTGGTATCGGCCGGGAGTTCGGTGAAGCATTTATCGAGCATTTCACTGAGTTGAAGTCGGTAATGATCCGGTATTAGGCGAGCATCTGCTCTCCATTTGAACATCCTATCGCACGTTATATTTGAGGAAGGTGAACATGTTTGCACACGTTGCGCCGTACGCCGGAGACCCAATTCTCGGTCTGATGGAAAAATACGCCCATGACACGCGGGCTAGCAAGGTAAACCTTGGTGTTGGAATTTATTATGACGAAGCCGGGCGCATTCCGGTATTGGAATCTGTTCGGGCAGCTGCCTTGCGCGTCCTATCAGCCAATCAGCCCACCTCATATCTGCCGATTGAAGGCGATCGGGACTATCGCGCGCTGGTTGGGCGCTTGTTGTTCGGCGAAAGCTTCGACGCGTTAGGCGATTCGCTTGCAATCGTGCAATCTGTCGGCGGCAGTGGTGCGCTGAAGGTAGGGGCAGACTTCCTGCGTCACCATTTCCCCTCCAGCACCGTCTATGTATCCGATCCCACGTGGGACAACCATATCGGTATATTCGAGGGCGCGGGTTTCCGGGTTGGACGCTATCGCTACTACGACGCTGTGACAAAAGGACTTGATCTCGAGGGGATGCTTGCAGATCTGCACGAGTTGAATGAACATGACATCGTGCTGCTTCATCCCTGTTGTCACAACCCGACCGGTGTCGATCCCGACCGGGCGCAGTGGCTGCAGATCCTCGACAAGGTTCAGGAGCGTAAGCTAATCCCTTTCGTCGACATCGCGTATCAAGGCTTCGGCGAATCGCTCGACGAGGATTCGTTTGTAGTCCGCGAGCTTGCGGAACGTGGCGAAAATTTCCTGATTAGCAACTCTTTCTCAAAGATTTTTTCGCTGTACGGTGAACGCTGCGGAGCATTGACGGTGCATTGCGCGGACGCAAGTCAGATGCGGAATGTGTTGGGACAACTGAAGCTAACCGTGCGCCGCAACTATTCGAGTCCGCCGACGCAAGGCATGCGTCTAATTTCGACAGTGCTAGGCGACGTCGCGCTGCGCAACGAGTGGGTCGCTGAACTAACATCGATGCGTGAACGGATTGTTGTAATGCGCGAGCGACTGCATGCGGCCCTCTTCAGTGCGGCGCCCCATTGCAATTTCGATCATATTCTCAAACAGCGCGGGATGTTCGCGTACACGGGGCTTGACACATCGCAGGTTTCGGCGCTGCAGTCAGACTTTGGCGTATATGCGGTGTCGACCGGCCGCATCTGCATTGCCGGTCTTAATACTTCGAACGTCAAGTATGTTGCTAACGCGTTCGCGCGTGTCGTCTAGTCTCATTGACTCGCAGACGCGTGGGCCAGTTCAGCGCTCTGGCGATTGCACACCAGCCGCGCGGGACCAACGGACCTGAGGCAAAACTCGGGCCTCTGATCTGCCAGCCGGTGTTTCTGCATAAGTGAGAATTTAAGCGTGGCATATAAGATTGGGGCGATCAAACAGCGGCCCGCGTCGTTCTTACTCATAACCCGACGGAATAATCCCTTTTAAAATCGGACTTTGATATATCAATTTTCCGAGACTATGCTCAGTTTCGGTTAATGGCTATAGCGGTCCACGGATCGCAAAGGTCAATATCCCGACAGAAATATTTGGAGGTGAACTCAAAAGCCGACCTACGCCCTGCAGGGGCACGAGGAGCTTGGAAACACAGAATGGAGTCAAATCGTGCTGCAAGAATACAAGACCATCGTCTGCAATACACCGGCCGGCCGATCCTCACCCGGCGTTTGTTGATCGGGAACATTCCTAGCACTGGGCGCTGTGCAGGAGTGGTGCCCATTGTATTACGCGAGAATTTGGTTGGCACGGGGGACTTCTCCCATCAGTTGCATTGGTTTTCTCAAGTTAGACTCGTCTGAGAGCGCTCCGTCGGCCTTCTTGTATGCACCGACAGTAGTCGGTCAATAGGGAACATCGAAATGGAGCACCAAACCCGCGTATGCGCAGACGTTGAGCCGACTTTTACATATCCCGTACTCGTCGAGACGGACGAGGCTGGCCTTCAACCGCTCGCCGCGAAGGCTGGCGCAAGACCTCTAAAGCTTTGGAAGAAACCCTGGAGCTTCTGCGTCGTGGAGCTGTCAGGATCGAGTACATAGGCGTCTTCTGAACAGATGCAATATATGACTTTCGACAGGCATCAACTTGAGACATTTTCAGTAGTCGTTGAGACTAGGCACTTCGGTCGGGCGGCCGACATTTTAAACGTTACTCGAGGTGCGGTGTCGCAGCGAATCATCGCACTGGAAGGAGCCTTTGGAACGCCATTACTTGTTCGCAATGGCATTACGCCCACGCCGGCTGGGGAAACGTTGCTTCAGCATATCCAGGCTCTTAAGGTTCTTGAGGCAGACACTCTCCAGCGGATCAAGCCAGATAGGAGAGGCCGGACGAAGATCGCGATTGCTGTCAATGCTGATTCGCTAGCGTCCTGGTTCGAGCCTGTGGCGTGTGCTATCGCGAAGGAGAATTTCGCGCTCGAACTGCTCGTCGATGATCAAGACTACACCCTATCGGTATTGACGCGAGGCGAGGCGATGGGGTGTGTTTCGACTGAGAGCAATGCGCCAACTGGCTTTGTGGCAAGACCCATTGGTGCCATGGAGTATGAATGTGTTGCGGTTCCGGAATTTACTAGCGCCCATTTTGCACAAGGACTCACTCTCCACAACATTCTGGCGGCGCCCGCGGTGCTGTTTAATCGCAAGGACAGTTTACATGCCGTCTTCCTGGAACGTTTGCTTGGGTTCCCCGTACGCGGCTATGCAACCCACTTTTTCCCCTCGCCGGTCGCATTGCTGAGGGCAATTCGGGCAGGGGTCGGATACGGACTGGTACCATCTATACATGCTGGCCCGCTGATCGATGCAGGCGACCTAATCTCCTTGGCGCCTGATCATAGTGTTGCGGTGAGCCTCTACTGGCATCACTGGGAGAAGGCGCCGCCAAATGCACAGGCCATCAGCGAACTGGTGCTGCGTCATGCGCGTGAGATTTTGACTCAGCAATCGGCTGACTCACTTGACGACTAGTGCCCACGCGGAAAGGTGTCTGCTTGACCAACTTGTATCCTGCGCAAGCGTTGCCTGGCGGAGTGCGAGGATACTTTCTGCAAACATCCTTTGTGTACTTAGCACTAGAGTCTGTGCGTCGACGTCGTCCACTTAGGAGGCGCGCTTGCAGACGGTGGAAAGAGCTGTACTTCGTTGCCAAGATATGCGGCATAAATTCGATTAGCCCAGCGCGGCTATTTAAATTAAACACCGTTGATGCGGGGTTAGAAAGACTGAACGAGACGTGTTGATGGAGGTGGTTAGCTTATGACACGTGTGCGTAACTAATCAAGACTAGAACCGATGATTCATCCATCTCCACCAACCGTTTTCTCCAGCAAATCTCAAAGGGCAAGAGAATCGGTCGAAGCGAGGGGGATAGCGGCGCGAAAAATATTGAAAAAAGCGGCATGGATTTTCCATACCGCCCGCGTTTGTCCGCATTGCGCGGCGTCCTGGATCGATCGCTTAGTTCATCAAGGGAGGGTTTCGGCTCAACGAGAACCGGGTGGCCGATTCGGCTTGCTTGAGGCAAACGCAGCCCACATCTGAGGCGCGAGCATAACCGCGAGACAGAGCGGAGGCGACACAAACAGCGGAGTTCCTTCAGGCATCGCCACAACGCCCGTCCAGCGTATCAAGTAGCAAGTCACTGCGATACTGCATCCGGTGGCGATCGAAGCATTCGCGGCCTTGTCGGACACGCGTACGCGCAGTAGTCCGAGTCCCAGCAGCGGGCCGACGGCGGCGAGGTACACCATATTGAGGTCGACCATCATATAAGCCGTTCAAGGTGCAGACATCGTCACGACGGTCACCGCGGACAAAGTCAATGCCACCATCATCACGCCGGACATGATCACTGCTGGCATGCACATCAATGCTGTCGGAGGGGATTGTCCTGGCAAAACGGAGCTTCACGCAAGCGTGCTTGAAGCTGCCGCCGTCTTTGTGGAATATGAACCGCAGACACGAATTGAAGGCGACATTCAACAGATGAGCCCGGACTTCCCGGTCACCGAGCTATGGCGGGTGATGTCGGCCCAAGCTTCGGGGCGAACCAACGCTTCGCAAGTCACCGTGTTCGACTCGGTCGGCTTCGCACTTGAAGACTATTCGGCGCTGACATTCATTCGCGACATCGCAAACGAATATCACATCGGCAAAACCGTGGAGCTAATTCCCGCGCTCAACAATCCAAAGAATCTTTTTGGAGCGCTTGAACTGCAATCAAGCCCACGTAGCGAGATGGCATTCGCTTAAACGCTTAGCTCGGCCGTCGTGCTTACTTGTTCGCGAACGTTAGTGGCGGAAAGCACGAGGTCGAGTTGCTGTTTTTAAGCAGCTTTGTTGAGGTGATTATGTCAATCCTTGCATCATCTGTAGCGTAAGCGGCTCGTCCCCACCGTCGTAGGCGGTGACTGCGATACACAGCAAAGTGGTGCCCATCAAATTGAAATGATGGACACCACTTTGATGTCGCTCCGAGTCACCGTCTATGACGGTCTATTCGAGGCCCTTACGGATGTTCATGGGCATTGGTCCAGGCAGTATGCCGCCAACCACCACCGTCACGCTGAGCACAGATCGGTCAGTAGCCCTGGTTAGGAGAAGGCGTTGCATGAAACGACGGAAGCGCACCCCAAAGAACCCAAGCCGAAGCTGTTCGTGGTAGAACGCGTCTGCGTTCGCGCTGCGCATAGAGTTCGAGCGTCTAACGAACCGCGAATTCCGGTCACAGAGCTGCTTACGCAGACCTCGAATCGACAATCAATTGCTACCAGTTGAGTCTCAGTGATGCAGAAGCTTGCCGAAGAAGGTCGGACGATGATTGTGGTCACGCACGAGATGGGTTTCGCTCGCAATGTGTCTAACC
>Ga0073928_10011460_pt1 | contig 10336 bp, 9 predicted proteins | sample PaiPotPPA55metaG_FD_76969 | JGI IMG/M metagenome (GOLD analysis project Ga0073928, IMG submission 76969) | Iron sulfur acid spring bacterial and archeal communities from Banff, Canada, to study Microbial Dark Matter (Phase II) - Paint Pots PPA... ...
CCCCCGTTTTTCGATTTGCTCGCTGCTTCTTTGCTCGCTGAATCTGACGACTTGGGTATGCCGATTGGCGCCACACGCCTTATTCCCCGTTTCAAGGATCGACATGACTTCGAGCAACACCCATAGCCCGCTGGACTCCATCGCTGCACTGGCACTCGGTGAAGACACACCCGCCGCGCCGGCAGCATCTGTTTCGCCCGCTATCCCCGCCCCTATTTCTTCAGTTGCGCCCGTCGCCGCTGCTATCGCCGTGCAGACCGGCCCGAGCTTCGAGTCGCTCGGCCTGTCGCCTGAGATCGTTGTTGCCCTGACGGCCGCCGGCTATCAAGTACCGACCCCGGTTCAGCAGCGCGCGATTCCCGCAGCGCTCGCCGGCCGCGACTTGCTGGTTTCGAGCCCGACCGGTTCGGGCAAGACCGCAGCATTCATGCTGCCGGCTATCGAACGTTTCTCGCAGCTCGAAAAGGCCAAGGCTGCCGCTCCGCGTGAGCCGCACGACCCGAACGCCCGCCCGGCTCGCCGCACCCAGCCGGTCGCTCGTCCGACCATGCTGGTCCTCACGCCGACCCGTGAACTCGCGATGCAGGTTACCGCTGCCGCGACCACCTACGGCAAGCACCTGCGCCGGTTGCGCACGGTCAGCATTCTCGGCGGTGTTGCATATGGCCAGCAATTGATGCTGCTCGCGAAGAACCCGGAAATCCTGGTTGCTACGCCGGGCCGTCTGCTGGACCATCTGGAACGCGGCCGTATTGACCTGTCGCAACTGCAAATACTCGTGCTCGACGAAGCCGACCGCATGCTGGACATGGGTTTCATCGACGACATCGAAACCATTGTTGCCGCTACCCCCGCTTCGCGTCAGACGCTGCTGTTCTCGGCAACCATCGACGGCAAGATCAGCTCGCTGACCGGCCGCCTGTTGAAGAACCCGGAACGCATCGAGATCATTCAAAAGCTCGAAGCGCAGAACAACATTGCGCAAACCGTGCATTATGTCGACGACCGCGATCACAAGGATCGTCTGCTCGACCACCTGTTGCGCGACGCCGGCCTGGATCAGGCTATCGTCTTCACGGCGACCAAGAACGACGCTGACCAACTGGCTATCCGCTTGTCGGACGCTGGTTTTGAATCGGCTGCACTGCACGGCGATCTGCCGCAAGGCGCGCGTAACCGCACGATTCGTGCACTGCGCGAGCGCAAAGTGCGCGTGCTGGTTGCAACCGACGTCGCCGCTCGCGGTATCGACATCCCCGGCATCACGCACGTGTTCAACTACGATCTGCCGAAATTCGCGGAAGACTACGTTCACCGTATCGGTCGTACGGGCCGTGCTGGCCGTACGGGTACGGCAATCAGCCTCGTGCACCACGCTGAGCAAGGCGCGCTGAAGCGCATCGAGCGTTTCGTGCGCGTACCGCTGAATGTGAGCGTGATCGTTGGCTTTGAACCGCGTCGTTCGGCTCCGGCTGGTGGTGGCGGTGGTCGTCCTGGCTTTGGCGGTCGTGGCCGTCCGGGCGGTGGCGCTGGTGCGGGTGGCGCTGGTCGTCGCTTTGGCAGCGGCGGTGCCGGCAACGGTGGTTCGGCCAAGCCGGGCGGCTGGGGCAACAAACCGGCAAGCGCCGGTGGTGCTCGCGATTCGCGCGACGGTGGCTCGCGTGACGGCTATCGTAGCGGTGGTGGATCGCGTGACGGCGGCTCGGGCTTCGGCGGCGGTTCGCGCGACGGTTATGCAGCACGTCGCAACGACGGCCCGCGCGCTCCGCGTCGTGGCAGCTAAGTCTTATCAATAGTGCGGCGCGGCGTCTCGCGCGCCCCTCAATAAAAACCGATGCTTCGCGCATCGGTTTTTTTTCGTCCGATCCCCGAATTTCACAATATGGAATAAGCTTTTGTGCCACGAAATTGTTGGTGCGTGGCACAAATCAGAGCATCCCAGCATGAAGAAAGACATTTCTTAATGTGAAATTAATTCTTCAATGCATTGATTTATAACGATAATTTTTATCGCCCAAACACCATTAAAGCGCTTTCTCCTCGGTCTTCACTTCCCTAGACTCTTATATAAGAGTTGAGCAACCGGAAACGTCACTGACGGCTTCAGCTTCTCGACCGGACGACCATCCATTAGTCATTAGTCAGGTAATCAAAGGAGAAACGCCATGTCGCGCCAACAACAAGCTCAGGAACTTCAGAAGCAATGGGACACGGATCCGCGCTGGAAGGGCATCAAGCGCAGCTACAGCGCCGACGACGTCGTGCGCCTGCGTGGTTCAGTGCCGGTGGAGCACACGCTGGCCAAGCGCGGCGCGGAGAAACTGTGGGCGTCGATTCATGAAGAGCCGTTCGTCAACGCACTCGGCGCGCTGACAGGCAACCAGGCCATGCAGCAGGTCAAGGCCGGTTTGAAGGCGATCTATTTGTCCGGTTGGCAAGTGGCCGGCGACGCCAACGTCGCGGGTGAAATGTATCCCGACCAATCGCTGTATCCGGCTAATTCGGTGCCGCTGGTCGTCAAGCGTATCAACAACACGCTGACGCGCGCTGATCAGATCCAGTGGTCGGAAGGCAAGAATCCGGGCGATGAAGGCTATCTCGACTTCTTCCAGCCGATCGTGGCCGACGCTGAAGCGGGTTTCGGCGGCGTGCTGAACGCGTTCGAACTGATGAAGGCGATGATCGAAGCAGGCGCTGCGGGCGTGCACTTCGAGGATCAGCTGGCATCGGTGAAAAAATGTGGGCACATGGGCGGCAAGGTGCTGGTGCCAACGCGTGAAAACATCGCGAAACTTACGGCGGCACGTCTCGCGGCCGACGTTTCGGGCACGCGCACCATCCTGCTCGCCCGGACGGATGCGGAAGCGGCGGATCTGGTGACGTCCGACGTGGATGAAAACGACCGGCCGTTCCTCACCGGCGAACGCACCGTGGAAGGTTTCTTCCGCACGAAGCCGGGTCTGGAGCAAGCGGTCTCGCGCGGCCTCGCCTACGCGCCGTATGCCGACATGATCTGGTGCGAAACCGGCAAGCCGGACCTGGAGTACGCGAAGAAGTTTGCCGAAGCGATTCATCGTGAATTCCCGGGCAAGCTGCTTTCGTATAACTGCTCGCCGTCGTTCAACTGGAAGAAGAACCTGGACGATGCGACCATCGCCAAATTCCAGAAAGAGCTCGGAGCGATGGGCTACAAGTTCCAGTTCATCACGCTGGCCGGCTTCCATGCGCTGAATTACTCGATGTTCAACCTCGCACACGGCTATGCACGCAATCAGATGAGCGCGTTCGTCGAGATGCAGGAAGCGGAGTTCGCCGCGGCTGAGAAGGGTTTCACCGCAGTGAAGCATCAGCGTGAAGTGGGAACGGGATACTTCGATGCAGTGACGCAAGCGGTTGAAAAAGACGCATCGACAACCGCGTTGCACGGTTCGACCGAAGATGAACAGTTCTTCGAGAAGAAAGTCGCTTAATCTCGCCAAGGTGACCGGGTAGGTTGGCAAAAAAAGCACGCGGCCTAAAGTCCGCGTGCTTTTTTATTGCTGGCACATTGGCAACATCAGAGTTCGTTTCCAGAATGGCATGCGCGAATTCTGCTTTACGGTATGCACACTTACCCACGGAACGCTAAAAACCTACCGGTAAACAATCACCGGAATCTTGGTGTGAGTCAGCACCCGCTGGGTCTCGCTACCAATCAGCAAACTGCCTAAACCCCTTCTCCCGTGCGACGCCATGAAAATCACATCGCAGCCGTCGCGCTCCGCAATATCGATAATGCCGATATAAGGCGCAGACTCCACGCTGGTGACGGAATTGCAGGAAACACCCACAGCGGCAGCGGCCTTTTCGACCGCGCCGAGATGCTCCCGCGCTTCCCGTTCGGCGCGCTCATGAAAATCCCCGGGCGGCTCGACGGCGACATCGGCGAAAGGCGAATACGGATAGAGCGGCAAGCAGGCATAAGCCGTAATCCGTGCACCCACCGACTGGGCAAGATCGATCGCGCCATCAATGGCTTTCTGCGAAAGAACCGATCCGTCCGTCGGAACCAGAATGTGCTTGAACATGGTCGACTCCTCGGCAGTGGCCATCGTGCACTTTCATTGTAGTAACTGAATCAGGGCAAGCGGCCTGTAATTCAGCCCCAATAACCGGGCGCGCCGAACGTATGTTTCAGCAGATCGAGAAACAACCGTACTCTCAGCGGTAAATGCCGGCGCTGCGGAAACACGGCATGAATCCCGATAGGCGGTGCCGAGAACGCTTCGAGCACGCTGACAAGACGACCATGGGCGATGTCATCCCCTACTTCCCACCATGAGCGCCATGCGAGCCCGTATCCCGCGAGACACCACTCGTGCAGCACGGCGCCGTCGGAGCACTCCATTGTCCCGGATACGCGCATCTGCACGATCTTGCCGTCCTTCTGGAACACCCAGCCGCGCTGCTGATTCGAGCTCGCCCCAAGCGGCAGGCAGTTGTGCTGCGCGAGCGCGTCGAGGTCGACGGGCGCGCCACGCACGCGCAAGTATTCCGGCGACGCCACGCAAACCCGCCGGTTCTCACCCAGCTTTAGCGACACCAGCGACGAATCCGGCAACTCGCCAAGCCGCACGGCGCAATCGAACCCTTCGTTGACCAGGTCGACCATGCGGTCCGTGAGGTCAAGCGTGATGGACACATCCGGGTGCATCGAGGTGAAAACGGGCACGAGAGCGGCAACATGACGCCGCCCAAAACCCGCCGGCGCCGATACCCGCAAATGCCCGCTCGCCTTCACCCCGCCCGCCGATACGCTCGCCTCGGCGCTCTGCATGTCATGAATGACCCGCTGGCAATCCTCCAGAAATGCTGATCCTTCGAACGTGAGCGTCAGCCGGCGCGTGGTGCGCACAAGCAGCTTCACCCCTAGCCGTTCTTCAAGCGCGTCCAGCCGCCGGCCGATCACGGCAGGCGCAACGCCCTCAGCTTGCGCAGCCGAGGACAGGCTTCCCTTCGCGACGACCGCCACGAATGTTTCTATTTGCTTGAAGCGGTCCATATGCGCGCTTGTTCGGATGACAGGGCACCCAGATTAGGTGTGAAAAAGTCAAAGATCAAGTGATCTATACGCATCTTCCGCTCATTTCAACGCACTAATAGAATGATTGGAGACCTACTTACGGAGCGCCAGCCATGTCACAGACATCGATTTCGCCTCCTCGTGCAGTCATCTTCGATGCCTACGGCACGCTGTTCGACGTGCACTCGGTCATGGCGGCCGCCGAGCAGCTATTCCCGGGCCACGGCGATGCGCTTTCGCAGTTGTGGCGCCAAAAGCAGATCGAATACACGCAATTACGCACGCTTTCCGACCCCGCCGGCGCTCGATACGAGCCGTTCTGGGCGATCACGCTCGACGCGCTGCGCTTCGCCGCCACGCGCCTGAAGCTGGAACATGCCCTGACCCCGGCCGCCGAAAAGCGCCTGATGGACGAATACGCGTGCCTCGCGGCATTCCCCGACACCGTCGCGGCGCTCAAGCGGCTGCGCAAACGCGGAGATCTGACACTCGCGATCCTGTCGAACGGCAATCCGCAGATGCTGGACATCGCGGTGAAAAGCGCCGGCATGTCGGGACTCTTCGATCACGTCCTCTCAGTAGACGCCGTGCGCGCTTACAAACCCGCCCCCGCTGCCTACACACTCGGGACGCAAGCTATCGGCGTGGCGGCCTCGGAAATCGTGTTTGTATCGTCGAATGGCTGGGACGTGACGGGCGCAACATGGTTTGGCTACACCACCTTCTGGCTCAACCGCATGGCAATGCCGGCGGAACAACTCGGCGTCCTGCCACGTGGCACTGGACGCGATATGGCCGATCTGCTTGCTTTCATCGATGCCGGCTGTCCACCGCACAAGCACACCACGCCATTTGATCTTTCCAACCGCATGCGCCGCAACCCGGGCGGCTAACCCGTTTCATCCGATTCACCAAGCACGCAAAACCGTCTGACCGACCAAGGAGATGTAGAACATGGCGAACACGCCGACCCACGTGCCGCAGGGCATGACCATCACGGCTGAAATCAAACCCGGCTACGAGACTATCCTGACGCCTGAGGCGCTTGAATTGGTCGCAACGCTGCATCGCACATTCGAGCCGCGTCGTCAGGCTTTGCTCAAGGCGCGTGCCGAGCGCACGAAGCGGCTGGATGCAGGCGAACGCCCGGATTTCCTGAGCGAAACGCAGTCCATCCGCGATGCCGACTGGACCATCGCACCGTTGCCCAAGGCGCTGGAATGCCGCCGGGTTGAAATCACCGGACCGGTCGAACGCAAGATGATCATCAACGCGCTGAACTCCGGCGCGGATGCGTACATGACCGACTTCGAGGATTCGAACACACCGAACTGGGACAACCAGCTGACCGGTCATATCAACCTGAAGGAAGCGGTACGCGGCACGATCTCGCTCGAACAGAACAGCAAGTCATACAAGCTCAACGATAAAACCGCGACGCTGATCGTGCGTCCGCGCGGCTGGCATCTGGATGAAAAACACGTGACCGTGGATGGTCAGCGTGTGTCGGGCGGCATCTTCGACTTCGCGCTGTTCCTGTTCCACAACGCAAAGGAGCAACTGGCTCGTGGCGCAGGTCCTTACTTCTATCTGCCGAAGCTGGAGAGCCATCTCGAAGCGCGCTTGTGGAACGAGATTTTCGTGGCGGCGCAGGAGATCGTCGGCGTGCCGCGTGGCTCGATTCGCGCGACCGTGCTGATCGAAACCATCCTCGCTGCGTTCGAAATGGACGAGATCCTGTACGAGTTGCGCGAGCATTCGTCGGGGCTCAATGCCGGCCGTTGGGACTACATCTTTTCAGCGATCAAGAAGTTCAAGAACGACGCTAATTTCTGCCTCGCCGATCGCGCGAAGATCACGATGACCGTGCCGTTCATGCGAGCCTATGCGCTGCAATTGTTGAAGACGTGTCACCGGCGCCAGGCACCGGCCATCGGTGGCATGAGTGCGTTGATTCCGATCAAGAACGATCCGCAAGCCAACGACACAGCCATGGGCGGCGTGCGTTCGGACAAGGCGCGTGATGCAGGCGACGGTTACGACGGCGGCTGGGTTGCGCATCCGGGCCTCGTACCGATCGCAATGGAAGAGTTCGTGAAAGTGCTCGGTGACAAGCCGAACCAGATCGCGAAGCAACGCGAAGACGTGCAGGTTACGGCTGCCGACCTGCTCGATTTCCGCCCTGAAGATCCGATCACCGAAGCCGGCGTGCGCGGCAATATCAACGTGGGGATCCACTATCTTGGATCGTGGCTCGCGGGCAATGGCTGCGTGCCGATCCACAACCTGATGGAAGACGCGGCGACCGCGGAAATTTCGCGCTCGCAAGTCTGGCAATGGATTCGCTCGCCGAAAGGCAAGCTCGACGATGGCCGCAAAGTAACCGCCGAGATGGTTCGCGCCTTCACGCAGGAAGAGCTGGTCAAGGTGAAGGAAGTCGTATCCGGTGACACCGCACCGTACGACCGGGCAGCGACGATTTTCGAAGCGATGTCGACATCGGATACGTTCGCGGAGTTCTTGACGTTACCGCTTTACGAAGAGATTTAAGACCTTTCGCTGGTCTTCGATAAAAAGAAAGCCGCTCTGGAAATTCAGGGCGGCTTTTTTTATCGGCGCTGAACAATCACTGCCTTGCTCACCTTGATCGTCGATAAACAATCCAATCGCCGCTATCGATACGCAGCAAACCCTCCACCGCCTCTTCGCCGACCAGATAAATCAGACAATCGATAACCTGCGCACGACCGTCTATCTGAGCCGCCACCGGCAACCGTTCGCTGCGGTACAAGCCGATGACACCCGGCACGACCTCTTCGATTTCATCGAGCACGGGCACGAGTGTTTCATCAATTCGATAGATATCGCCACGCACCGGCCCCGCTGCGGAATCGAGCACCAGTCCGGGATAAGCGTTGAAGTCGTACAGCCGTCCATTGATATGACCCGGGCCGATCAGCACCGGCTCGGCGATCCCATGACGCTCTGCCGCCAGGCGAATGTCGTTGCTCTCGCCCGCTCGCAGCGTGCCGTAGACGAATACGTGTTGCATGCGTTCCATTCCTTCGATGAAGATACAACGCGCATTATGCCAAGCGCATAGGCCGGCCTTTATGTCACGACAGCACGGCAAGTGAAACACGTCCGGCGCCCGGTTTCACAGCCAAGCCCACCCGATGCCTTTAATATCACGGTGGAGGAGCGCTTAAAAACCATGTTCACGCCAACCGATCAACCACCTCAACCGCTGCAGCCGCTGCAGCCGCTGCAACCGGAAGAAGTCGAGCATCTCGACATTCCGGCGGAGTCGTCGCCTACGCTTGCGCATCCCATCCGCGTGCGTTCGCGGCCCGTGCCCGCCGGCGTCAGGATCGCGCGGCACACGCACGCGTGGGCGCAGGTCGCGTGCACGACGCGGGGCGTATTGCGGATCGCAGCCGAGGGGTCAACGTGGATGGTGCCGCCATCGCGGGCCATCTGGGTTCCGCCGAACGTGACGCATGAAGTGGTGATCGTGGAGGACGCGTTTCTGCGGACGCTGTATATAGACGCGAGCGTGGTGCCGCCGGGACTGGATGCGTGCCGCGTGGTCGAAGTGTCGCCGCTGTTGCGCGAGGTGGCTGTTGCGCTGGACGACCTCACTATTTCACGCGAACGCGAGCGGCTGCTCGGCACGCTCGCACTCGATGAAATCACGCGCTCGCGGCCGCTGCCCCTCTCCATCCCTATGCCCACCGACAAGCGCCTGCTGGCATTATGCGAAGCCGTTCTCGCCGACCCTGCTTCCGCGGATTCGCTCGAGCACTGGGCAACGCTTGCCGGTGCAAGCACCCGCACAATCGCGCGTTTGTTCCGGCGTGAACTCGGCGTGAGTTTTTCGCAATGGCGTCAGCAGGCAGTACTGGCGCGCGCGATTCCGTTATTGAGCCAGGGACGACCGCTTGCACAAGTTGCGTTGCTGCTTGGCTACCAAAGCCAGAGCGCCTTTTCCGCGATGTTCAGACGTGCGTTCGGCGAGAGTCCGCGAGCATTTTTTGTCCGCGACGGTGAACCGCGAGACGATAGTCATACCGCCGCACCCGGCGAGCGCTAAGGCGCTAAACGCCGCGCACCATATGCCGGATCGCGCCGAATTGTGCGAGTCGCGAGCCCGCGGTTTTATAACCCATGCGGATATAGAGGCGGGCAGCGGGGTTATCGACGAATACGCGCAACTGTGTCTCGGTCAATCCGCGTGCTCGCGCCCAGCGGTGCGCGGTATCGAGGAGAAATGTTCCCGCGCCCGTCCGGCGCCAACCCTCCACCACTTGTACGTCGCGGATGTGCAGCGACTGGTCTTCTTCCGTCACGCGCATCACGCCAATGGCCTGGCCGTCGCACTCGAGTATGAAGTTTTCCGACTCCCGCCAGCTGCCCAGGAAAAGATCGCTTCGCCACACGAGATTGTGGCGTCGGTAGTAGCCGTTCATGTTGTTGCGCGTAAGCGCCTCGGCGAACGAAAAATCGTCCATCGACGCCAGGCGCAACTGAAACGGCGAGAGAGCTTCGGTGGGATCGAGCATTGCGCGATGAAAGCACTGAATCAAGTCATCAACACTAAGTCAGCCGGAGCCCGCTGGCAATGGAGAGTTTTACGAGCGTGTACGTTCGATGGCATGCACGCCACACGTTCAACAGAATGCAACGGGATGACCGGTCGGAGGAGCTGCGGGGGAAATCAGGAGAAAAAAGAGAAAACGCGACGCACAAAAAACGTGGACGAAAAAAATCCAGCTTAAGCTGGATTTTCTTTTACAACTTGTTGGCGGAGCGGACGGGACTCGAACCCGCGACCCCCGGCGTGACAGGCCGGTATTCTAACCAACTGAACTACCGCTCCACTTCTTTCCATCAGTTCGTGAGGTTGGTTGGCTCATCAAACTTGCAGCGCTTCTGGCAGCCGCCGATGTTTTGGCGTCCCCAAGGGGATTCGAACCCCTGTACTCACCGTGAAAGGGTGATGTCCTAGGCCTCTAGACGATGGGGACATAAACTTTTCAGTTAATGTCTTTTACTCTTTTCGCTTAATCCCGACTGGCTTCTGATTAACTTCGATTAACACTTTCTTAATCGCTTGAATCTTGCTTGATACTTATTAATCAGTTACTTGTCAGTCAGCAGCGAAGAACGACATTATAAACAGCTTTGGGATTCTTGTGAAGCTTTTTTTCCGATGCTCTGGCGCTTTAAAAAGCTTCGTTTCTGTTCTGTGGTGGGGTAAGCGGGATCGAAAAA
>Ga0073928_10011461_pt1 | contig 10336 bp, 9 predicted proteins | sample PaiPotPPA55metaG_FD_76969 | JGI IMG/M metagenome (GOLD analysis project Ga0073928, IMG submission 76969) | Iron sulfur acid spring bacterial and archeal communities from Banff, Canada, to study Microbial Dark Matter (Phase II) - Paint Pots PPA... ...
CAACGGAAGGTCATCGAACCCCGCCTCCTCAGCAAGATTGAAGCGGCGCTGGAACGGCAGGGCCTCACGATGTATGAGCCGCCGGCCGACAGTCAGGACCCCGACGCGCCCCCGAGTGGCATCGCCGTCTACCGCTTCCCCGAGTGGTTCACGGCGCAGTATCCGATGAAGGGGCCGCAGGGCCAGCGCACCCGGCCACTCGTTCACCGCCGCAATCTCATCACCCAGACGAAGTGGCAGGGTCCGGACCGCAAGAAATACGACATTGTTCCCCTCCGCTTTGTCCAGGCGTGTCCGAACGGTCATATTTCAGACGTCGATTGGTACGCCTTTGTGCATGGTGTGGGCGTTGAGGGTGCCGACCCCTGCCGCCGTGATCTCTTCGTGGATGAGTGGGGCACCAGCGGAGACCTAACGGAAGTCGTGATTCGCTGCGACTGCGGCAAGAGTAAGCAACTCATCATCGCCCTGGAGGACAAGACTGCGCTCGGCTGGTGCCGGGGACGAAGGCCATGGCTGGGCGGCAGCAACTCCGAACCCAACTGCCGCGATCCGAAAGGCCAGCCGACCTTCAACAGGCTGCTCAACCGGTCGGCTTCCAATGCCTGGTTCCCACAAGTTCTGAGCGTCATCTCCATCCCAGACGAAGACGAAAAGCTGCGCGGGGCGGTCGAAAAAATATGGGAAGACCACCTGCAGTATGTCAATTCGCTCGATGATCTGCCCGGCGAGCGAAAGCGGGGAAAGGTCGCGGCGGCGCTGGAGGGCTATTCCGATGGAGCCGTCTGGGCCGAGATCGAACGCCACCGCGGCGGCTCTTCATCGGCGTCCACAAAGACCATCAAGCAGGCGGAAATTGAGACTCTGCTCGCCAGCCCGGACCAGATCGGTCAGGACGAGATTGAAGGCGACTTCTACGCGCGCAGCTGGCGGCTCGCACCGCCGCTCGGTGCGATCTGGAACAAGATTGATCGTGTCGTCCTAATCCACCGCATGCGCGAAGTAGTTTCATTGATCGGGTTCACACGCTTCGAGCCTGCCACGAATGACATCGATGGTGAACTCGCGATTGGTGTGAATCGTGCTGCGCTGGCTGACGAGGTCCGCTGGGTTCCCGCTGTGGCAAATCGCGGCGAGGGAGTCTTCATCTCCTTCAAAGCGGAAGAGGTTCGCGCCTGGCGTCAACGGAGTGAAGTCTCGAAACGGGAACTCGAACTGGCGGAAGGCTTCAAACTGTGGAAGAAACAGTATCCAAACTCGAAGGCGCAGTTCGTGGGGGCTCCATACATGATGCTGCACTCGCTCGCGCACTTGCTGATCACGCAGGTATCGCTGGAGTGCGGCTACTCCTCGTCCGCGATTCGTGAGCGGGTCTACGCCGGAGACGCCGGTTACGGCATCCTGCTTTACACCGGCTCGCCGGATTCCGAGGGGACGTTGGGCGGGCTCGTCGAGATCGGCCGCAAGATCGACCAGCATCTCCGCAACGCGATAGAACTCGGCCGTCTCTGCTCTAACGACCCGGTTTGTGCCCAGCACACCGCAAAGCAACTGCTCGAAGAACGCTTCCTTCTCGGGGCGGCGTGCCACGGCTGTCTGCTGATTTCAGAAACCTCGTGCGAGCGCTTCAATCAATACCTCGACAGGTCGCTTGTCGTCGCCACGGTCGGCGCAGCCGGTGCGGAGTTCTTCACCGATCAGGATCTGGCGCTTCCATGAAACTGATCCACTCGTTGCCGGCGAGCACGCTCGAATCCATGTCGCAGGCGCTCAAGGCCGGTCGCCTCAAACCCCCGTACACCGCGTTCAGCGTGGCCGAATGGGCGCCGCAAGCGGCTCGCGAATCGCTCGCGTCCGAGTTCTCGTCCCTTCAGACCCTCGGTTTCACGCCCTCCACTCTCGCCATAACCATCGAAGCTCTCGCCGAAGACGCCGCCGCCCGGCAGCGGGCAATCGACCAGATCCAATTGGTCTGGACCAGCCCCGATGAGGAAGGCCCGCACGTCCGTGATACGAGCGTCGTCGTGCGGCAACTCCTATCCGAAGCGCGCCAATCGCTCTGGATCTCCACGTACAGCATCTTCAACGGCCAGGAAGTCTTCCTGCCCATTGAAGAAGCCTGGTCGGTCCGCCCCGAACTTGAAGTTGTCCTGATTCTGAACATCCCGCCAAACCAGGACGCTGCCGTCGAAAAGTACGCCTGGTCATTTTGGAAATATCACTGGCCATGGACGAGGAAGCCAGCGGTGTTCTACGACCCGCGGAGTTCCGAAAAAACGCCGGCGACGCCTGCCTGCCAGCACGCAAAATGCATTCTCGTGGACGGAGTCACTGCATTCATAACGTCCGCGAATTTTACTGAGTCCGCGCATGAACGGAACATCGAACTCGGCGTGCTGTTCCGCGACAACCCGAGGGTCGCAGGGTCGATCCGGTCGAAGTTCGAGAGTCTCATTGGGGACGGATTTCTGAAGCCCTTGCCGGCGGGCTGAACGTCGGTGCCGTGCCAGGAAATGGGCCGCCCGGCGCTATACGGCCACGCGCAGCTTGATCCCATCGTTAGGCGCATGAACGAGGCCTGGCCTCGCGCCGCGATACTACTACGAGTCTCTTTTTCGCTACCGATAACACCCCACAACGAGTTCTCGTCTTTAGAGGCGCGGCGGGCTGGCGACCGGCCATGATCTGGGTCGGCTCGGCGTAGGAACTTGGATCTCAAGCGACTGCATCGGATTGGCGCGCATTCCTCAGAGTCTGTTCCAGGATCGTTTCAAAGCCTACACGCCCAAATGGAATGGCGTTACCCTCTGGATCGACAAGTAGCACTACACGTCCCGGAAAACGATCCATCATCGCTGAAAGAGGAGACTCGGCGTCGGGCGATCGGGTGAGGGAACAAATCACACGCAGGTCCGGATTGGCGCGAAGTGCAAAGTCAAATATTTCTCGAATGTAGGGGTCTGCAAAACGGAAGCCAATCACAACCACTGCCTCGCATCGCAGCAGCACGGTCTTCAGCAGCGTGTGGAGCGTGATGAACGGTTCCAGTTCCGGAACGCTCTTGTAGCCGAAATAGAGTAAGCAATCATGAGGAGTAGCCATTCCCCAACCGGTGTCTATCGGCCCGGTAGCGTCCCTCTTCCACGTAGCAGACCCATGCAGTTTGACTACCTGGACCAATCGCTCGCCGGGTGCCGGTTGAGCCCGGAAAAGCTCTGGTTGCCATCGGCCAGGCCGCTCCGTCGTAAATCCAGTGCACGCCCGTAGGGTCTTACCGTTAGTGAGGGAGGCGCGTCCGCCCCCTTCGAGAATCTCTTCGATGATCGAATCATAATTTGTCGTAAAGAAATACAACGGCTCGTTCGGTGGTGTTAGCCTATCGACCACCTCAACGAGAGAGTGGTGAGGCGCTTTGGAGAGGACGTCGGGTTTTATCTGAGAACCGTAAACCCGCACGATCTCACTTCTCAAATGCGAGATAACAGGATCGATCAAAACCGGCGATAGTAGGTTGGGGATGTGGATGCTTATCCGAGAATCATGAATTCGGTCCGCCTTCTCCAGCAACTCCAGCCAGCCAAAAAGTTTCTCGGCATCGACTTCTGGCCAATCCTGATGCTCTTGCGTTCCCTCGAAAACGGAAATTCGACGTGCGAGTTCTTGACAGGCGGCGCTGAGTCCCTGAGACAAGGGCCATTTGACACATTTGAAAAATGAATTGACCGTTGGGATTTCAGCAAAGCACGAGGCGCCGGCACCGGCGAAGACCGCCATTCGAATCAGGTTGTCTGGGTGCATCTCCACAAGTGTAGCGCAACCCTTGAACAGGAAGTAATCACGTGTCATAGGTTCTACGCCAAACGCGTTCCGGGCCCGCGCCGCGAGCCTCACGGGAGCCGCAGTCGTGAGGCCGGACCGCACCTGCGCCAGAATGGGAAGCCGAGATAGATACCGACGAGGCCGGATAACGTGCCGACTGCAGCGCTGCCTCCGTGCCGCTCTTTAGGAAGTGGCCTTAGTAATCGCCTCCGCCGCAAGAGTGAAGCCTGCATTGCGCAAGCGGTCCACGAGTTTCGGAACGATCTCCTTGACGTGATCGTTGAACGGCAGGTAGATGATTCCTTGGGCGTCCGAGGGTGTTTCTATGTGACCCTTCTTGAGGATGGCAACGTTCTGACGGCCGAGAGCAGCGAGTACCATTCCCATCTCCAACACCACGTTTTGCCGTGCTCGTGGCTGACGCGCAGTTTCTCCATCGCGCTGGGCCCAGCCCATGTCATCTGGTGTCAGAAGGACGATTCCGAATCGTGCGCGGATATGGGGCTTAACAATCTCCTGCTCGAGCGCCTCGATGATTGTCATCCCGCCACCACCGGTATTGGCCAGCACAAAGGGTTCGAGGCCCAGTCGGTGTAGAACGAGTTCCAGTTGTTCCCGAGCCGTTGCATCGTGTCCGTGTACCACGAATACCTTGGGTTTTTCCACGGCGAGCGCCGCAGGAAGAGCGACGCGGGCGGCCGTTGGTTCTGCGGGAATCCCGCGGACACTTTCAATCGCGGCTCTCAGCTTGCTGGCGGCCGCCTCTGCGCCCTGATACTGAAGCGTTCCCGTGTTTGAAAACCAGTTCAGCTTCGCACCGTTGTTGCAGCGGAACTGATGGCCGTTCGCAATCTCAGCCCACTGCCCCTCCACGGCGCCAGCCCTGACAATTTCTTTGAGTTGATCAAGCGAACCATTGAATTTGTCCATGACCGTTCATATTACCGTGTCGCGCGCTTCGTGATGTGCCCCTGGGCGTATACGCACTTGGAGGCGGGCGGCCCGGCCACTCTGCGCATGCGGTAGGCTAGCGAACAAACCCCCTACAACGCCCCCGTCGAGGGGAATCCGACTGGCGATGCATTCCGATTTAGGCGTCCGGCTTGCCTTCAGCGCCGGGAATGGCGCAGGAGCGGCAATCACAGATAGGTGTCCAATGCCCCGTGGTAGGGTTGTCCCGAAATTCGGCGGAGCACCTCGAGGCAGATCGTCTCCAGCTTGTCGATCACCTCGCCGAGTTGAGCTCGCGTCAATGGGAGCCGGCCGTTATGGATCAAGTCGGAACGAAATCCAAACAACTTGCCGATCCCCAGCGCACTCTTTACGTGCGCAGCGTCGCGATTCACGATCTGAGCAAGGAGGTCGACTACCGGCTGGATGTTCGTCGTGTCCTGCATGGGGTAGATCTCCAGAACGGTCCAGAGAAATAGCAGCTTCTCCTCGCTTGGTCCGTAACTGATCGCCTTGGAAAAGAATCGCGCCATCAGTTCGTAGCGGCATTGAATATTCTGGTCCTGTGCACGGGCAGAGCGAACGCCAGGCAGTTTGGTCGCTTGAAGTTCGGAGGGATTCACCGCGAGCGGCTTCTCGATACGAACGTAGGCTTCACCTTTTCCAGGGCTGTTTTCAACCACCGAGCCTCGGTATACCGGGAAATTGAAGATGTGCGGGCTGTAAATGATCGCCAGGTCGACCACGCAACGGTCGATTTCACTCTCGCAGTCGGCGATGGCATCGCGTAGGTGTTGGGCCGAGCTGCGGGCCGTCAGAGAAATGTAGTAACGCTCTGGATTGAATGGCAGTGGATAAAAAAATGCGACCCGAGAAGGGATACCGGCAGGCACCACCCGGTTCGGCGTAGCGTGCGCCTCGAAGGAACGTTCGCCACCCCTGAAGAACTCAATCTTGACCGGGTCAACGATGACCTTCTGGTAATCCTCGCGGATCAGCGTCGTATCGTAGATTGCGGAAAAATAGCTGAAATGCGCCATCTTGAACATCCTATCCCAAACGGGCCGGCGCTATTTGCGTCTCCGTTCCAGACGTTCCACGATGCCGTCCGTTTTTGCTTGCGGTCCCCGTCGGCCCGAGGTAAGGTCGTCATGGCTTCCGATATTGACCATTAAGAGGTGTAGAATGAATGAGTTAACCGTTGTTGACAAAGCGACGGAGTGGCGCAGGATGAAGTCCCTAGTGCTCGATTCCGTCTCGTCTCCGATCACCAAGCGCGTCTACAACATGGCCCTGGATGAATTCTTCTCCTGGTACGCGCAGGAACCGCGCCCGGGCTTCACCAAGGCGACCGTGAGCGCCTGGCGGGTAACCCTGGAGGCACGTGGCCTGGGGTCGTCCTCCATCATCATCCGGATGTCGGCCATCCGCAAGCTGGCTGTGGAAGCCACCGACAACGGCCTGCTGGCGCCCGAGCTGGCGGCTGGCATCCAGCGCGTGAAGAGCGCCAAGTCCATCGGCGTGCGCGCCGGCAACTGGCTATCGCTCAAGCAGGCCCAGGCGCTTCTGAACGCGCCGGATATCACGACGACCAAGGGGCTGCGCGACCGCGCCATCATCGCTGTGCTGCTCGGATGCGGGCTACGCCGGTCCGAGGTTGCAGCGCTTACGATGGAGCACATACAGCAGCGCGACGGGCGTTGGTGCATCGTAGACCTCGTGGGCAAACACAACCGCGTGCGGACAGTGCCGATGCCGACGTGGACCAAGGTGGCCATCGACGCCTGGACCAGCCCAGCCGGTGTCGCGGCCGGCCACGTGTTCCGGCCCGTCAACCGCGGCGACCAAGTCCAGGGCGAAATACTGTCCGAGAAGGTAGTCTGGCAGATGCTCCGGCCATACGCGAGCGCAGCCGGCGTCCCTGGAATCGCGCCCCACGACGCACGCCGCTCCTGCGCGAAGTTCTGCCGAGCCGCCGGCGCCGAGCTTGAACAGATCCAGTTGCTGCTGGGCCATGCGTCCGTGCAGACCACGGAACGATACCTCGGCACGCGCCAGGACCTCGTGCACGCGCCGAACGACGGAATCAAGCTGAGGGTTACGGCCTAAGCCCCGACCGGAGGCTCCCGGCGCCTTGAAAAGGGCGCGGCACCGAACCGCGATAATAGTAGCCGTGCCCATCGTGATCTTCGATTCCGATACCATCCCACGGGATCGCAGGCCCTGAACTTGAGGCGGCGTTGTTGCTGGTCGGCGCCACCTGTCTGTAACCCGATTCGAGTTCTGTTTACGGGCGAGTGCCTTGCGGAGATCGCGAAACACCCTTTCCGGGTGCATAGTAGTTGTATAATTAACTGGTTCCCGTTGAAGCACTGTCTTTCCGGGCCACTCATTCAAGTCCGGCGGGGTTCAGGGAGCCGTAGAGGATAGTGACCTCCATTGCAAAACTAAGCCATGCAGAATACAAGCGGCTTTCCCTCTGCCCCGTCAACTGTCCGAAGCTGCGGCAGAGAATTCAGAGCCTCGCCGATTTCTTTTCGGTCTTGAGCACCGCGATCACGATGGACATTCAGTTCTGGTTCAGGGGTCACGCTGATGTCAAGTGGAGCCTCACACCCTCAGCGCTACGATATGCCACAGAGACCAGCCGCACTAAGGCTCTCAAGCTCTTAGACGATTTCAAGCGTGTTGCGGAGATCAAGCTTGACAGGCCGCCCCGTCCTGACGAGGAACTGAAGTGGGTTCAGCTTGCGCAACACTATGGCATTCCGACGAGGCTCTTGGACTGGACCGAGAGCGCAACGGTCGCACTTTATTTCGCTTGCTTGGACTCGGCCATCGACGGTTTGGTATTTGTGCTCAATCCGATTGATCTCAACCGGCTTAGCTTCCCGAGGAAGCCCTGGATTCTAGACGCGCAGTCGGACGCAGGGACGATTCAGCAGTACCTGAAACTCACCGGCAAGAAGACTCCTGCCGGACGAAATACAATCGCGATAAACCCAGTCTGGAATTCGGAGCGATTGATGCTCCAAAAAGGCGTCTTCACATTGCATGGTTCCCGCTTCGACCTTGACACCAGCCAAGCGCCCTCCCTCGTGGCGCTGCCTATCTTGAGAGAAGCGAAGGATCAGCTTCGGATGGAGCTGGAGCGTGTGGGAGTAGATGAGATGACCATATTCCCGGAATTGGAGCATTCGGCGAGGCATCTCCGCCGAAAAGTGATGAACCCGTGAAAAGGAGCGAAGAATGGCGGATCATATCCCGTTCGTCTATAATGAAAAGGACTGTCAGTTGGCCGGAAGATTTTACAGCGACTCCCCGATCCTGCGGCTGTCGCTCGATTCGGTCGACAAGACACTTGGAGCCCTTCCTAAAGGACCGGGCATCTGGCTGGACCCAGCCATCGACGGGCTACACGACTTGCCCAAGGCTCAAGATCCTTGGAAGAGCTTCGTGAAGAGTTTCGAGGGTGCCGATGAGATCGGCGATCCAGGCTTCCAAGAGAAGCCAGACAAAGCCCTGGTTAAGCGCTTTGTTGCGGCCGTTCTCAATGAGTGTCTGAAAAAGGTGAACATCGCGCGATGGCTCTCGGTACCCCAGCTTCCTTTGGTTAAGGGCACCAGCCGGAACAAGGTCAATCGCCAGCTTGCTGAGGGAACGAGAGAATGGAAGCAGGAGAAGAAGTTTCGGGGTAAGCTGATTTTGCCTGTCATTCTCAGGCATCAGGAACAAGTGAATCTAAAGACCGGTCGGAGGCCCCACCTCGCGTTCGTTTCAAAGTGCTACAGGGATGCTGACGCCGACGGTGTGTGGATAGTAGAGTCGAGTCTATCGGACCAAGATGGATCAAAGACATTTGAGCAAACGCGATTCCCCGGCCTATTGAGCTTTCACGATGAACTCTCAGAGTTGTTGCCGAAGGACACGATCAGTGTTGCAGGTCCGTACTGGGGGATGAACTTAGTGTTGTGGGCACGCGGTATGGTGAGACATCCTGCCATCCGTCTTGGCAGCACCTATCAGTATCATCTTCCGGGCGGGGTTCTTAAGACCAGAAAGACGCGCGTGGCGATACCGCCATTGCGGAGGTGGGTCGTCGCCAGCCCTCAATTTGCAGTCTGGCTTAAGCAAGTGCTAGAAAAGATACCTCGGGAGGGTGACGCATACCGGGAGCTAGCGACCCTCGCACGAGACTACCCTCGACTGAACGCAAACCAGGATCTCGCGCGGGTTCAGATTGCGGGCTTCTACAAGGAGTGGGTCGACAGGATCGCAGCAGTGCCGCCTTCTGGGCGTGCGCTAGCGCTGTATCAGGATCTGTCCTCCGCATACGTATTTGGAAAGAGCTTGCACTTGCTTCCCAGAGATGAGGGTACCGCGAGGAGACCAGAGCGTGTCGCACAACAGTACATGCTCAGTTGTCTCTGAGCCTTGTGCCTCGCGGCCGAGTGCGCCAGAAACGTTCGCCGCAGTGCATTTGTATAAGAGGGTCCACCAGAATGTTTCGTCTGTTGGATGGCAGGATGACCCTGCATGAGTCAGCGGAGATTGAGACTATTCCTACGCCCGCCCGCCATAACTGATGGGAACGTTTGTTCGAGAGAAGCCGGCCGGCGGCAATTGCCGGGAGCCCAATGTACGACTGGTCGGCGAGCGCCAGGTTTGAAAGCGCTTGGCTGAATGCGTCCTCCACGCGGCTGAGCTTGAGTTCCAGGGCCACGATGCGCTCCTGAATGGGAGCCCACCCGTTCCGTTTCTGCAGCGAGCCGTTTCGAGTACGGTAGACAAACTTCCCTTTTACAAGCCAATTAATCTCGCTTCCAAGTTCGTCGGCTGTTAGGATGCCATCGAACTTTTGTTCGAGCCGTCCGAGTGTGACCGATCGATGCGCGCAACAGTCTGGTATTTGCTGTAGCAACATGATCCGAAGGGCGGAGCCAATGGATGAACGCTGGCCGAGGGAGAGGCGCTCCTGCACCTTCGCCTCGTTGAACCGCAGCCCAACCATGTCGCAGACTCCCCACGGTGTGTGAAATTCTCGCTTGATGAGAAGGTTGAGACTGTGTAGCCATGCTACGGCAGGACGGACCATCTCTTGTTCCAATCGAAAGTCCAGCCTCTTCTTGTCCACTATGATCCTCATTATCCCGCACATTCGGTCATCGGTCGGCGGGTGGTGTCCCAGCGGTGTTTGGGACATCACCGGTCGGCGGCTCGTTATCGGTGGATATCGGTAGCGGTCTCGGCGTCGGCGCTCGCAAAGTTGTGAGACGCAACGTTCACACGGTTGGGGGCTTATCCTTGCTTCCGGGCGGACGCCCGCGGCGCTTCGTCTTGACTTCAGACATCCACTTGGGAGGGCGCCCACGTCGCCTTCCACGCCCGCTTGCCAGCCGTTCCAGACTCATGATAGCTTCTTCAAGCTGCGCTTTCTCCTCCATCAGCTCGGCAAGAATCTTGGCAACTTCCACTCTGTTTGTCCTCCATATTCTTGGGCCGCAATGCGACAACTACCGGCGGCGATCAATCGTACTCTACCACGGTGCACCCGACAGTCCAGGAA
>Ga0073928_10011463_pt1 | contig 10335 bp, 8 predicted proteins | sample PaiPotPPA55metaG_FD_76969 | JGI IMG/M metagenome (GOLD analysis project Ga0073928, IMG submission 76969) | Iron sulfur acid spring bacterial and archeal communities from Banff, Canada, to study Microbial Dark Matter (Phase II) - Paint Pots PPA... ...
GCCCGGTTGCGCTCGATCGCGCGCACAACGGCGGCCGCCACGTCCTCGGGCGAGCGCGTTCGCACGAACCGTGGTAGCTCGATCTCCGCATCGGCAAACATCCCGGCATCGCGGATAAAGCCCGGGAGGACGACGGAGACGCCGATCCCGTGAGGGCGAAGATCCTCGCGGATCCCGAGCGCAAATCCGCGCAGGCCGAACTTCGTCGCGGAATAGATCGACGACGATGATGCAGCGGCCTTGCCCGAGAGCGAGGAGACGAACACCATGTGTCCGCGCTGGCGCTCGACCATGCCCTCGGAGAGCGATCGCGCGAGCGCCACCGGAGCACGAAGGTTGACCTCCAGCATCCTGTCGATCTGCTCCTGAGTGAGCTCGGTCAAGAGACCGGTGGCGGGAAGCGCAGCATTTGCCACAAACACGTCGACGCCCGCGGCTTCGCGTGCCAGTCGCTCGACCTCGGAGCGCTCGCTGAGATCGCAGGCGATGGCCTGGGCTCCCAGGTCGCTAGCCAGCGGCTCCAGCACGTTCGCCCGCCGACCAGTCAAGATCAGGCTGGCGCCGCGCGCGTGGAGATGGCGGGCGATGGCGTGACCGATGCCGCCGGTCGCGCCGGTAATCAGGATCTTGCCGTCGAGCAGGCCCATCGCGGCGGCAGTCTATTTACCGAGCGCCGCCTGGGCGGTCGCCTGGACAGCCCGCGTCGCGCGGATCGTGCTCGGTGCAGAGGCCGGCGCCGACGTGCACGGTCAATTCCGCGCTCCTACCACGATCGCTCCACGATACTCCGCACGATGTCTCGCCCCGACGTGATCGCGCTGTTCGGTCCAACCGGCGTGGGCAAGACGGACGTGGCGATCGCCCTCGCCGGCGCGCTGCGAGGACTGGGGGAGAACCCTGTCGCAGTCTCCGCGGACGCGCTCCAGGTCTATGCCGGCCTTGAGACGCTTACGGGGGTCGCGGGATCAGACCAGCGCGCCCTGCTCGAACACCGCCTCGTCTCGTTTCTGCCCGTCGACGCAGAGTTCAGCGTGGGCCAGTACGCCGAGCTCGCCCACGCCGAGATCGACTCGCTCGTGGCGGACGGCGGTCGGCCGATCGTTGTGGGGGGCACAGGTCTTTACCTGCGCGCCGCGTTGACCGAGCTCCAGCTTCGTCCCGCTCCTCCCGCCGAGATTCGGAGCCGCTGGATGAGCGAGCTCGACCGGCACGGCTCTCCAGCGCTCCACGCGGTGCTGGCGCAGCGCGCGCCATGGGCCGCCGAGCAGATCGAACCCGCCGACCGCCAGCGCGTCGTGCGGGCGCTTGAGCTGCTCGACATCGGCGAGCTGGAGCCAGCGCCGGAGGAGTCCGAGCTGTGGGCGAACCACGTCCGACGTCCGACGCTGCTGATCGGGCTCACAATGGAGCGTGACCAGCTCTATGCCCGGATCGACGCGAGGGTCGAATGGATGCTCGCGGCCGGGGTGCTGGATGAGGTGCGACGCGCGAACGCCGCCGGCGCATCAATCACAGCCCGCAGGGCGCTCGGCTTTGAGGACCTGCTGGCAAGCGACGTCGACGCGATGAAGCGCCGCACACGCAACTACGCGCGTCGCCAGCTCACGTGGATGCGCAAGCTGGCGGGAGTGCGTGAGATCGACGTGACCGGGCGAGAGCCGGAGGGCATCGCTGGGGAGGTGATGGCGCTGTGGTCGGGGGAGAACGGGATGTAGCGCGGCTCAAAACCCGTGGCCGTTCGCATGTGGCTGGCGAGAGCCGAGCCTGACCGCCGGGGATGCACGGCCAAGTTCGGACGAGCGCTGCTCCCCGCGCATCGGAGCGGTCCCTCTCCATGTTTACGAGTGGTCGAGGGCGCGGCCCATCCGATCATTCTGCGACGCGTCAACCTGAGAACACGTCGGGCACACCGGCTCGAGCCTGATTGCCTGCGGCCTCAGAGCGGATCGGAGACTCAGAGTGACCGGCCGCCTTGCGGCAAGCCAGCTCGTGGTCGTCTCCGCGATGAACTCCCGGGCGTTATCCGAGCAAATAGCCCCTGGCTTGCCGTGCGAGCGGAACAGCCGCTCAAGGTTGGCGACGACGAGCTGCGCCGCGGCTAGTTTGCCCGCGCGCCGACCCGAATTGCATGCGGTCGTCCTCAGCGGTTCGCCCGCTCTCTACAACTGCGCCCGCACAGCTCCGCTCGGGTATTGAGCACTGTGGATGTTTACGTAGTAGTCGTGCGGGCTGCGCTCGATCGCGTTGACCAGTGCCCGACTCACCTGAACGCAACCGTGGTGGTGCAGACGAGGTGCGGTCGAGAGCGGCACGACCACGTTCCCTGATCTCCCCTTAGCGCCGACGTGGATGTGGGCGAACGTGGCGTCCGTGAACCCGTGCAGGTGCGCGAATCGCCAACACAACACCGAGCTTCCGTGAAACGCGATCACCGCAACACCGACGCCATTCGGGGCGCCGGGCGGCGTCTCGGCTGTGCCCGCGAGCCTCAGCCGATAGGTGCGAATCCGAACCGCGCGTTTCGTGGCTGACGCGCTGGTAGTCGTCGAGACGGACGACGAGCTGCTGTTGGAGCTCGCGCCGCTACTCCCGCACGCTGCCACGCCGAGCACCAACACCGCCAGGCCTGGGACCAGTAACTTTGAAAGCATCAAAGCTCCCTTCGACCGGGTGAACTCTCAGACACAAACACGGTTGTGCCACTCGTCGCTTTCGCCTACATATCCCGCTAGTTAGAGTCGGCTTAGCCGGCGGGTGCGTGTTCGCTTCCACCCCGGACCGAACTGTGGTTCGCCGTCGCGTGGGCTGCTGACTGCATGGCCGCATCGACCGTTCAGCTTGGTGAACGACTACTGGACTCCAGTGACCGGGTGGGTTGAGCAGGCGATCGTCGGCGCTGGGCAGATGGCGGGTGACCAAGCAGCGATCGTAAACGCCAGCGACGCAGACATGAACGTCTGCTACCAGCCCGCGCGAGTCCCAGGAGTGATTTGATCGTCAGGCGATGACTTTCCGACGCCTCGCTCCCGCTGCGTGTCTGCTGGTCCTCCTCGCGTTCGCCAGCACCGCGTCAGGCCGGATCATCCGGGCCACGTCGATCCTGCCTCCCGGAAACAGCGGCTTCGTGTCGCTGACGGGGCTCCCGACGGGAGCCGGCTCCCCGCACCTCTACGACCAGGTCCAGCCATACATCGACTTCCAGCGCAAGGATGCAATGCTGGGCCAGCCCGGCACCGAGGAGGACCCGGCCCCCGGCGTGAAGATCATCCGCGACAGCTACGGAGTCCCCTCGATAACCGGTGGCACCAATGCGCAGCTCTGGTGGGGCGCGGGATGGGGAATGGCCGAGGACCGGCTGGTCGAGCTCGAGATCTTCCGCCGAGTCGCTCGAGGCACGCTGGCAGCGGTCGTGGGCCCGGCCGAGCTGCAGATGGACATCACCGACCGGCGCGACTATTACACGGCCGGTGAGGTGACGGCGATGCTCTCGCGCCTGCCCGTGGCCTTTCAGCAGCGCTACGCGTCCTACACGGCGGGCATCAACGCCTACGTCGACTACGTAAACGCGCATCCGAGCGAGATCCCGGGCGAGTTCCCCGCGCTCGGGATACTGCCGACTCGCTTCTCGGTGGTGGACATCGCGTCGATCGGGATCTACCTGGCGCGCGTGACGCCCAACGGCGACGGCTCCGAGCTGACCAACCTTCAGGCGATCCAGGCGAGCGGGCCGGTCCGCTTCAACAAGATCCTCCCGCTGCGTATTCCCGGACAGGTCAGCACGATCCCCCGCCGGGACGGCCTGTTCCCCTCTGTGCCGGGTCGCACGCCGCGCCAGGAGCGAGCCGCCCTCGCCCGCTCCTACCGGCTCGCGCGCAGCCTGCCGCTCCCGCCCAGCGGCAACATGGGCGTGGACTATGTGAGCGGCACGTTGCCGTCGTCCGCGTCGGCGGTCGCGGGGGCAGGGGGAGCGGGATCGCCCGCAAGCGACGCCACCACGTCCGACCCCGGCATCGCTACCCAGGCGGCGCAGAGCCAGGCCGCGGCGATGGTGCGGCCCATCCACGTCGGAGGCTCGTACATGGTCGCGGTCAACGATCCCCGCGCCCACCGGGCGGTGTTCTTCGACGGGCCGGAGCTCGGGATCTACGCGCCGGAGGAGCTCTACGAGATGGAGCTGCACGGGCCCGGCCTGGACGTGCGTGGAGTCACCGCTCCGGGCGGCCCGGTGATCGCGATCGGTCACAACGCACACGTTGCCTTCGGGGTCACCGCCGGCCTCTCGGAGACGAACTCGCTCTACTTGGAACGGCTCGTGCCCGGCCACCCGGACGAGTACTTCTACCGCGGCCGGATCCTCCAGATGAGCTGCCGCAACGAGGTGTTCAACTACCGCACCGAGCCGGCGTCGGTGCTCAACCCTGCCGGGGTCCTCAAATCGCCGCCGCAGAGCGGCTCGGTCACGCTGCGGCTGTGCCGCACGATCCACGGTCCCGTGCAGGAGCGCGTCGGCAACTACGCTTACGCCCGTCGCTACGCCACATGGGAGAGGGAGCTGGACACCATCAACGGGCTGGCCGCCGTGGACACGGCCCGCACCGTCGGCGACGTAAATCGCGCCATGGCGCTGGTGACCTGGAACTGCAACATGATGGCCGCCGATGACCGCGGGGACATCGGGTATTGGCATCCAGGACTGACGCCGATCCGATCGGTGCGCTGGGACGAGCGCCTGCCGCTCCCGGGCGACGGCAGCGCCGAGTGGCGGGGCTTCCTCCCGGTCGCCGAACGTCCGCACGTGATCGACCCTGAGCGTCATTGGCTCGACAACTGGAACACGCTTCCCTCCCAGGGGTGGACGACCGGGAACGACCCGGCCTCCGAGCGAGTGGCCGGTCCATTCTTCCGCAGCGCCTGGCTCGATCGGCTCGCGCCGGTGCTTGCCCGCCATCCGACGTTCGCGGGCATGGAGGCGCTGAGCGTCAAAGCCGGCACGATCGCCCAGCAGCGTCCGCTCGACGCGCCACGACTCAAAGCGGCCCTCAAGGGGGCCAAGGACGGGGCAGCGATCGTCCTGCGCACGATCCTGGGGTGGAACGGCTCCTATGTCCAGACGGACAGCCAGAACACGGTCGGTCCCGGCGTGGCGGCCTGGCAGACGTTCAAGGACAAGCTTCAGGCCATCGCCTTGGCGCCGCTCGGGGTGGCCGGGCAGCAGATCGGCGGCGGGGAGCCGAACACCGAGCACATCTTCGACGTCAACATCGGGCAGGCGTATGCGCTGCGCACGCTCAGACCGGCGGTCTACCGGCGGGCGGCGGCGCAGGCGTTCACGGCACTGACCAGCCGTTTCGGCTCGAGCGAGCCGGCTCGCTGGCGGGCGCCCCGGACCTACGCGCCGGAGACCGCGCTGGGCGCCGAGCAGACCCCGAAGATCCCGTTCTTCGACCGCGGCACGTTCGAGGAGGTCTTCGAGCTGGGACCGTGACCGCGGCTCGGTGTGCGAGTCCGGCGGCGCTGCCCTAACGACACCCCTAACGACGCGACGCCGAAAGTCGGTGCTTGCGCGGGTGGTCACCTCTGGCGAGAGCTCGACCGAAGCTCGCCGGGAGCCTGACGCCGACGACTCATGCTCCGTTTCGCGCGAACCGGAAGCCAATCGCGAGTCGGTCTCCACTAGCTACGGCTCGGCCGGCAAACTCGGACTTCTCGTTACCCAGCTTGAGCGCCTTGGTGATCTCCTCACTTTGGAGCTACCGCAGGTTGACCCGAACGGGCTTGTTGGTCAGGATCTGCCCGCGATGCGCGTTCAGGGCAGAAACGTCGTGGTCACTGGCGCTTCCAGCGGGATTGGCGCCGCAATTACGCGCGAGATGGCATCCCGAGGGGCTGCAGTGACGCTCGTCGCGCGGCGCAGGAGGCGCTGGAGGAACTTGCGAGCGAGCTCGGTGGCGATGCGCGCGTCGAGCCCGCCGACCTCTCCAAGCTCGAGGACGTTGACGCGCTGGCCGGCCGGCTGCTCGCGGGCGGAGGGCCCCCCGACGTGCTCGTGAACAACGCAGGCGCCGGGCGTGGCTCCCAGTGGACGAAACGCCGGCCGGCGAGGCGGCGCAGATGATGATGCTGCCCTACATCGCCGCCTTCGAACTCACACGCGCGCTCGCACCGCCGATGATTGAGCGAGGCAGCGGCCATGTCGTGTGTATGCCCTCGCTAGCCGGCTGGACGCACATCCCCGGCGCCGCCGGATACAGCGTTGCCCGCCGGGCGATGCGAGCCTTCGCAAGCCAGCTGCGCGAGGACCTGCGCGGGACCTGATTGCGAAACCCGAGTGGCGGCCACTGCCGGGAGCTCCCTAAAGGACGCGCGCGAGGCATCCTGAGTTGTTGCGCTCGATGCGGCACTGCTTACGGCAGCAGGTCGACCCAGGCGATGCTGCGATCCCACAGCTCCGCGGCAAGCTGTGGCGTCGCGGCCGCGCTCGGCTCCTTGCGCCGGCAGTCGTCGTAGTAGTGACCGCTTTCGGCGGCGACTTCGGGCGAGGTCGCACAGTACAACGTTGTCTTTGCCCCCTCGGCGGGCGATTGCATCCTTAGCTTGATCAGCGGACGCAGTGGCCATGGCACCCGGCGCCACACGTCGGTTGCGATCGCCCCGGGGTGCAGCGAGTACGTGGTGACGCGGTCTCCTGCCAGTCGCCGGGCAAGCTCTTGTGCGTGGAGTACGTTGCCCAGCTTGGAGACGGAGTATTCGGGCAACCCGGTGAGGCTCTTGGTTGGCTGCCGGACGGCCTCGTAGTCGATTCCTGGCGCGCGGTAATGCCCGACGCTCGAGACGTTGACGATCCGCGCCGGCGCGCTCTCGCTTAGCCGATCAAGAAGCAGGCCGGTTAGCAAGAACGGGCCGACATAGTTGGTGCCGAACGCGAGCTCGAAGCCGCTGTCGGTCATCCCGCGCTGTCCGGCAAGTCCCGCGTTGTTGATCAGCCCGTGCAACGGCTCCCCTGTCCGCAAGAACTCGTTTGCACATGCGCGCACGGATGCGAGATCGCCGAGGTCAAGTGAGAGGAATTCGAGCGCGTTGCTGCCGGCCTGGGCAACGATCTCGTCCATCACTGGCCGGGTCTTCTGCTCGGACCGGCTCGCGAGGATCACCCGGGCGCCCCGGCCGGCAAGCTCGACCGCCGTCTCCCGCCCGATCCCCGAGTTGGCGCCGGTCACGAGAAAGGTTCTGCCGTCGAGATCGCCGATCCGCGGAGCATACTCAGGCGCCCCCGAGCCACTCGCTCTAGGCCACGAGCAGGCCGGCCACGCCGAGTGCCAGAAGCGTGGCGCCAGCCGCGCCGGCCACACCGGTGAGGGCGATCTGGCCGATGTAACGCAACCGCCCGCTTGCTACGGCGATCCATCGGTCGGCTTGTGGGCCGGCGAGGCGGGCGGCCGCGAGGAGGACGATGAGTGGTGCCACGAACAGCGCGTTGTAGGCGATCAGCAGCGCAATCTCCATCGGCGTTGCGGGGTGCGCGGCGAGGATTGCCGAGATCGCGCCGAAGTACATGAACGCAGTCGGAAGCTCGATCGCCATGATCGCTGCGCCGAGCGTGAACGCGGATGCGGGCGTGTGGAAGTGACGGGCGTGCGGCTGATCGTCTTGCCTGTTGCGGGAGCGCCACAAGACGAGCGCGAAAGCGAGCACGAGGATTCCGCCGCCCAATTGCAGACCGTGCTCGACCCGGCCGTGCAGGTGATGAAGCAGCGCAATCAGCGCCGGGCCCGGGCCCAGCAGCAGGACCAGCCCACCGGTCAGATACACCGTGAAGACACCTAGCGTGTAGCTGGCGAGCCTGCGGTCGCCGGGCGGTCTGACCAGCCAGAGCGCTGGGATGAGGGTCGACGGATTGATCGAGTCAGCGAGCGCGATCGAGCCCACTAACAGCGTGACGGCGAGCGTCGCCTTCTCCTTCGATTATGTGCCGCGTACGAGTAGGGCTAGAAAAGCGATGACCTACGGGCGCTGAACACCGTTTGTGGGCCCGGTCGGGCGCGTACACGAGAGCCACCGTACCAGCGCCGGGCCGGACCGCGTTCAGGTGCTACGGTGAGACGTGCGGGCTGCCCGGCCTTCGCAGCGAATCCCCCCTCTCATGACCGTGTGACCGCTACGACCGCGTTCTTCATCCCCGGGATCGGGAGCGACACGCGGATGCTCGAGCACGCGTACAAACAGATGCGCGAGCAGATCGAGGTCGAAATGGGCCAGCGGCCCAGCGCTCGCCGGATCATGCGACTGTGGGCGCGCCGGGGAACGCTTGACTGCGTCACCGAGGTGGGCAGGAGCGACCCGTTGCGCGGCGGCACCGTGATCGCAATCTTCGATATGGGACCCCACCAGCCGTTCGTCGTCTGGTGGCAGCCCAAAGTCGACACACAGGGCGGGGTTCGTGAGATCCTCGGATGCAACGCGTACTCGGTCTCAGAGTTCGACGCGTGAGCTCGACCGGCGACCTGCTACGTTCTAAGTAGCGGTCGGTGCGGTCGACCGCGAGGCAGCTCGCTTGGGTCCCGCAGCGAAGCGGTTCGGGTCAGCCATAGCCTCCCGAAACCGTTCGCGGCCCCAGCGCCGTCAAGGAGTCTCCATGTCCACTCAGTCTTTTGCTGCTCTCGGCGTTTCGCGCGCCGTCATCGGCGCGCTTTCCAACCAGCGGATCACAGAGCCGTTCATGATCCAGAGCCAGGTGATCGGCGATGCGCTCGCCGGTCGGGATGTGCTCGCGAAATCTCCCACCGGCTCGGGCAAGACGCTTGCATTCGGAATCCCGCTCGCCGACCTGGTCGACGCACACGGTCCGCGACCGTCGGCCCTCGTTGTTGCGCCGACGCGCGAGCTCGCCACCCAGATCGTCGACGCGATTCGGCCGATCGCCCATGCTCGCGCTCTCCGTGTGAGCGCCGTGTACGGCGGGGTCGGCCTTGTCAAGCAGGCGCGGGAGGCCGCTCGTGCACACGTGATCGTCGCGACCCCGGGGCGCTTGGAGGACCTGCTCGCCCGCGGCGCCTTCACGCTCGAACACATCCGGATGCTGGTCCTGGACGAAGCCGATCGGATGCTCGACATGGGCTTCCGCCCGGCGATCGACCGGATCGTGGCGCTGTGCCCCGCACCGCGCCAGACGATGTTCTTTTCCGCCACGCTCGATGGCGAGGCTGGACGGCTGGCAACGCAGTACACGCAGGACGCCGTCCTTCACGAACAAGGTCCGAGCGCCCGCCGCGCCAGTACCGACGTCGAGCACCGCTTCGTGGCGGTCGCACACGAGCATCGCGTGCAGGCGCTGATCAGCGAATTGCGGCGCGACCGCGAGCTCACCCTCGTATTCGTGCGAACCAAGCACGGAGCGGACCGGCTGGTCAAGAGGCTCCGCGCCCATGGGGTCGAGGCGGTTGCGCTGCACGGCAACAAGTCACAACGTCAGCGCGAGCAGGCGCTCGCTCGCTTTCAATCTGGAACGGTCGACATCCTTATTGCCACCGACGTCGCGGCGCGCGGGATCCATGTCAGCGGAATCTCGCACGTGATCAACTTCGACCCGCCAGCCGACACCGAAACCTATGTCCATCGGATCGGCAGGACAGGACGCGCCGGCGCGAACGGCATCGGCATCACCCTCGTCGCGCCCGCCGAACAACACGACGTCAGCCGGCTCGCCGCCCGGCTCGGCCTCGACCACCCCCTGAACCCGACGGGCGCCCCGCAGCGCACACGCACCACGGCGCACAAATCTCGCACCAGCGCCAGCTCGCATCGCCGCTCTCGGAGACGATGACGCGGACCGAGCACCTCGCGTAGCACATCAAAGCGGCGTGAACGGATACATCAGGATCGCCGCCGCCAGCACCAGCAGCATCCAGACCCCGACGAGCCTGCGGCGCAAGCGCCAGCGCCACACGAGCCCGGCGACAAGTAGATACAGCCCGGGCATCACGACAACCATGTAGTAGAGGTAGCTGGTCCGCTCCCAGATCACGCTGAGCACGAGGAACGGCGCGAACGTTCCGAGGAACCAGGCGATCCCGAGAACGGCGACGTCACCGCTCTCAGACCGGACGCGGTGCCCCAGCCGCCAGCAGGCGAGTGCCAGCGCGGGTAGCGCCAGCAGCATGACTGGCGGGCTCATCATCCCCAGGAAGTGGGCGGCCGGATGAATGTGCTGAAGGCCAGGGCTGGCACGGGCCGGGTTGATGTTCAGGTAGACGATTGGCTTGTAGTCAACGAGCCACTCCCAGGGATACGAAGCAATCCCGCGCGGTCCGTGCGGGCTTGTCTGGTGCGCTGCGTAGC
>Ga0073928_10011466_pt1 | contig 10332 bp, 12 predicted proteins | sample PaiPotPPA55metaG_FD_76969 | JGI IMG/M metagenome (GOLD analysis project Ga0073928, IMG submission 76969) | Iron sulfur acid spring bacterial and archeal communities from Banff, Canada, to study Microbial Dark Matter (Phase II) - Paint Pots PPA... ...
AGCGCGTAGGCCTTGCTCGTGCACTCGCCTCCGATCCCGACATCCTGCTCATGGACGAGCCGTTTAGCGCGCTGGACCCTTTGATTCGGCGGGAACTGCAGGATGAATTTGCCCGTCTGACTTCGAGCTTGAATAAGACCACTCTGTTCGTTACTCACGACCTCGATGAGGCAATCTTCTTGGGAGACCGCATTGCCGTGATGAAAGACGGGTGCTTTGCGCAGGTTGGAACGCCCGAGGAGATCGTGCTAGCGCCGGCCGACGACTACGTTGCAAGCTTCGTGCGCGGCGTGTCGCGCCTGAATCTGCTCAAGGCGGCTTCGCTTCTTGATGAGAATGTTAAAATGGACCAGGCAACAATCAGCGGGGCGCAGCAAGTCGACCATACCGCCGCCATGGCTAAGTTGGTCGAGATGGCCTCCGAGTCGCACGCCCCGATTGTCGTGATGAGCGCGGCTGGAAATGCAATGGGTGTTGTTACAAGACGGTCCCTGCTACGAGCGCTGCAGCCCTCATCACGCCAGACAAACCCCGATGTTGGAATGACGCCCGTCAACCGGTAGTCTGCGTCACACCTCTCGACGCTCGCGAGGACGACATAGGGTGTCGAGGACCAGCGCCAACATCACCACTGCGATCCCCGATTCAATCCCCTTGGCCAGATTCATCTGGGTCAGCGCGGTTACAACCTCCACCCCAAGCCCACGCGCACCTATAAGCGCGCAAATGACAACCATCGAAAGCGACATCATAATGCATTGGCTAATGCCGGCATAGAGATAGGCTCGCGCGAGCGGCACCTTCACCTTGTAGATAAGCTGCAAGCGCGTTGCTCCAAATGCCGTTCCGGCCTCGATCATCGCTGAAGGCACCTGTTCGAGGCCCACGGCGAGAGCGCGCGTCACGGGAGGCAACGCGAACGCCGCTGTGGCGATGACGCCGGGTACCGTGCCTATCCCGAAGAAAAGAACTGCAGGAATGAGATAGACGAAAGCTGGCGTCGATTGCATATAGTCGAGCAAAGGCAGAATTATTGCTTTCGCCGCTCGGTTCTCAGCGATGAGAACGGCCGCGGGAATTCCGAGCAGGATCGAGAGCAGAGACGCGATCGTCACCAGAGAGAGGGTATCAGTTGCGGCGCGCCAAAGGCCGAGATTTGCGATGAATGCGAGGGCAACTGCTACACCGACTGCGGCGGCGTAGCGCCGCCGATACGCCATGATGGCGGCCGCGACTGCAATCATCAAGTAGCTTGGCATTCCGTAAAGACAGTCGCGCAGAATTTGGTCGGCTCCCTCGATCACCACCTTGATTGGGCCAAATATGCCGTCGAGACCGAACTGCATCCATGCGATGATGGCATTGATAGCGTCGGCGAGCGGGAGCGTCGGCAAGTCTGTCATTTACGGTATTGACCGAGACGGCCGAAACTGCGTGCCCTCGATACCCAGCCACGGGTCATGCGATCCAAGGTGATTGCCAAAATTAACACGGCGAGGCCCGCGACCACGCCGCGACCGGGGTCGAGGACTGCGATTGCCATTAGGATCTCGTCCCCGAGGCCCGAGGCGCCAATCAGCGACGCGATGATCACCATGGATAGGCTCATCATCAGGCACTGGTTGACGCCAAGCATGATTGCGGGAATAGCCAGCGGCAGCTTGACCTTCAGAAGAAGCTGCATTCGGCTGCAGCCCATCGACTTGGCAGCCTCAATTGTTTCCGGATCGACAGCGCTAATGCCGAGTGCTGTCATTCGGGTTGGGGGAATCACGGCGAGGGTCATCGTTGCAAACACGGCGGGCGCGACATCGATACCGAGGATGGAGACCGCTGGAATGAGATAGACAAAGCGCGGCATTGTTTGCAGGAAATCGAGGATGGGTGTCGCGCCGGCCCGGAGTGTCCTGCTCTCGGTCATTGCGATGCCGAGTGGAATAGCAACTAGCAGCGACAGACACGTCGCAGTTAAGACAAGGGCCAAGGTCTTCATCGTTGCAAGCCAAAGGCCTTGGTTGGTCACAAGGAATAAACCCAAGGCCGCAAACACCGCTAGGCCCGTGCCGGCCGAATACCAAGCCAGCATCGCGATAATGACAATTGCAGCTACGGCGGGAATGGCGGTTAGCGTCGTGAGGACGCCGCTATCCAACGCGGTAACGGTATTCCCAAAGACATTGATGATCAGGGCGCAGTGTGCGGTGACCCAAGTGACCGCGAGCTCGCCGAAGTGCCCGATAGGAAGCGCGGGGATAATCATGTCAATCGGTCGAGGGAATCAAATGCATCTCGCACAATGGGATTGCGCGTACGTGTCTGTCAACGCAGGAGGGTTTGCTGACCCGCGTGAGCTGCCGCATCCGAATCATGGGTTCAGCCCGGCGAGAAGGGGCCGGAACCGGAGCACGTGCTTCCGCACATGGAGCGGCAGGGCAAGGGTGCGATCGTCAATATCGCTTCGATCTCGGGTATCCGCTGGACAGGGGTGCCCTACGTCTCCTATGCGGCGCCCAAGGCAGCGATCATCCAATTCACTCGCGTGATCGCCCTCCAGTAACGTCGATGCGGCCGAAAATGCCGAGTGCGGCGTCCACCATCTTCGCGACCTCCTTTGCCTGGGCGACGTCGCAAGCAACCGCTTCGCATATGCCGCCCTCGCTCTCGATGATGCGCTTGGTCTCGAGTGCCGCCGCGAGCCGCACATCCGCCGCGAAGACCTTGGCCCCTTCGCGCGCGAAGAGCACCGCCGTCGCCTTGCCGTTGCCCCATCCCGGTCCGATCGAGCCGGCACCCGTCACCAGTGCCACCTTGTCCTTGAGCCGCTCCGCCATGGTCTCCTTCGCCTGTCCGTCACTGACCTTAGGGCGCGGCTATCGGCGCAGTCCAGCCGATCGCGGCTGTAGGCAGCCTGAGAAGGATCTACCCGGGTGCCGATGGGCGAACCGGCGGCTTCGGCATTCCGGCGGCCTGCTGCGCGTCGACGCCAAGATAGATGGCATTAACTTCGGGATCGGCGAGGAGCTCGCTACCGCGGCCTTCGAGCTTGGTAGATCCGCTGGCGAGAACATAGGCTCGGGAGGCGAGCGTCAAGGCCTTGCGCGCGTTCTGCTCGACGACGACGATGGCGACACCACCAGCGGCTATTCGCTGCAACTGAGCGAAGACCTCGTCGACGATCTTAGGCGCCAGGCCGCCGCTCGGCTCGTCCAGCAGCAATATCCGCGGCTCCGCCATCAGCGCCCGCGCTATCGCTACCATCTGCTGCTGGCCACCGCTCAATTGTCCGGCATTCGTCTTGCGCCGCTCGCGAAGCGCTGGAAAGAGTTCATAGACGCGCTCTAATGCGGCCGCCTCGCGCGCGGGCCGCAGATAGGTGCCCATCTGTAGATTCTCGAGTACAGTCATGTTCGCGAATACGCCGCGCACCTGCGGTACGTAGGCAATGCCGGATTGGAGGCGCGCACTCGGCCGTTGGGCAGTAACGTCGCGCTCACCGAGCCGAATCGCGCCGGATCGCGGACGAAGTAGCCCCGCTAGCACCTTCATCAGCGTCGATTTGCCGGACCCGTTGGGGCCGATGACCGCAACGATCTCGCCTGGCTTAGCCACAAGCGATACGCCATGCAGGATCTCGAGCTCTCCATATCCGGCGACGAGATCTTCTGCGTTTAGTGTAGAACCGAGCGCCTCGGTCACTCCGGACCTCCCAGATAGGCCTCGAGCACACGTGGGTCCGAGTGGACCTCGCGAGGCGTGCCGGCGCAGAGCACGCGGCCGCGATCGAGAACGATGACATGATCACAAAGACTCATAACGACGTTCATGTTGTGCTCGATGATGACGAGGGTCATTCCCTGCGCGTGGATGCGCTTCACTACCCCCATCAAGTCGTCGATCAGACGCGGATTGACGCCGGCAGTCGGCTCATCGAGTAGGATAAGACGCGGGTTTGCCATGAGACAGCGTGCGAGCTCGAGGAGTTTTTTTTGACCGCCGGAGAGCATCACGGCGAGCGTCAGCGCCTGATCGGCGAGTTCAACCTGCTCGAGAACGGCCATCGCCCGTGCCGAGATCACCCGCTCCTCCGCGGCGACCCGATGCCCGCGCGTAAAGATCGAAACCATGCGTTCGCCGAACTGCCGTGCCGGCACAAACATAATATTGTCGAGCACAGTCATGTTCCGAAGCTCACGGGGCGTCTGGAAGCTCCTGACCAGCCCAAGGCGGGCGATGCGATGGGCGGCAATGCCCTGGATCTGGCGTCCGTTGAAGACGATCCGGCCGGCATCCGTTTGCTCGATGCCGCTTATGAGATTGAAGACGGTAGACTTGCCGGCTCCGTTCGGGCCGATAATCCCAGTAATGGAGGCGGCGGCAACGGAGAAGGTGCAATCGTCGACCGCCTGCAGGCCGCCATATTGCTTGCGCAATCCTTCGACCAGCAGGAAATCCGATCTCTGTGCTCGCGCCTCACTCATGAGCGGAGCTCGACGCTTCGACGGTAACGGACGAGTACCACCGCCATGAGCGCGGCCCCGAGCGTGATGAGACGCGCCGCCGCGAGTTCGACGCCGTCGATGAAGGTGATGTAGTCCTTGAGTAGACGAGTCCCTTCGATGAGGAAGGCGACCAGCGCGATGCCCCCAATCGTCCCGACGCTCGAGCCGCGCGCACTGATAAGCACGGCGGCTAGCACGTAGACGCTAACCTGCGCGGTAAACATGTCGGGCGAAATATACGTGAGATAGACCGCATAGAAGGCGCCGCCGATCCCGGCAAAGATGGCCCCGATGGCGAAGGCCTCGACCTTGAAGAGGACAGAGGATTTGCCGACGGCGTCGACGACGACCTCGTCCTCGCGGATAGCGCGGAAGATGCGCCCGAGCGGAAAGCGCGCGAGCCGCAGACTCAGCCACAGGAGGATCGCTACGACGAAGATGGTAAGCCCGGCAAAGAACATGCCGTACTCGCCGTGGAAACGCGCAAAGAGCGGCTGCGGAATGCCGCCGATTCCGTTGGGACCGTTGGCGATCCAGTTATCGTTGAGGAGTATGATACGCACGATTTCGCTGACGCCCAGCCTGACAATCGACAGATAGAGCTCGCGCAGGCGGGGGGTCAACAGCGCGACGGCAATGCCAAGGGCGCCCGCGAGACATGCGGCAGCGGCGACAGCCGCAGCGAACGGCACACCCGCGAGCAAGGCAAGTCCTGCGGTATAGGCTCCGACCGCGAAAAAGGCGACCTGCCCCAGATTGATGAGGCCGGTCATTCCCCACTGGATGTTGAGGCCGAGTGCCACCATGGCGTAAATGCCGGTGAAGGTAATGATCGCAACGAGGTATGAGAACATGCGTGCCTAGCCTCCCGCCCCTATCAGAGGTTGCTGCGGAGGAGACCTGACGGGCGCACCAAAAGCACGAGCGCCAGCACTACGAAGGAGACCGCTGGCTTGTATGAGGCCTGCACGACCAGGAGGCTGTACTCAGATGCGGCGGCCAGAACGAGAGCGGCCGATGCCGCGCCTAGTACATTGCCCAATCCACCGAGGATGGCCACGGCAAAGATCGGGATCAAGGTTTGCCAGCCGATGAGCGGCGTTATAGTACTGGCGAGGCCAAGAAAAATGCCGCCCAGTGCGGCAAGAGCGCCGGCAACAAACAAGACGCCGAAGTAGACGGGCTCGGGCTCAACTCCGGCGACGAGCGCAAGGTTCGGATTGTTTGCGATCGCGCGCGCCGCCTTGCCAAATCGCGTTCGCGACAGCACGAAGAACAGCATGAACAGAGCGAGGAGCGAGCAAACGATAGTGGCCATCTGATGGGAAGTGATGACGAATCCAGCGATCTCGTAGGGCTCGACAAGCGGCACCGGAAGCTCTCTTACATCGTTGCGCCACACGAAGCGAACGACATTCTGGAGGACAAGCATAAGCCCCAATGAAAGCAGGATGGGCGGCAATGCGCCGGCCTGACGAACCGGACGGAAGAACGCCTGGTCGACCGCGGCGGCCAGAATGCCGGTCATGACGACGGCCGCCGCGGCGGCGAACCAGATCGTGATACCGGGAAGGTTGGCAAGTGCGAGCGCCAGATAGGCGCCCACGGTCATATATTCCGAAAGAGCGAAATTCGGGTAGCGCAAGACGCCGTAGATGAGGGTCACCCCCGCCGCCGGCAGTGCCCAGATTGACGCTTCGACAAGGGCCGAAATCAGGTAGAACTTGAGCTCCATTGCACCTCATTCGTTGCTTTAAGGCGAATCGATCACGCAAAGAGGGCTGGCGGGGAGCCGCTCGCCAGCCCTTTCGGCTATCGCAACCCTCTTAAAATAGCACGTCCTTGAGAAGGCCGACGGGGGTCGACTTGCCCTGCTTGATCTGCGATATGCGGAAATTCGCCTTGGCGATGTTGCCGTCCTCATTGAAGTCGATCGGGCCGGAGGCGCCGTCGTAGTCGATCTTCTTGCCTTGACGCAGCAGGGCGGCACCAGCGGCGAACGAGGTAACCTTCTCACCGGGCGGACCTGAAATTTCGCGCAGCTTGCCGTTGATGGCGGCGCCATCCGCCTTCTTTGCGGCTTCGATCGCCAGCGCGAGAAGATTGGCCTGGTCATAGGTCTGCGCCGCGTAGGAGTAATAGCGGTCGCCGCCGAGGCGCTTTGCCAAGCGCAGATACGCCGGCGAGTCTTCGGCGACACCCTCCTCGATAAGATAGGCCCCCTCAATCGCGGGTCCGGCATTCTTGATTACGCTGTCGGTGACCGCAAAGCCCGGCAGCAGCCATTTTGTCTTCAACCCGCTCTCGTAGGCGACTTTGAGGATGCTCTCGGTATCGGCATCGTAACCGGAGATGTGAATGAAGTCCGGCTTGGATGCGAACGCTTTCAATACCTCGCTGCGAAAGGTCGTCTGATTCTCATTATAGGTAGTAATACTCAGCACCTTGCCGCCCTTGGCCTCGAAGCGCTCGCGGAAGGCTTCGACCGTGGATGCGGTGAACGGCACATTGAGGCCGAGGACTGCCGCGGTTTTCCAGCCGTATTGGATGGCGCACTCCGCATAGGCCCGCCCGAAAAGCAGGTCGTCGGGTTCGGTGCGAAAGACAAAACCCTTCTTCTGTATTGCGGTGATCTTGCTAGAACCGGAGGTGCTCATCTCGACGACTTTGTTTTCCTGACAGAGCGGTGCAACGGCAAGCGTCACCGAACTCGCCCAGGTGCCGAAGACCGCGGAGACCTTGTTGATGTCGATGAGTTTCTTGGCCGCCCGCACGGCGGCCTCCGCATTGGTCTCGTCGTTCTCCTGAAAGAGATGGATCTTGCGCCCGAGCGGGCCTCCGGCGCCGTTGATCTCCTCGACGGCGAATTGCGCGGCCTTGAGCATGTCCTGGCCGAACGAACCGCCGGAGCCCGAGAGCGGCATGAGCGCGCCAAGCGCGATTTCGCTCGCCTGCGCCGAAACGGAGCTCCAAACGCGTGGGGTAAGGATCAAGCCGGCCGCCGTTCCGCCGGCCATTTGAAGCAATCGCCGACGTGTCGCCAACTGTTCCTGCGGCCGATGTGAGGTGCCTCTCCTTGTCATGGCAGCGTTCTCCTTTTTAGGGGCCATAAATAATGTCACGTGAAAAATCCGTAACGCAGCGTGCACCGGTTTTCGTCACGAGCATGACATCGGAATGCCTGAAGCCGCCCAAATCCGGCAAATAGAAGCCCGGCTCGACGGAGTTCGCCATGTTCGGCTTGAGGACGAAGCTGTTGTAGCTGCGAAGCTCGCCGAGCTCTTCGCGACTGGCAGAGCCAATCATGATGCCGTGGGCGTGCCCGGTCCCGTGCCGGATCCATTTGTCATACCCCCGGCGAGTGAGTATTTGGCGCGTCAGGCGATCGATCTCGCGCGCCTGGATGCCAGGCCGCACAGCCTTCTTGCCGGCGTCGAAGGCCTCGTTCACTGCATCGAGGGCTTTCGCCTGCTTCTTGTTGGCAGTGCCAAAGACGAATGTCCTCTCGAGTTCGGCGCAATAGCCCCAGATAACGGGAAAGACGTTTAGCGCCACGAGCTCGCCCCGACGCAGGCGGCGCCCGGTCGCGTGAAGATGCGGCGTTAAGGTGTGCTCGCCGAACTGGGCATAGGTGTAGGTGCTACTGATGCCCTGGTCGCTCAGCGCCCCCAACGCCTTGTCCATCACATTGTTCGCATGGGATGCGACCGCCAGCTCGGTGACATTATCGACGAGCGCTTCGAGGAATGCATCGGCACCCAGTTTGGCGATGCGCCCACCCAGCTCCAGCAGATCGAGCTCTTCGCGAGATTTGATGATCCGCAGCTCGGAGAAGGGCGGCCCCGCGTCCACGAAATCAGCGTTGTCGAACTGCGCCCTTAATCCCCCATAGAGCCCATAGGGAATGTTGGCCTCTTCAATCCCGATCCGCAGTCTTCCCTTGACATGCTTGCGAATGTACGCGGCGCAGAGCTTGACCGCGGCCTCCTCGACGTTTTCCTCATCCGCATAAACGAGAACTTCGCCGGTTGCCGTATTCTTCTCCATGTTCTCTTTTTCGATCATGGCACCGCAAATGGCACTCGGCCCTTTGGCCGTGATCACCACCCACATCGGCCGACCCCAGCCTGAAAGCAGCGGGACGCCGCTTAGGTAGAACACGTTGTCGGCCGAATGGACGAAGCACGCGTCGAGCTTGCGTTTCACCAACCATGCGCGGACCGCTCGATTGCGGCGATCCATCTCTCCGGCCGAAAAGATTCCCATTATCGCCTCACTCCTCTTCCCCTGCCTTTGTTCAACCGATACTTCCTCACCTGCCTCGCTTGCGCCTGCGCGCGGACCGTGCCCGCACAGGGCCTTCCTTGCGGGCAACGCCGATCAGCCCGAAGTGTTTGAAGCGCTGCAGCACGAGAAACGACTGACTGTCCGTGATCCCCCTGATCTTCTTGATTTCATTGAGGACGAAGTCGTAAAGCTCCGCGATGGAACGGAAGGCCGCCTCTATGATGACATCGTAAGGGCCGGTCGCGACCACGACGCTTGATACCATTGGATATCTGGTGAGCGCTGCCGCGGCCGTCTTGATCTGCGAACGCTCGACGTCGAAGCCGATATAAACCGGCACGCCGAATCCCAGCTCCTGGGGATCCGAGACGGCGGTGATGCGAATCACTCCCCGGTCGACAAGTCCCGTGAGCTTCTTGCGCACGGTCGGTTCGCTGATCTCCGTCCGGCGGGTGATCTCCGCCGTCGACATCCGGCCGTCCGCCTGCAGCAGGCAGATGATCGCGCTTTCCGCTGAATCTAAACGGGTCATGAAGAGCCGTTTTTGTTATTCAACAATTTTTCGTGGAAATTCTTTTCTGAATCCGATCCACGGTCAAGATTTTTTTGGTCTATCGAAAATCTTGTTGCACAGAAAATGAGCCAGCCCCGGCCAGCTCGTCGGTCTTGCCGGCTCGCACTACACGTTCGAGGCGACGAGCTCAATAGCATTCCGCATTCCATATGGTGGGATGTAGAATGCTTCACTGAGAGTCCGCGCGAGCTGCACAACCGTTGATGCTGCGCTGGCTTGCCGGCTGGGGGCGCTGCCGCGCTCGGGCACGGGCGCATGAGGCACATTGAGGGGAGACGTGGGCACGAAGATCAACTTCAAGCGGCCGGACGGTAAGGAGGCGATAGGCTATCTCGCTAAGGCAGGGCGTGCGAGCGCACCCGGCGTCGTCGTCATCCAAGAGTGGTGGGGATTGCAGGATCAGATCAGAGGCATTTGTGATTGGTTCGCCGCCGCCGGTTATGAAGCCTTGGCGCCTGACCTCTACGGCGGCATCGTCATACCTTACCATGACCGCTCGGCGGCTAGCCGCGAGATGAACTCACTCGATTTCCTCGCGGCAACCGACCAAGTGGTGCGCGGTGCAGCACAATATCTCAAATCCGCCGGCGTGAAGGTGGGCCTCACCGGCTTCTGTCTCGGGGGACTCGTCTCGGTGCTGGGCGCTGCCCGCATCGCTGAATTCTCGGCGGCGGTATGTTTCTATGGGCTGCCGCCCCCGAACATGTTCAAGCCGGCGGACATCAAGATGCCGCTCCAAGGCCACTTCGCTAGCTGCGACGACTGGTGCCCGCCAAGTGCCGTCGACGTGTTCGAGGCAGCGCTCAAGAAAGCCGGCAAGGCAGTGGAGATCTTCCGCTACAACGCGCGGCACAGCTTCATGAACGAGCAGGAGCCCGACGCCCAAGATCGGAAGACGGCCGAGCTCGCATGGGCCCGTGCGCTCGCCTTTTGGTCCATACATCTTTAGGCGGCAGCGGCATCACGCGGCAG
>Ga0073928_10011468_pt1 | contig 10331 bp, 7 predicted proteins | sample PaiPotPPA55metaG_FD_76969 | JGI IMG/M metagenome (GOLD analysis project Ga0073928, IMG submission 76969) | Iron sulfur acid spring bacterial and archeal communities from Banff, Canada, to study Microbial Dark Matter (Phase II) - Paint Pots PPA... ...
GGATCGCCTCGATCGTATTTCGAAGACCGCCGCGACCTTTGAGTGGTTCGATCCTACCGATTGGGAGCACCTCCAGCGCATCGATGCCCGCCTGAACCAGAACGTCCTCGTCGGCGCCGCCGTTTACCAGTTGTCTCAGACGCACGCCTACGCCGGCGGCGACACGCTTTGGGATGCCCTTCTCGCCCTCATCCCGCGCGTTCTATGGCCGGACAAACCCATTCAAGCGGGCAGCGGCAACCTGGTCAGCCATTATACCGGGATCGACTTTGCAGACGGCACCAGCGTAGGGGTCGGCCAGGTGATGGAGTTCTATATCAATTTCGGAACGCCCGGGGTCGTGATCGGCTTCCTGGTGATGGGCATGTTGATCACCGCTCTGGACTGGCAAGCGGCCGAGCGACTGGCGCGCTCCGACCTGCAGGGCTTTGTCTTGTGGTTTCTGCCGGGCATCGCCCTGTTGCAGGTAGGCGGCCAGCTTGTCGAGTTGACCGCCAGCGCAGCGGCCAGCCTGGTTGTGGCGTTGTTGGTGAACCGGTACTTGAATAGCCGGAGGCCCAGGCGCGAGCGAGTTCCGGACGGCCGCGTCGCGGCTCTGGCGCGCCATGCATGAAATGCCTATGACCGAGTTGCTCGGCATTTTTCCCTCCCTGGCCGCGGTGGGCGGTGTGCAGGCCAGCGCTCGCGAAGCCTGGCAAGCCATCGTTAGCCGCATCGGCGAGAGCCATGCCTCTTTCCTCGGCTACACTCCCGGCGAAAGCAAAGCCCGTGCCGCCCTCGCCGCCGTCGCCCATCAGTCGACCGCCGATATCCTGCTCGTCTGGCATATCCATCTGCTCAAGCTTGCCCCGCTTGTCGCCGCACCGGCCGCCCGTGTGTTCCTCTTCCTACACGGCATCGAAGCCTGGCGCCCCCAGGATACTATCACCCGCTGGGCGCTCGGCAAAGTGCATCAGTTCCTCACTAACAGCGACTATACCTGGGCGCGCTTCACCGCCTGCAATCCGCGCTTTAGCCATGTTCCGCACCTGACCGTGCGTCTCGGCGCGGGCGCTCCGCTCGAAACACCGCCGCCCCCCCCCGCAGCCAAGCCCGTCGCCCTCATGCTGGGCCGCATGGCTCGCGGCGAAGATTACAAGGGCCACCGCCAGGTCATCGAAGCCTGGCCGCAAGTGCTCGCCGCCGCCCCCGATGCCCAGCTCTGGATCGCCGGCGATGGCGGCCTCCGCCCTGATCTCGAACAGTTCGCCCAAGCCCGCGGCCTCGCCTCCAGCGTCCGCTTCTGGGGCCAGATTTCGGAAAACCAAAAGGAACAATTGATCCAGCAGTCCCGCTGTCTCGTCCTTCCCAGCCGCGGCGAAGGCTTCGGCATCGTCTACCTCGAAGCCATGCGCCACGGCCGCCCTTGCCTGGTCAGCGATCGCGATGCCGGCCGCGAAGTCATCCATCCGCCCGAAGCCGGCCTGGCCGTCAATCCGGACGCTCCGCACGAAATCGCCGACGCCGTCACGCGCCTGCTCGGCCCCGGCGACGAGTGGTACCAATGGTCGCAGCAAGCCCGCCGCCGCTACGAAACTCAGTTCACGGCCCAGCATTTCCGCGATCGCCTGAACGCCGCATTATTTGCGGCCTGAATCAAATGCCTGTCCGTAAAATCCTGCACGTGATCCCCTCGGTCGGCCCCCAGCGCGGTGGACCCAGCGTCATGATGCGAACCCTGGCCCGCGCCCTCTCCCAGGCGGGCATGGACGTCCACGTGGCGACCACCGATGACAACGGCCCCGATCGCCTGACAGTTCCCCTTGGCGTCCCGCTCTCCGAAGACGGCGCTACCTTCTGGTATTTCCCTCGCCAGACCCGCTTCTACAACTTCTCCTGGCCGCTGACTCGCTGGCTCGCCGCCCACATCCGTGAATTTGATCTCGTCCACATCCACGCGCTCTTCTCTTACGCCGCGCTGCCCGCCGCTCTGCTGGCCCGCCGCGCCGGAGTGCCCTACATCGTCCGCCCACTCGGCACCCTCAATCGCTGGGGCATTCGAAACCGCCGCCCCTGGCTGAAGAAGCTCTCTTTCCGAATCTTGGAAAGCCGCATCGTAGCCGGCGCCGCCGGCATTCACTACACCTGCGAGCAGGAACTCGCCGAAGCCCGCGACCTGGGCGTGTCCGCGCATCCGCTCATCATTCCCAACGCCGTCGAGCTACCCCCCTCTGCCCCCCCCCGCACTTCCGCCGCCGGCCGCAAAGTCATTCTCTTTCTCTCTCGCTTCGATCGTAAGAAAGGTCTCGACCTGCTCCTGGAAGCCTTCGCGCGCGTCCACAACCACTGTCCCGAAGTGCTGTTACTCCTGGCTGGCGCAGGTGATCCTGCCTTAATAGCTCAATTGCGCGAGGACGCGCAACGTTTGGGGATAACTCCGCACGTGATCTGGGCAGGCTTCCTCACCGGCGAAGATAAGTGGGCGGCCTTGCGCCAAGCCGATGTCTTCGCGCTGCCTTCCTACTCCGAAAATTTCGGCATCGCGCTGGTCGAAGCTCTGGCCTGCGGTTGTCCCGTCGTCCTTTCTGACCAGGTCGGTATTCATCGCGAAATCGCCCGCGCCGGCGCGGGGCTAGTGACTCCTTGTCAGGTGAATGAGTTAGCTCAGGCGCTACTCGACGTTCTGACCGACGCCGCCCTCCGCCGCCGCATGAGTGAGAACGGCGTGCGCCTCGCCCGCCAGCAGTTCTCGCTCGATGCCGTCAGCCGCAAGCTCGTGGAATCCTACGGAACCGTAATTGCATGATCCCGATCTCCGTCATCATCTTGACTTATAACGAAGAGTCCAACCTGGAAGTCTGCTTGAGCAGTGTCTGCGGTTGGACTCGCGAAATTTTCGTTGTGGATTCAGGAAGCACAGACCGTACTCGGGAAATCGCCGCGCGGCTCGGCGCTACCCTGGTCGACCATCCCTTCGAAACCCACGCGCGGCAGTGGGATTGGGCCTTGGCCAACCTGCCCCTCCAAACCGACTGGATCCTGGGCCTCGACGCCGATCAGCGCGTCACGCCCGAACTCGCCGCCGAAATCGGTGGACTCGATTCCCAGGCATTAGCAGGCGTGGACGGAATCTACATCAAGCGGCGCCAGATCTTCCGTGACCGCTGGATCAAGCACGGCGGCTATTATCCCAAGTACCTGCTCAAGATGTTCCGGCGCGGCAGCGTGAAAACCGATGCCCGCGACTTGGTCGATCATCACTTCTTCGTCACCGGCCGCGCCATCAAGCTGCGCCGCGACTTGCTCGAAGTGAATAAGAAGGAAGACGACATATCTTTCTGGATTGAGAAACACAACCGCTACGCCAGCTTACTCGCAAAGGAAGAACTACAAAATAGAACCAACGGCCGCCCTCACATCCTGAAGCCATCCCTCCTAGGCACGCCCAATCAAAAGAGCCTCCGCTTGAAGCAGCTCTGGCAGCACCTGCCGTTATATCTGCGTCCCTTCTTATACTTCTTGTACCGCTATTTTGTTCGCCTCGGATTTCTGGACGGCAAACAAGGCGCCATCTTCCATTTCCTCCACGCCTTCTGGTTCCGTCTCCTGATCGACATCAAACTCGACGAACTCCAAAGTACTGATAACTGATAACTGAGAACTTCTTATGCACATTCTCGGCCTTAACGCCTTCCATGGCGACGCATCCGCCGCGATGCTCTCAGACGGCCAGCTCATCTCGGCCATTGAAGAGGAGCGCCTCAACCGCATCAAGCACTGGGCCGGCTTCCCCGGCCTCGCCGCTTCCTATTGCTTGAACGGCTACGATCCCTCCGAAATCCAGCACGTCGCCATCTCCCGCGATCCCTCCGCGCACTTCTGGCACAAAGTGCTGTTTGCCGCCGTCCGTCCCGCCTCCTGGCGCCGCTCCGCCGCGCGCGTCGGTAATCTCGTGCAAGTCGCCGCCATCCGCCCCGGCATGCCCGGCTCCCTCCTCGGCCAATTCTCGCGCGCCCGGTTCCATGCGGTCGAACACCACCGCGCCCACCTCGCCAGCGCCTTCTTCGCCTCTCCCTTCGAGGAAGCCGCGATCGTCTCAGTCGATGGCTTCGGCGACTATACCAGCGCCATGTGGGGCGTCGGCCGCGACAATCACATCCAGATCCATGGCTCCACTCAGTTCCCCCACTCGCTTGGCATCTTCTACACCGCTTTCACGCAGTTCCTCGGTTTTCCCAAATATGGCGACGAATACAAGATGATGGGCCTCGCCGCCTACGGTGAGCCTCGCTTCACCGCCCAGGTCCGCGATGTCGTGCGCACCGTCGACGGCCAAACCCGCCTCAACCTCGATTACTTCACTCACCACAGCCACGGCGTCAAGATGACTTGGGACGGCTGCCAGCCCATCTCAGCCAATCTCTTCTCGTCCAAAATGATCGAACTCTTCGGCCCCGCCCGTGAGCCTCGCGGCGAATTGACCACGCGCCACGCAGACCTCGCCGCCTCCGTCCAGGCCGTCCTGGAAGAAAACTACTTCGCCCTGCTGAATTACGTCTACCAGCGCACCAGGCAACCTGCACTCTGCCTCGCGGGCGGCGTCGCCCTCAACTGCGCCGCCAACGGCAAAATCTTCGAAAAAACGCCCTTCCGCGAACTCTATATCCAGCCCGCCGCCAGCGACGCAGGCACCTCCATCGGCGCGGCACTCTCTGTCTGGCACGAACACCTCGGCCAGCCTCGCTCTTTCCGTATGCAGCACGCTTACTACGGCCCCGAATATTCCGAGTCCGAAATTCGCTCGGAACTCGGCTCCGCTGGCGTGCTCGCTCGCCGCTTGAGCGAAGCCGAGTTGGTGGATCGTACTGCCGCCGCTATCGCCGAAGGCCAAGTCGTCGGCTGGTTCCAGGGCCGCATGGAATTCGGACCGCGCGCCCTCGGCAACCGCAGCATCCTCGCCGACCCGCGCCGCTCCGACATGAAAGACCTCCTCAACAGTCGCATCAAACATCGCGAGCACTTCCGCCCCTTCTGCCCGTCCGTCCTCGCCGAAGCCGCCGCCGACTTCTTCGAAACCGGCTACCCGTCGCCGTTCATGGTCACCGCTTATCGCATCAAGCCCGAACGCCAGTCCGGCATCCCCGCCGTCACTCACGCCGACGGCACCGGCCGCCTCCAAACTGTCAACCAGGAATCCAATCCGCTTTACTGGAAACTCATCCGCCGCTTCGGCGAGATCACCGGCGTGCCCGTCTTACTCAATACTTCTTTTAACGAAAACGAGCCTATCGTCCAAACTCCCGCCGAAGCCATCGACTGCTTCCTCCGCACCCGCATGGACATGCTCGTCCTAGGTCCCTACATAGCAGTAAAAAGCCGTGGCGCAGGCACTCCTGCCTGCTGCGGCGACACTCTTGTCGCCGCAAACTAACTTTATAGGTCCTCCGTCATGAAGATCCTTCTTCTGAACCAATGCTTCTACCCGGACGTAGTCTCCACCGCGCAGCACGCCAGTGATCTCGTCGCAGCACTCGCCGAGCGCGGCCACGAGGTGACCGTAGTCGCCAGCACCCGCGCCTACGACCACCCCGATGTCAAATTCCCCAGCCACGAAGACTGGCGCGGCGCGCACATCCTTCGTGTCCCTTCCCTCAACCTCGGCAAGACTGCCAAATGGCGCCGCGCCGCCAACTTCGCCAGCTTCTTCCTGACCTGCATGCTCCGTCTCCTCTTCATGCCCCGCCAGGATGTGGTCATGGCCTTGACCAGCCCCCCCCTGATTTCGTTCCTCGGCGCTCTCTTCGCCAAACTCAAGGGTGGTCAATTCGTCTTCTGGGTGATGGATCTCAACCCCGATGAAGCCGTCGCCGCCGGATGGCTCTCCGAACATTCCGCTGCCACGCGCGTTCTCGACGCCTTGCTGAACTACAGCCTCCGCGCCGCGGATCAAATCGTCGCCCTCGATCGCTTCATGCGCCAGCGGCTCATCGGCAAAGGCGTTCCCGCCGAAAAAATCCAGATCATCCCCCCGTGGGCGCACTCCGATGTCGTCTATCACGATCCTGAAGGCCGCCGGTCCTTCCGCCGGCGCCACCACCTCGAAGACAAGTACGTCGTCATGTATTCCGGCAACCACTGCCCCTGCCATCCCCTCGAAACGGTGCTCGATGCCGCCGCCCGCCTCGCCCATCATCCCGAAATCGCCTTCTGCTTCGTCGGTGGCGGCAGTGAGTTCGCCAAAGTGAAGGATTTCGCCCAAACCCGTCGCCTCGCCAACATCCTCTGCATCCCCTACCAGCCCCTCGCCGGCCTCTCCGCCTCGCTCTCCGCGGCCGACCTCCACATCGTCGTCATGGGCGACCCCTTCGTCGGCATCGTCCATGCCTGCAAGATCTATAACGTCATGGCCGTCGGCGCCCCGGTCCTCTATATCGGCCCCTCCCGCAGCCATGTCATGGATATCGCCGCCGGCAACGGCATCCCGTTCGGCGCCGCCCAACATGGCGATGTCGATGCCGTCGTCGCCCGCATCCTCGCCAGCGCGCGCTATCCCGTCCCCGACCGGCACATGGTTGCGCGCTCTCACACCTTCGCTCAAGAGCGCGTCGTTCCCCAATTCACGACCTTGATCGAAGGCCTCTGTACCCTCGCGCCCGCATCTGCCCCAGCCGGGGAACAGAGCTACTCTCTAGGAGACTAACAGAGAGATCCTGGCATCGCAGTGCTAACCTAATATCTGGCAATTTCAAGGAGTCTTCATGAGTCAACCGGAATCCACCAACCAGCCGTCATCCCCTCCCGGCACCGAGCCTACGGCTAAAAAACCCTACCACAAACCTGCCGTGCGCTACGAGCGCGTCTTTGAAACCTCGGCTCTAACCTGTGGCAAAGTCCAGACCAGCCAGGCTGGCTGTCACCAGGTCCGCAAAACGTCCTAAACACCCCGTGGCGCAGGCACTCCTGCCTGCAGCGGCGACACTCTTGTCGCCGCTGCGAGCGCAGCTCGCCTTTGAACTCGGACCTTTTTAGATTAAATCGAATTCTGACTTGACAGGAGCTTACAAGCCTATGAAATCCCAAAAGCCTATTCTCCACCGGCTCTCAGTCGCAGCCTTCGCGCTCGTACTGATCGCCATCGCCTTCGTGGCCTTCGGTCCCCTCTCCGGCCAGGACGCCCGCGTCCTCATCACCGGCGCGATCGATGAAAACGTCTTGTTCACCCTCCGCGGCAACACGCGCCCCGAGGCCTTCGTCCGCGATTTCGACCAAGGCCCGGTGCCCGATTCCATGCCCATGGAGTACATGGAGCTGCAGTTGCGCCGTCCCCTCTGGCTACAGCAGCAATTCGACCAATTCCTGAACGAGCAAGTTACCAAGGGTTCCCCCAACTACCATCACTGGATCACTCAGGAAGAACTCGGCGAGCGCTACGGCTTGGCGCAACAGGATATCGACGCGCTGACGGGCTGGCTCCAGTCCAAGGGCTTCCACATCGATCAGGTTCTCCCTTCCCGCATGGTCGTCGCCTTCACCGGCACCGCCGGCCAGGTCCGCGCCGCCTTCCATACTGACATCCACTACCTGATGGTCAACGGCCAGCGCCATTTCGCCAACACTCGCGACGAGCAGATCCCCGAAGCCCTCGCTCCTGCCGTCGTCGGCGTAGTCTCCCTGCACGACTTCCGCCCGCACCCCATGGCCAAGCTCGTCCCCAACTACAATTACGCCGGCTGCACGACGCTACCCACCAACCCCGGCACCTGCTACGCGCTGACCCCCGCCGATTTCCAGGTCATCTACAATATCAACCCGGTCCTCAGGCAAGGTCTCACCGGCACGGGCCAAGTGATCGCCGTTGTCGAAGACAGCGACACCTACAGCACCGACGTCGCTACTTATCGCAATACCTTCCTCAGTAAATATTCAGGCACCGTCACCACCGTCCACCCCGGTACCGGTTGCACCGACCCGGGCGCCAATGCGGATGACAGTGAGTCGGACCTGGACGCCGAAGTGGCTGGCATCGCCGCACCCAACGCCACCATCCTCGTCGCTACTTGCACCGACACCGCCACTTTCGGCGGCTTGATCGCTATCCAGAACTACTCGTCATACATCACCAAGCCCAACATCTTCAGCATGAGCTACGGCCAGTGCGAAGCGGTAAACGGAGCGGCGTCCAACGCGGCGTTCAGTACAGCCTACCAGTCCGTGCAGGCTTCCGGCGTCGCGGTCTTCGTCTCCACCGGTGATGGCGGCTCTTCCCAATGCAGCCAGAACTACCTCGCCGGATATTGGGGCATTGGGATCAGCGCCTACGCTGCTACTCAATACAATGTCGCGGTGGGTGGAACCGACTTCGAAGATACCTGGAATGCGTCGAAAGGCACCGCGCCTAACAACGTCCCCGTCAGCACCTATTGGAACTCCACCAACGGTGCAGTTTACGGTTCCGCCAAGTCCTACATCCCGGAGATCCCCTGGAACCAATCCTGCGCCAGCTACTTAGTCACCACCTATGTGCCCGGAGGCTACACCCAGTCCTACGGAAGCAGTGGCTTCTGCAACAATGCGAACGTCTTGAATAGCAACAATACGAATCCGAATTACGCCTACCACTCTTACCAGACCACCTCGGGCGGCGCCGGAGGCCCTAGCGGCTGCTTCACCGGAGTTCCATCAAACAACCAATCGCCCAACTATCCCTCGGCGCCATACGCCGCCTACGTCAGCGGGACTTGTGCCGGTAACCCAAAGCCAGCCTTCCAGTCCGGCATCTTCGGCAACCCCGCTGACGGCGTGCGCGACATTCCCGACGTGTCACTGTTCGCCTCGAGCGGCGCGTGGGGCCATTTCGTCCCCATCTGCTGGTCCGACACCACCAACGGTGGAACCGCGTGCACGGCGGGCACTCCCAGCGCCTGGTCGGGCTTCGGCGGCACCTCCATCGCCACCCCCGTTATGGCTGGCATCCAGGCTCTCATCAACCAGAAGTGGGGCAATCAAGGCAATCCCGTCTCCACGTACTACACCATCGCCAAATCCGAATTCGGTGTCAGCGGCAAATCCGCCTGCTATTCGATCAACCAGCTCTCCGAATCCCGCCACGGGGTAGCCGCTAACTGCGCGTTCTACGATGTCACGCAGGGAGACAATAACGTCAACTGCGAGAGTGCCGGTTACATTGGCGCATCGCCCTGCTACCTTCCGTCAGGCTCGAACGGCGTCACCGCCACCAGCACCGTCTCCACCGTTCTACCGGTCACCGGCGGGTCTGGGTACAGCGGCACCCCCACCTGTACCATCGGCGCGCCGGCCAACCAGTCTGCCTATACGGCCCCCAACGGCACGGTGCTGGGGACCGCCGGAGTCCAGGCCACCTGCACCGCTACGGTTGCGGCGACTACTACCACGGCCACCGCCACAGCGAACGCCAACGCCGGCTTTCTCCCCGGTGCCGGCCAACAGTTCGTGGTGGGAGCGAGCACCTACACCTGGGTGAGCGGTGCCCCCACAGCGGCATACCAGGTGGAGATCCCAACGACCGCGACCGAAGCCTACATCGCCGCGAATTTGACTGCCGCGATCACCGCAAACAATGCGAACTGCGGTGCTCCCACGTCCGGGTGCTTCGGCGCCGGGACGGCCGTCAATACCAGCGCGGCTGCGAGTTGCCCAAACTGTCGCGCCAACACCGCTGCCATAATGACCGTTACGGCGCTATCTAGCGGTTGCAACGGTGTGGCCTTCTGGGAAAACCCATCCTATTACACGAGCCATGCCTTCACCCTGTCATCCAGCACCGGCTACCTGACCGGCGGCAGCACCCCCGGCCAAATCTGCTCTTACTCCGTCATCACCGCTGGCTCGGGCTACACCGGCAATCCGGCCTGTACCATAACCGGCACCGGTGGATCGGGCGCTACCTGCGCCGCGCAAGTAGCCCTGGGCACCGCGCCATCAGCCTATCAGCCCGCCTGGGGCGCCACCCCCGGTTGGGACATGGCCACCGGCATCGGCACTCCCAATGTCTACAATCTGGTCTACAACACCGCATGGTGAACCGCATGAAAACGACACAATTACCCATGAATCGAGACACCAGGAGCAATCAGATGGCAAACAACAACTCCTACTCCCGTCTTCGGACCATGGCGGTCGCCTTGGCCCTCCTACTCGCCTCCGCCCTGCTGCTGTCAGCCCAGGACGCCCAGAGCAAATCCGGTATCCCTAAGGATTGGTCCACGCATCACGTGGTCTTCTCCAAACCCGGCCCGTCGGTGCCTGCGGACCGCCGCGAAAAGCTGCTGCAGGATCCGCGCTACATCCTCCAGCAGCAGAGCCGCGCATCC
>Ga0073928_10011469_pt1 | contig 10331 bp, 6 predicted proteins | sample PaiPotPPA55metaG_FD_76969 | JGI IMG/M metagenome (GOLD analysis project Ga0073928, IMG submission 76969) | Iron sulfur acid spring bacterial and archeal communities from Banff, Canada, to study Microbial Dark Matter (Phase II) - Paint Pots PPA... ...
GTGAATGGTATCGGCGCGCGGGAATCCGGCTGGCAACAATGCAACCAACATCCTTACCCCGGCGACTGCTATGCCCGCGCCAAGGCCGCCGCCGAGGAGAGAGATCAGCAGACTCTCTGCAAGCATCTGGCGAATCAGGCGCGACCTTCCCGCGCCCAGCGCCGCGCGCACCGCGATTTCACGCTGGCGCGCCGTGGCACGGGCCAGCAGCAGATTGGCGGCGTTGGCGCAGGCAATCAACAGCACCAGGGCCACCGCCCCCAGCAACACAAGCAGCAGGCGCTGGCTCGGTCCGACGATCTCCTGGTACAGCGGAATCACCAGCACTTGCCAACCTGCGTCATTATCCGGATGCTCGCGCGCAAGTTGCGCCAGCACCGCACTCATTTCCTCCTGCGCTCGGGCGGGCGTGATGCCTTTCTTCAACCGGCCGATGCCTTCCAGGTAATGCGAGCCGCGCCGGGCGGGATCGCCGTCGAAGGTGAACGGCCACCAAACATCCACAGTCTCGCCGTGGGCCACTCCGTGATACTCGTTGCCGGGGTGCTCTGCGCCGCGCGGCATCACACCCACCACCGTGAACGGCTGCGCATCCAGCACGATCTTGCGGCCGATGATGTTCGGATCGGCTGCGAACCGGTCGCGCCAGATGCGGTCGCTTAGAATCACCACGCGTCCGTTGCCCGGCACTTCTTCGTTGGCAGTAAATTCCCGCCCCCGCAATGGCCGCAAGCCTAGCACGCGGAAGTAGCCGGCCGTCACACGGAATCCAGTGAATCGTTCGGGCCGGCCGGCGCCGGAGAGCTGCAAGTCGGCGCGCGTGAATCCGGCCAGGGCATCGAAGGAGCGGCTGCGCGCGCGGAAATCGCGGAAATCAAACGGGTTCAAAGGAAACTTCGCATAGGAGCGGCTATGAAAGAAGACCCGCACAACGCGATTCGGCTCGGGGTAAGGAAGGGGCTTGAGCAGCACGCCGTGGATCACGCTGAAGATGGCGCTATTGGCCCCGATGCTCAGGGCCAGGGTCAAAACGATCACGGTGGCGAAGCCGGGACTCTGGCGCAAGGTGCGTAGCGCGTAACTGAGGTCCCGCCATAGGTTCTCGATATAATCGGTACGGCGCATATCGCGGCACTCCTCCTGAATTTGCGCGGGGCTGCCGAGCTTGCGCAGAGCGGCATGGCGCGCTGCGGCGGGCGGCAGGCCCAACGCGAGATTTTCTGCGATCTGCTGCTCCAGGTGGAACTGGAGTTCGCGGTCGAGCTCCCGCTCGATGCGGTTCCGCAGCAGCAGCGTACGGAGCCGCATCCGCGCGATGTCCAGCCAGCGGCGAAAGCTCATAGCCGTTCCTAAGCGGTGCCGAGCACCAGGGCCACTGCGCCCGACAGCCGTTCCCATTGCGCCAGTTCCTTTTCCAACTGGACGCGGCCCGCCTTGGTGAGCGCGTAATATTTCGCCTCGCGCCCGGTTTCGGTGGCACGCCATTGGGCGCGCACCCAACCCTGCTGCTCCAAGCGGTGCAGCGCCGGATACAGCGCACCTTGCGTCACCTGGAGGACTTCCTTGCTTACCTGCTCGATGCGCTTGGCGATGGCCCAGCCGTGCATCGGCTCGAGCGCGATGGTCTTCAGGATCAGCAGATCCAGCGTCCCCTGAATCAAATCGGACGGTTTGCTCATGCCCTTGCCGCCAATACCTAAGTTATTTACAATAGCATTGGACGCGCCCGCCGGCCAAAGGTCACGCGATGCCCGCAACTTCAAACGCCGGTCCAGGGTACAATGATCGTTCCCTGGGCCCAAAGAAAATCCCGGGTTTAGTGCATAAGATAAGGAGAATCTCGTTGAGAAAGACTATCGTTCAATCGCTTCTGATCGTTCTTTTGACAGGGGTGGGCGCCGTGGCCCAGGAAACAGCCGGTAAAGCAAACCGGCCCTTGGGCGTACCGGCCGAGTACGTGATTACGCCGTTTGGATACTTCCATCCATCCTGCGTGCAGCATGTGGCGGAAGGAGAACTCTTGCTGGCGGATGGGCGCATCCAACATGCCGACGGAAGCGTGGACACGATCGCTCCCGTCTGCGATTACCCGCGGTATTCGCCCCAAGGTTCGCTTGTCGCGCCGGATGGAAGAAGCACGCCCGTCACGAACGGCTGGGTGGAGCACATATCTGTCACGACGAGTGCTTCGTACGGAAAGATCACCGCAAGCTGGATAACGCCGCCGGCGCCCAGCACCAATAACGGCCAAACCTTGTTTTTCTTTCCGGGCTTTGAGGACATCAGCCACGTTGTGAGCATTGTGCAGCCAGTGCTCCAGTACGGCTCAAGCGGCGCCGGTGGCGGTAGCTACTGGGCGCTGGCAAGCTGGAATTGCTGCCTTTCAGGCGTTGCGGATTACAGCACCATAGTAGCTGTGAATGCAGGCGACACGATCATTGGCAGCATCAGCTCCACCTGCGCGCCCGGAGGAAACTCCTGTTCGACATGGAACGTGTTGTCTGAGGATAAGACGACCGGCGCCAAAACGACTTTGAGTAAAACACCCAGTGACGGTCAGGTATGGAATTGGGCCTTTGGCGCCGTGATGGAGGTTTACAATGTCATCCAATGTGCCGATTACCCGGCGAATACGGGAGTGACCTACAACGTCAAGCTGTATGACCAGAACTTGAATCTGATCTCGAGTCCAGCTTGGACGCAAAGTCCGGCATCTGGCATCAACCCGGCGTGCGGGTTTGGTCTAAGCTCAACGGCGACCAAAGAGACCGTAAAGTACAATCCGTAAACCCCACGGGCTAACGGACGCCAGCCTCCGGCGAAATGACCTGGCCATCGACGATCCGCACCGCAATCTGGCCGCGGCCATCCTTGCGCGCATAGTACAGCGTCTGTTCCGCGCTGCTACTGCTGACCTTCATCGACGGCTCACCGAATCTCGTCAGCAATTCGGCCGATGACATACCCGCCTTGATCGCCGCGGGGTCTTCGTAGGTCTTCGTGGCCTGGTGAGCATTGGCCGGAGTTCGGGACACGGCCCTTCGTCTCGCGGCCGTGGTTGCAGGCGATCTCGTCTTGCCGGCCTTATCCAATGTATCGAGGTTCTTGAAGGCGCCGGCGATGGCGTGCGCCGCGTTCTTGGCGGAGCCGGCAGCCACCCCCACGCTCCCTGAAATAACAGCGTGTTCCACGGCAGCTTGACCCAAAAGACAAGCGGGCATGCACGCTAGCGATATTACAACCAGCCCAAAATTCTTCCTGTTCGGCCCCATGCACGTCAATCCTAGCACCTCGGAATCGGTTTTGCGATGATTACCAAAGCTAATCCCGGCGCACTGGCGACCACGACGCCGGGCGGGCTATAAGCGGCGACAATCTGCCTTAAGCAGTCCCCGGCGTCTTTACAAATCTTTACAAAAATGTGGGATCCGCCCGCGCAAGGCCGCGCTAAGATGATGCAAGGAGCGACAAGCCCATGCGCACACAATATCTCGTCTGGACACTGCTGGCCGTGGCCGCAGCGGCACAGGGCGCGGTGCGCCCGGTCTCATTCAACGCGCCCAGGACATATCCTGTCACCGGCGCTCACGCAGTGGCCACGGGCGATTTCAATGGTGACGGCCTGCCAGATCTGGCGGTGGCCACAAGTTTCAGTACGGTCGCGATTCTGTTAGCCACCAGGAAAGGCGCGTTCCAGCCGCCTGTGGAATACGCTGTCGGTAGCTTCGCCACGTTCGTTGCGGTTGGAGACTTCAATGCCGATGGGACGCTCGACCTCGCGGTAACCAATGCGGACTCGAATAACGTATCCATCCTACTCGGGAACGGCGACGGCACTTTCCAGCCGCAGGCCGCTTACCCGGTGGGCAACGGCCCACAATCCGTGTCAGTCAGCGACTTCAATCACGACGGAAAGCTGGATTTGGCCGTGGCCAATCGAGGTTCTCACGGCACGGCGGGCACCGTCTCGGTCCTGCTGGGCAATGGCGATGGCACCTTCCAGACCGCCGTGAACTACACGCTGCAGCAAGAGCCTGAGTCTGTCGTTGTGGCCGACTTCAACGGGGACGGCAATCTCGACTTGGCTGTGGCGAACAATTCGTCGAACAACATTTCCGTCCTCCTGGGCAACGGCGATGGTACCTTCCAGCCGCAGGTCGTTTACCCTGCCGGAACTGCTCCCCTTTCGCTTGTGGCAGGAGACTTCAACGGCGATGGGAACCCGGACTTGGCAGTGTCCAACGATGGCCGCCCGGCCAACGTGTCCATCCTGCTCGGCAACGGCGACGGCTCCTTCCAGCCGCCTGTGAGCTACGCAGTGGCGTCACGTTCCACTGCCGCGCTGGCCGTGGGAGACTTCAACAGCGATGGCAAACTCGATCTTGCAGTGGCCGGCGCCAGTTTATCGGTTCTGCTCGGCAACGGCGATGGCACGTTTCAAAAGGCCGTACCCTACCATGTGCAAAGTACCTCGGTGGCCGTTGCAGATTTCAATGATGATGGAAAGCCGGACTTAGCAGCGGTCGGCTATGGCAGCATCGTGATCATGTTGGGCAACGGTCGCGGCGGCTTCCAGACTCCCTCGCAGTTCCACGTAGCTGACAGCGTCCAGTGCGTGGCGGCGGGCGACTTCAACGGCGACGGAACGCTAGATCTGGCGATGCCGTCCTACACCTTCAATTATGTTGACATCTGGCTGGGCAAAGGTGATGGCGGTTTCCGACCCTTCGCACAGCTTTCGGTGCCCGTCGGACCTACCTTGGCAGTCGCAGACCTCACGGGAAATGGGAAGCTGGATTTGGTGGTGCCGTATTACGGTGGTCAGCCCACTAATGGTGGCACTATGGTGTCAGTCTTGCTAGGCAATGGCAATGGAACCTTTCTGCCTGCAGTAACTTACAATGTGGGCCTCTCACCCGATTATGTCGCCGTCGGTGACTTTAACGGGGACGGAATCCCAGACTTGGCGGTCGCGAACGCTCTGTGGTCCAGCGTCTCTATCCTGCTAGGCAATGGTGACGGGACCTTTCAGCCACAGCTAGAGTATTGGGTAGGAAGCTATCCTGCCTGGGTGGCCGTGGGCGATTTCAACCAGGATAGAAAACTGGACTTGGCCGTGGTTGCCGGCACGAGTGACGGCACGCCTGGCCCCATCGTAATCATGCTAGGAAACGGTGACGGGACCTTCCAGCCGGCCATGTACACGGTGGGGGCGTTCTCTGGGTCCGTGGTGGCCGCAGACTTTAACGGGGATGGGAAGCTGGACCTCGCTACACCGAGTGGCGGCAACACGGTCTCGGTCCTGTTAGGCAATGGTGACGGCACATTCCAACCCCCCGTCAACTACGCCACAGATGGCGCTTATTCCCTTGCCGTGGGCGATTTCAACGGCGATGGGAAATCGGATCTGGCCATCGTTGGCACCGCCGTGTCCATCCTGCTGGGCAACGGTGATGGCACCTTCCAGCCCCAAGTCGATTTTTGGGCGGGACAGTCCGGTGCCTGCGTAGCAGTGGGCGACTTCAACGGGGACGGCAAGCCGGATCTGGCCATCGCCAACCTGGAGGACAATACCTTCACGGTGCTGACCAACACTACCCGATAGCCTCCGCAGCGGTCGGATTGCTTTACCCCGGCATTTCTTGAGATGCTGGAGTCCTCAGTGACCCGCCAGCTCGCCATCTTCGCCTTACTCTGCGCCGCGCCGATCACCGCGCAGGATGCCACGCCGCCTATGACCGGCTACTCGCGCGCCGCCGCCCAAACCGAGCGCGCCCTTGAGCAGCGCTTCCGTGCCATTCCGTCGCCCGACGAAGAGAAGAAGCAGCATCGCTACTTCACTGCCGAGCCGCATCCGGCCGGCTCGGAGCGCAATCACGAGCTGGCGCTGTACGTCGCGGACCTGTGGCGGAAGCAGGGGATCGAAGATGTCCGCGTGCATCGCTACGATGTGCTGACCTCTTTGCCGCGCTCCATCACGGTCGAAATGGTAGCCCCCATCGCGTATCGCGCCGCGCTGCGCGAAGATGCCTACGATGCAGATCCGGACACGCGCAACCCGGCCATTCGCGGCGGGTATCTGTCGATGTCGGCTTCGGGCGAGGTCACCGCGCCGCTGGTCTACGCGCATAGCGGGAATCCCGAAGACTACGCGGTGCTGCGCCGCAATCACATCAGCGTCAAAGGCAAGATCGTGCTGGTGCGCTATTCGAATCCCTACAGCTATCGCGGCTTCAAGGCTCTCACCGCCGAGCGCGAGGGCGCCGCGGGCCTGCTCATTTATTCCGATCCGGCGGAAGATGGCTACCAACGCGGCAAGGTGTTTCCCGATGGACCCTGGGGGCCGGAGAGCCACATCCAACGCGGCGCGATCACCTACGATTTCCTGGTCCCCGGCGATCCGCTCACGCCGGGCTGGGCCTCGGTCGAAGGGGCGCGGCGCATTCCCATCGCGGAAGCTATCTCGGTGCCGAAGATCATGGCGGTAGCGATGTCCTGGCGCGATGCGAAGCCTCTACTGGAGCGCATGGATGGCCCGGTCGCGCCGCAGAGCTGGCAGGGCGGCTTGCCGCTGCGCTATCGATTGGGGGGGGGCGCGGTGCGCGTGCATCTCAAGGTCGATATGGATACCAGCCCCAAGCCGAACTATGTCGTCGAAGCCCGTTTGCGCGGCAGCGAATTTCCGGACGAGTGGATATTGCTCGGCAATCACCGGGATGCATGGGAATTTGGCGGCGTCGATCCATCGAGCGGCACGGCGTCTCTGATGGAACTCACGCGCGCATTGGGCACGCTGGCTGCGCAGGGCGCGCGGCCGAAGCGCACACTCATCGTGGCCAGTTGGGATGGCGAGGAGGTCGGACTCACGGGGTCCACAGAATGGGGCGAACAGTTCGGCGATGAGCTGCGCCAGAAACTGGTCGCCTACCTCAACGTAGACTCGTCCACTTCGGGGCCCAATTTCCATCCGAGCGCGGTGGGTTCGCTGGCGCCGCTGCTGGTCGAGCTGAGCCGCGAGATGCAAGCGCCCTCGGGCAGTACGCTATACCAGGAGTGGCGCAAATCCGCCGCTGCCGCGCGCGCCGCCGCCAAGGACCAGCGGGCGGTGACGGATGCCAACCTGGTCGAAACCCGCATCGGCAGCGGCTCCGATTTCACGGTGTTTCTCAATCATCTGTGCCGTCCCACGGTGGAGCTTCAGTTCGATGGCGACTACGGCGTTTACCACTCGGCTTACGACGACTTTTATTGGATGAACCATTTCGGCGATCCGGGCTACCGCTATCACACGCTGATGTCGCAGTATTGGGGCACGCTGGCGCTGCGGCTGGCCGATGCGGAGATTCTGCCGTTCGATTTCGCCGCTTACGGGCGCGATATCGCCGGATTCGCCGCGGCGTTGGTCCGCCCGCAGGTGGATCTGGCTGTGCTGCAGCGCCGCGCTGCGGAATTCCGGGCGGCGGGCGAGGAGTTGGACGCCGCGGTCACCCGGGCGCTTGCGGAAGGACCGCTCGATGCACAGCTCGCCGCGCGCGTGAATCGGAATATCATGCAGGTGGAATCGAACTGGGCCATTCCCGAGGGCATCCCCGGTCGTCCGTGGTTCCAGCACGCGATTTACGCGGCGCGCTACACCTACGGCCACCTGGAGCTGCCTGGGCTCACCGAAGCGGTTGAGAAGAGCGACTGGAAAGAGGCGCGGCATCAAGCTGGAATCCTGTCCGCCACGATCGAGCGCAATGCCGCCCTACTGCGCGAGACCGCTCGGCTGTCGCCTTGACCGCTTACTCACCCGCGGTCAGGCGGCCCTTCTTTCCCCCCCGCATGGACGCAATCGACGCATCGACTTGCTTTTCCAGCCACGCTGTGCGAGAAATGGGTCTGCATGCCCGTCGCCCTCTGAACTCCGCAGTCGCGGCGATACCGCTCGGGAAGTTCTCGTCCTGCGCCGGCAACTCGCCGTCCTCAAAGCGCAAACGGCCCGCGACCCACCCTGAACCCCTGGGACACTGTTTTGGAGCAGTCTTCGCCGCGTGTGGCCGCGATGGGTTGGTGCGTTGATCATCGTCACGGCCGAAACCGTGGCCGGCTGGCACCGTGCCGGTTTCCGACGCTACTGGCGCTGCCGATCCCGCCGCGCCGCGGTCGGCCTAAGCCATCTGCGCCTGCTGATCGGTGAGTACGGGGTTCCGTCCGCTCACGGTCGCCAACCGCCGACAGGCACGTGCGATCATGTTTCCAAGCACTCCCATCAGCCGCTGTTTGTCACGCTCGCCGTCGCCTCCCGGATCAGGTTCTGGCTACACACAGGCACGTCTCCCGTCGCGGTGAGGCAGGTGCGGCTTTGGAAACCGGCACTTCCAGCGCCACTTACCGGCCGTAGCAAGCGGGGTTGTTGCGCGCCGATCGGTCCGGCGATCTGACGCGCATCCACTCGGCTACCGCTTGTCCCCAGGTGATACGTGTCCACGCCCATCCCGCCCTTCGTTGCCTTGGAAGTGCGCACTATCGACACGCTTTGTCGGCTCGGCTTTCTCGCCACGCGCCGGCATTGGGCCATTATAGCCGTGCTCCGGATGGAGACGGTTGTTCACGTTGCCATGGAAGTCGCTAGCGCCACGAAACCACGGCCCAGCGCCAATGAAGACCTCGCCATTAAACCATTCCGGCCCGTAGTAGCCAACCGGAGCACAGGCGTAGGGAGCAGCGTCATAGTAACCATAGGGACAATCGGGGGCTGCTCCGATTTCGACGCTGACCTGAGCCAGCGCCTTGGGGATGCCAGCCGTGAAGCCGGCTCCGGCAACTGCGGCTAACACCAGAAACGTAAATCCTCGCATAAATCAATTTACCTCGCAATGGATCAGCGCACTTCCCTGGCCACCTGGCGATTCGCGCAGCAAACTGCCGGTTCCATTAGGATATCCGGCCAACGCGCTCTGGGGAAGAGCGTCTCACGCTGCTTCGCGCGCATGTGCACAGCGGCTGCCGAACGTCACATGACCAAATGTGGCCGTGCAAATGTCCGTGAGCTAGCCGGTACGCCTGGCGCGGCCCCCATTTCACCGTTGCACCTGCGGGCGCCTGCAACGCGGCCTGCGGGCCGATCCTGCAAGCTGCCGATTTAGCCGCGCTGTGGCATCAAACACATGCACGGGCAACCTCGTCTCTTGTTCGCCCTTTTACAGGCACCTATCCCGCAGCTTGCAGCCCACGCCTGCAAGGATCTTGCAGGGATGCAGGCACCAGTCAGGCGGCCCTTCTGCCCCCCCCCCGGCATGGATGCATCGGCACATCGACTTGCTTTTTCCGCCACCGCCGAGTAAGAAATGGGTGTGCATGCCCGTCGCCCTCTACTTCCGCGTCAGCGCCGAAGAACAGCGCGAGCGGGAGGCTATCGCCACGCGGCCGGTGGCGCGCCGGGCGGGTGCGCAATCTGTTGGTCAGCACTACTCATAAAGAACAGCAACGCGCTCGACGGTCACGTCGGGCCGGCGGATAGGCGGCGAGCACCTCCGGGTTGTTCGCGAGCTTACCTTGGCGCGGAAACACCGTCGTCAGGCGGTCGCCCCAGGCCTTCTTCGTCGCGGCAAGGATGCAAAGCTTGTCGTCCACCATTACGAAGCGCTTACGTAGCGCTCCGCCGGGTAGCGTCGCTCGACATCGGCCAGTGCCTGCACCTTGTGAGTGTAGATGAGCACATGTCCCCCGACGGCTTCGCTGATCCCAGAGCGCTCGGCCTTACGCGGTCGCGGGCATCGTCCCGCAGCGGCTGTTTGATCCCGTTCCCCTGCAATGCCTGTATTTGCGAGGCACAAAATCGGCTTCTGTAGATTAGGTTCCACCTTTCAGCAGAAAGCCTTTCACCTCATCCATGCCCGTTCTTGCGGAACGGGACGAATTCGCAGTACCGCGAGGGCTGAGCGGGCTTAGCGAAACGACCTGCCCTGGTGAACAGGTTGGTCAGCCTCGTGCAATAGGGAACCCGCGGCGCCATGTTATTGCGCGCCGACGAATGACTGGAGGCAGGAAATGAACGATCGCATTAAAGATGAACCGGGCTTCTCGACCGCGGACTTCGTGGCGGGCGGCGGCGCCCAAACGGCTCGCGAAGAGAAACCTGCGGCGCTGCTCAGCGAGGGCGAGGCGCAGGATCTCCGCTCGCGCTGGAGCGATATTCAGACGGGTTTCGTAGATGAGCCCCGCCGGGCCGTCGAGGAAGCGGATAGCCTGGTAGCATCAACCATGAAGCGGCTCGCCGAAATGTTTGCCGAGGAGCGTTCCAAGCTGGAAAAGCAGTGGGGACGCGGCGATGACGTCTCGACCGAGGA
>Ga0073928_10011470_pt1 | contig 10330 bp, 5 predicted proteins | sample PaiPotPPA55metaG_FD_76969 | JGI IMG/M metagenome (GOLD analysis project Ga0073928, IMG submission 76969) | Iron sulfur acid spring bacterial and archeal communities from Banff, Canada, to study Microbial Dark Matter (Phase II) - Paint Pots PPA... ...
TCAGGCCCCAAGTCCCGCCCCCGAACCCCCACCCCTTCCCCTCCATTCCCTGGTGGGGGCACAGGGAGGCCGAAAGAAAACGTGAAATTCCCGCGAAATTGAGGTGGACAAGGACAGAGGTAGCTGTAGAGCGTGCGCTCGACCATCACGGCCTTTGACGCCGCTCGGCCAAGACTGTGCCGCTCCAGCCCGGCGAAATCGCCGCGGTGCCAGTGCGGCTCCTCCTTGATGCCCCACATGCCGTATCGAGACTGATACCAGTCGCCCCCTTCCGGCACGTAGTTGTAGCAATAGCTCATGCCGCCTAACTCGGTTGGGAGGCGGTCAGGCCATCCCACGTGCCACGCGAACCCGTCGCCTCCGTCAGCTCGATACTCGTCCTGCTCGGCTGCCAGTTCGCCGGGGCAGATGAAGATTCGGGCGCTGCGGACGTATCCACGCTGCGCCCTGCCGATGGGTGGACTGAGGAGGGACCCGACGCCCATGGTGCTGTAGACGTGGCTGTGAAAGTAGGCGGTCGGCCGAGGCGGCTCGCCGCTCGTCCCGTCATACCCGGCATACACCGCAGGAATCTCACCGTGATTGTCGTTGGCGTAGGCGTGCAGCAAGTCCCCGATCTGGCGCAGGTTCGACGCGCACACGGCTCGGTTCGCGGCAAACCGAACCCGCATCACGACAGACAGCAGAATGGCAATCAGCACCGCGATGATGCCGATGACAACAAACGTTTCGAGCAGAGTGGCCGCAGCATGACGGTTTGACATCGGCACTGTGTTGCCTCCAATTTCCCCCTGAGGAATCGCGATGCGGACTCTCAGTCATAGTAGCACCCCGTACGCATAAGACGGAGCCGTCGGCCAAAATTTCTCGCCGTTCCAGCACGCAGACGACCTTGGGTACCGTCGTCGTGCGCGACGGCAGCTCCCATCCGTTACAATACCTGCATGCCCGGCGAGTTCGAATTCCTGGAATGGGTGCGGGCGCAGCAGAAGCCCTCGGCGTTTGTCCCGGTCCCGGCGGGGGACGACATGGCGGTGCTGAGGTGGCGCGACGAGGAGTTGCTGCTCGTGGGGGTGGACCAGGTGCTGGACGGCGTTCACTTTGATTCGAAGGTGCACCCGCCGCGCCTGATCGGACGAAAGGCGATGAACCGGAATTTGAGCGATTGCGCCGCGATGGGGTGCCTGCCGGCGGCGGCGGTCACCACCGCCGCACTGCCGCGCGGCGCGGGGATCGACTACGCCCGCGAACTGTACATGGGATTGCGCGACGCCGCCGATCCGTTCGGCTGCGCGATCGTCGGCGGCGATACCGGCTCGTGGGAGGGAAAGCTGGCAGTGACGGTCACGATCCTGGGCCGCGGCGCCGGCATCCAGCCCATCACGCGAGGCGGGGCGAAGGCCGGGGACGACATCTATGTCACCGGTGCGCTCGGCGGCAGCCTACTGGGGCGTCACATGACATTCGAGCCGCGAATAGCGCTGGCCCGACGACTGGCCGACACGGGCCGCGTCAGCGCGATGATCGACCTGAGCGATGGACTGAGCCGCGATCTTGGCCACATCTGCCGGCAGAGCGGCGTGGGGGCGGCGATTGACGGAGCAGCCGTGCCGGTTCACGCCGACGCCGTGGCCGCCAGCCGCGATGGACGCACGCCGCTGGACCACGCGCTGCACGATGGCGAAGACTACGAGTTGCTTGTGACCGGCGCGCTCGATGGCACTGGGGTTCCGCTGATGCGAGTCGGGCAAGTGACCGCCGGCCAACAGATCGTGTTGCTCCGTGATGGTCGTTCGGATCCACTGCGGCCGCAAGGGTGGGAGCACACGCTGTGAGCTGGCAATCCGAAAGCGTCGAAGAAACTCAGGCGATCGCGGCTGAGCTGGCCGGCAGCCTCCGCGGCGGGGAGTGCGTGGCGCTGCACGGAGACCTGGGCGCCGGCAAGACGCAGTTCGTCCGCGGGTTGGTCCGGGGTCTGGGCGGGCCGGACCGGGCGGTCAGCAGCCCGACTTTCCTGCTGCTGAACGTTTATCCGGGCGGGCGGTTGACCGTCTACCATCTGGACGCTTATCGGGTTTGCGGCCCCGCCGATTTCGAAGCCATCGGCTTTCCCGAACTGCTGGAGCAGAGCGGCGTGGTGGTGGTGGAGTGGGCCGAGCGAGTGAGGGAGTCGCTGCCGTCGGGGCATATCGCGGTCACGATTGAGCCCATCGGCGATCACAGCCGCCGAATCCGCATCGAGCGGCATCTTGGGGTCCCGGCTTGAAACAGCGAATCCTTTTATAAGTAGCGATTTGGCCACCGCGGGGCTAACTTTGATACACAATGTGAAGGAGGCAGCGTGGCGCGCGTCGGGTCTAAGATGGCAGGAATCGTCCTCCCGTTCGTGGTGATGACATTGGGCGGCAATGCCGTGGCCGGCGTTCATCACGTCTGGGATGAGGCGCACTTTCTCAAGCCTCAGAGCGTCAGCCAGATCGATCAGGTCCTGGCCGACATCCATGGCCGGTTCGGCAAAGACCTCATGATCGAGACTTTCCCCTCCATCCCCGACGACCTGAAACAGAGGTACCAGGAGCAGGGAAAGGAAAAATTCTATGAAGGATGGACGCGCTCGGAGGCGTTTCAGCTCGGTGTGAACGGAGTGATGGTGCTGGTCACGGGCGATCCGCCGCACTTGCAGGTGGAGGTCGGGCTGGAGACGCGGCAGAAGGCATTTACGCTCGACGATCGCAACGAGTTGGTCGACATCCTGGTGAAGGCGTTCGAGAAGAAGGATTTCGACGGCGGGATGCTTCAGGCCGCCGAGTTCGTTCGTGACCGGACGGCGCGAAACCTGGGCGGCGGCGCAGCGGGCCCAACCAGCCGGCCGACGACGCAGCCGAGCGAAGGGCCGGCGCCGGCCGGTTCGACAAGCCGGGCCGACGGGGGTGTGGCGATTGCTTGTGGCGGAACCTCCATGTGGCACGGGCTACCAGCCCGTGGGCGTAAGAGTCTCATCCCCCCTTGGTGCGCGATCGTGGAAAACCCGGTGTCGCTGCCGTGCTTTCCACAATCACCCATCACCCGGCAATGCCAGTCCTTCGACCACGGGCGAGTCGCCCGTGCCACCGTTCGGCATGCCGCTTGATATGCGGAGATAATCATGCGACGCATTCTCCTGTTCTTCTGCCCGGTGCTTGTGCTCCTGGTGCCGTTGCTGGCCGACGAGAAGGCCGCGGCCGCCAGCGGCGTGCGCGATCAGGCCCACTACTTCACCGCCCCGGCGATCAGTCAGGCCGAGGAGATCATCCGACAGATCAATCACCGCCACAACAAGGACGTGCACGTCGAGACGCTGCCGGACGTCCCGCAGAATCTCCGCCCGGAGCTGGAGGTCAAAGGGAAGCAGAAGTTCTTCGAGGATTGGGCGGATCAGCGTGCGCTTCAGCAAGGCGTGAATGGCGTTTACATCCTGATCTGCAAGGACCCGTCGCACCTTCAGGCGGCGGTTGGCAGCGATACCGCACAACATCTGTTCACCGTCGAGGACCGCAATCGCCTCGTCCGCGGCATGCTGGATTACTTCAAGAAGCGAGAGTTCGACCAAGGCCTGATCCACGGCGTTCAATTCGTCGAGAAGCAGATGGACGCCCACCACGGGGGACCGGCAAGCAGCACGGCGCAGAGCGATTCAAGTCCGCCAGCGGCGTATCCGCCAACGAATCAACCTTCGACGGATGGGAATGTCCGAACAGGATGGAGCATCGGCGGGATCGCCTGCATCGTCATCGGCGTGATCCTGCTGATTATCCTGGCGCGCGGCATCTTCGGGAGGTCAGGCAGCCGATACTACGGCGGCCCCGGCGGATACGTACCGCCGGGCGGCACTTATCCTCCGGGCAGCTACCCGCCCCAGGGAGGGTACGGGTACGGCGGCCCCGGCGGGGGTGGCGGCTTCGGTCGAGGGTTCCTCGGCGGATTACTCGGGGGCGCGCTCGGCGGATGGGCCGTCAACAAATGGGAGCAGAACCAGCAGGGCGGCCTTGCGCCCCCTGCCTCGGGAAGCCAGGACTATTCCTCCGGCGTCGATACCAGCGTCTCTTCGAGCGGCGGGGATTTCGGCGGCTCCGACGCGTCTTCGGGCGGCGGGGACTTCGGCGGCGCCGACTCGGGCGGCAGCTCAGACTTCGGCGGGGGCGGCGATTTCGGCGGCGGCGGGGGCGACTTCGGAGGCGGCGGCGACTCCGGCTCCTCCGGCGGGGGTGACTTCTAGCCGCTTCGCCCGGATATCTTAAGACTCACCGCAGAGCCGCCGAGGACGTGGAGAAAACAGCAGGACAGTGTGAATGTCGGCTGCGTAACGTATTCGTCTCTCTACGCCGCGAAGTCGAAAATAACTCCATTGCTCGCTCTGTCTACCCTGCGGTGCTCCGCGCCTGTGCGGTGAATAAGTATGTCCACACCGCGGGGTTCCGACGGTATCGAAGGGTGGACTGAAAATGCCCCTGCCCGATCGATTCTTACCGCGCCTCTTGTTCGATATCCCGGTGCGCCCGCGGCCGTTCGACTTCAGTCCGGCGGCACCCGCCTGGGTGGTGTTGGTGGGAGGAATCCTCGCGACGATCGCGATCGTGTATCTCTATTCGGCGCAGCAGAAGATCGCCTCGCGAGCGGTGATTCGCACTCTCACGGCAATCCGTATCCTGCTGTTGGTGCTAGTCGTCGCGATGCTGCTTGGGCCGGTCTACCAGCAGACCCATACCACGCATTCGAGTGGGACGCTGTGGGTGCTGGTCGACCAGAGCATGTCGATGCGGCAGAAAGACCCACAGTCGACACGACTGGAGCAGCTCCGCTGGGCCGACGCGCTGGGATTGCTGCCAGCCGACCTCCGTCCCAACCGCTTGCCCGTCCTGGTCAGGCAATTGTCCGCGCTTCGGGATGACGTGAAGCACTTCGAATCCGAGGCCCGGCGTCTGGGCGGCGCCGCGCTGGAGAGACGCCCCCGCGAGGCGCTGGCCGACGAACTGACGACCTGGACGACAAAACTGACGGGCGTGGCCGACGCGTTTGACCATGATGCCGACGTGAAGGCGTCGGCCGGTGAACTGCCATCCGAGCTGCGTGGTGCGGCGGCCTCCGTGAGCCAGAGCATCTCCTCGCTCGCGGTGGAGCAGCGCGCCGCCGCGCCGTGGCGGTGGCCCAAGGTCGTGGCCGCGTCCATTGCCCTGATCGCGGCTGGCTGGCTCTATGCCGCCCGGCGCCGGCTGCAATCGCCTGCACTGGTTCGCCTCGTGCCGGCATTTTGTACCGCTCTGCTGCTCGTGGCAGTCGGCCTAGGCGCATGGGTGGCCAATCAATGGAAGGACGGCGATGCGGCGCTGGCGCTTGCCTCGCGCCAACCGATCCGGGTCGTCCGGGATTCGGCCGACCTCCCCTGGCAAGCGCTGCACGACAGCCTGAGCAAGGCGATCGCCCGCCTGACGCCGATTGCCGACTCAGTCGAGCAGCGCTTTCTCGACGAGCATGAGTCTGATCCGCGCATCCTCGAGGCCGTCGGCAAAGTCAAGCAGCTCAGCCGCGGCGACCTCGCCTATGCCGCCCTGACTGGAAGTCCGACCCGAGGATTGAAGGCCCTAGCTCAAGCGATGGGCCGGCAGGAAGTGAAGATAGTGCCGATCGGCACGCCGTCCGATGTCAGGTCGCCGGGAACCGGGGGGCGACTCATCAACCCGGAAAAGTCGGAGCTGGGCCCCACATTGCAGACCCTCCTGAAGGACCCGCGGGGGCCGAACACGGATATCTCTGGCGCCTTACAGTTCGCCAGCGGCCAGGTCGGCGAAAACGCGACAGTGTTGGTCGTTTCCGACGGTCGTCAGAACATTGGCGCCGCCCCGGAGGAGCCGGCACATTTCCTGGCGTCCAAAGGCGTGCGGGTTTTGACGCTGCTGGTCGGCTCCCGCCAGATCGCCCGGGACGCCGCCGTCGAACGAGTCGACGCTCCCGACTGGGTCTACAAGGACGACGACGTGGTCGTCACTCCCATCATCCGCCTGGACGGCCTGAAGGACCGGGAAGTGACCGTCGAGTTCCTCCGTGGAAATGAGCTCGTCGCCACCCGGAAAGTCACCGCCCATACCGAGCAGTACAAGGCCCCGCTGCGTTTCACCGATCGGCCGCCGGAAGGCGTCCATGACTTCACGGTGAAGATCGTGCCCATGGCGGACGAGGCGGTGCTCGACAACAACAGTCAGTCGGTGCGGGTAGCCGTCAAGAACGACAAGATCAAGGTGCTCATCGTCGAGGACCAGCCGCGATGGGAATACCAGTTCCTGCGGAACTATCTCGTGCGCGACAAGCGAGTAAACCTCCAGGTGGTTCTGGTGGACCCAGCGCACGTCGAGGACATACAGTCGCCCGAAGGCCTCAAGGCATCGGCGGATAACAACCGGGAAGGCGCAAACGTCCAGCGCGTCGACGCCCAGCTCCTGCCTTCGACCAAGCAGGAGTGGTCGGCTTTCGATATTATCGTGCTGGGCGACGTCCCGCCGGAGAAAGTGCCCGCCGAGCAGCAGCAGAACCTGAGCGCTGCGATCCGCGACGGAGGCAAGGGGCTGCTGATTATCGCGGGCGCACGGAACATGCCGATGCGCTTCGCCGGCACTCCGCTGGCCGATCTGCTGCCGGTCGATCTGTCCGCCGGAAGGTGGACGCCGCAGGAGTTGCACGACCACCTCCGCCGCGGCTTTTCCCCACGGCAAGCGCCTGACGGGCTCGAGTCCATCCTCGGCCAGTTCAGCGAAGACCCGGGCATCAATGCGGAATTGTGGGGCAGCGTTGGGCCGTGGTTCTGGCATAGCGAGCAGACGGTCGTCCGTCCCGGCGCCGGGGTGATCTGGGCGATCCAGGAGCTTGACGCGGGATCATCCGAATCGCGGCAGCCACCCCGGCCGGACACGCCCGAGGAGATCGATGCCGTCCGCCAGCGGGCGCTGCTGGCGACGATGAATGTTGGATTGGGCCGAGTGATGTACCTGGCCAGCCCTCAGACCTGGCGGCTACGGTACGTTCAGACTCGGGGAGTCGATTCGCGGGCCGAGGACCTGCATCGCCGGTTCTGGGGGCAAGTCATTCGCTGGGCGGCGGCCAGCGACCTTCCCGCCGGCAACAAAGACATCCGGTTCGGGACAAACAAACGCACATACATTGGCGGCGAACAGATCGTGGTGACGGCCCGCATAACAAAGGCGGACGCGATGCAGGGCCAGTCGTTCAAGGTGGTCGCGAGCACAGGCGACGGCACGGAGGCCGGCGAGGCGGCCATGGTCGAAGCCCCCGCCGAGGGCCCGGGTGTCTACCGCGGTGCCCTCACCCTCTCCGCCGGCTCGTATGCGCTGGCCCTCCGCGGCGGGCAGCCCGACGAGATGCTCAAGGGCGAGAGCTCGGGGCAGAAAACACTTCAGATCGAAGTCCAGTCCAACTCAACTATCGAAGACCGCAACGTCAATACCGACCCGCAGCTCATGGAATCGATTGCCCGGGCCGGCGACGGCATCGCTCTCGACGGCGCCTACTTCGACGTGTTAGGGGATCATGTCCCGGTCATCGACCGCACCGAGACTATCGTGTCGCAGGCCGGGCTGTTCAGCAGCCCAAACGACCCGCGCACCTGGTGGGCGCATTGGATTTTCTTCGGTACCTTCGTAGTGCTGCTCACCGCCGAGTGGATACTGCGCAAGCGCGGAGGGCTGGTATGAAGGGCGAAATTCGCACAGGAGAAGAAGCATGACCGCCATCCCGCAGCCCGCTTCGCGACGGCTCATTTCCGACCGCCTGCGGAGCCCGCTCCGACAGGTCGCGCGGCGGCAATGGGTGGTGCTGGCTACGGTCGGCATCCTGCGAACGGCCATCGTCGGCCTGGCCACGCTACTGGCCGCGGCCCTGATTCTCGGCTATCTCGACAAACTATTGCTGCCCATTCGGTTCTTCGTGGCCGTCGTGGCATGGCTGCTCGTTATGGCATCCGCAGCGAGGTTCCTGCGCCCGGCGCTGCGCCGATGGACCGTCCGCCGGGCCGCGCTGCTGATCGAGCACCAGAAACCGGAGCTTGAGGAGCGACTGAGCAGCGCCGTCGAGTTGGCTGGCGAAAAGGACCCCCGTTTCCGCGGGTCCCCGGCGCTGATCGAGCACCTCCTCCGACAGGCGGAGGCCGATGTCGCCGGGGTGCACCCGGACCAGATCGTTCGGACCGATCGGATCGTGCGCTGGACGCTGGCCTTGGCGCCGGTCGTGCTGGCGTGGCTGCTGGCCGTTCTGATGCCCGCGACTACCCGGACGGCCATCACGGGGTTGTACCGTCTGCTGATGCCGTGGAGGAATACGCTACCGGCCGCGCTGACCCAGACGCCCGCCAAGCCGGGCGACGTGGCGCTTCCCGCCCGTCCGCGGCCGCAGATCACCGGCATCGATCTTCGCTACGATTTCCCCGCCTATACCGACTTGGCCCCGCGCGCTGAATCCGGGAAGGATGGTTCCGTGGAAGCATTGGTCGGGACTCGCGTGACCGTCACCATCCGCACGGCCCAGCCGGTGGTGGCGGCGAAGAGCAACATCATCTTCGACGAGAAGACGCCCGAGCAACTCATGCAGCCGCTCAAGCCGGCGCGATCCGGCGCAAGCGAGTACACGGCCGAGATCGTCATCAGCCACAGCGGCCAATATAAAGTTCGCCTCACCAACGGATACGACCTGACCAATGAGGGCGAGCAGCCGCGGAGTATCGTGGCCATTGCCGATGAAGCGCCGACAATTGTGATCCAATCGCCCCAGTCGCAAGTGACCGTCCGCCCCGATGACACGGCGCCGGTGAAATACCTGGCGACCGACGACTTCGGCATCTCCGCGATCGAAGCGATCGTGCAAGTCGACGACCACGCGCCGCAGACGCTGCCGGTGAAGTTCAAGGCGGTTGACAGGCGGAACGTGACCGGCCCGGCTTTCGCGCTGTCTGTGGCCGATGCGATCAAAACCGCCGGTGTGGCCGAGGCCGACCACATCACTTACCAACTCAAGGCCACCGACAACCGCGACCCCGATCCGCAATTCAGCTTCTCCGCCAGGCAGACTTTGAAGATCGACAAGAACGAATGGCAAAGCTTTCAGTCGAAAATGGAGCAGAAGGTCGCCGCTGACCTGACGCAGGCGATCCGAAAGGCGATGGAGGACCTCGATCGAAATAAGCCGCGGGTGGAACGGATCCGTGATCGTGGCCCCAGGGACGCGATTGAAGACTGGAACCGCAATGAGCTGCACTTAGCGACGACCGAGCTTCCACGGTCCGCCAGGGAGCTGGACAAGGCGGCCGACGAGGCGGCGGACACGGTCTTCGAAGACGTGGTCCGGAAGATGAAGATGATCACGGACGGGCCGCTGCGCGCCGCCGCCGATGATGCCACGCAGGCCGACCTGAATCTCGACAATGGTCTGGAGCGTAAGTCAGCGGCGGAGAAATCGGTCAAGGAGATCGTCAAGGCCCGCGACGCGCTCAAGAAGCTGTTGGAGCCGGACGAGGTCCGGCGCGCCCAGGAGGCGTCGGAGGCGGCCCGCGATTTGGCCGAGGCGGCGAAGAAGCAGAACGAAGCCGCCGAGCTGATGAAGCCGCCGGACCTCGCGCGCGATGACCCGCAGGCCCAAGAGACGCAGAACCAGGCGATGCAGAAGCAGAATGAGGCGAGCCAGAAGCTTCAGCAGGCCATCTCCAAAACGCAGTCGTTGCAAGACCCCAAAGCCCAGGAAACCGCCGGCAAACTCCAAGAGCTGATCCGCAAAGTCGAAGACCTGGAGAAGCAACAGGCCGACGAGCTCGAGCAGAATCATCAGCCGCTCGACGAGTCAGCACGGCAGCGGCAGCAGCAGCTCGCCGATCAGACCAGGGACGCCGAGCGCCAGGCGCGGGAACTCCAGGGCCAGGCGCATGCGACACACAATCAGAACGTCGCGAATCGCGCCCGGCGCGCGCAGGCGGAGCTGGCAAAAGCCCAGCATCATGAGTCGGCGGCGGCGCGCGCCGAGCAGGAATCGGCCCACCCACAGCAAGAGCAGGCGCGGGACGCACTGGCGCGGGCCGAGAGTGCATTGCGCGGTTTGCCCCGACAGCTCGCCCGCGCCCAGGATGAGCCACCCGAGGGCCCGGACGCAGGCGCCAAGGAACACGCTGGCGACGACATGAAGCGCGCTTCGCAAGAGGCCGCCGGGGCCGCCCAGGAAGCTACCCAAGCACAGCAGGAAGCTTCGCAGCAGAACCCCGCGGCTGCCGACGAGGCCGCCCGCGCCCTCTCCAGGGCCGCGA
>Ga0073928_10011471_pt1 | contig 10329 bp, 7 predicted proteins | sample PaiPotPPA55metaG_FD_76969 | JGI IMG/M metagenome (GOLD analysis project Ga0073928, IMG submission 76969) | Iron sulfur acid spring bacterial and archeal communities from Banff, Canada, to study Microbial Dark Matter (Phase II) - Paint Pots PPA... ...
CAACCGCTATGCGAGGCCCTGTACTGCGTCGGCATGCTCGAGCGCGATGGCGGTGCCTATTCGCTCTCCGAGAAGGGCCGCAGCGTGGTCGAAGTCATGCGCGGCTGGCTGGATGTCTGCTACGGCTACAGCGAAGTTTTTCATTCGCTCGAAGCCATGCTGCGCAAGCAGAAGGTCTACGGGCGCGAGTTTTATCGCCTTTCGGATTTCGTGGCGCGCGGCAGCGGCGAGATGGAAAACCTGCTGTTCTTCCCCATGGTGAACGACATCATCATCGGCAACGGCTACAAACGCATCCTGGATCTCGGCTGCGGCGATGGCGCGTTCCTGCGCCATCTGTGCGAGCTGAATCCGGACGTACGGTGCTTCGGCATCGATCTGGCGCCGGCGGCGGTCGAGGAAGGCAATCGCAGCCTGCGCGAAGCCGGCATGGATAACCGCATCAGCTTGTTCGCCCTCGATATCTCCAAGATCGAACAGGTCTCGGGCGCGCTCCAGGAGGTTGACGCAGCCACGGTATTCTTCGTGCTGCACGAGCTGCTTTATTTCGGCGAGAACGTGCTGCTGGATTTCCTGAGGAATTTCCGCCGCCTGTTCCCGGGCGCGCCCTTGATCGCGGTGGAAGCGGTGCGGCCGCCGCTGGAGGAGATGCGCCGTCATCCGGGCATCTCGGTGTACTACTTCCTGTATCACGATCTCACGCAGCAGAAGCCGGTGGACGCCGAGACCTGGAAGCAGCTCTTCCACGCTGCCGGATTCCCGTCCATCGAGGAGCACAGCCTGGACTTTGCGAAGGCTGCAATCTACATCCTGAAATAGCATGGCACGGCTGCTCTTCACCGTCTGGCCCTACCCGACGCATCTCGATCCATTCTTCGCGCTGGCGGAGGCGGCTCGCGCACGCGGCCACGAGATAGCTTTCTATACCGGCGGCGGCGGATTATCGCGAGCGGCGCGCGCAGCCTTCAACGGTTTTGGCTTCCAGCGGGTGGATTGGAGCCGCGTGGCGCAAACGGTGGATGATCTGATCGCGGGACGGCGGCGGCCGTTCCCGTTGCGGCGCCTGTGGGCCGGCTTCCTGGTCGAGACGGTCGAGGCGCAGGTCGCGGACATCCAGGCGGTGCTGGCTGAGTGGCCGGCCGATGTGGTGGTCTGCGATATCGCCATGTGGGGGCCGATCCTGATCCTGCACGAAAAGCTGGGCATTCCGGTCGTGCCGTTTTCGCACGTGGCGAATTGCATTTTGCCGGGACCGGATGGGCCAATACAAGGGATCGCGCTGCCGCGGCGCCGCCATGGGCTCACCGCATTATTCGGCGAGTTGGCCGGCCGTGCGGCGTCGTTGGTGACCGCACCTACCAGGCGGAAAGCGAACAGACTGCGCCGCGCCTACGGCCTGCCGCCGCTACGCGTGAGCGTGAATGAATTCACTGGCACGCTGCCGCTGTACCTGGTGCCCAGCGCGCCGGAATTCGACAATCATCGCGGCGATTTGCCGCCATCAGTGCGGTATGTGGGGCCTTGCCTGCCGGATCAACCCAAAGGCCGCCCCTCAGGGGGTAACCCATGCGTGGTGGTCGATGAAGGCGCGCTCTACACCGCTGAGCCGCGCGTGCTGGAAATGGCCGTGCGCGGCTTGGCGAACTTGCCGCTACCCGTCGTGCTGATGGCCGGCCTCGGGCGCGATCTCGCCCGCCTGCGCCTCGGACCATTGCCATCCAACATGACGGTACAACCGCATGCGCCGCTACACGACATGCTGCCACAAGCGCGCGTCTTGGTCACCAATGGCAACTCCGCCTCCGTACTGGCGGCGCTGCAGGCGGGCGTACCGCTGGTGGTGCTGCCTTCGATTTGGGATCAGGCCGAGATGGCTTGGCGGGTACAGGAAACCGGCGTGGGACTGCGCCTCTCACCGTGGCACGCGACTCCGCGGCGCATGCGGCGAGCGGTCGAACGCGTGCTATCCGAGCCGGGCTTCGCGCGCAACGCTGCATCCATGGGCGCGGCCCTGGCCAGTTACGGAGGCCCTGCCCGTGCCGTCGAACTGATCGAAGGGCTCTGCCCTGTCACTGCTTGACGGACAGCACAATCGCTATTTGCGCGTATCTCGGCCGTTCGACACGAGCCTGAGACCGGAATAGCTGGGCGATTTCCTCAGAAATTCCTGCATATGCTCAACCAGCAACTCAGGCTGTTCCAGCGGGCCGAAATGCTCGCCACCGGGCAGCAGGACCGGTGTGCAGTTGGGCAGCGCCGTATGCAGGTACTCGTAGGAGCTGATGAAGTGCGAGCTTTGCCCGTAAGCCAGCAGCGTGGGCGTGCGGATCGTGCGTACCGCCTCGAGCGTCAGTGCGCCCACTTCCTCGTAGTCCTTCAGTAGCGATGTGTTGCGGATCAGGTTCAGCAGAGGCTCGCGATTGCGCGGCAACCCGCGCGCCGGCCCATAGAATTTGGGCGTCTCGAGGCTAAGCTGCAGCAGATATTCCGCGTCAGTCCGCTTATCTTCCGGAACGTGAATGCCCACCTCTTCGAGCTTGGCGACCCAGGCCGCCCAACCGATCCAGTCCCTATCCTGCCGCAGGTGCACCAGGGCGGCGAGGCCCGGCTCAAGCGCCAAGAGCTTAGGCACGCGCTCGGGATACAGCAGGCTGAAGTACATCGCTATGTCGGCGCCGAAGCTATGTCCCACTAGAATGGGCCGCTCGATTCCCAACTGGTCGAGCAGGCAGCGCAAATCCTCAGCCATGTCGGCGGCGGTGTATCCAGTCGGTGTGACTTCGCTGTACCCGTGGCCGCGCAAGTCATACGTGGTGACGCGGTATTCCCGGCGCAGAATGGGCGCCATGTACAGGTGCCAGATCGCCAGATTACCAAGGAAGCCGTGCAGCATCACCAGGTCGGGAAGGCCTTTCGGCCCCACCGTGATGTAGTGCAGGTTTACGCCGTTAGCTTTGATTGTGGGCATGGTCCATCGGAACCGGGTCGGTTCAAGTCTCAGTCCTAATCATAACAGCGGAAAACGTCGGCTATAAGAGTACGGAAGTCACAATAGTCGTGGTACGTTCTCACGAGGTTACGAGGTTCGTGGACGGAAGGCATAGTTCTCCTGGATAAACTGGTCCGCAAACCAGTTCATCACTTCGCGGGTATCCATGTACATGTCAAGCTGATTCGAGCACGCCATCAAGCGGCCCAGGATATCCAGCCGTTCTCCCGTCTGATCGGCCGGCGCCTTGCGGAACCAGGCGTTCACCAGGTCGTGGCGGCGGTCCACGAAAAAACCGTAGTGCACCAGACACCGCTCCACAAAACAAGCACGCAAGCTTCTACGGCTGTGAGCGGCTCCTCCCCCTTCAAATCGAAACGAAATGTAATTGTTACCGGGGATATCCGAGAGGCAGGCATCTATCAGGCTGTAGTGATAGGCCAAACGGGAATTCAGGTTCATGTATTCATCCGCCACCAGCAGGTAGCTCTTCTCGCCCAGCGGGCGCATTCCGCCGGCCGTGGGGGTGAAGGAATTGGCGAGCACCGAGGCCCAATCCCGGATGCTGCCGCGCATCTCGCGCCTCCAGGTGACCTGCGAATGGCTGATGCCCTTCCACAACGCCCGGAACGGCCGCGAGATAATCTCTTCGGGCGTAACCTCGCGGCCTTGCGGATCGGCCGCCGCCAGACCGCCGCCCAGGTCAATGACCGAGAGATTCAGGGGCAGCGAGGTCGCCAATCTGCGCGCTGATGCCGCGCTGCGCTCCAGTTCCCGATCATTGACGGCGAACATGGCTTCAATGGCACGCTCGTGGCAGTAACGCAGCACGTCGTGGCCGGACCGGCATCCTGCCGGACGAAAGTTCATAGCGGCTGGATCCAGCAGGTTGAGCGTCAGCAGGCGGGCGCTGATCGGATCCCCGGCCCGCTCGCGGTAGCGTTCCAGGACCGCCAATTCCGTACGGCGCGCGGGCCACAGGATGCCGGGATAGACACGCGCCTGGACCGCATCCAGGCTCACCGGCTCTCCATTGACCAGGCGTTCGAAAGCGCCTGCCATCTGAAAAACGGACGGGATCTTGAATTCCCGCAGCAGCGCGGCGGCGTGCCCGGCCAGGTTGCCCCACTCCGACACCAGACCGGCGATCCGCGGAAACACCTGCACGATTTCCGGCGAGGGCTTGCGAATGAAAACCACAGCGCCCGCGGGCGTTTCGCCGATGTGCTGGATTTCATCGACCAGAAACGCAGCGCCGGAGGTCTGGCCCGGATACACGGTACGCCCGCCGGCCACCCGCGGCTCACCCTTGGGGCGGGAGCGCGCTTTGCCGCGGCCCGCTTCCGCATGTACCAGCGGACGTGACTGGACGATCCACAGCGCGCCGTTGGAGTCCAGCACCCATTCCACATCTTGCGGTGCCCGGAAGTGCTCCTCCAGGCGCAGACCCCAATCCGCGAGCACGCGTAGGTGCACATCCAGCAAACTCGGCGCGTCTTGGGCTTCCCGCGGCAAGGGAGCGCTGGCGAGTCCGGCGCCCCCGCTGTCCAGCACGAGTTCCGTTTCTTTGTGGATCACATTACGTTCCAGCACTCGGTACGGCTTGCTCCGCGACACCACAAACAAGTCCGCCGGCGTACTGCCGCTGGCGATTCCAATGCCCAGCCCGCGCGTCGCTGTAATCCAGAGATGTTTACTCTTGGGGTCCCCGGGGTCGCGCGTATACAGGATACCTGCGGCGCGCGCCGGAATCATCCTGACAAATAGCGCCGCCAGCGGGCTGTCCACTTCCGGCAGGCCCGTCGAGAGCCGGTAAGAAAGGGCGCGCTCAGTGAACCTGGCAGCGATTACCCGCCGGTAGGCGTCCACCGCCTGCTTGACGGGAACATTCAAAATGCTGAGAAACTGCCCGGCATACGACCGCGCTCCACCTTCGCCCCGGGCGCTGGAACGCACCGCCAGGGCGCCGCCATTTCGTAGGAGAGTTCCGGCGCCGCGGGTAATTGCGTCTTCCAACGATCGGGGCAGCGCCAACTCCATCACACGCTGCGTCAGCGACTCGGACACACGCCGCAAGCTTGCCAAGTCGTTCGGATCCAGGTCGCGCGTCACATCCCGAATTTCCCGCCACAGAGGCATGCCGCAGTACTGGCTGTAGGCCTCCGTAGTCAAAACGAATCCATCCGGAACCGGCAGCCGCAATCTGTTGCGGATCTCGCCGAGCACCGCCGCCTTGCTGCCCGCCTCTCGCTCGGAGTCCGCATTTAGTTCCGCGAGCCACGCCCAGATCGGCGGCTGGAGCGTCTCCAGCGTGGCCTTGTAGTTTTCAATCTCCTGCTGCTGCTCCTGGACAGCCGCCGCCAGCGCCTGTTGCGAGACTCCTGTCAGGCGTTCGAGGGCGGCCACCACGCTGCCAATGCGCTGGAAGATGGTGACGACACGGCCGTTCAGCACCTCGCGCCGCGGCGGCGCATACTGCAGATCGTCCTGCAAGCCGGCCATCAGCTCCAGCGACTCGTTGTTCAGGGCGAGCAACTCCCGGAAGCTGGCGTATTTGGCCCGCACCCGGTCCGCAGCCGCACCAGGCGCTTCCCGCTGGCGGGTTTCCCGCTGGAACGTCCACATATGGCTCGCTAGCCGCCGGACTTGGTCAGATCCGTCCGCGTGACATTCATCAGCCGCAGCGCCCGCGCCGGATCTTTGTAGTAGTACCGGACCACGTCTCCCGACCGCCAAGTGTCTGCCGGCAATGCCAGGAGTTCAGGTGACGCTCCAAATGTGACCAGCGCATGTGTATCCGATGCATACAGCGTAATCCTGCTCTTGGCGCGGTCCACCACCGGAGCGCGAGGCGCCTTGCTCACGTTCCGGCGCTCTTCCAACGGCGTATAGCGGATGGTGCGGAAAGCGCCTTGGGCAGCATCGTACACCACGATGCGCCGCGCTCGCGTATCCAGCAGCATGAGCCCGCCGGCAGCCGGCTCTGGTCCCATTTCATTGGGATCGGTGGGCGTTTCTATGGTCAAGGGCGGCAGCGTGCCGGGGCTGTTCCCGGATGCTGTTGGAATCAACGTCACCCGCCGCGCTTGGGCGTCATACGCGATCACCCGGCCCTGCTCAACGCGGCCAAAGTTGCCACAGCTTACCAGAAGCATGAGCGCCGCGGTTACGGCTGCCAGCTTCGTCATCGGATTGCCTCGACTGCCGACAACTGCTCCGCCTTGAGGGCCAATTCTTCCCGCACGCCTCTGATAAACTTCACGACAATGGTAAGCGACAGCAGCGTGACCAGCCCCAGGATCAATACCGCCGCCGCGGGATCGAGTACTTTCTTGAGCGACGGACTCGCCGCCGCGATCACTTTGCACAACACCGACAGATCGCAACCAATCACGGCGATACCGAAGAAGATGCGGATACCGTAGCCCCGGACGTACTTGGTCGCTACCGTCCCGATCTGGGCGCCCACCGCCGCCCCCAACAGCATGATGAACGCCGCCATCAATTCCACACGGCCTTTGTAGCTGTACGTGGCCGCGCCATAGAGGCCGGAGACCGCGATTTCGAACAGATCCGTGCCCACCGCCACGTGCGTCGGACAGCCTACCAGGTAAATCAAAGAAGGCATGCGGATCAGCCCCCCCCCAATACCCAGTACGCCGGCCATCCATCCGGTCACGAAGGCCACCGCGATCGGCAACCAGACCGAGCAGCGTATGCCGGCTTTGGGGAAGTTCACTACTGGCGGGATCTTGATGCGCTGCAGCGTTTTGTACCATTCGATGCCGGTGGCCAGCGGGTCGACGGGTTGGCCCACCGCTCTGGCCGCGCGCTCCTTCAGCCGGAGCTTGTGCACGTCGGTGAAGATCAGCCAGACGATGAACGTGAGCAGCACCAAATAGCCGCAGCGGACGTACAGATCGATCTTGCCCATGCGCTCCAGCCACATCACGTTGCGCGCGCCGATCTCCAGGCCCCCCACCGTGCCGAATACCATAATCAGCGACAGCTTATAATCCACGTTGCCGAACTTGGCGTGCCGCATCGTCGAGATCAACGATTTGCCCGCCATGTGAGCGATGTCGGTGCCAATGGCGAATGCCATCGGAAAGCCGAGCACGTTGAGCCCCGGCGTCACCATCCAGGCGCCGCCTTGCCCGAAGAAACCGCCGATGATGCCCACCCCCAGCCCCAGGATCACCAAGCCGGGCCACCAGATGTGCACCCCGGCGATGGGCATGTATGCGTATAACCAGTTCATTCCTTAGCTCTCCCGTAACGTCCTGGACTTCAGGTCAATTCCGATCAACGCCATAAGCCGGTCGGCCACCGTGCCCAGGATGATGCCCGCCAACGGAATCATGAGAACCGTGACGATGGCAAAATACAGGTGGCTGTCGTTGTAAAGATTGGCCCACCAGCCGCGCAGGCCGGTCAGGTGGCGGCTGTCGGCCACTATTACCACAGTGGTCGCTTTTTCGGCCGCTCTCAGGAGCGGCGCCGAAAGCGCCACGACGATAGCGCATACGACTGCGTTTCTTGCTGAAGTTCCCATAGACGAGCTCCCAAGTGCCGATCTCATATAGAATTACTCAACTGATGCCTGATGTCAAGCCTATTCTGATAGGACTTTAGTACTGTCATCGTGCCCAAAAAAAGTTTGCAAAACGCTTGACAATGGAGATCAGTTGAGTAATTCTATCTAGAAACAGTCGCGATGGCGCCGAGCAGCCATTTCGGGTGCCTCGCGGCAAAAACACACAAGGGATTTTGACAATGACCAGGTTTTCTACAATTCGCACAACCATGCTGGCGGGCTCGCTGGTGTTCGGCTTGGCGGCCGGCACGTATGCGCAGACGCCCGCTTCCGGCGATCACGGCGACGGCAGCAGCAGCGCGACAGACACCAATACGCAAACCGCCGCCTCCGGCAGCCAAATCGGCCGGGCGCCCTCGCCGGTGACCACTACTGAGCTCAACTATCCGACCCTCACCGGGATTTGGGCCTCCACTCCGCTAGCGCCTTCGCTTTCGGAAAGGTTTAACCAGATGCTGCCCTCCTGGCTGCGCTTCTCCGGCGAGTTGCGCGAGCGCTTCGAGGGCTACAGCGGCGGCGGCTTCAAGCCCAATTCGACCAACGACTACGACCTGCAGCGCATCCGCTTGGGGGTGGATATCAAGCCCACTCACTGGCTAAATTTCTTCGCCGAGTTGCAGGACGCCCGGGTCTTCGGTATTACGCCCGCGCTTCCACCTTATCAAAGCACCAGCCAACTCTTCCAAGGCTATGTCGAAATCGGCAACCCCGAGGGCGATGGCTTCTCGAGCAGGGTCGGACGCCAGCAAATGAGCTTCGGCAATAACCGGCTGATCGGCGATTCCTGGTGGACCAACGTATCGCGCACCTTCGATGCTGCGCGCGTGGCTTACCAGAAGGGCCGGTTGCGCGTGGATGCGTTTGCCGCCTCCGTGGTGATCCTCCGGCAAGGTGTGTTCGATCACCACAACCAGGGCAACGACCTGTACGGCCTCTATGGCTCGGTCCACGATGTGATTCCGCACGCCACGTTGGACGTCTACGAATTCTGGCATCTGCAGCCAGGCTTTGCAATCCAGGGACTCAAGCCCGGCCACCTGGATGAGTGGACTACCGGCTTCCGCTGGGTGGGGGCGCTGCCGCTCAACTTCGATTACCGCACGGAAATGGCACTCCAACTCGGCGACCTGGGTCCGGATAAAATCCATTCGTGGCTCGGGCACTACGTCATTGGCTACTCCTTCAAGAACGTGCGCTTTAAGCCGCGCTTGTTCGTCGAGTACGACTACGGTTCGGGCAGCAACAACGTCAAGAGCGGTACCTACAGCACGTTTGATCCGATTTATCCCAGCTCGCATGACAAGCTTGGATTGGCGGACCAGTTCGGCTGGCGCAATATCCAGGACCTGCGCTTCGGCCAGGAGTTCAAGCTTGCCCGGAAGTGGACGCTCGCTACTAGCTTCCATGACTTCTGGCTAGCCAACGCGCATGACGCTCTTTATCCGTCACGTGGCGCGGTGATCGCCCAAAGCCCCACCGGTGTGGACGGCACGCACATCGGCGAAGAGTTCGACGTGCAAGCTATCTACACTCCCTCGCGCCAGACCGAATTCGGCTTCGGCTACGGACACGTCTTTACCGGCGAGTTCTTGAATAAGACCACCAAGGGCGTGGACTATAACTATCCGTACATGCTGGTAGAGTACGTGTTCTAAAGACTAGGAACATGCGGGCGTTCCTCCTCTATTTCCTGCGCTTGGGAACGCTCGGCTTTGGCGGACCGATTGCCTTGGCCGCCCACATGCGGCGCGACCTGGTGGACACGCGCCACTGGGTCAGCCCGCAGGATTATAACGAAGGGCTGGCGTTCTCTCAATTGTGCCCCGGCCCGCTGGCTGCGCAACTGGCCATGTATCTGGGCTGGTTGCGCGCCGGCGCCGTGGGCGCCGCGCTGACCGGCGTGCTGTTCATCCTACCCTCGTTCCTGATGGTCCTGGTGTTGGCAGCTCTGTATGTCCGGCTGGGCAGTCTATCCTGGATTCAGGACGTGTTCTATGGCGTTGGCGCCGTAGTGATCGCCATCATCGCCCGCAGCGCCCTGAAACTGGTAAGAGCGACTATCGGCAACGACGCTCTCCTCTGGGTGCTGTTCATCGGGGTGGCTGTCACCACCGCGTGGTTCGAGGCTGAGTTCGTCGCGCTGTTCATCCTGTGCGGGCTGGTGGCGGTCGCCATCAAAGCGCCTCCCGCATTCCTGACCTCCGGCGTCCGCGTGCGCGCGCTGATCGGTATCGAAGGCTGGATCACAGGCCTTTACGGCCCGGCGACAAGCACCACCCTAGCTGCGCTGTTCCTGTTCTTCGCCAAGGCTGGCGCGTTCGTCTTTGGCAGCGGCTTGGCGATCGTCCCTTTCCTGTACGGCGGCGTGGTGAAGGAGTTCCATTGGCTGACGGACCGCCAGTTCCTCGACGCCGTGGCCATCGCTATGATCACGCCAGGACCCGTGGTCATCACGGCGGCGTTCATCGGGTTTCTGGTGGGAGGATTTGCAGGAAGCGTTCTCGCGTCGCTGGCCGTATTTGGCCCGCCATACATCTTGGTCATTGCCGGCGCGCCCTACTATCGCAAGCTGGCCGCGAACATCCAGGTGAAAGCATTCGTGCAGGGCGTGACCGCAGCCGCCGTCGGCGCCATCACCGGCGCGGCCTTCGTGCTGGGCCGCCGTGCCCTCACCGATTTGCCCACCGTGCTGATCGCGTCTGTGGCACTGCTAGTGTTGTTGAAGTGGAAGAAAGTGCCCGAG
>Ga0073928_10011472_pt1 | contig 10329 bp, 9 predicted proteins | sample PaiPotPPA55metaG_FD_76969 | JGI IMG/M metagenome (GOLD analysis project Ga0073928, IMG submission 76969) | Iron sulfur acid spring bacterial and archeal communities from Banff, Canada, to study Microbial Dark Matter (Phase II) - Paint Pots PPA... ...
AGCAATGTGTGCGCGGCGCGCCTAATCAGAACAACATCGCTTCAGTTCATCCTAAACCTATTCGAATTTTTTTTCATGCAAATGCGTTGTTGATTTGCTTCGAAGTATTCCTAGCTTGGTGGAATATTTTCGTTCACCTACAATCATCATCCCGACTCACGAAACGTTTTCCGTATTGGCTGCGCAGCCTTGCTGTACAAGCCCTGGACCCATGCGACATGCTGGCAGCCGAATACCCCGACTGCTGCTGCCGAGGCTCAGCGTACCCCGCGTTTATGCATTGAGTGCTTATGTCGTGCTTAAGTCTGGCCCATGTCGAGTTGTCCCTGTGTTGTCCCCCGCTCATCCACACGTTATCCACTGGTTATCCCAACTTCAGGGGGCGTTCTCCGCGCTTGTCCCGACGCGCTTTACCGCGCTTATGTCATATACGCTTCGTAGCACCGCAACGATGCAAGTTCCGATGTGTTTTTTGGCATCGTCACTCTCATGTCCACTCGATTGCAGGCTCTCAAATGTCGTGCGTTTCTCTCTTACTAAACGATGCGCAAAGGCATCCGTTGACCGCCTATACCCGCTACGTGCAGAGGGATTTAGAAGGTAAAAAGGCACTCGTTCGAGTGCCTTTTTTGATGTACAACGGCGCATGGATATCTGTTTCAGGATCCTTTCATTGCGCTTCGGCATTCCGTCCGGATGTCACTCCAGCGTCAGTTCGATCTCGCCGATGCGGTCGATCCGGCCGCTCACCACGCCCGGCCCATCGACCCGCCGCGCGCCCGTGTAGGAGCCGGTCGTCACCGTCCAGAACGGCTGGACCGCGTGGCCGTGCGTGCTGCAATGATTGACGAACCAGACCAGTAGTTCGCGCGGATCGCCGGCCGGATTGCCGGTGCTCGGCGGCACGATCGAGACGCCGTCGACGGCCAGTTCGAGCAGCGGTGAAAGGAAGTCGAAGTTCGGCGCGATCACCTCGTACGGCTCCATCTTGCCCACGATCAGTGCACCGTTGTTCTGCGAATCGGCAAGTTGTGCCAGCGTCGCGAGGTTCGGCCATTGTGCGAAGCGGCTATCGACAATTTCAAGCGCCACCGCCATGCTGCCCAGCGCCGCGAACACTTCGCTGCGGCTGTAAGGTTCATCGCGGGGCGGCAGCGCGTATGAAAAGCGAAACGCAATCTCCAGTTCGACCAGCACGCGAAAGAACGCCGCATGCGGGATGCGCGCGGGCGATGTGTGGACGAGTTCTGCATCGATAGGCGCCGCGTTCGCCTGCGCGCCGGGTGCCCGGGCACCGACTTTCCAGGCCCCAATGCGCGCGCCCGATAGGGACAGAACCTTGTGCTGGATGGCGTAGGCTGCTTCGGCATCGGCGGGAATATCGACTGACTCGAGGTCTTCTATCAGGGTGCGCTGTCGGCGGGCCTGGACAAGTTGCGCGGCGAGGGTGGATTCGGTCATGGCGAGCGTCCTGTGGTGGGCATCGAAAACGAATTCTGGTCCGATGCGGGTTGAACGAAGTGCGCTCAGTGTACGGGGAAGTCGGTAGGAATCGCGAGTTCGGGTCTGGACGACAGGGCGTCTGCGATGGCAAACGCCTGGTAAGCGCGGCTGGGTATCGACGGCCTTTTGATTTGGCCAAACGCTGTATTCAAGCCGCTGAGAGCCGAACGATGATCGGGCCCTCATCGCTGCCGCACTCGCTGGAACGTGTATTTAAAAACGCATATTTAAAACGTCGGGACGGTTTTCGAGTGAGGGTTCGGTCGCTGAAAGCGGGCCGGCAGCGAAGGCTTAAGGAAAACAAACCATCAATTAAAACGCGCCCCGCGAAACAAATTCGCGGGGCGCGTGCACATCGGTTGTCCGACCCGATAGATCCAGGGGCAGCCGATCAGAAGGTTTGCCAGTCGCCGGTAGCCGCGACTGCCACCGGCCGCGCTGCTGCGAGCGGGGTTTTCGGCGATGCCATCGCCGGTTCGGCGCGCCGCGTTCTCGCTGGAACGGCTAAGCGCGGCTTTGCCGCCGCGGATGACCCGGGCCGCGCAGCCGGGCGACTCAAACTGGTCTGGACCGAGCTGTCATCGTCGAGATGAAACACAGCAACGGCCTGCCGCAACTTCGCCGCCTGATCTTCCAGCGATTGCGCCGCAGCCGCCGCCTCCTCCACGAGCGCCGCGTTCTGCTGCGTCACTTCGTCCATTTGCGTGACCGCGCGCGCCACTTGCTCGATGCCGCTGCTCTGCTCTTCGGAGGCCGCCGCGATCTCGCCCATGATGTCGGTCACGCGCTGCACCGCGCCGATAATCTCGTTCATCGTGCGCCCGGCTTCATCGACCAGCGAGGTGCCCGATTGCACACGTTCGACCGAGGTATCGATAAGACCCTTGATCTCCTTTGCCGCCGCCGACGAGCGTTGCGCAAGGTTGCGCACTTCACCCGCCACGACCGCGAAACCGCGCCCTTCTTCACCGGCGCGGGCTGCTTCCACGGCCGCGTTCAGCGCCAGGATATTGGTCTGGAACGCAATCCCCTCGATGATCGTAATAATGTCCGCGATTTTCGCCGAACTCTGGTTGATGTCGCCCATTGTGCCGACCACTTGCGCCACCACGCGGCTGCCCTTGTTGGCGATCTCCGACGCCTTGGCAGCCAGCGAACTTGCCTGACGGGCGTTATCGGCGTTTTGCTTCACGGTGCCGGTCAGTTCGTCCATGCTCGACGCCGTTTCCTGCAGCGCTGAGGCTTGTTCTTCCGTGCGCGACGACAAGTCGATATTGCCCGCCGCAATCTGCTTGGTCGCCGACGCAATGGATTCGCTGCCCGAGCGCACACTGCGCACCGTCCCGACGAGGCTTGCCTGCATCTTGGCAAGACCTTGCATCAGGAGGCCCATTTCATCGCGCGACGTGGTGGTGACCTTGCCGCGCAGATCGCCAGCGGCGATCGCCTTGAAGTGTTCGAGCGCTTCGTCCAGCGGCCGGCCGATCGCGCGGCGCAGCGCAAACCACGAGAACGCGGCAGCGCCCAGGCCGATCAGGATTGCGCTCAGACTCAACGTGCGGAACGTGACGGCAGCCGATTGGGCGGCGTCGTAGCCTTGCCTCGCTTGGTCGAACTGGAATTTGCGCAGGGCGTCGTTAGCGGTCGAAAGCTCGCCGTAGGCGGCCTGCATCGCCTTGGCCGTTTCGATAATGCGCGCCTGTTCATTGGCCTTGACGGCCTCGTAGCCGCTGTCGATTGCTTTCTGCAGCGCCAGGCGCTTGGCGTTGGAGGTATCGGCGAGTTGCTTTTCGGCCGGGGTCTGCGGCAGCTCGCTGTATTTCTTCCAGAAATCGTTGGCACGCCCGCGCATCAGTGCGCCGCGCTCGATGGTCGTGGCGGCTTCCGGCGTACCGGCAAGAAGCGCCGCGCGGTCAAACACGAGCCGTTCGCGCGCCGTATAAAGTTCCGCGTTGCTGACGGCGTTGGCGCTTGGCATCTGGTTTTCAAACGTGTCGCGATACGCACTGGTTGATTCATTCATGCCGTAGAGCCCCAATCCGCCGATGGCTACGAGGAGCAGCCCCAGGAATGCCATCGTCAAACCGAGACGGGCCTTGATTGTTAAACTCATGTTCATGATTTTCCTCGTAGCGCGATTGAAAGTGTCAGTGGTGAGTTCTGGAATCACGATTCAATGCGTGGCCCAAATTCGTCTGCTTGGACTTCTTTTACGGCGCGTGTGCGAAGCACTTGAGGAAATTCGTGAAATGTTATTTCGTCTAATGAATAACCCTAGGACTTTTCGGTGCACGATTACAAGTAAACCCGCACATTAATGCGCCTGTTTTAAGTGTTCGCAGGATTATTCGCGAGGGCACTCGCGTTGAAGCAGGCGGGACGGATTCTGCAGACGGATGGAAGTGGCGTTGCTAGCCGCAGCTAAGGGCTTGGTTTGAACAGTCTCTTTAGTTTTTTGAGCCCCTGCCGGAGATGGTTTCGCTCGCTCGCGCGGTCTTACAGCCGGGTTTTGCTTGCGCCAGCAAATCAACCCCGCCGCAAGCAAAACACCGCCTACACGCTAACACTCAAGTGCGAACGAACATTCGTCTCGTTTCAAGCCTTTTCCGTATTACCTCGTACAACGGATTGCGCTGCAATGGCAGAAGCGCTCACCGGAGCGGACGTTGCTTGCCTCCGATAGGCCTGCGGCAACACGTCCGGCACGATCCCCGTCGATTCACGCAAGATCATCCGCGGTGTCACCACCCGCCGCCGCGTGGTCGCCGGCACCTTCCCCGCAATCCGGTCGATCAGCGTCTGAGCCGCCAGCTCGCCGAGTTCGCGCACCGATTGCCCAACCGTCGACAACGCCGGATACGTGTACCGGCTCAATTCAATATCGTCGAAACCGATAATTGAACAGTCACGCGGCACGTTAATGCCCCGCTCCGCCGCCGCCCGCAGCGCACCCACACCCATCATGTCGTTACACGCGAAAATACCGGTGGGTCTGAGGGTATCGAAGAGCTGGGAGGCCGCTTCATAACCGCCCGTCGCCGAAAACGCGCTCTGCTGAATGGCGTTTGGCTCAATCTCGATACCGCGTTCGGCCATGGCGCGGATAAACCCGTGCACGCGCATGGCGCTGACCGCAGTGGCAATCGGGCCGGTGATGCAGCCCACTCGCGAATGGCCGAGTTGCAGCAAGTGGCGCGTGGCCAGATAACCGCCCTTCTCGTGGTCGATCTGCACCAGATCCGCCGATACCCCTTCAATATTGCGGTCCAGGATCACTAGCGGTTCGCGCGATCCGGCAAGACTTTGCGCGAGCACCGCATCTTCTCCTGCCGACGCAATCACGAGCCCGTCAATGCGTTTTTCCTGCAGTACACGCAAGTAGCTGCGCTGCTTGGCGGGGTCGTCGTCGGAATTGCAGAAGAACATGCAATAGCCGTTCTTCGCACATCCGTCTTCCACCCCTCGCGCGAGTTCCGCGAAGTACGGATTGGTGGCGTTCGGCACCAATAAGCCGATGGTGAGCGTGTTGCGCGCCTTGAGCGAGCGCGCCACCGCCGAGGGCACGTAATCCAGCTCCTGAATCGCGCGCTCGACCTTCAGCCGCACTTCGGCCGAAACGGGCCGCGAGTTGTTCACGACATGCGACACCGTAGTGAACGACACGCCCGCAATGGCTGCTACATCTTTGATCGTCGCCATACTTGGTCCTTCTCTCTGACTTGGTCTTGCTTTTTGATCTTCTCAATAGCCACAGCAACGCGCATCTCGCGTGCGCTGCCCCTCCAGCCTTGCGTTCCCAGTTGCCTGCTCGGTGCTGCCCTTCAATCCCTGCCTGTTTGCGGCCGTTCAGGCCGTCCACCAGCGTGTTTCCCCGCGCCGGCTTTCCTGCACTCCTGGCGCCGCAGCTTATGCTGCTGTTCGCCTGCTTCAACTCGCTGCGCGTTAGCGTTTGCGTTGTCACTATCCTGACGCAAAAACACGATCACCGCATCCGCCCAACCCGGGTAATTCTCAATTCCAAGCTGCGTGCCAACCGGCTTTACGTCCTTTCGCGCGTCGGCGCTCAACACACATGCTTCGCGGCCTTCTTTTTCCTTGCGGCCAGCGAATCGGTTGCCTGTTCGCTCATTCAGCGCTTCGCGGCCGGTGTCGACCCGCATGCCTGTCAATCTCCGGCTGAGGCGGCGCTTTCGCGTCCGGCTCAATCGGTTCCTGGAGAATCTCGTCGCGTTTCGCGTAACCGGCAAAAGCCGCTGCCAGCAGTGCGTCCTGCGACCATTTGTCTCGCTCGAAAACCCCGGTCATCCGTCCCGCCGACATCACCCCGATCCGGTCGCAAATCAGCATCAATTCACGCAGATCGCTTGACACCACCACCAACGCCCGCCCTTGCAGCGCGAGCGCGCCCATCAAGGCGTATATATCGAACTTCGCGCCGACGTCAATGCCGCGCGTGGGTTCGTCAAAGAGCAGTACCGTGGAATCTCGCGCCAGCCAGCGCCCGATCACCACCTTCTGCTGATTGCCACCCGACAGCTCCGACACCGGCTGCAACGGACCGGCGGCGCGAATATGCATCGCGTCGATCTGCGTTTGCGCCAGCGCCGCTTCACGCCGTCCATCGACAACACCGTTGCTCGACACCGCGCCGATGTTCCCCAGCGAAATGTTCGCGGCAATCGGCTGCGGCAACAGCAAACCCTCGCCCTTGCGATCCTCGGTGATCAACGCAATGCCGTGCTTCACGGCGTCCGTGGGCGACGCTATCTTCACCGCTGTCAGCGCCGCGCCTGCGCGCGCCACCGAAACCACGCCGCTATCGGCCCGGTCCGCGCCGTAGATGAGCCGCATCAACTCCGTACGGCCAGCACCGATCAACCCGCTGATGCCGAAAATCTCACCCGCCTTCACCTCGAAAGACACGTCGCGGACCACATCGCCACGGCTCATGCCCGCCACTTTCAGCGCGACCTCGCGAATGCGCCGCTCACCCAGATCGATCCGTTCGCCTATGTCGCGTCCCACCATCAGCGTGACCAGCCGGTCGCTTGTCAGGTTCTGCATGGCGTCGACATGAACCAGCTTGCCGTCGCGCAACACGGCCGAGCGCCCCGCAATGCGCCTCAACTCTTCCAGCCGGTGCGAGATGTACACCAGCGCCACGCCCCGCGCCTTCAGCCGCTCGACCTGCTCGAACAACAAATCCACTTCGCGCGCGGTCAGCATGGCGGTGGGTTCGTCTAGGATCAGCACCCGGCAATCGCCGATCAGATTCCGCGCGATCTCCACCATCTGCTGATGCCCGATCCCCAGCGCGCCCACGAGCGTGTCCGGGTCGATCGCATCCAGTCCGACCTGCTGCATCGCGTGCCGGGCGTCCTCGCGCAGCGTCGCCCGGTCGATCCAGCCGAACTTGAACCCCTTGCGCTGGGGCAGGCGGTTCAGGAACAAATTCTCAGCCACCGACAACGTAGGCAGCAGGTTCAGCTCCTGCATCACCATCCGCACCCCGAGCGCTTCGGCTTCCTTGCGGCTGGCCGGCGCGTACGGCGCTCCACCCAGCGTCATGGTGCCAGTGCTCGGATCAACCAGGCCGCCGATGATCTTGGACAGCGTGCTTTTCCCCGCCCCGTTTTCCCCCGTCAACGCGAGCACTTCGCCTGCGTGCAGATCCAGCGTGACATCGGATAAAACCGGTTCTACGTAAGTCTTGCCGATACCGCTCACCGTCAGCACGGGCGCGGATTGCACCATGTCGTCCATCATCTTCCCCGGCGAAAAGCCGCCGCGCGCCTGGAGAGCGCACGCGCCCTGTCGCCGCGCCGAGCCGCAAACCGGGCTTCGGTTGTCGGCGTTGGCATCCCGCGTCCAACCCGGCGCTGACCTGATCGCAATCGTTTGCAATCAGGTTTGTGCGCGACACCCCGAGCGGCCCACTACGTTGGTAGACAAGATACCGGGCACCGCTGCCGCTCATCGAGAAAAATGCTTGATCGTCCCATTCTCTCGTTTATCGGCAGTGGCGCCCGGATCTTGAGATTTTAAGCAGACAAATCCTATTTTCTATACGCGTAATACCTACTCTTACCTACTTTTTCGTGATCAGGTCAACTGGCGTTTCAACCACGCCCGACAATTCCGACTGTTTCTTGTGCTCGGAAATCGCCTTCAAAGCCGTATCGATACCGAATACCGCCTGCTTCGCGGCGTATTGATCGGCGGTGGCGAGCACCCGGCCGTCGGCGAGCATCGGCTTGATGGCGTTGATGTTGTCGTAACCGACCACCTGCACCTTGCCCGCCTTGCCGGCCGCCCGCACGGCGGAGACCGCGCCGATCGCCATGTTGTCGTTGCCGCACAGCAGCGCTTTCACGTTCGGGTTCGCATTCAGGATCTGCGACGCCACTGCGTTGCCCTTGTCGATTTCCCAATCGCCCGACTGGAGCGCCACGACCTTCATGCCGCCCGCTTGCATCGCTTCCTTGAAGCCGGCCGTGCGTTGCTGCGCGTTGGTCGTGGTCGACACGCCTTCGATAATGCCGACTTCATCGCCGGATTTGAGCTTCTTGGCGAGATAGGCCCCCACCTCTCTCGCACCCTTCACGTTATCCGGGCCGACAAACGGCACGTTCAGGTCTTTCGACTTGAGCACGTCCGGATCGAGCCGGTTATCGATATTCACCACAATGATCCCGGCATCCACGGCCTTCTTGATAACTGGGACCAGAGCCTTCGAATCGGCCGGGGCAATCACGAGCGCATCGACCTTCGAGACGATCATTTGCTCCACGATGCGAATCTGGTTCGCGGTATCGGTTTCGTCCTTGATGCCGTTGGTGATCAGGTCGAACTGGTTCGCGTTGTGTTTCTGATAATCCTTGGCGCCGGTTTCCATAGTCAGGAAAAACTCGTTCGCCAGCGACTTCATGACGAGCGCGACCTTCGGCTTGTGCGCGGCTTGCGCGGCGGCACTCGTGGAGTACAGCGACAAGGGCAGCGCGGCGCAGGCGCTCAGCGACAGCGCGATCGAGATGAAACGGCGCCGCAGCGCGGGTTTGACAGACTTGTGATGTGAATTCATGCAGCGAAACTCCTGGTTTTGTTTTGAGTTGTTGAATGAAACAGGACGCGTGTCTGGGTTCTCGGCTGCGGCAGGTTCTCGCCCGGGCGACTTCGAGTTCCCCCGGAGTTCGGATTGAGCCATTGCGTCAGAGGTTGAGACACGGTCTTGCCAAAGAGGCTGGTTTGGGCAATCCGTGAGATCCCCGCGCGGTCTTGCGTGTCATCGGCCTGGCGAATGTAAGCTCCACAGCAAGCCCTCACAGCCCGATGAGCGTGGACGTTTCCGCCCCGCGCCGCAATTGCTGTCGGCCCTGATCTTGTGGCGCCGCGTGATGACGGTGACCGCGCAGCTAATGACCTCGCGCTCGCGAAACGCCGATGCATTGCGCCCGGCTCCCTAAGGCCGGCAAGCTCTCACAGGTCATCGACGGATTCCCCGTCCACCTTCTTGTCGATGATCGCTCGCGCATAGTCGATCCCTGCGCGGGTCGCATCGATAGGACTGTCGAACGGTTCCTGCTCCGGGACGCCGAACATCTCCGACTTGCCGCTCTCGCCGCTCGCGCTGCGTGAAATGGTCACGACAATATCGAAATGGCGCGGGCCGTCGTCGGGTTCGTCGCGCTCTTTCGCGCGGCGCAACGCCTGGACGGAGATCTCAAAGCCTTTGTAGTGATCGGACGAGGGGTGGGACATACGCGATTCCTCAGGGCAGGTTGAACGACAGGATCGCACGGCTTGCTCAGTCAACACATGGCAGCGCACGGACAGTGCCTGACGGGACGTGCTAAGGCGCTTTGTCGACGTGATGACAGGCGGCTATCGCGAATGTTGTGACGTTACAACGAGGGCTTCCCGCCATTGTTACGGGCCGCGAAATCGTCGACCGTTCACACACGCAGGCGGACAAGCGGAAATTGTAAGCCTCCTGCGCAAAATCGTTGCTGTTATGCAGCAGAAGCTTACAAAGCGTATGACGAGGTGTTGAGAAAGCGCGATTCGGGTCATGTCTTCGCCTTTTGAAATCAACGAACCCCGCGCGCTTTCAGTGCCGTGGGTTCGAAACCGTACGGCATTTGTATGGCTTTTTGCCATAATGGGCTGCCTGACTGGCCTACCCTGGCCTACCCGATTGATCCGCCTGACAATGGCAAACGACGGCAAAAGCCACCGTGGTATTGATACGCGCCTGACCTTGCATCACCTCACCTCGTTTCACGTCATCCACTTAAAGGGAGCATCGAATGAAGATCCAGGCAACCATGGCAGCGCTCGCACTGGGCGTAGCTTTAAGCGTGACCTTCGCTGCAACACCGGCGTTTGCCGATAACAGCCAGCAATCGAAGATGACCACCTGCAACGCGCAGGCGGCGGGCAAGAAAGGCGACGACCGCAAGGCCTTCATGAAGGACTGCCTCTCCTCGACGCCGACAGCCGCCGCCACGCCGATGACCCAGCAACAGAAGATGACGGCGTGCAACAAATCGGCGACGGGCAAGACTGGCGACGACCGCAAGGCCTACATGAAGAGCTGTCTTAGCAACAAGAGCTGAAGCGGCGCGAGGTGGCGTTCGATTGTTTGTTGAAGCCGCGGGGCCCTTGGGCACGCGGCTTTTTTCATGGTTTTTCGCGATTAAATCGTGCGTAGGTGAAGTCCCGAGCGCGGGAAAACCCCGCCCCGTCTTATTGCAGTGCAGCTACGGTCGTGCTACGCGGCGCGCGTTTTATCTCATAAGATGGACGCGAGGCGGCCCACCAGAACAA
>Ga0073928_10011473_pt1 | contig 10329 bp, 11 predicted proteins | sample PaiPotPPA55metaG_FD_76969 | JGI IMG/M metagenome (GOLD analysis project Ga0073928, IMG submission 76969) | Iron sulfur acid spring bacterial and archeal communities from Banff, Canada, to study Microbial Dark Matter (Phase II) - Paint Pots PPA... ...
CTCTCTGACGGCCGCCGCCCGGACCATACTCCTGCCGTCAGAGCCTGAGCTGCCGGCCCGCTTAACGGCCTCAGGACGGCCTCAAGAAGGCACCGAGGTCACGTCCGGCCCGCGGACCCTGCCGCCCGTCTCGGACCCGCTGTCGGTCAAACCATATTCTCTGGCTGGCATTCCAGACGACCCCGCCCCCACGTCGCCATCCGCACGTCGGGAAATGACTGCGGTGGGGCATATCCAGTCCGCAGCCGTCCCTCTGCCCCCCGTCGCGGACGGGGTCGGGGACACGGAGGACTTATTGCGGTCGATCCTGAAGGCTGTCCAGAAGACGGGCCAGCCCAATACCAACCAGACCCCCACGTCGCGGTCCCCAGTCCAGTGGTCTGCGACGTGGACCCCGGACCACCTGCCGGATGACGTGGACTGGTCGCCCGCCTCCCCCGCCCTCCACAGACCGTAATCTATGGCCTTCACCGTTAACATCCAGGGCAATACGGTACCGGACTTCGGGGCGGCGGTGTCCTACGGCCCGGTCATTTTGTCTGTCGTCAAAGTCCACAAATTGGTCCGCGAGCCGGTCTACAACGGCCGGGACTACGTCTGGACCCGCAATCTCCTGTCCGTCCGGGGCGTCCTCAACACCACGGCGACCCCCTTCAACCTGCCCGGCAACCCGCGGATGCCGTTCGCCCCCAACGTGCAGGCGGTTCCGCTGCCCGGACAGTACACGGCGACCCTGCCGACGACGGCCAACGGCACCGACAACGCCGTCACCGCCGATCAGGCCATTCGACAGATTCTTTGGACCCCGCGGCAGCAGCTGGAATACCGGGTTGGCTACGGCCGGGTCCTCTTCTCCCCGCTGCCTGGATTTCAGGCCGACGCCAACTACGGTCCATATCCGCGGGACGTGCAGATCGTGACGTGGATCGGCCCTCGAACGGCCCTCATCGATTTCACCGTCGAGACGTTCACGAACGAGGCTCTTCTCTACCAGAACTTCTCGCAGAACAACCCCCTGGTGTCCCTCCAGTGGGAGGCGGAAGAGGAAATCGACGAACACTTCTATTCGCAGATCACCACCCGTGGGCGGGCGGTCTTCCGTGCGGACGTGCTAGAGTCCAGGAACTTCCTCCCCCGGTCCCCTGACTTCCTCCGCAAACAGCTGTTCCTCCCGATCCCGAACAACTTCAAAAGAGACAGGATTTGGGTCAAACTGCTGAACGACAACGTCACCCTCGAATTCGTCGTCATCGACAAGCAACGTGCCCTGAACTGGTCCCGCCAGAACGTGACCAGGGTTGAGGCGATCCAATCCTCGACCCTCTCTTACGGCGGTATTGGTGGAGCGTTCGGGGGTGCGATGGGAGGTGCCTTGGGACAAACGCCCCAAGGGTTAGAAGCAGGTGCCATCGCGGGCGGCAGCAGTCCCTCCCACACCTTCGACATTGCTGGTATAGCAGCCGGAATCGGTGCCCTGTCCGGTTGGGCGTCGGCAGCCCCCATGCTCGTAAACGAACTCGACATTAAGGTGTGGGGCAGCAGGCAGGCGTTCCGACGTGACCTGCACCAGATGGCTATTGATATTTATACCGCCAGAGTGGCTCTTCTGACAGCACCTTCATTCGGCGGCAACATCACCTTCCTGCACGACCTGACCGGCACCTTCGTAGAAATGCGTGCCAAATTGGTGACAGGACCGGCCCTAACCATCTTTAACACCGGCGGATTCAACACGGGTTTTGGATTCATAGCCTTCCCGCCCAATCCAGCTTCAGACGACACAGGCCAAATCCTCGTCGCGTCCGCCAACCAGCAGATTCCACCCCCGCCGCACGACAGCGGGTCGCGTGGTACGGGTCTGGTCGCCCTGGTAACTCAGGCCCTGTCCAGCCCACTTCAGGTCCCGGTCTCTCCGTCCGCCTACCCGGCGGCACCGAACTAATCATGCCATACGTTCAAGGCACGCTGATCTCTGCGAACCACGCCTTTTACCCATATGTTCGATACGATCTGTTCGAGCAGTATGAGTACCACAGCGGCACCCTGGCCATACCCGTCGCGTACACGACGAACCAGCCCCTTATGGGACAGCGACAGCCCCAAGAGATCGTCGCTACCGCGGCCCCATACAGCCGCCGGATCGTGCGATTTTGGATCGTAAGACTTGGGGCAGTTCCGAACCTGCCATCACCAGTCCCTAGATCGAATGAGGTGCTATCTGATTCGGTGGTAATAACTCAGGCCCCGATGTTGTTCTTGGATGGCATCTCAAAGGTGTATCCAGTCATCGGACATTACATTTTCGACAATACGACTCCAGTAGTCCCCGGCATCGACCCGTTGCTAATGGGGACCACGGACGCGGACGCAACCTATCCCACTTCTAATGTCTTGCCTGGGGCCAGCTTCAACCGAACGTCCTAAACACGTCCCACAGCACCCAGGCCAGTAGGCACAACAGAAAAAGGACAGTGGGGAGGATAACCAACCACAAGACAAGGACGCCAGCGGCCCCCCGCAACAGCCCCTGACGGTTAGCCTCTGCTCGCAGCCTCTGAACGGCCTCAAATTCTTCAGCCAGCATACGAGCCTCTTCTCGGTCCATACGTCACCTCCACGACCAGGGCAGGACAAAGAGATATTACCGCCGGCTGGTCTTGCCAGTCAAGCACCCCTTCCCCTCTTTAATTATACGGCCCCATGAGCATCCCACTGACCGGAACCGGCGGCCTCTTCACCCGCCTCGACACCCTCTACTCCATTCTCACAAACGTCAACCTATGGCGTGGTACTGGTGCCCAAACCGTTTCATCCCTGACCGGGAACGGCGTCACGACCACGGTAACGACCCTCCGACCGCACGGGTACACTACTAATGACGTTGTGACCATCGCCGGCTCGAACCCGACGACACCCAACGGGTCGCAGACGATCACAGTCACCGGGGCCAGCACCTTCACTTACGCCTCTGCGTACAACGGGACGGCCGCCGCCGCGGGTCCCGGTCCGATCACGGCGGCCAAAACGGCTGGATCGCCGGAGGTCCCGTTCACTGCCCTCGTCGCCGCCACGTTCGCCCAATTCACTGCGGCGGATCAGGCCCTGTCCGCCCCCCTCTACCCGCTACAGACCTCCTATCAGTCGGTCCACCAGTCTCTGACGCAGTCACTACAGTCCGAGGCCCAAGCCATCCTTATGCAGATGGTTCAGGACGACGCACCCCAGGCGGTGCAGTCGGTCCCGAGCGCGATGGCCTATCTAATCAATCAGATCACCGGCACGCAGACCGTGCAAAAGCCGACTATCACATCGGCCACTGTCGTGGGCGGCTCAAACGTCGGCAACGGCACCCTTGGTGTCAGTCTCCTCAACGGCAACAGCCTTCAGAATGACTACATCTTCCCGGAGGCCCTCACCATCACCTGCACGTCGGACGGGCAGTCCGGTGGGGTGGCCGCCCAAGAGCAGTTCTCCGTCGTCGGGCCGGCCGCCGAGACGGACACCCTCAACTACGACTGGCCGCTTGGAAGCGGAGTCAACACCTCTTTAAACACGATTGATTTCCTTCAGAACAACTCTGGCGGGAACCTGCTGACCAACTCCGGCTACCAGACGCAGACGGTCGCTAATACCCCTGACAACTGGCCGATCACAACCGGGACCCCCGGCACGACTATTATGTCCGCGACGGGCGGCAACGTCTACCGCGGTACGCAGGGTCTGGCCTTCGTCGGCACCGGGGCCGAACTGACCAACATCTACCAGCCCTTCGGCCTGTCCCCCGGCACGCCCGCTACCCTCTCCCCCCTAACGCAGTACGGTGTGTTCGTCGTTGACAAAGTCTCGGCCGTCCCAGCAGCGGGTGTGCTGGAAGTCGCCCTGACTGACGGCACCGGCACCATCGTCAACGACGCCCAGGGAAACGCCAACTCCCTCGTCATCAACCTGACGGGAGAGGCCACTGCGTTTACCAAACGGATCGTCTTTTTCCGCACTCCGGCCGTCACGCCCGCGACCGGCTACCGTCTGCGTGTCCGCCTGAGTACAGCTCTCGACAACACGAAGTCCGTATACTTCCAGGTCGGCATGACTCTTCCTACCCCCAGCTACCCCGGCGGCCCTTCCCCCGTTCTCTTCGCCGGCCCGACCAACTTCATCAAGGGCGACCTGTTTACGCTGACCATAACGAACCTCCTCAATTCGCGGTGGCAGCTGTTCTTTGAACGGGTTTTCGGTATGCGGGCCATGTCTCTTCAGCTGCCCTCCGGTGGTGCCCCCACCCTAACGTAATATGCCAACCGCCCTCTCCGTCCTAAGCTCCCCCGTCGCGTCCATCCTCCTATGGGCCAAGTCCCAGGTTCAGTCGATCCTGGGACTGAATAAGGGTCAGGTGCAGCTGACCCTGCTAGAGAACCCTCCTCATTTTGGTGGGGACAAGGAGATATTCCTTCGTCCCCTGGATCTCGTCCCCGGCGAAACTACGGACGGGGCCGGCCGTCTCGCCGTCACCGTGGTCCGACCGCTGCTGGTCACAATCCGATCCCGCGGTTGGACCGATCTTGCCGACGTGGCGGCCGACAACTGGCTGACCAACCCCGCCCTGGGCCACCTCCAAACCGAGGAGGCAGTCCTATCGGCTCTGACCGACATTCTGCCCACGGACGCCGCTGGAAACGCCCTGACTGTCGAACCGCTCCATCTCAATCCGTCCATGCTTCCCGAAAAGTCCCCCAACGATGGAGTTGATTGGGGCCAGTCCCGTCTCGCTTTTGAGATGCGGTATATCTCTAACGTCGATCCCACTGTACTGTTTTAATGTCCGTCACCTACGCCGGCGTCCCCCTGCTGACCCCGACCGAGACGGCCCTGGATAAGGTCCGGAGGCTGATCGACCCGGCCGATTTCGTCCCGTGGTCGAAGAACGAGACGGGCAAGAACCGCCGCCATTGGACCATCGCCGGCGGCGTCACCAATCGCCCAGTCAAGGTCGGGACCCTCTACTGGCCGACGGGGGCGTCACGATGGGCAGTCGGGTACTTTCTGGCTAGCGGCAACCAGTTGGCCCAAATCCGCCGACAGGTGTACGCCGGCGGTAGTTACTCTAGCCAGCCCCTGGTCCTATCGGACGGCAAGCGGTCCCTAGCAACAAATCTGTGGATGCTGACCCCCCGGCCCGTGGGGGCCGTCCCGAAATTCAACGGCATCTACTTGCTGGTCCTGGTGGATGATCGATATTTTTGGTGGCAAAAGACTCCGGGATACGTCTCGGTCACTCCCGGTACGACGTTCCAGTCCCTCCTAACCTCCGTCGCGTCCTACTCCGGCCTGTATATCTCCCAGGACCAGGTCGCGTCCCCCTACCAGTACGCCAGCCCGTCTCTAACCCAGCGGTACGAGGACCTCCCGCCTCTACTCGACACCATCGCCTACAACTGCGGTCAGCGGCTGGTACGCGGACTTGATGGGTCCGTTAAACTTTGGAACTACGCCAGTTCTTCCGCCCAAGTCCAGTCCAACTCCTACGTGTCGCGGCCAGTGCAGGCCGGCGGGTCCCTGGCCGTCACTCCGTCCGCCGGGGCGGACGCCGCCCCCATCTTGCCGCAAGCCGTCCAAGTAGCCTTCGTCTACGAGTCGAATCAGGCCCCCACGACACAGGTGCAGAATGTCTCCGTCACACTTGCGTCCCTGACCCCCTCCGGTCAGTCGCTGTCGTCTCTAGCCGGGATGATAACGAACACTAGCACCAAGACCTTCCGTGAGGCGGCGGCGGCCGACTTCACGAACGGGTCGTGGAACAACCAGACGGAATGTCAGAATCTCACCACGCAGATCGCCGTTGACTGGTATCAGTACCAGACGGCGTCCCTTGATATTGTGTTCGCGGGCGTCCACAACTGGACTCCGGAGGGGTTGTCCGACTCAATAGAGTGGATTTATCGTCAGAATGAGGTCCATACTCGCGTCCAGCGTCCTCCTCTGAACGACGTGGTTGAGGAGCTTCTCCACTCCACCGTGTTGGGGACGAGGGGCACTGACCCACTCACGACGAATTCACTGCTTGTGAGGTACACAGACAACTCCCTCAATATTCCTACCACACAGACCATTTCCCTCGACCCGGCCTCGTTCACCTTGACCCAGCCGGACGCCAACAACCCCAACGAAGCGGTCCTAACGGCCGTTCCTGCGGCGGGAGGGTGGACCCCGTGCGGTGGGAGCGTTGGCATTGATCTATCTGGCAACGTAACTTACAATGATTACACTATCGGGGACATCTGCCTTGTCTTAGTGACGGCGACCAACGCCCCTAACGGCACCACACTGACAGGAATTAAACCATATAAGACGACCCAAACAATTCGTTTGCTTAATATCGGATTACTTCCGCTTATTCTCCCTCATCTTAGCAGCAGCAGCCAGCCCAATAATAGATTCAACTGGCCTCTTGGTTTTCCCCTAACGCTGTGGCCGGGGGACGGCATCAACCTCGTCCGAGATGCCCTAAACGGACTTTGGAGGGCGGCCAACCCCCTTCACGCCATCGCTAATGCAGACGGATCGAACCTCGTCCACCTAGACCGGCTTATTAATGCCTCTAACGATCAAGGGACTGGCTATCAGTTCGGCCGTATTGAAAACGTGGATAATAGAAATGGTAGTGCTAATCTACATTGGCAAGGAACTAGAATAACCACGGACGGCACCACCTTCCTAGGCCCCTACCCCGACACCTGGTTCGTGGCCGGCACGGGCATATCCCTCACGGGGACAGTGGACGCCGCCAAAAAAGTAGACAAACTAACCATCTCCACTTCTGGCTACAACGGAAACTTCACCTTCGTAAACTGTATATCATTCAACTCATCCACCTGCACGTTTACCTTTGACTGCTCCCAAGCAACGATTGTCAATGGACTAATAACAGGCGTTACACCCGTCACCTGCCCGACCACCTGCTAATGTCCACCAGCTTCGATTTATCGTCGTGTAGCTGTTGTGGCGTTGTGTCCGCCTGCTGCCCAGGCGTCCGCATCCCTAAGACCCTGCACCTAAGCTTTTCCGGCTACACCGGGACCTGCTCCTGCCTGAACAGCGTCACTGCGGTCCTGACATGGAACAGCAGCGTCGGCAACTGGAACGGGCCGTACACGGCCAACTGCGGGGGGACGGGGACCGCATTCCTCGTCTGCCAGAGCGGCGTTTTCAACCTCAGCCTGAGCGGACAAGTCATCGCCAGCGGCCAGGGGCTGACCGGCTATCTTGCGTGCAGCCCAACCTTCTCGACCTCCGGATCGTTCGCCGCGTCGTGCAGCGGCGGCACTCCAGTGACGGGTACGGCCACGTTGACAGCATGAGAGTATGCACCTGTGACCTCTGTTGTGCGGCGTGCGACTACACGCCGGACCAGTGCCACCCCTGCTGGCTCTGGCACAACCGGGCGGCCCATCGGGTCGCCTGGGGCGGGCCGCCTGACCAGCCGGACCCCCCGAACCCGTCCGCCGACGCAACCCCCACCCTGCCGCCCGCCGCCCCATACGTTCCGCCTCAGCCGCCCCGGTGGGTCCCCACCGCCAGTCTGGCGGCGGACTCTTCGCGGCTGGCAGGCCGACTGCCCCCAGACGTATCCGGTGTGGTGGGCGTCCCCCGGTCGGGCATGATCCCTGCCGCCGTGATCGCCACGGCCCTCCACCTGCCCCTGTACGAGTTGGCCGACGACGGCCCGCGTCTGCTATCCCAAGGGGCCAGGGGAAGGTACTTCGGACTGGCGGGGGGTGGGGGACCCCTGGCGGTGGTGGACGACACCGTGAGCCGTGGGTCCGCCATGAGGCGTGCCCGTGCAGCCCTGAGGGGCCGGCCCGCCCTGTACGGGGCCGTCTACGTCCTGCCCGAATCGACCGGTCTGGTGGACTTCTACCACGAAGTGCTGCCCGACCCGCACCTGCTCGAATGGAACCTGTTCAACTCGTGGATGGCGTCTTCGCCGGAACACCTGCCGTTCTACGGCGGGGGAGTGGCCGTTGACTTCGACGGCGTCCTGTGCCACGACGAGGAGTCGGGGGGCGTGGTCGGCACGCCATACCTGCTGCCACGAGCGTCCCCCTGCCGCCTGATCGTCACCGGCCGGCCCGAAGCCTACCGCCCCCAAACGGAGGAATGGCTGCGGAGGTGGGGCGTCCGCTGGGAGCAGCTGGAAATGCTGCCCAACGACGTGCCCTTCACGCCGGGGCGGGCCGCCGCCCACAAGGCCCGCCACTTCACAACTTCCCCCTGCGGCGTCTTCGTTGAGAGCGACCCCGAACAGGCCCTATTAATCTCCACCTTATCTAAGAAATCCGTCGTCTGCCCTCGGACGGGAGTCGTCCACGCGGCGGCGGTGTGCCGCGTCTGCCGACCCACCAAGACCGCATGACCATGTCCAAATTAAAGTCTATTACCTCAGTCCTGGCCATCCTCCTGCTCCTGTCCCCGCTCGCGGCCACCCCCCACGAAATGGGTCCGGTCGGGCCGGACGGGCGAGAGATCGTCTGTGACCTACCGCAAGCCGAGAAAAAGCACAATGTCGGCGGACGCGACGGTGCTGGACTCTGTGTATTCACCTCCATCGAATACGCCGGCCGGTGGCAGCACGTCCTGCCCCTCTTCGACTTCCAGAAGGACATGACCCAGGAGGATGGGGGCGGCTGGCCGGACAAGGTGGACGACATGCTGAAGAAGTACGCCCCCTCCGTCGCGTATATTCAGGACACCACGGGCGACCCGAAAATTCTGGAACTGGCCCTCAAGACGGGCCGTATGCCCTGTGTTACCTACGACGGGCACGATTGCCACTACTCCGGCACCATCGGCCATATGATTTGTCTGGTTTACCTGGACGACCAGTACGCCGCGGTGACGGACAACAACTTCCCGGAGGATGAGCAAGTCACCTGGATGACCAGGGACGAGTTTCTCGCCCGCTGGCGGGGTAACGGCGGCGGCTGGACAGTAATCCTGCTCTCCCCGCCGCCCCCGCCCCTCCCCCACAACCACAAGTAACCAACCAAATGAAATACCTTTTACCAGTCCTCGTGTTCAGCCTGTGTCTGGTCGCTATCGCCCCTGCCCCCATCAAAGGCTGGGGGGGCGGTGGTTGCCCCACCGCCGACCCGGTCGGGCCGACCCTCCCCGTCGTCACGTCTCCGTCCACGCCTTACACCTGGGAGGCTTGGACCTCCCAGGGACCCGGCGTGTGGAAACTCCGCGACAGGTCCGACGGCAATTGTGCGGGATGCTACCGGGCCGATGACGGCCACTACTACCCGTGGTTGGGTAACGGTGTGTGGGGAGAGCCGACCACGCCGCCCATCAATCCTCCGGCCGCCCCCCTCACCGGCGTTGTGTCCGACCGCATCCCTCCGGGGGTCCGCTCTATCAATGGCCATCCGGTCACGGCGGCCGTGGAGGAGGCAACCCTGACCTCGGCGGGCGGCACCCTGACAGACGACTCCAACAAACCGTTCCTGGTCGTGGTCGGCACCAAGGACGAGTGTGACGCCGTCGAGAATGATCTAACGACCCGGCCCGAACTGTCGGCCCTCCGGAGCGGCGTGCTGTTCCAGTCCTACCGCCCCAACGAGTGGCCAGTCGGCAACCTGTACGCCGGCGGCCACCCCGACATTGTGCTGGAAGATCATTCCGGCAACGTCCTCGGCCGACTCAGTTCTTACCCCGGCCCGGACGGGTTGCGGAAGATCGACCCCAATTACAACCCGTCCCTCGACCCCAACCCCCTGGCACCCCCAGCCGCATCCACGTCTGACCTAACCAGTAACCCGCTCGTGTGGATCGGGCTGGTCGGCGTCGGCGTCGTCCTCTACCTCCACTCCCGCTCGAAAGGCACCAAGTAATGACCATTCTCATCGCCTCCATCGCCCCCTACGCCCCATATCTGCTCCTGGCGGTCGTGTACCTCCTGGGCATCCTATCCCACAAGTCCGGGGCCGTGGACCTCGTCCTGGCGGTCTTGAAGCCGTCCGGGGCGGCCGGCCAGCTGCTCAAGGACGTGCAAAACGACGTGGCCATCGTCAAGCAGACTGTGACCGACCTGAAAGCCGGCGGCTTGACCCTGGCCGACATTCAGGCCGACCTTGCGGCCATCAAACAGACGGTGGCAGACCTACAGGCGGCCAAAAACGCGACGGCCAAGTGAGGGGTGTATCACAAGACGTGCGTTCTTGCGTTCTTGATTATCTCCTTGACGCGACGGTAGTTACGTCGAAAAAGAAGAACGCACCCTGCGACCATCCTTTCTTGAGTTCAATACTCTCTTATATTCGGGCCTGCCCACCC
>Ga0073928_10011474_pt1 | contig 10329 bp, 15 predicted proteins | sample PaiPotPPA55metaG_FD_76969 | JGI IMG/M metagenome (GOLD analysis project Ga0073928, IMG submission 76969) | Iron sulfur acid spring bacterial and archeal communities from Banff, Canada, to study Microbial Dark Matter (Phase II) - Paint Pots PPA... ...
ATTCACCTTGGTCCGAAGCGGCGAGGCGCTGGCGGGCGACCAGGCGTCGATCGCCAATGCCACGTTGAATGCCGGCGCCGATCATCTGCGTCGATCCTCGTTGCCCGTGCGGGCGTTGATCACGGCTCCGGAAATCTTTGCGGTGCCGCCCCCCGCCGAGAGTCAGGTGTTCTCTACCACGGACTTTCGTCCGCGGAAACGTACCATCTTCGACCGTGATCCCATGACGAACTCCTTCGGCGACGCTCCCATGCTTCGCGGCACTACGGTCTGGCAGAGAATGTCGGAATACAAATCGCGCGATCGCGTGCGCTTGCTCACTCTGTGGGAGTCGAGTGCCAGCACGGTTTCTCTGCAGGCGGGCAAGCGGGGAGACCCATCGCTGCAATGGACCAGCCGGGCAATGAATCGCGGTGGCTCGACGCGAGGTTTGCTCGATCGATTGTTCTCGGTGTCGCTCGCCGGCGCGGGCAACCGTCTACGCCGTACCGATCGGCCGGCGAGTGCCGCGGCGACAGCCGGCCAGGCGAGCGTCCCGGTGATTGCCAGCTCAAATAGGTAGTACCCGGCGGGTTACTCGGCGCTGCGCGCCTCGGGGCGCCTGACCGCCATAAGGGCTGTCTCCCGTAGAAATGGTGCGCCCGGCGCGATTCGAACGCGCGACCCTCGGCTTCGGAGGCCGATACTCTATCCAGCTGAGCTACGGGCGCATCGTACGGGGTGGCGATACTACTCGCCGCCGGTAAGCGGCGTCCAGCGCCCCTATGATTTCCACGCCCTCCGGTTTACGGAGGCGCGTTCAAGGCGGCCTGCATGCATTCCGTCATGGGCCCACATACTTCAGAGCGGTGCTACCGGGACGCAGAGCTTGCAATCGAATACTCCGGTCGCTGGATCGTAGCTCGAACCCTGGGGATAGTATTCAAACATTATCCGTTCATCGAGCTGGAGCCCGCTGGAGGGCAACCAATCGCGCAGCATTGCGGTCCATGCAGCTTCAATGTCGGCCACAGTGCCTTTGAAACTCAGAGCGGCATATCTGCCGCCCGGAACGGTAGTCTTGAGCGCGTTGCCGAGCGTTGTCAACGCCGGCGGCACTTCGCAGCCTGCGTCATATCTGCATTGCGCGGGTGCCGTAATGGTTGGGTCATCATGGCTGATGCCATACCTTGGCTGCTGCAGTAAACCGCTCGTGGCCATCCATGGATAGACCGTCTGTTGCCAGAACGCCGCGATGGGAGCGCCGTAGGGCCCGACGTGCCGCAGGTAGGCGACGGTCGTCGGCTGTCGATCGATGAGTTCCACTTTCATAGATGCCTCCGGTGATAGGGGATGGGCATCATTCTTTGCCAGATCCTGAGAAAGTGTCTGATCGATATTGCGCTCCATCTGACCAGGATTGCTTTTCGTCGGGCGCAGCGCCGATTGTTGACGGCGCCATGATGTCGGCGAGCAACCAAACCTCTTCTTGAACGCACGGGCAAACGCCTCCGCTGACCCGAACCCCACCGACAGCGCGAGCGGCAGGACGGGCACCCGGGGTTGCGCGACGAGACGCGTCGCCGCAATCTCTACTCTTCGGCGGCGCAGGTAATCGCCCAATGTCTCGCCCATCCATGCGGAGAACAATCGATGGAAATGGAACGGCGAGAAATGGGCGACTTCGGCCAACGACTCGAGGTTCAGCGGTTGATCGAGTTGCCGGTCGATGTGCTCGAGAACTCGGTGCATCCGGCCGTCATACTCGGCGCGGCTCCTGGGGAACGTCATGTCGCTACGGTCGGCGGAGATCGGGACTGCCCGCTATGTACGCGATGCGCTGTTTCATGGTGGACGAACGCCGGTGCGGCTAGGAGTAGGTCTCCGGCAAGCCGTCAAAGAAATCGACGACGCCGGTCTCCAAGGAGTACTCGGCGCCAACGACCATGAGTCCGGCCTTTTGGATGAGCTGTTCGATGATGTCCGAGCCGTGCCTCAGGTGCTTCACCGACGCTCGGATGTTGGCCCGAACCGCCGCGTGACGCAAGGCGTGGAGATCGTGTCTGAGTTCCGTCGCCAACAGGCTTTCGACGGAAGGTCGTATCAAATCTACAATGGAGTGCAAATTGCGCGACTGATTCTCGACCGGACGCTGCAGCTGCTGCAGCGTCGTTTCAATGGCGCCGCACTGAGTGTGGCCCAAGACGACCACCAAGCGCGTGCCGAATTGCTCGGCGGCGAACTCGACACTGCCGATCAGGGAAGGAGCGACGATGTTGCCGGCGACGCGAATCACGAACAGATCCCCCAAGCCCTGATCGAAGACGATTTCGACGGGTACCCGAGAATCGGAGCAGCCGAGGATGGCCGCGAATGGCTCCTGACTCGCAGCCAGTTCGAGACGCCGCGCCCGGCTGGTAATGGCGTCGCGATTGCTGATATCCGACACGAAGCGCCGGTTTCCCTCTTGCAACAGCGCGAGCGCTTCCCGAGCCGGGATCATCGATGATTCACTTTAAGTCGCTGAAGGGCGATCGGTGCGTGACTCTGCGGGAACGTGCGCCGACGCAAGCCGGAACTCGGCGCTTATGAAGGACGGGCGGAACTGCCGCGGTATCCGAATAGGCGCGCAGGCAGAAACAGAAGCGCCCGCAGTAGCGCGAACATGGCGTCGAATGTAATGGCAACCACGCGAAACGGCAGCGATAGGAGCCACAGCAAGGGCCAGAGAACGATGGTCAGGACCGCCAGTGGCCAGCACAACACCAACAGCAGGCACCAGCCGACAATCACGAGCAACGCTTTCACAGGGGGTCTCTCCGCACTTCCTGGACGCAACATTAGCACACCCTTGGAAAGCTGAGGTTACTGAACGCCCTTCCGTCGCAGTCCTGCGGTTCCCTGGCGGCCCGCGTAGGCGGAATGCGCAGCGAGGATTTTCGACAGACGATCCAGTTCGGTCTGCTGCGTTGCAAAAGCGATTTCGCGGAACCGCCGTTAGCGATCATGAGCCAACGCAAGTCGGATCCCGACGAAGACAAACAGGCTGCCGACGCAGCGATTGAACCACTTCTTGAATTGGTCGCTGGCGCCGAGTCGGCTGCTGATTCGCGCCGTCGACCAGGCGACGAGCAAATTCCAAATCGTGCCATTGAAATCAAAGATCGCACCCAGGAATAGGAATGCCGATGGCTTCGATGGCGCATCCGACAAGACAAATTGCGGCAGGAACGCCAAAAAAAACAGCGCAACCTTGGGGTTCAAGACATTTGTGAGAAAGCCCTGGAAGAAGATGCCCCGCATCGAGGTCGGCCGATCGCCTGAGGCAATTGGCGGTGATTGAGTCGAGCTCTTGGATCGAATCAATGAAACACCGACATACACCAAGTAGGCGGCTCCAATGATTTTCACGGCAGTGAAGGCGGCGGCGGATGCGGCCAGAATCGCCGACAAGCCCAGAGCCGCTGCGCAAATGTGCACGAGGGCGCCGGCGCCGATTCCGAGCGCAGCGACGGCGCCCGCCCGCCAACCCTGGGTGGAACTGCGGCCAACGATGTAGAGGGTGTCCGGTCCGGGAGTGATATTCAACAGCAATCCGGACAGCACGAACAGCCAGAGATCATGAGTGCCAAACACTAGAGCGCCTCCGTGGGGATGAGTACGCTAGCGTCGTCGCGGGAATTTCGCCAGCAGCGCGGCACGGCGTTCCAGGCTCTCGGCCGGCCAGCGCTCGGAAGCCCGATAGTACTCGACCTCTGCCGGGATCTCGGGCGGGAGCGTGAGCCACGGCTGCTTCGACGCCGTATAGATGTGGATGTCAGGCGCGAAGCGCGCGGGATCATCCAGCGTACCGACGCGGACGAATCGAAGGGCGTCGCCGGCGCCGCTATAGTTGCTCCACACGGCGACTTCGCAGGTTGGGCACCGGGTAATCCGCTGGCCCTTGCCGCTGTGGGATGGCGTGTCGACAATGACAACGTCGCCTGCGAGCAGCTGAACTCGATCGGCTTCGATCATGGCATTCAGGGCAAACGCGGATCCGGTTTCTCGCTGGCACCAAGTGCAGTGGCAGCAGTGAACGAATAGCGGCTTCGTCATCATGCGGTAGCGCACGCGGCGGCAGGTGCAGCCGCCATCGTAGAAGGAACTCATTGCGCTCGCGTCGCTCGCCGGCGAATACCCGATATCGTGTTCGAATTGGGATCCGGAGCTTATCAATTGCCGGGTCATCGGGTGCTCCTGGGGTACTGTGCTCGAGTCTGAGCGGCGGACTGCCACGACAACCGGTGTTCCAGCCAGACCTCCAAGGTCGGCGGGAACAGATTCGGGCTGTCCAACGATGCGGTGGTGATATCGATGGTCGTCGGGCTCTCCATGCTTTCGTACGAGAGCTGGGTGCCGCAGGTACCGCAAAACTGGCGGACGACTCCTTGCGAAGACCGGTAGCTGCGCGGGTGGCCCGATATAATTTCGACTTGCCCGCGGTCGAACGTCAGCCACGCGACCGTTGGGGCGGCACTCGCTCTGCGGCACGTGGCGCAGTGACAAATACTGGAGAAGACGGGTTCGCCCGACATGCGGAACCGAATTGCCGAACAGAGGCAGCCGCCTTCATTTATTTGCATGCTAGTTCCCGCGCCAGAGTTGAGGCTTGAGACTGCGTACTACGTCATGTGGAATCTTACCAAGACGGCGTGGCTGCGAATACGGGATGGGAGGCAAAGCTGGGTGAGACGCCGGCCTGGTGAGGCCGCTGGATTATGGCTTGCGGAACCGTGCGCGTATATTGGCGAGCCTAATGGCTGACACGCTGCAAGTTCAGTGCTGTATCGCCGGGGGCGGACCGGCCGGCATGATGCTGGGTTTTTTGATGGGACGGGCGGGAGTCAAGACCGTCGTTCTGGAGAAGCACGCGGATTTCCTGCGCGACTTTCGCGGTGACACCGTGCATCCCTCAACCCTGATGATCATGCAGGAGCTGGGGCTGATAGAGGATTTTCTGAAGTTGCCGCACTCCGAAATCCGGGCGTTATCGGCCGAGATCGGCGACACCAGTGTCAGGATCGCGGATTTTGCCTATGTTCCGGCACCATGCAAATTCGTTGCCCTGATGCCGCAATGGGATTTCCTCAATTTCCTGGCCGACAAGGGCCGGCGGTTTCCTGCTTTGAAGGTCATGATGTCGGCGGAGGTAACGAGTCTGACCGAGGATGGGGACCGGGTGGTGGGCGTCAAGGCGACGACGCCGGGCGGTCCGCTCGAGGTTCGCGCCGACCTGGTGGTCGGTTGCGACGGTCGCCATTCGACGGTCCGCGCGGCGTCGGGTCTCGTGGTGCAGGACTTAGGCTCGCCCATCGACGTGCTTTGGTTCCGTCTGTCGAAAATGCCCGGCGATCCGGAGCAGGTGCTGGGACGCCTCGGAGCCGACTCGATGATCGTGACCATCGATCGCACCGACTATTGGCAGTGCGCATTCGTGATCGGCAAGGGGGGTATCGGGCACGTACATGCCGAGGGGCTCGAGGCATTCAAGGCCGCTGTCGCCGCCGGCGCACGCTTTTTATCGGACCGAGTAGACGAATTGAAGAGCTTCGATGACATCAAGCTGTTGAGCGTATCGGTCGATCGACTGACGACGTGGTCCAAGCCGGGGTTGCTCTGCATCGGCGACGCGGCGCACGCCATGTCTCCCGTGGGCGGAGTGGGCATCAACCTGGCGATCCAAGATGCGGTGGCGACCGCCAATATTCTCGCCGCGAATCTGAAGGCCGGAACGTTGCGGGACAGTGATCTTGACGCAGTACGACAGCGCCGGCTGTTTCCCGTGAAAGTAGTCCAGGGGCTGCAGGTGGCGGTCCACAATCGGGTGTTGAAGCCCGTTGTTTCGGGCGGTGAACGCACGTTGAAGGTGCCGTGGCCTTTGAAGGTGTTGGACGAGGTTCCGTGGCTGCGGCGCTGGCCCGCTCAGTTCCTGGGCCTGGGAGTGCGGCCTGAGCACGTCCGCTCGCCTGACAGTCCCTGAACGCCGGATCGCGGCGCTGCACCTCTAGGGGGAGCCTCGCGCGGCACTCGTCATTGGGCTCGCGGATCGCGTCCCTGCGCCGCTCGGCTATGCCGCTGATCGAAATACCACAGGCTGCCTGAAAACGCATGCCACCATAGGACGGCGAGCCACCAAGGACCGGGGAAGTGCAACGGACCGGCGGTGAGCAGTGCGAGGAAGGTCGCCGACATACAACCGACCGAAATTGCGCTGAGCGAAGCCAGGGTCATCGGGAAAATCCCACATAGGCGGATGAGGAACCCGTAGGTAAATGCGCCTGTGATGGTTGCGACTCCGAGCGCTGTATAAGGCCCGAGATTTCCGGGGAGTGTTCCGAATAAGTGTCTTCCCACCATGCCGACACGAAGGGTGATGACGCAAAGACCTGCGGCGGTGACAACGAATAGACAGGCACGCACGATTGGTTGGGGTGCCCGGAGGGTCAGGACCAGCGCCGAGGCGTGGAGCGCTCCGTACAGGGCGAAAGAAACGGAGAGGTCATTGGCTAGATGGAACCGGCTCATGACGGCCAACAAGATGCTGAAACAGGCGAGCAACAGGAAGTGTCGCGGGTAGATGAAGTGACCCACGGTAGTGGGCGCGCAGCTTGAGCGAATTGCTACGTCGCCCTTAGATCCGAACTTTGCCGCCCAGAATATCCCACCAAAGCCGCCAGTCTCCCATCAAACTGAACCAAGGGTATTTGAACGTTGCGGGCTTGTTGTGCTCGAAGAAGAAGTGGCCAACCCAGGCGAACGCGTAACCCTGCACGAACGCCACCGCAGCAAGCCACCACCGCTGCGTGACCATGGCAGCGATCAGCAATGCGAGGGCAATGCTCGTGCCGGTGAAGTGCAAACGCCGGCAGGTCCGGTTGGCGTGCTCGCCGAGATAGAAGGGATAGAATTCGCCGAAAGTCCGAAACGAGTTCTCATCGTTCATGGTGATACTCCGAGCAGAACGATACTCCGCTACTTGCCCCAATACAATTTAAGCCCAAGCCATGGGAGCGAGAAGAACTTGAACGGTTTCATGTCGGCTTGTAACTGCCGTAGCCGCCCGTGATCGTCGTATTGAAGCTGGATCCGAACATCGGAATCCCGATAGAAATGGCAGATTTTGTTTTGAATCGGGACGGCCACATATAAGAGGTCCCCTGGCCCGCAGCTGTCGACAAATCTTGGCCTGGAGACCCGGCATCCGGCCGCCGTTATCAGCTGCGTTGGAACATGCTCGGAGTTCCAGTACGCTTGCGCCGCTGCGGAAGATGCGAGCGAAGGCTTGTTATCCTGGATCTGCTGCGCCACTTTGTCGAATTCGGCAGTGCATGCGCCGTCCGTGAAGAAGGGGGGCATAAATGCCAGCCAAACCAATGCAATCACCAGCATTGGCCGGATCATGGGGTCGAACTCCCTGTCGGCGACAATTCGATGTTTCCGCAGTGGCATTTGCCGATGACGAGCATTTGATGTCCGAGTAAAGCTTAGTACCTAACAATCACCCGAGGCTGTCAGGCCGCTGTTACTAGCCATAAGTCGCCCATAAACGCTGCCAAGCTCATCCATGTGCGCACGGCGTGCAAGTTCCCCCACCGAACCAGCAACAGGCGAGTTTGTTCGGAAGCCAAATCAGGGTTGCTCTCGAGCAGCCGCCGGTTCGTCGGCATGATCACTATTAAAGTAAATGGCACGACCAGTCCAATCAAAACAGCCGTATAGAGCCATAAAGTTCCAGCTCCATGGAGCCATGCCAGAAGACCTGATAGCGAACTCAGGACAGCGAGTGGCGCCTGCATCAAGGTCGCACGCTTGTAGCTCGGCGCCCAATGGGAGACGGCGGTGCGCGCATCGAAGCTCAAACGAACTGGGTGTTCCGCAAAGGTTACGTACAAAGCCGCACCGGCGAAGATGCCCGCAAATAGAGTGGCGAGAAATTCGAGAAGACGAAGTGTCATGATTATATGGCTCAAGGCCTGATGGTTAGGTGTCACTCGCCAGTTGAGGTTCGCGTAAATACAAGAAAAGCGGCAACCCGCAACTCACACCAATCAAGCATGTAGCCGCAATCGGCAGCCATAGGATGGGGATTTTACGCCTTGCGCCTTCGCGCCGGATAAACGCGATTACAACCACCGCTGAGACCAGCACATCGAGGCCAAAGAATGCTCCCGCGCGGGTTGAAAACAACTCGGTAAGAAGCAACCGGACGTTCGGGCCGTGCTCGGCGAGCCACGGAAGGAACTGCGAGCAAGGTAGCACCGCACCGATGAGAGCTAGCGATAAATAGACCCAACGCATGATTTACGTCCTTGTTTGTGTTCGATATTGCATTCGGGTGCCTTGAGCAGACGATTCAGGGCGGCACCACGTGCCGTTCGTCCGCCGAGTCGCGCAGTGGCATTGACTCGACTACAACCGCGGTGCCGTAACAGAGAACCTCCGCGGCTCCGACCATCGGGCCGGTGTCGTATCTCACGCCCACAACAGCGTTGGCACCCATTCTTCTCGCGTGTGAGAGCATCAGCTGAAATGACTCTTCGCGCGCAGATTCGCAAAGATCGGAGAAAATCCCGGCCCGACCGCCGAAGAGAGTCCTCAAACCACCAATAATGCTCATCGGCAACGACCTTGTGCGCACGGTAATTCCTCTTACCAGGCCCAGAGATCTCGTGACTCGAAATCCGGGAAGCTCGAATGTCGTGGTGGTATGCATTGCGGCTGCGATCTTCCGTTGTTGGTCGTGGGATTACGCTCTCGATTCTGGAGGCTGACCAAGTCTAGTGATCGTGCCTTGGGCGGTTGCACAAAGGCTCTCGGCACCGCTGTTGGACACATACACATCGCAACGACAGACTGCTTGATTCTTTCCAGTGTGTATGACTGTGGCCCGGGCAACGATGTAATCACCCATCGCGGGGCGTACGTAGTTGATCTTGAATTCGGATGTGACCACGCTCGGACCTAGGACGCTTCCACCGGCATAGGTAAGCGCATTGTACGCGGCATAGCTGATGACTCCGCCGTGAACGAAGCCATGTTGCTGCTTCAAATCGGCCCTGAGCGGAACTCTTAACTCAACGCTTCCTTCGCGAAAGGCGAGCAACTCAGCACCCAGCAAGACGCTGAAAGGCTGTGACGCGAGTATTTGCCTTCCCCAAGTCAGCATGTCTTCCATATCAGGGCCCCAGGCCTAACAATTAGGATGAACAATGTCAGCACCGCCGTACGAGGAGATCAACATAGGCGTCGTCGATCAGTTGGTGCGGCTTGACGTCGAAGTGATTCATGAGTTCGCGCGCCTCGCGAACGCCGGCATCAGAATGTTCACCCTCGGCCAGCACGACCTCCAGTTCAAGAAAATGCCCTAATCGCTCAACCTTGTCGAGGTGAACGCGTGTTCTCCCCACGAGGAAGAGTATACGGTGCTTTATGACGCGGCCGACTTGGCCATACGCCAAGGAAAGCGACTCGCGTAACGAGTCAGGCGCAGATGTCGGCGAGATCAGGTAAAAGGATTCCTTTGGGCCATACTGATTTGCACGACGATAATAAATCAGTTCCCCGGTGCCATTAGAAAAAACGCGCAATTTCAATCGACCCGAGTCACAGCGGAAGAACGTATCGTCTTGTGCAATCTCGATGGGACCCTGGTCGGCAAGTGCAGCCGCCTTGGCGGTGAGAGCCTCGACGCTCTCGATGTGCGCTTTGATTTCAATGTTGCGGGACATGGTTACTTTGGCGTCTAACGATGAAGATGAGCGTCGTGGCCGAGCCTGACCGAAGCTGAGCCGAGCGTTCGTTCGATCCGATCGTTAGACGCCAGCCGTAGCGTACATCAATCAATTTACGCGGATTCACGGAGCTCGGCCTGCCCCTTTCCTGATCTTTGCGCGACCAAGCATTATCAGCTATTCCGTGATTCGCCGGCTGTGGCTATACTGTATCGGTTCCCCCGGATGTTTTCTCACCGAATTTCAGCGAGTTACCGTGTCCAAATCCGATTCTTCAGATACTCATTTCTTCAATTCCTTTAGTTTGGTGCTGGGCGTCCTCATCGTTTTCGCGATCATCCTGTTCGGTGTCGCACGCTCCATCGGCGCGGATACTCAAGGGAAAGATGTGCTGCAGGACCCCTTGCACCTCAAAGACGTGCAGCAGAACATCGCGCCGTTCGCGCATGTCGCCATCGCGGGGAAGGACAATTCGGCGCTGGCGGTTGTGACCGCGCCGGCGGGCGGGGGGGCCGCTGCGGACGTGCCGACCACGGGTGAGCAGGCTTTCACGAAAGTGTGTTCTGCGTGCCACTCG
>Ga0073928_10011475_pt1 | contig 10328 bp, 7 predicted proteins | sample PaiPotPPA55metaG_FD_76969 | JGI IMG/M metagenome (GOLD analysis project Ga0073928, IMG submission 76969) | Iron sulfur acid spring bacterial and archeal communities from Banff, Canada, to study Microbial Dark Matter (Phase II) - Paint Pots PPA... ...
AAGCGCTTCAGGAACTGGTCGAACGGCGACCTGCCGGGGGTGATCTGGCCGCCCTCGCCGCTGTCGCCGCCCGTTTCGGTGGCGGCCTGATCGCCCATCTCGACCGACACGTTGACGACCGCCGGCAGCACGCGCTCGACCAGCGGGGCCAGGCTCGGCAGCGCGATCGCGGTTTCGCTCTGCACCTTGGCGGTGACGTCCTTGTCGGCCGCGGCGGCGGGAATGGCGGCGGCGAGGAGCAGCGCGACACAAGGCGCGAGCGGACGCTGCAGGCGGCGGAGGGGCATCGGTGTCACCCTGATCTGCGGTCATCCAGACAACCGCGCCCACCGACCGAGAGTTCCGCGCCCGCCGTCCGTCATTCCAGCGCCCCCGACCGGTTCCGCAGCGCTGCTTGATCCAGGTCAATCACCCGCCGAGTGGGAACGGCGGTGATGGCATCGCTGGGCGAACAGCCGTATGTTCCGGCCAGGAAACGCGACAAAGGCGTCCGGGTCGGACGTCTCGCCAATCGGAAAGGAAGCGCGATGACTGCATTGACCAGGCGTTCGGTTCTTCGCTCGTCGTTGGGCCTGGCGGCCGCCGGCGCCTTGGCGCGGCCCTACATCGCCGATGCCGCGGCCAAGACCGCAACCGTGTGGTGGACGCAGGGCTTCGCCGAGGAAGAGGACATCGCGTTCAAGAAACTGGTCGACGATTACCAGAAGGCGAGCGGCAACACGATCGACTACAGCATCATCCCCTATGCGCCGCTGCGCCAGAAGATCGTCTCGGCGGTGACCAGCGGCGCGGTTCCGGACCTGTTCCAGAACGCCCTGGCCGAGATGATCGCGCTGTTTGCCTGGGACGACAAGCTGGTCGATGTCAGCGATGTGGTCGAGACGCAAAAGGAGGAGTTCAGCGAGACCGCGCTGCTTTCGGTGCGCTGCTACAACAGCGTCGAGAAGAAGCGCAGCATCTACGGCGTTCCCTATACGATCGACGTGCTGCCCAACCACATCTGGCGGCCACTGGTCGAGAAGGCGGGCCACAAGATGGAGGACATCCCGAAGACCTGGGATGCGTTCTACGATTTCTTCAAGGATGTGCAGAAGAAGTTGCGGGCGCAGGGGGAGCGCCACGTCTACGGCATGGGCCTCAACGTCACCACCAACGGCAACGACCCGAACAACGTGTTCAACTATTTCATGATCGCCTATGGCGGCCGGGACATCGTCACCAGGGACGGCAAGCTGCACCTCGACGATCCGAAGGTGAAGGAGGCGGCGAGCAAGGCGATCGCCTACCCGACCACCGCCTACAAGGAAGGCTACGTGCCGCCGGGGGCGGTCAACTGGAACGACGCCGACGACAACAACGCCTTCCACGCCAAGCAGATCGTCATGGACCTCGACGGCACGATCTCGACCGAGGTCGCGATCATCAAGAACACGCAGGATTACAACGACATCGTCACGGTGGGCCTACCGCTCGACAACGACGGCAAGCCGGTGCCGAGCCAGGCCGCGAGCCTCTGCGGCCTGATCCCGAAGGCGGCGAAGAACGTCGACGCGGCCAAGGACTTCCTCAAGTATCTGATCCAGCCGAAGGTCGCCGACGATTACCTGAAGACCGGGCTCGGGCGCCGCGTCCCGGCCATGCCGTCGATCGCGAAGGACGACCCGTGGTGGCTCGACCCGAAGGACCCGCACCGGGTGGCCTACACCACGCAGTGCCTCCTCAGCCCGACCGTGCCGCAATACTGGGTGTTCAACCCGGCCTATGCCCAGGTGCAGAGCGAGCATGTCCTGCCGCAGGCCTGGGCCGACGTCATCACCGGCGGGATGACCCCAGAGGCGGCGGCGGAGAAGGCGTTCAAGCGGATCGCCGAGATCTTCGCCAAATACCCGATCGCGCAGGGCTAAGAAGATAATCCGTGGCCGGGACAAGCCCGGCCGCGGGGATTATAGTGGCCGGCAAGGCCTGACGCGCGTCGCAACTAACGCGGCGCCAACCGGGAGGAAACGGCCATGACGGCTCCGAGCAGGCGGTCGCTGTTGCGCGCATCGGTGGGATTAGCGGCGGCCGGAGCACTGGCGCGCCCGTTTGTCGCCAACGCCGCGGCCACGACCGCGACCGCCTGGTGGGTGCAGGGCTTCGCCCCGGAAGAGGACGTCGCGTTCAAGAAGATCGTCGCCGATTACCAGAAGGCGAGCGGCAACGCGATCGACTACACGATCATCCCCTACGCGCCGATGCGCCAGAAGATCGTCTCGGCGGTGACCAGCGGCGTCGTTCCCGACGTGATCCAGAACAACCCTTTGGAGATCATTGCGCTGTATGCCTGGGAGGACCGGTTGGTCGACGTGACCGACGTCATCGAGACCCAGAAATCGCGCTACACCGACACCGCGCTGCTGACTGCCTATTGCTACAACAGCGTCGACAAGCGGCGCAGCTATTACGGCGTGCCGTATACCTTGGCGGTGCGGCCGAACCACATCTGGCGGCCGTTGGTCGAGAAGGCCGGCTACACGATGGAGGACCTGCCGCGGACCTGGGATGCCTTCTACGATTTCTTCAAGGACATGCAGAAGAAGCTGAGCGCGCAGGGGATGCGCCACGTGTACGGCCTCGGTTTCCAGATGAACACCACGGGCAACGACAGCAATGCATTGTTCGATTATTTGATGATCGCTTATGGCGGCCAGGGCATCGTCGGCAAGGACGGCAGGCTGCACCTCGACGACCCGAAGGTCCGGGCGGCGGTGGTGGCGGCATTGCGCTATCCGACCACCGCCTACAAGGAAGGCTATGTGCCGCCGGGGGCGATCAACTGGAACGACGCCGACGACAACAACGCCTTCCACGCCAAGCAGATCGTGATGGACCTCGACGGCACGATCTCGACCGAGGTCGCGGTCGCCCACAACGAGCAGGATTACCGCGATATCGTCACGATGGGGCTGCCGCTCGACAATGACGGCAAGCCGGTGGCGAGCCAGGCCCCGTCGGCCTGCGGCCTGATCCCGAAGGGCGCGAAAAACGTCGAGGTGGCCAAGGACTTCCTCAAATATCTGATCCAGCCGCCGGTGCTCAACGAATTGTTGAAGACCGGGCTCGGCCGCAACATCCCGTGCATGCCGACGATCGTGCAGGACGATCCGTGGTGGCTCGACCCCGCCGACCCGCACCGGGGGCCGTATATCCAGCAGGGTCTGCTCGGCCCGACCCTGTCGACGTTCTGGACCTTCAACCCGGCCTATGCCCAGGTCCAGAACGAGCATGTCTGGCCGAGCGCGTGGGCCGACATCACGACCGGCGGGATGACCCCTGAGGCGGCAGCGGAGAAGGCGTTCAAGCGCGTCGAGGAGATCTTCGCCAAATACCCGATCGCCCAGGGTTGAATCGCCGGGGGGCTGAGCCGGAACGCGGCGGTGATTAGCGTTTGAGGGCGCCGCTGGGCCGTTCTATATTGCCCGGCAAGTCGAAAAGGCTAGCCGCGGCCGCTCCGCCGCGCCAACAGGGAAGGATACGGCCATGGCGACCCTCAGCAGGCGTTCATTGCTCCGTGCAACGATGGGATTGGCGGCGGCTGGGACGTTGGCGCGCCCCTATGTCGCCAATGCCGCCGCGACGAGCGCGACCGTGTGGTGGGCGCAAGGCTTTGTCGAGGAAGAGGACACCGCGTTCCGGAAAATCGTTGCCGACTACCAGCAAGCGAGCGGCAACACGATCGACTACAGCATCATTCCGTTTGCCCCGGAGCGTCAAAAGATCATCTCGGCGGTGACGAGCGGCGAGGTCCCGGACCTGTTCCAGAACAACCCAGCCGAAATCATCGCGCTGTTGTCTTGGCAAGACAAGCTGCTCGATGTGACCGATGTCGTCAACACGCAGAAGGAGGAGTATACGGACACCGCGCTGCTCTCGACCTATTGCTACAACGAGAGTACCAAACAGCGCAGCCATTACGGTGTTCCCTATACGACCGCCGTATTGCCAAATCATGTTTGGAAGTCGCTGGTCGAGAAGGCCGGCTACAAAATCGAGGAAATCCCGAAAACCTGGGACGCCTATTACGATTTCTTCAAGGACGTGCAAAGAAAGCTGCGCGCCCAAGGCGTGCGCAACGTCTATGGACTGGGCCTCCAGGTCACGACCAATGGCGTCGACCCCAACAACACCTTCCACTATTTCCTGATCGCCTATGGCGGCCAGGACATCGTCACCAAGGACGGCAAGCTCCACCTCGACGATCCGAAGGTGAAGGAGGCCGTGATCAAGGCGCTGACCTACCCGACCACCGCCTACAAGGAAGGCTTTGTGCCGCCGAGTGCGATCAATTGGAACGATGCCGACGACAACAACGCCTTCCACGCCAAGACCATCGTTATGGACCTCGACGGCACCATCTCGACCGAGGTCGCGCTCTACCACAAGAAGGAGGAATACGACGACATCGTGACAATGGGCCTGCCGCTCAGCAACGACGGCAAGCCGCTGCCGAGCCACGCCGTTAACGCCTGCGCCGTGATCCCGAAGGGGGCGAAGAATGTCGCCGTTGCCAAGGAATTTCTGAAGTATTTTATCCAACCAAAGGTCAACAATGAGTATCTGAAGGTCGGGCTCGGCCGCAATATTTCGTGCATGCCGTCGACCGTCAAAGACGACCCGTGGTGGCTGGCCGACCCGCACCGGGCGGCCTACACCAAGCAGGGGCTGCTCGGCCCGACCCTGCCGCAATATTTCTGCTTCAACCCGGCCTACGCTCAGGTGCAGAACGAGCATGTCTGGAGCATGGCCTGGACCGACATCATGCAAGGCGGGTTGACGCCAGAGGCCGCGGCCGAGAAGGCGTTCAAGCGGATCGGGGAGATCTTCGCCAAATACCCGATCGCGAGCTGAGCCACAGCGCGGCGGTTCGGTGGCGCCGACGGAGGCGGCGAACGTGCCCGGTCTGACGCGGCGCTGCCTGCTTCGCAGGTCGTTGGGGCTCGCCGCCGCCGGCGCCCTGGCGCGCCCCCATATCGCCAACGCTGCGGTCACGACCGCGGAGGTGTGGTGGAACCAGGGTTTTGCGCAGGAGGAGGATGCCGCCTTCCTCGCGATGGTCGGCGATTACGAGAAGGCGAGCGGCAACAAGATCGACCACAGCCTGATCCCGTTCGCACCGTTGCGCCAGAAGGCGGTCTCGGCAATCGAGAGCGGCGCCGTCCCCGATATCCTGGAGGTGCTTGACCTGTGGTTCGCCGGGCTGAATGTCTGGGACGACAAGCTCCTCGACCTCAGCGACGTGGTCGCGCCGCAGCGATCGCAGTTCGCCCCGATGGCCTTGACCTGCTGCTATCTCTACAATAATGCGGCGAAAACCCGCGGTTATTACATCGCGCCAATGAAGATCACCGGGGCTCCGTTCCACATCTGGAAATCTCTGGTCGAAAAAGGGGGAGCCAAGATATCCGATATCCCGAATACCTGGGACGCGTTCCTCGATTTCTTCAAGCCGGTGCAGGACACCCTGCGCAAGCAGGGGATGCGCAACGTCTACGCCTACGGCTATCAGCTGACCGCGAACGGCGGCGATCCAATCGCCACCTTCAACGCATTCCTGATCGCCTATGGCGGCAAGGATTTGGTGACCCAAGACGGCAAATTGCACACCGACGACCCCAGGATGCGCGAAGCGGCAATCAAGGCGCTCGTCAAGCTGACGACCCCGTTCAAGGAAGGTTACGTGCCGCCGGGGGTCGTCAACTGGAACGACGCCGACGACAACAACGCCTTCCATTCTAAGCTGATGGTGATGGATTTCGACGGCACGATCTCGACCGAGGTCGCGCTCTACGGCAAGAAAGAGGATTACGACGACATCCTCACCCGCGGGCTGCCGCTCGGCAACGACGGCAAGGCGCTGCCGGCGCAGGTCACGACCTTTGGGCCGATGATCCCGAAGGGCGCCAAACACGTCGAGCCAGCGAAAGAATTCATCAAATACATGATCCAGCCGAAGGTGCTGAACCAATACCTGAAAGCCGGGCTCGGCCGCTGGATGCTGCCGGTGCCGGAGATCGCCAACAGCGACCCGTTCTGGCTGAAGGAGGATCCGCACCGCGAGGCCTATTGCCGCCAAACCTTGCTCGGCCCGACGATGCCGTTCTATGAGGTGTACAATCCGGGAATGGCGCAGGTGAACGCCGAGCATCTGTTCAGCGTCGCCGAGTACGATGTCATCAACCAAGGGATGACGCCGGAGGCGGCGATCGACAAGGCCTTCAAGCGCGCCGCGGATATCGTCGCGAAATACCAGATCGGACAAAGCTGAGAGGGGAACAAGAAACATGGCCAGGCTGACACGGCGCACCGTCCTTCGCGGTTCTCTGGGAGTTGCCGCCACAGGACTGCTGGCGCGGCCCTTTGTCGCCAACGCCGCGGCGACCACGGCGGAGGTGTGGTGGACCCAGGGCTTCGCGCAAGAAGAAGACATCGCGTACCAAAAGATGATCGCCGAGTACGAGAAGGCGAGCGGCAACAAGATCGACTACAGCATCATCCCATTCGCCCCGCTGCGGCAAAAGATGGTGTCGGCGATCACCGCCGGCGTCGTGCCCGACGTCATGGAGTACGCCGATTTCTCGTTCCTGCCGCTGAACGCCTGGGAGGACAAGCTCGTCGATGTCAGCGACATCGTCGAGGGGCAGAAATCGAAATATGTCGAGACAGCGCTGGCCTCGACGCTCAGCTTCAACAGCGTCACCAAGCAGCGCGCCTATTACGCGGTGCCGATGAAGGCGGCAGGCATCCCGTTCCATATCTGGCGCTCGCTGGTCGAGAAGGCCGGCTTCAAGGTAGAGGACATCCCGAACACCTGGGACGCCTTCCTCGATTTCTTCAAGCCGGTGCAGGACAGCCTGCGCAAACAGGGGATGCGCAACATCTACGCGTACGGCTATCAGCTGACCGCCAACGGCGTCGATCCCGGCATCACCTTCCAGGGCTACCTGATGGCCTATGGCGGCACCAACCTGGTCACTTCGGACGGCAAATTGCACACCGACGACCCCAAGGTGCGCGAGGCGGCGGTCAAGGCGATCACCAAGCTGACGACGCCGTTCAAGGACGGCTATGTGCCGCCGGGGGTCGTCAACTGGAACGACGCCGATGACAACAATGCCTTCCATTCCAAGCTGATCGTGATGGATTTCGACGGGTCGCTGTCGACCGAGGTCGCGCTCTACCAGAAGAAAGAGGAATACGACGACATCATCACCCACAGCATGCCGCTCGGCAACGACGGCAAGCCGATCCCGAGCCCGATGCCGATCTTCGGTGCGCTGATCCCGAAGGGGGCGAAGAACGTCGCGGTAGCCAAGGAATTATGCAAATACATGATCCAGCCCAATGTGCTGAACGAATACCTGAAGGGCGGGCTCGGCCGCTGGGCGTTGCCGATGCCCGAGATCGCCAAGAGCGACCCGTTCTGGTTCAAGGAGGACCCGCACCGCACCGCCTACGCCACCGAGACGCTGGTCCAGCCGACGGTCGCGCTGTATCAGGCGTTCAACCCGGCGATGGCCCGGGTCGACGCCGAGCATGTCTTCAGCCTCGCCATGCTCGATGTGATGAACAACGGCATGGCGCCGGAGGCGGCGGTCGACAAGGCCTTCAAGCGAGCCGAGGAGATCTTCGCCAAATACCCGATCGCGTCGAGCTGAGCGGGATCGGGCGCGCGGCCGGAGCCGCGCACCCGCGATATGGAAGATATGCGTTTGTGCTGGCCGTGAGGCCGTTCTATAGTAAGTGGATAACCTGGGCGCGCCTGGGTCGGGGAGGAGACGGAGACGCAAATGGCGATACTGACCCGGCGTACGGTGCTTCGCAGTTCCCTGGCATTTGCCGCCGCCGGCGCGCTGGCGCGGCCCTATGTCGCGAATGCGCAGGCGAAGACCGCCGAGGTGTGGTTCGCCCAGGGCTTCGTCCCGGAGGAAGACAGCGCGTTTGAGGCGATGATCGCCGATTACGAGAAGCAGAGCAGCAACAAGATAGACCGGAGCACCATTCCCTATGCGGCGCTGCGCCAGAAGGCGGTCTCGGCGATCACCAGCGGCGTCGTCCCGGATATGATCGAGGTGGCCGATTTCTATCTCGGCCCGCTGCAAGCCTGGGACGACAAGCTGACGGATCTCAGCGACATCGTCGAGCCGGCGAAGGATCAATACGTCTCCAGCGCGTTGCCCTGCTGCTACTTCTACAACAACACCACGAAGAAGCGCGGGTATTACGTACTGCCGATGAAGATCGCGGCGGTTCCGTTCCACATCTGGAAGTCGCTGGTCGAGAAGGGCGGCCAGAAAATCGCCGACCTGCCGAAAACGTGGGATGCGTTCCTCGATTTCTTCATGCCGGTGCAGGACGGGCTGCGCAAGCAGGGGATGCGCAACGTCTATGCCTACGGCTATCAGCTGACCGCGAACGGCGTCGATCCGGAAAATACCTTCGACGCCTTTATGATCGCCTATGGTGGCAAGGACTTTATCACCGCGGACGGCAAGCTCCACACCGACGATCCGATGGTCAAGGAGGCCTGCGTCAAGGCGCTGGTCAAGCTGACCACCCCATTCCAGAAAGGCTATGTGCCGCCCGGCGTCGTCAACTGGAACGACGCGGACGACAACAACGCGTTCCATTCCAAGCTGATGGTCATGGATTTTGACGGCACGATCTCGACCGAGGTCGCGCTGTTCCACAAGAAGGAAGAATACGACGACATTCTGACCATGGGGCTGCCGCTCAGCAACGACGGCAAGGAACTGCCGAGCCAGATTGCGGTGTTCGGTCCGGTGATCCCGAAGGGCGCCAAGAACGCTACGGTGGCCAAGGAATTATGCAAATACATGATTCAGCCGAAGGCACTGAACCAGTATCTGAAAGCCGGGCTCGGCCGCTGGATGCTGCCGATCCCCGAAATCGCCAAGAGCGATCCGTTTTGGCTCAAGGAAGACCCGCATCGCACGGCCTATGCCGAGCAAACGCTGATCAAGCCGACGACGCCGATCTACGAGGCCTTCAACCCGGCGATCGCCCAGGTCGGCGCCGAACATGTCTTTATGGTCGCCGTGTTCGATGTGCTCAACAACGGCATGCAGCCGGGAGCCGCCATCGACAAGGCGTTCAGGCGGACCGAGGAAATTTTCGCCAAATATCCGATCGTGGCGAGCTGAGAGGAAACCATGGCTAGCGTGACCGCAGCAGCAATCGGCCGCCCGACTATCGGGCGGCAATCCCTGTGGCGTTATTGGCGCGGTGGGCTGCAGGGCTCGGAATTCACCTGGGCAGTGGCGTTCATCGTGCCTTACGTCGCGGTGTTCCTGGCCTTCGTGGTGTATCCCGTCGGCTTCGGGCTGTGGATGGGCAGCCAGCCCCACCTCTACGCCGAGGTGTTCTCGGACCCGATCTATCAGCAGACCGTGGTCAACACGCTGTTGTTCTTGGCTTTCGGGGTGAATTTGAAGCTGTTCTTCGCACTGATGCTGTCGGGCTTCTTCATGCGCCCGGGGTGGTGGTCGAAGGGCTTGCTGCTGCTCTTCGTGCTGCCCTGGGCGGTGCCGGCATTGCCCAGCTTCATCTCGATCCACTGGATGCTGAACGGCGAGTGGGGCCTGCTCAACAACATCCTCTACAATATATTCGGCATAGAGGGGCCGTCCTGGCTCAACTCCCGCTGGCTCGCCCTCGGCTCGGCCATCTACTCGCATATTTGGAAATGGCTGCCGTTCTGGACCGTGATCCTGCTCGCCGGCCGGATGTCGATCCCGCAGGAGATCTATGACGCGGCCAAAGTGGACGGCGCGACCGGGATACGCCGGTTTCTGCACGTGACGTTTCCGCTATTGGCCAACCTTTATCTGGTGCTGACCCTGCTGGCGACGATCTTCCTGCTCGGCGACTTCAATTCGGTCTACTTCGTGACCGGCGGCGGACCGGCCAACTCGACGCACCTGTTGGCGACCCTCGGCATCCGCGACGCTTTCGACCTGGCGCAGCCGCGGCTCGGCGTCGCCGCGGTGATGACGGCATTGCCGCTGATGATCCCGCTGGTCATCATCCTGATGCGCAAGCTCAAGACCGCGGAGGTGCAGCTGTGAGCACGCTGGCGGTCGAGACCAGGCCGGCATCGGCCGCCGCGGCGCGGCCGATGGACCGGATGCGGCGCGCCGCGCTGCGCCGCCGCTACCTGACCAAAGTGGCCTCCGCGGTGCTAGGCTGCGTCCTGATGGTGTGGACGATCGTGCCGATCTACAACATCATCATGGTCTCGCTCGAGGGCGAGGGCGATGTGTTCAGCGATC
>Ga0073928_10011477_pt1 | contig 10328 bp, 6 predicted proteins | sample PaiPotPPA55metaG_FD_76969 | JGI IMG/M metagenome (GOLD analysis project Ga0073928, IMG submission 76969) | Iron sulfur acid spring bacterial and archeal communities from Banff, Canada, to study Microbial Dark Matter (Phase II) - Paint Pots PPA... ...
CCGGCGGCGTGGTCGAAATGCGCGTGACTAATCAAGAGAATCTTTACATCGCTGAAGTGAAATCCCAGCTTCGCAACATTATCTCTAATGATCGGGACGGTACTTTCCAGATCGCTATTGATGAGGATGTGGCCTTCGGGGGTTGTGATCAGGAAAGATGCCAGTCCGCGGGTTCCGACGTAATAGATGTTGCCGGCGACGTGGTGCGGAGGAAAAGGCTCGGTCCAGTCGGGGGAGTTTGGCGCCGAAGCGGCTCGGGCGAAACTCAGACTGAGAATCAGCAGGAGTAAAGCTGAGTGCCGCTTGATTCGAGCCATGCCACGATTTTACTCCGCCCCCGCGGAACTCGGTCGGATACAATTAGGAACTGACTTCCCATGCGCCGCCTCATTCAATGGAGCGTTCTCGCCAGTGGACTGTGATCCGCACAGTTACTAAACTTCCCTGTCGCGAGTTTTTCTCATTTTCCAGTGCTAAACGGTAAGAACTAAAAAGCTAGGAGCTAGAAGCTAGTGGCTGTTTCCTACGACGCAATCGTGATCGGCGGAGGGCACAACGGCCTCACCCATGCCGCGTATCTCGCCCGTGCAGGGAAGAAAGTCCTGGTGCTGGAGCGGAGGCATGTGCTGGGCGGGGCGGCAGTCACGGAAGAAGTTTTTCCCGGATTCAAATTTTCCGTCTGCTCTTACGTCGTCTCGCTGCTGCGCCCGGAGATCATTCGCGACCTCGACCTTCCCCGTCACGGCCTGGAAATTCTGCCGCTGGATGGCACGTTCACGCCCTTGCTCAGCGGCGATTACCTGTGGCGGGTAAACGACCATGGCAAGACGCATCGCGAGATCGCCCGCCACTCGCGCCTCGACGCCGAGGCTTACGACGAGTTCGGCAAGGCCATGCAGCCGATGTGCCACTTCGTGAAGCCGATCATGAACATGGTCCCGCCCGACCCGACCGGATTCAATCCCAAAGACCTTTCCAAGCTGCTGTTTCTGGCGCGGCGTTTTCAGAAGCTCGCCAGCGACGACCGTTACAACCTGGTGCAGCTGATGACCATGAGCGCGGCCGATTTTCTCGACCAGTGGTTTGAAACCGACGTGCTTAAGGCCACGATGTCGGCCTCGGGAATTATCGGAACGTTTCTCGGCGTACGCTCGCCTGGCACCGCCTACGTTCTGCTGCACCACTACATGGGAGAGATTGACGGCGCATTTCGCGCGTGGGGATTCGCCCGCGGCGGCACCGGAGGCATTTCCAATGCAATTGCCGAAGCAGCGATCGAGGCCGGCGTTGAAATTCGCAAAGAAGTGGCGGTGGCGAAGATCATCGTCAAGAATGGCCGAGCCATTGGAGTTGCCCTGACGAACGGCGACGAGATTCACGGCAGCGTGATTTCGTCGAGCGTGGACCCCCGCCATACGTTCATCGAATTCATTGACAACGGCAACTTGCCCGCAGAATTTCTGGATGAAGTCCGTCGCTACAAATTCCGCGGATCGTCGGGAAAAGTAAATCTGGCTCTCGACGCACTGCCGGATTTCACGTGCATGCCCGGACCGGGTGCGCATCTACGCGGAGCAATTTCCATTTCCCCGGCAGTCGATTACATGGAAAAGGCCTACGACGACGCGAAGTACGGGATGTTCTCCCGCCGCCCCTACATCGATATGGTGATTCCATCGCTCACCGATCCAAGCGTCGCGCCTCCGGGAGAGCACGTCATGTCATGCTTCGTGCAATACGCGCCTTACAAGCTGCGACCCGGGCTAAACTGGGACCAACTCCGCGACGACTTCGGCAAAACGGTGATTGATACAGTGTCTGAGTACGCGCCGAATTTGAAAAACATCATCCTGCACAAACAGGTGCTCACACCTCTCGATCTCGAACGCGATTTCGGACTGACCGAAGGCAACATTTTTCAAGGGGAGCTTTCGCTTGAGCAGCTTTTCTTTTTGCGCCCAGTGTCGGGATTCGCGCGTTTCCGCACTCCGATCAAGAACCTTTACATGTGCGGATCGGCAACGCATCCCGGCGGCGGAATCATGGGCGCGCCGGGGAGGTTGTCGGCGCTCGAGGTGCTCAAAGATGGTAACTAGACAGGATTGTCAGTTCGAGCGCAGGCGATGCGCGCGTGAAGCGAGCGCATCGGCGGAGTCGAGAAACCCTTCGGCAGGCTCAGGGCAGGCTCTGCTTTTCGCCGGCGCGCAAATAGATGGCGACGCCCACTCCACGCGCCAACGGGAGAACCCCGGCAGTGTTTCCGCTATAGGCAAACAACATGTTTTTCGACTCCGCAGGATCGTTCCTTTACGAGCGACCCTGCTGCGCTCGGAATGACAGGTTTAAGAGAACGGGTCGGAGTAACAGGGTTGAGGCAGCGAACTCGTAAACAATGTCCGCAGGGGGCCGACTGACAATGCCGGCTCCTCGCGACATCGTGATCATTGGCGGCGGCCACAACGGCTTAGTCACGGCCTTCTATCTGGCGCGCGCCGGACTCAAGCCGTTAGTTCTCGAGCGCCGGAACCAGGTCGGCGGCGCCGCAATCACCGAAGAATTCCATCCCGGATTCCGTTCCTCGGTGCTGGCGCATTCCGCGGGCCCGCTTCGCCCGGAAGTCGTCCGCGGCATGCAACTCGAAAGTCACGGGCTGAAGCTAATTACGCCCGAAGTCGCCGTCACTGCGCTCTCTCCGGATGGTCGAGCATTGATTCTCTACCAAGACGTTGAACGCGCCGCGCAGGAGACCGTAAAGTTTTCGGAAGCCGACGCCGCCAAGTATCGAGAGTTTCAGCCTGCCCTCGAAAAAGCTTCTCGCGTCATCGGCAAGTCGCTGGCACTTACTCCCCCCGAACTGGAGAGTCCGAGCGCGGCTGACCTTTTCGGGCTGCTGAATCTTGGCCGCTCTCTGCGTGGCCTGGGCAAAGCCAATACTTACAACCTGCTGCGCTGGGCGCCCATGGCGGTCGCCGATCTGGTGTCAGAATTCTTCCAGACGGACCTGCTTCGCGCCACGATTGCTGCGCGCGGCATCTTCGGAAGTTTTCTCGGACCGTGGTCGGCGGGAACCAGCCTGGTACTGCTGCTTCGGGCCGCGGCTGATTCCAATCCGGCAGGAAGCAACTTCTTCACCGCCGGCGGAATCGGCGCGATCACACAAGCCATGGCAACGGCCGCTCAGCAAACCGGAGCTGAGATCCGCACTGGCGCAGAAGTCATTGAGATCCGAGTTAAAAACGGTGCGGCCCAGGGAGTTGTGCTTTCGACCGGAGAGGAAATCCTGGCCCGCGCCGTCGTCTCGAATGCCGATCCCAAACGAACTTTTCTGAAGCTCACCGATCCTGCGCTGCTGGCCCCCAGCTTCACGCGGAGATTGCAAAACTACAGGATGAATGGCACCGTCGCCAAGGTAAACTTGGCTTTGTCGGGCCTTCCAACCTTCACAGCGCTCGGCAGTAACTCCGAGGCACTGACTGGCCGAATTCATATCGGTCCAGAGATTGATTACCTCGAACGCGCATTCGACGAATCCAAGTATGGTAGCTTCTCGCGTGCGCCGTATCTGGAAGCTACAATTCCTACGCTTACCGATCCGTCGCTTGCACCCGAGGGCAAGCACGTCATGTCTATCTACATGCAGTACGCGCCCTACAAACTGAAGAACGGCAGTTGGCAGGATGAAGCGCAGAGATTTGCGCTCGGCGACACAGTGGTTAAGACGCTCGCACAGTATGCGCCCGACCTTCCCGACAAAATCCTGCATCACCAAATAATTACGCCGCTCGACCTCGAAGAAACCTACGGTCTCACCGGAGGACACATCTTCCACGGCGAACTGGCTCTTGATCAGATCTTCACCATGCGGCCAATGCTGGACTGGGCGCGCTACCGGACCCCGATCGAAAACCTTTATCTCTGCGGATCGGGTACCCATCCCGGCACCGGCCTCACCGGAGGATCGGGCGCAAACGCGGCACGTGAAATTGTGAAAAACCTGAAGGCGCGGCGATGACTAGGAACTCTGCCGTCCTTCTGCTCAGTTGTCCCGACAAGAAAGGCGTGGTTGCAAGCGTTGCCGGATTCATTTATCAGCATGGCGGCAATATCCTGCATGCTGATGAACACGGGGACCGCGATTCAAATACGTTTTTAATGCGGGTGGAATTCGATCCTGCTGAACTCGACTTGCCGTTGAGTGATTTCGTGTCGCTCTTCTTCCCCATTGCGAAGGATTTTGACATGCAATGGAGGCTGGCGCTCTCCGATGTCCGTCCGCGCATGGCGATTCTGGTTTCCAAATATGACCACTGCCTGGCGGATCTGCTCTATCGCCATCAGAACGGCGAACTGGCGTGTGACATCCCCTGCGTCATCTCGAACCACACGGAGAGCCAGGCAATCGCGGATTTCTATCGCATTCCCTTTTTTTTGGTGCCGGTCGAGAAGAGCAGCAGGAGGGCGGCCGAACATCAGATCATGGCAATGCTGGAACGTCACGCCGTGGACTTCGTTGTGCTCGCACGCTACATGCAAATCTTGTCTGCGGAATTCGTAAATGCTTATCCGCGCCGGATCATCAATATTCACCATTCTTTCCTGCCCGCATTCGTCGGATCGAAACCCTATCACCAGGCGTTCACTCGCGGCGTGAAGCTTATCGGAGCAACCAGCCACTACGTGACCGAGGTCCTCGACGACGGCCCCATCATCGAACAAGACGTGGTGCGAGTCTCGCACCGCGATTCGGTTGACGATCTCATTCAGAAGGGCCGCGATCTGGAAAAAGTCGTGCTCTCGCGCGCCGTTCGCTGGCACATCGAGAACCGGGTGTTGTTGTATGGGAATAAGACTGTAGTCTTCGAATAGGCCGCCTAAGAGCGGGAATCCGTGAAATCCGTGGCCGCCTTTGTTTTTGAATTGCCGCCTCCCACGTGGCTCCTTGTCCGACAAATCGTTCTTTCGGCTTACCAAGGTAACTACCGCGTAACCCGCTTCCTCTGGCAGTATTAATTTGAAACTGGTTTAACTCGGAAAGCTGAGGGAGCACTATTGGCTGAAGATCCCAAATGGGAACTTGCCATTCTCGCCACGGTCCAGGGCTTCTACGAGAAGCTACTGCAGGAGTCCGTCGAGGGTGAAGTCCCGGTCCCGGCGGGCCTTGAAACCGTCTCCTTGCAAGGCGACAACGATGTAGGGGAGACCCTTGGCGCCATGCGCCGATGGCTGCGCTTGCTTGACATGGCCATTACCCCCGCCATGCTGCGGCGGGCCTTCAACGACGACTCCGATCCGGAAATCGCCGAGGCCATGCTGCGGTATTTCGTGCGCAAGAAGGAACACACCGAATTCGACCGGGATAAGACCGACATCGTATCGACGTTCTTGTATCGCCACCCGCGCGTCCCTGGGCAGTGGGAGCAGCGCGGCTATGGACTAGATGGCTCGCTGCCGCTTTCGCCTTTTGAAATTGCGCTGATTGAGATTCTCGCCGATGCCGATCTGCCGCAACTGCCCGAAGAACATATTCAGACCTTGCGGCGTTTCGATGCACTTGAAGAACAGGTATTGCGGTTTGGTGATCTCAACGCGTTGCTTGAGTCCGGAATCATTCAGACTGTCCGCCAACTCAAACAATCGTTAGACACTTCATTCTTTCATCCCGGAGTGCTGGCCACTATTGCTCCGTACAACTCGACTTTCGGTTCTAAGTTCGATGAACTGTTTCGTGCCGCCTCCAAGGAGATCAAGACTTTCGCTGACGATCTCGAAGAGCAAGGCGGCACTATTCTGGGCAGCGTCGACGGCGTGGATGTAACCGTCGACCACGTGAAGGCGCTGGACGAAAACGGCCTGCTCAAACTCGATTATGGGCACGCGCTCGAGAAATTCCACCGAGTGTCGAAACTGAAGCAAACTTTGGATTCGATGCCGCGGCCCAAACGCAATTCCAAGCCAGGAAAGCCGGCAGCAAGGCCTGCGGTGAAGACTGGTAACGCCGTAACTGCGGCCCGCCCGGTATTCAACCTGAAGACGATGCGGAAATCAGTGACCCCGCAGCAGATTGCCTCGGAAGAGACCAAGCTCCTCAAAGTAGAAGAGTCGGTCCGAATTTTTGTGCGCGTCGCCGACCCCAAGTTCCGCCAGGTCGTGCCCATGCGCTTCTTTAATCTCACCCTGACCCCCGCTGAGGCCGAAGCCTACAGCGCGGATTATCTGGAGGAAAAAAGCCTGCGCGCGGGAGTGGCGCGTGTGCTCTTGCGTCTTGTTGCGGTAACCGCCCGCATCATTACCGAGCTTGAAGAGCTCAAACGCGCTAACAACTCCCCTTCGTTGTGGAAGCTGCACGCCGATTCATTGGTCACGCTGCTCGAGATCGCCGGCAACGCAACCGAAAATGCGGAACGGGTGTGCACGCTGGCTTCGCAGCGCGGCCATCGCCAGCAAGTCGAGGAGATCCAGACTTCGCTCAAGAAGTTGAATGACTATAGCGGGATTGGGGTCGCGACGCTGACGGGGTCGGTAGAAGCGAAGAGCGCGGCAGCGGGTGTGAATTAAATTTCCCCCGCGACGCAGCTTTCGCACCCATTCCGCCGAATCCTTGAGTTCGGGGTGATCCTCATCTTTCCAGGCTGGTTCCCTGTTATTTAGGAATTCGAGGAGCTTTTCGCGGCGTACTTCTTCATCACCTTCGGTCAATTGGAAATCTTTCCTTATGTCGCTTTCCTGCTACGCCAGAACCACATGGCCAACGTACTAATCAGTAATTGCATCAGCGCAAAAACAGCCACGCCGATGCCAATTACTATCACGGACCGACGGATCAAATCCCTCATGCGACTCTTTCCGTCTCCCCTTCCGGGATCGGGGACGAACCAGCGACATGGCGCACCTTTAGAGCGAAAAGACGGGCGACGGCGCCCGTCTCTCCACATCCGATCTTACTGACAGCTGACGGCTGATCGCTGAGAGCTAGTTAATATCAAACTGCTCTTGATGCAAGGCGGGATCGCTCTTCACGATTACGGTTTTCTTAGTCAGCTCTTCCAGTTCGTTCAACCAGCGGCCTCCAGCGACTTTCAGCGCCTTCGCCACTTCTGGATTCACTCGCAGCATCACGTCGGTGTGATCGAGTTGCTTCGCGATCTTCCGCATTTCAACGTAGATTTCGTTGCAAACCGTGTTCACCGACTTCACGTACCCAGTGGATTCGCAGTAAGGGCACGGCGTCCCAATGGTGCGCTCGAGCGACTGCTTTACCCGTTTGCGGGTGATGGCTACCAATCCGAAGTCGTTAAACTGAAGAACTTTCGAGGGCGCGCGGTCGCCACGCAAGGCTTCTTCGAGCGCCTGCATGACTTTCTGCCGGTTGCGGCGTTCGTCCATGTCAATGAAGTCAATGACGATGATGCCGCCTAGGTCGCGCAAGCGAATCTGGCGAACGATTTCTTTAATCGCGTCCACGTTGGTCTTGACGATGGTGTCTTCAAGGCGCGCGGTTTTGCCGACGTACTTGCCGGTGTTCACGTCAATCGCCACCAGCGCTTCAGTTTGATTGATGACGATATAGCCGCCGCTCTTCAGCCAGACTTTTGACTTAAGCGCTTTGTCGATTTCGTCCTTCAATCCAAACTGCTCGAATAGCGGAGTGTCTTTGCTGTAGAGCTTCACCCGTCTGATCAGCGCGGGCTGGAAGCGGTTCGCGAAACGCAGAATGCGTTCGTATTCCTGCTCGGTGTCCACCCAGATAGCGGAAAAGTCGGCGGTGACCTGGTCGCGAAGGATGCGCTCGACCACGTTCAGGTCGTGATAAATCAGCGCCGGCGGCTTGCTGTCGTCGGCGCGGGTACGAATTTCGTTCCATAGTCCTTTCAGGAACCGGATGTCGGCGCGAAGTTCTTGTTCGTCGGCGCCCTGGGCGGCAGTGCGCACGATGAATCCACCGTGACCGTTTTCCCGTTCGCTCTGGATGATCCGCTTCAAGCGCAAGCGTTCGTCTTCCGAGGCGATCTTCCGCGAGACGCCGGTGTGGTTCACCGTCGGCATATACACCAGAAACCGCCCCGGCAGCGCGATGTGACTGGTGATGCGGGCGCCTTTCTTGCCGATGGGTTCCTTGGCAATCTGCACCAGAATTTCCTGGCCTTCCTTGAGAAGGTCGGTGATGAGGGGGAGGTTGCGAGGCTCATTGCGGCGGAACTTGCCTCCGCCGCCTCCGCCAGGACGGCGGCCTCCGCGGCCTCGATCTCGATTTCGATCAAAACCCGGGCGGCGTGCGCGCTGCGTGTATCCGGCAGTGGCTGCCGGAGCTCGCACTTCGGCTCGCCCATCCACCGTGCCGTTGCCCACCGCTTCGGCAGCCAGCAGGGCCTCTGCCTCAGCCTGGGCCTGTTCCAGTTCAGCCTCTGCTTCCGAGGCCTCTTCGCCTTCTTCCTCGGTTGTCTCGGCTGTCTCAAGGGCAGATGGTTCACTCGAAAACGGGACTGCGTTACTTCCGTTCCCTGCCGAGGCTGCGATCTCCCGCTCACCCACAGGTTCCACAGAATCTCCGGCAGCGTGAGTTTCCTCTTCGTACTCGTCGAAGGCCGCGTCCTCTTCCAGTTCGTCTACGTAGGATGAGATATCAGCTTCCTCTTCGTCGATTTCCTCTTCTTCGACGGTTCCGGCAGTGGTTGCGGCTGGTTGCTCAGAATGCTCTGGAAGGGCGACGGATTGGTCCTCTTCTGTGTTTTCGTCTTCCGTTTCTACGGCTGCTTCTCCACCGAAGGTCGCCGCTACATTCATCTCGTGCAGGCGCTTCTGTTCCCGATCCCATGCCTCGGAGCTGGTCTGTGGTTCGGATTCCTCAACTTTGGGACGAACGGATTGTTCAGGTGCAGCCGGATGGACATCGGCCACGGCCGTCGGCGCGCTAGTCGCTACAGCTTCCGCGAACAACGGTTCATCCTGCGGAAAAGTCTGCGCGATCGCTTCGACCGCTTCATTAGTCTCTGGCGTTTCATCTGCGACGTAAGCCGGCTTCTCGACTGCGGGACCGGGTTGACTCAGGCCGCGGTACTTCGAGATTGACTCTCCCGGCAGGATAATCGGCTGGTAGCCCGGGGGCGGGCCATAGTGTTCGCGTTCCGGGCGTGATTCATTCTGGGGCGGCCGTGAAAAGCGGCTCGGTTCCTGGCTACGCTCCGGACCACGTTCGGGACTTCGTTCCGAACCTCGTTCCGAACTATGATCGCGACGTCCACGCCGGCGGCGGCCGCGCCAGCCTCCCCGGCTATCCCTCTGATCGGTGCCGCCTGAGCTTTCGCGAGGCTCAGAGGGATGGCTTGCGATCGTTGAAGGAGCGTAGGAAGTAGACTGTGCTTCGACGTGCGATTCTGCCGCGGCTACTGGCTCCGAAACCGCCGGCCGGCTAAAGTCCTGGACCGGGGAGGCCGGGATCTCTTCCAGATCCCCATCCTCGTTCTCCAGTTCCATGAAATCGGAGACGTAAAGGAAGGCATCACGCTCCAGGCCGATGTCCACAAAGGCTGACTGCATTCCCGGCAGAACGCGGGTAACGCGTCCCTTATAGATAGAGCCAGCCAGGGTGTATTCGTTTTCCCGCTCGAGATAGACCTCGGCGAGTTGATCGTCTTCCACCATGCCGACTTTGATTTCGTGCGGCGTGGCGGAAACAAATAATTCTTTTGTCATTCAAACTCCGGTTCCGCGCGCCTTAAGTGGCTGCGGAATTCACCGGAACAGGGTCGGACAAAGACGAGCAGGAATGAGGGGTGCGATAAGCGCTCTTTGTATCGGCAAAGAAGGCGCCGGCAAAGGACGTTCCTGGCCCAGGTTTTTTTGCCTGGGCCGAGCTGGCTGCAGAAATTCGAATGTCGTTTCCACGGATCGCATTGCGCCGGGGTTGTGACCTCTCTCAGTTCCGGTCTGTCAGTTGACCGAAGGGGCCGTTCCCTGCCCGAAGCGCCTTTATTTTCAATCCTGCCCGGCCGTCACTCCTGCCGGTAGCTGCCCTCGTCACGTGAGGGCGATCGTAATCTTTTTCGCCGCTCGCCATCTGGCGTGCGGTTTGCTACTTGCTAACCCTTGCTTCAGTTCACGAAGCGGCGCATGCGAACATTCATTACCATCCCCAGCGCTAGAAACATAAACAGTACCGATGACCCTCCGTAACTCATTAAGGGTAAAGGTATTCCAGTGACCGGCATCTTGCCGAGCACCATGCCAACGTTGACCAGGATATGGAAGGTTAAGACTGCCACCACACCCATGACGAGGAACGTGCCTGCGCGGTCGGGCGCTGTTTGCGCGTTCTGGGTCAAACGCATTAA
>Ga0073928_10011478_pt1 | contig 10327 bp, 9 predicted proteins | sample PaiPotPPA55metaG_FD_76969 | JGI IMG/M metagenome (GOLD analysis project Ga0073928, IMG submission 76969) | Iron sulfur acid spring bacterial and archeal communities from Banff, Canada, to study Microbial Dark Matter (Phase II) - Paint Pots PPA... ...
AACGTTGGCGCAACGGAAATCGCCAGCGGCAACAATGACCTTTCCATTCGAACAGAGCAACAGGCGGCGTCGCTGGAAACCACGGCGAGCAGCATGGAGCAAATCACGGCGACCGCGAAAGCGAGCTTCGAGAGCGCCCGGCAAGCGAGGGAAATGGCAACGCAAGCATCGGAAATGGCTGTCAAAGGAGGCGCGGTGGTCAGCAATGTGGTGACCACCATGCAAGGCATTGCCGCCCATTCGAAGAAAATTTCGGAGATCACGAGCGTGATCGACGGTATTGCGTTTCAGACGAACATCCTGGCGCTCAACGCGGCAGTCGAGGCCGCGCGCGCAGGCGAACAGGGGCGGGGTTTTGCGGTCGTGGCCGGTGAGGTACGCAGTCTGGTGCAGCGCAGTGCTGCGGCGGCTCAGGAGATCAAGCTGCTCATTCAGGACTCGAGCGCGCATATCGACGCCGGATCGTCGTTGGTGGAAAGTGCAGGGACGACTATCGGCAGCGTGGTGAGCGCGGTTGAACGCGTCTGCCAGATCGTGACGGAAATTTCCGCTGCGGCGGGTGAACAAAGCAAGGGAATCGAGCAAGTCAATCTGGCGGTCGCGACCATGGACCAGAGCACGCAGCAAAACGCGGCGCTCGTCGAGGAAGCCGCCGCCGCGGCGCAGTCCCTGAAGAGCCAGGCGAGAACATTAAGCGAGGCCGTCGAGGTGTTTCGGCTTTAAGGCGCGGGAGCGGCACGCCTGGCTTGCGCGTTCAACCCCGAGAGGGAAACGACCACGATTGTCCGGCTATTGAGCCGCGGTGTACGAAATCTTGATCCGGACGTTGCAGGAAATGAATCTGAGCGGTGATCTGACGCTCGGATGCATAAGACGAATATGGATTTAACCGGGGAGCATCTTCGGCGCGTGGCGGCCGATTGTGTCAGCTAATTGTCAGGTTGAAGCCGTCAGTTCGAGTCGAGCATTCGCGAGCATGACGGCGAGCGCCGCGTGATGCGGCGCGACGAGTGAACGTCAGGCGCCAAGCCAGCGTCTTTCACAGAGGCTGGCCTGGCGCGGCAGGAAGTCAGGCTTGTGTTCCAGCGTTGTCCGCATCGTCCGGAGCGGCTTCGTCCTCTTTCTTTTCTACCAGCGACTCCAGGGCGCCAGCGCCTTTAAAGCCGGCCACGGCCGCAATCCCTTTCGTCAGGATTGACGCGTCCGGATCGACCTTGTCCGTTGCTTCCACTGCTGCGACGGCACCTGCGACCTTACCTACTTCATCCAGAAATCCCATGTCGATCACCGTATATGTTGAACGTGAACGCGCACTATTTCACGCTCACGCCTATCAAAGGACGTCGCGGTTGGAACCTTCAGCGGCATCTCCCACCGGCGACACTTCTTTCCCTATCAGCCTCGTTGACGAGTACGCCAGCCGGATCGCATGACAACGAGGGGTACGTCATTGACGATGGCGGACGTCTGCCCGCCATCGTCAATGACAATAACACCGCATGAACCGCGAGACTGTAAATTCTTGTTAGAGGCCTCCCCGGTTTCTGTTCAGCCGCGTTCCAATCGACCCGGTCATCTCGCCGGCACCAGGGCTGGAGCGATTTTCAGGCGCCGATAACGCGTGCAAAAGCACGATCCTCTCCCACGATCTTTTGCGTGTCCTGTAACCGTTGCCGGTCATTGGGCGAAATACCCTATGACGTCGGCAGCGCGAGACTGCCGCGCGTCGGCTGGACAACAGTCGTGAGTGATCGTTTTGGAGAGTGCAAGACGCGAGAAACTTAGACCGGTTCGAAGACAGTGTTCTTAACTGGATCGATACAAGCCAATTGTGTAGTCATCCTTATATTTTTACTTTCAACATGAAACTGGAGATCTGATGAAATCGATTCGAAAAATCATCCTGTGCGCAATGCTTCCGCTGTCGTTGGCGACAGGCTTTGCGCATGCTCAGGGAATTGGGCGTGCCGGTACGTATCTGATGCCACAGGACTATCAAATGATGATGGAGAAGCTCACGCCCGAACAACGGACCCAGGCCATCACCATTCAGCAGAAAATGATGCAGATGGAGATGGACCACAAGGAAGCCATGGCTCAAATGGAGATGAAGCACGAGCACGAAATGATGCAGATGCAGAACCAGCTGCTGGATCTGTTCAAGGGTCACTAGCCTTGCCGAGGGATGATCTACCGAGGCTGCTTCGGGCACAATGCTAGTGTTCCGGCACGGGGCAGTTTCGGTGGCCTCAACGCTTGGGCGGCGCGGACGGGCCGGGTTGGCCGTTGTTGGTTCAAACACATTGCATCCGGTATTGCCCCGCAGGAGCGGCAGACATGTCCCTTGATAATCCTCCTCCAGTCGTTTCATCGGGACTGACCGCCTTCGTATTCGCGGGCGGCGGCAGTCTTGGTGCGATCGAGGTCGGCATGCTGCGCGAGTTGCTCAAATGGGGCGTGCGCCCGGATTGCGTGATAGGCGCGTCGGCGGGCGCTATCAACGCGGCGTATTTTGCGGGCCGGCCCGATGCCGAGGGCGTCGCCAAGCTGGAATTGCTGTGGTGCGGCATCAGGCGACGGGACATCATGCCGCTCAGCATGTTCGGGCTGTTCGAGATGATCCTGCGTCGCCGTTCCAACCTCGTCGAAGCGAAGGCGCTGCGCGTCCTGCTGGAAAACAACTTGCCCTACAAGCGAGTGGAGCAAGCGGTCATCCCGCTCCACGTTGTCGCTACCAACATGCTGAGCGGCAACGAAGTCGTTCTCTCGTCAGGCCCGGTCGTGGAGGCCGTCCTTGCAAGCGTCGCCATTCCCGGCGTGTTTCCGCCAATACGCATTGACGGAATCGATCTGGTCGACGGCGGCGTGGCCAACAATACGCCGATCTCGGTAGCCATCGGGCTCGGCGCGACACGCATCATCGTGCTGCCGGCCGGTTTCGCTTGTGCGCTGCAGAAGCCGCCGGCCAATGCGATCGCGCAGGCCATTCATGCGTTGACGCTCGTCGTCGCGCGGCAGCTTGTGCGTGATCTTGCGTTCTATTCGTCGCGTGCGGAGATTGTTGTCGTACCGCCCTTGTGTCCGCTCGATGTATCGCCTTACGACTACACGCAGTGCGATCGGCTGATCGAGCGTGCGGCCGAGCAAACCCGTACGTGGCTGAGCGATGGTGGTCTCGAACGCGCGGTTGTCCCGGCCGAACTGCACGAGCACGAGCATGCCTAGGCGGGCTAGCGAAGGGCGTGCGCCACAAGGGTGTACGGCAATCGCTGGCGGGATAACGCCCATTTCACGTCGAACCCGGATCATCGCAACCATGTCATGGCCCCGTAAACACGTCTGGCAATAATGGAGTTCTTCGAGCCGGTCCGCTTTCTTCGCCGCCGTTGGCGGCTTGCGCTGGCTTATCCCCTCCAAGGATTGGAACACCAGACATGCCAAACAAGAACATTGATGATCTTTCGCAGGCCGAGCAGGGCGCTTCCGTTTCGCGGCGTGGTTTTCTCAAGCTTGCGGGTGCTTCCGGGCTCGCAACGGCTGCAAGCGGGCTGGCTTCAGCGAGCCGGGCCGCGGCGGCAAGCCCGGACGGCACGCCCGAACAGATCCACCTGACCTGGGGCAAGGAGCCGTGGTCCGAGGTGGTGATCTCGTGGGCCTCGCTCGCCCCGGCGGTCAATCCGCGAGTGCGCTTTGGCCGTGTCGGCGGAACGAAGACGACAGTGCACGGCGTGCAACGTACTTATACCGATGGACTCAACGGCGAGATTGTCTGCACGTATCACGCACGTCTTCATGGACTGAATCCCGCAGCCGGCTACGAGTACGAAGTTACTGCCGACAACGACAGCAACGCCGGCCGCCCCTTTACGGCGAGTTTCCAGACTGCGCCACACGGCCGGGCCGCGTTTCGATGGACCAGCTATGGCGACCTCGCGACGCCGAATACCAACTGGGTGCTCTCTTCGCCACAAAGCCGCTTCGCCGTGCAGGCAGTCGAGCGGTTCCAGCCGCTGTTTCATTTGCTCAACGGCGATCTCTGTTATGCCAACCTGAACCCGGCGCATCAGCCCGAGGTCTGGCGCGACTTCGGCAACAACGCCCAGACGTCGGCGGCCAATCGCCCATGGATGCCTTGTCCGGGTAATCATGAGCTGGAATTCAACAACGGCGAGCAGGGACTCGACTCGTATCTGGCGCGTTATACGCTGCCGGAGAACGGCACGCGTTTTCCCGGCCGCTGGTACAGCTTTCGCGTGAGTTCGGTGTTGTTTGTCTCGCTCGATGCGGACGACGTGGTCTACCAGGATGCCGCCGCATTCGTCGCCGGTCCGGACCCGCTGGTGCCGGCCGGGAGCACCGGCAACCCGCCGATCGCTCCCGGTACATCGCTCTATGTGCGTGGCTATAGCGGCGGCGAGCAGACGCGCTGGCTAGGCGAGACGTTGCGCGAGGCGGCCGGGAACAAGGACATTGACTGGATCGTCGTCCAGATGCACCAGGACGCGCTTACATCGTCGAAGACCGGCAACGGCTCGGACAAGGGCATCCGGGAGGCGTGGTTGCCCCTGTTCGACCGCCATGGCGTCGATCTCGTGCTCTGCGGCCATGATCACGACTACGAGCGCAGCTATCCCGTGCGTGGGTGCAATCACCATGCGGGCATGGACGCCGTGACGGGCGAACCGGTGGAGACGCTGCAGCCCCGGCCGGTCATGACGTCGAATCCCCCTGACGGCGCCTTCGATACCAGCCAGGGGACGATTCACCTGATCCTGGGCGGCGGCGGCACCAGTGCGCCCCTGGATGTGTACGGCCTGGACGCCGGAACCGGCAAGGTGCAGGCGAAGGTGTTCACCAAGCCCAACCGTCCGGTAGCCGGGACCACGGCGAACACGTTCGTGCGCCAGCCGGCTGATGCGCTGGAAGACGCCATCTGGTCGGCGCAACGCGATACCGGCACCGGTTATGGCATTGCGGTGTTCGATCATGATCCCGGCACGCCGGGTGGCAAGACCACCATTACGATGAACTACTATCACGCGCCCGGCGCCGACCAGACGCCGACCGCGACTTACGAGTTGTTCGAGACCATCACGCTTTCCAAGGCGCGTCGAAGCTGATTCGCGGTCTTGTCAGTACGTGACCGCGTGTTTTCCTGGATGATTCCAGCATTGCGATAATGCTGGACAACTTCCATGACGGCACTTCTGACAAGACGAGGGCTTGCACCATGAGCTTCGAGGCGGGAGAGGCGGCCATGTGGCGGCTTGTGCAGCGCTACACAGGTCAAGTCGGATATCAGCGTGGGGTGAAGTCCGAAGGACTGTCCGCCAACCCGCCGGTCATCGATTGCTCGGGATGGACAGCGTTGCTTCTCACGCAAGCCATGCAGGCGGAGAACGAGGCGGCTGGCCGTGAAGTGTTTGGCGCTGACGACATGCTTGCTTTGCAAACGTGGTCGGATCGGATCATTCACGAGATTGAAACCTCGACCGGCTTCATTCTTGAGGCATGCGAGATCACGGCTACCAGTCTGCCGCGATGCCCGACCATCGGGTTGAAGATGGGAGAGCCCGCATGGGCGACCAATCACCCGCGTCCGCGCGGGATTACGCACATTGTTCAGGTCGTTCGTCGCCCGGAAGACGATGCGCCATTCGTTTCCGAGTCCTTCGGTGGTTCATCGCAGCCCGGGATAAGCCTTACACCGCTGGCGGAGTGGCTTGCCCTTGCCCAGCCCCAAATCCGGGCCGGCGAAATGTGGGCCGTCGACCCTTTCCGGATGGCGCGCAAAATAGATGATTGAGGTTTGACGGCACATACGCCGACGGACCCGCGCAACGGTTCCGCCGGCTTGATCACGCGCTCTAAAGCGCAGCCCCCGGATGCGGCGCTTCGTCGAACGCACCCCACACCGATTGATCGTAATTCACCATGGACCCTGTCATCAGGCCGGATTCTCCACTCGCCAGAAACGCCACCGCGCGCGCCGCTTCCTCGGGATTGACTAATCGTCCAAATGGCTGCCCGGCAGCCGCCAGCGTCAACCAGTCGTCAGCCGCGCCGTGGTATTCCCGCTGAATCCGATCCTCGCCATCGGACGCCATCCAGCCGAGATTCAGGCCATTCACCCGAATCCGGTTACGCAAAAGTGCGTAAGCCGTGTTCTGCGTTAACGTGGCCAGCGCTCCCTTCGACGCACAGTACGCCGAAATGAACGGTTGTCCTGCCATTGCGGCCATCGAGCAGATGTTGACGATCGAACCTTCAATGCACTCTCGCCGCATGACACGAATGGTCTCCTGCATCAGGAAGAACGGCGCGCGTACGTTCGTCGCGAAGATGTGATCGAAAAGCGCAGGATCCGTATCGAGGATCGTGCCGCGATCTGTCATGGCCGCCGCATTGACCAGTACATCGATACGGCCAAACCGCGCGTCCGCCGCCGCGATCACCGCCCGGCAATCGTCGACTTGCGAAAGATCCGCCTGTACATAACGCACGTCTGCGCCGCTCGTTTCGCTCAACTCGTGCGCCTTCGCTTCGCCTTTCTCCTTCGAGCGTCCGCAAATAACCACGCCTCTCGCTCCGCGCTCAACGAACAGCGCCGTGATCGCCGCTCCAAGCCCTTGTGTTCCACCGGTGACTACAGCCACCTTGCCGTCGAACTGTCCCATTGATTCCATCGTTTCCATTGATTTATCCCTCCACCCTGTATTCGATCAAAGCATCTCGGTCACTTCTTCAACTGACGTCTGCGCCACCGGCTTGTCGAGCACGACCTCGCCTCGCGCCATGGCGACAATCCGGTCGCACGAGTGAAACACGTGCTGCAGGTTGTGGCTGATGAACACGCCGGTAATGCCCTGCGCCGATAACCCCCGCACAAAGCCGATCACCTTGTCCGTCTCCTTCACCGACAAATGGTTGGTCGGTTCATCCAGGATCAGCAGCTTCGACTTGAAGTGCATCGCTCGCGCAATCGCCACGCCCTGGCGCTGGCCGCCCGACAGTTCGCCCAGCAGCGCTTCAGCCGAACGCAGATGCAGGTCGACATCGGCTATAGCCTTGACGGCGTCAGTGCGCATGCGTGCATGGTCCATGGGACCAATGCCGAACAGCGAAAACAACAGCGGTTCGCGCCCGATAAACAGGTTGCGCGCAATCGACAGGTTCGGCACGAGCGAGTTGTGCTGATGAATGGTTTCGATACCCAACTGCATCGCCGCTTTCGGCGTGGGGATGCGCACAGGCCGGCCCTGGAACAGGATCTCGCCTTCATCCGGCCGATGCACGCCCGAGAGAATCTTGATGAGCGTCGACTTGCCCGCACCGTTGTCACCGAGCAGCCCCACGACTTCGCCGCGTTTGAAGTCCAGGCTCACGCCCTTGAGCGCATGCACGCCGGAGTACCACTTGTGCAGGTTACGCACGGCCATGAGCGAGGTCGATGTGCTTAGCGCATCGGCGGCGGCGCCGTCTTCATGCGAACGTAGACCGGTATGGTGAGCAACGGAGGAGAGTGTGTTCATAGCGCCACCTTCAGACGTCGCGCGGTGCGGCGCATCCACGCGTTGGCGACCACCGCGAAAATGGTCAGGCTGCCAACCGCGAACTTGAACCAGTTGGCGTCGACCTGGGTCAGCACGAGTCCGTTATCGATCACGCGAATCAGCAAGGCACCCACCACTGCGCCAAGCACATTGCCGATCCCGCCAGACAGCGCGGTCCCGCCAATCACCGCGGCAGCCACCGCTTGCAGCTCGAGACCATCGCCTATTGATGGAAGCGCCGCACCCAGCCGCAGCACCTGGATCAAACCGGCGAAACCCGCGAGCACCGAGCACAGCACGAAGGAGAACAGCTTCACGCGCCGCGCCGGCACACCGCTCGATATGGAGGCTTCAAGGAACCCGCCGGTTGCTTTCATCCAGTTGCCGAGATTGGTCGCGGACAACAAGAACGCCGCCGCCGCGCCGATGGCGATGAACCAGAGAAACGACGCGCGAAACAGCCCTTCCGGTCCTATGAAACTCACGAACAGTTGGGCTGGCATCCGTTCTATCGGCAGGTTCGGCGGGAAGCCGCCGGACAGCACGACGGTCAGTGATCGCACGATGAACAACATGCCAAGCGTGGTGATGAAACTCGGTATGTTGAAGACTAGTGTGATCAAGCCATTCGCGAGTCCCACGCACGCCGCTACCACCAGCCCGATAAAAAATGCCGGCCAGAACGGTACGCCTGCGTTCATGAGCAGTGTGATCGCCATGGGTGTGAGGGCGAAGACCGAGCCCACCGACAAATCGAACTCACCGCAGATCATCAGCAGCGTCACGCCAATAGCGACCAGGCCTACTTCAGGCAACACGCCAAGCACGCCACGGACATTGTCGGCGCTGAGAAATACCATCTGGGAGCGCATCTGGAACAAACCGATCAACACCGCGAGCAATACAATGCCCGCCAGTTCCGGCTTCTGCAGATAGATCTTGAGCAGCTTTTTCATGCGAGTCTCCTAGCGCAGGCCTTGCTGCGAAAGCGCGATGACCGAGTCCGCCTGAGCGGGCATGACGAGCGAATTGCCGGTGTTGATATCGGTGGGCGCAAGGCCGAACGACTTCGCCAGATACACCTGCATCACGGGCATGAAACCCTGCGCGTACGGCTGCTGATCGACCTCGGCCTGGATGTAGCCCGCCTTCATCATCTGCAGGACTTGCGGCACGATATCGAAACCCGCAAGCAGCACCTTGCCCGGCGGCACGTTACGGTCCTTCAAGGTGCGAGCTACCGCAGCATGGAAGAATCCCATATCGAAGTAAGCCGTTGTGTCGGGATGGGCGGTGAGATACGCCCCGACGCGCTCACCTGTCACCGAGAGATCCGTGCCCGAGTCGATCCGGTCGATCACGACGGTGCGAGCCGGATTGGCGCGCTTCCATTCATCGAGACCTTCCATCACGCCTTTCGCACGTTGCTCGGCCCAGTTCTGCCCCGGCGCGCTGACACCGATCAGCACGCGAATCGGCCCTTCCTTCGGGAACTGGCTGGTGAGCTGGCGCGCGAGACTGCGCCCGGCCGGCACAAAGTTCTGGCCGATAAACGCCTGCCGTTTCGCCGCGCCCGCCGCGCCGCCGCTTTGATCGACGTTATAAGCAATCACGATGATGTGCTTCGCACGGGCGTCGTTGATCATTGGCGTGAGTGCGTTGTCATCCACAATGGTCGTCAGGATTGCGTCGGGCTTGCGCGCGACCGCGGCCTGGAAGTTCGCGCTCTGCTGCTCGATCGAGCCGTCGGTCTGCGTAAAGACCATCTGGCAATGTGCCTGGACGCGCGTGCAGGCATCGTCGAAACCTTTCTTCACGGCTTGCCAGAATGCATTGGTCGCCGCGCCATGTGTCAGCATCACAATGTTCAGCGGCTCCGCGCTGCGAGCAACGCTCGCCGCGAAAAGCGTGGACGTGATGCATGCCGCTATCGCGAACTTCGAACGCGCTTTAAATGTACTCAGTCTCCGGGTCATCTGCTGTCTCCTGTCATGTCCCGTGCGCGGTTGCATCCGCGGTGCGAATGTCAGACCGTCGTACGGGGTGCTGCTGTCGCCGTTCTTGGCCGGTGACTTGTCAACGCTTCACACATGCACCAGCTTGATGGCCCGATGAGTTGATGCGATCATCGGGCCAGTCCCGTGGTTCCTTCCCTAAAACGTGTAAGGCTCATGCCCGACCTGACCCACCGCCGCAAGACGAGCATGGCCGATATCGCCAAGGCCGCCGACGTCAGCGAAGCAACCGTCGACCGCGTGCTCAACGGCCGCGGCGGCGTTTCGCGCGAGAAGGAGCGGCGCGTGCTCGAATGGGCGCGCAAGCTCAAGATCGATCGGGCGCTCGACGCGGTTTCGGTGCGCTGGCTGCGCATCGCGATCCTGTTGCAGCAGCCCGTTGCGCCGTATTACATCTATCTCAAGCAGGGTTTCGAAATCGCCCAGAAGGCATTCGAAGCGCAGCGCGTGATCTGCGCGGTGACTTACTTCGACAACCTCGAACCGGCGCGCGTGGTCGAGACTATCAACCGCGCGACGCAGAAGGCCGACGCGCTGATCATCGTCGCGTACGAGCACCCCGACATCACGGCGGCACTGCGTCAGGTCAGCCGCGCGATGCCGGTTGTCACGCTTGCCAGCGACTTGCCGGGAACGGGGCGGCTGGCCTATGTGGGGATCGACAATCGCGGCGCGGGACGGGTGGCGGGCGAGCTGATGGGCCGCTTTCTGGGCGATGCGGGAGGCAAGGTGCTCGTGATGACGGGCATGCATGATTTC
>Ga0073928_10011481_pt1 | contig 10326 bp, 10 predicted proteins | sample PaiPotPPA55metaG_FD_76969 | JGI IMG/M metagenome (GOLD analysis project Ga0073928, IMG submission 76969) | Iron sulfur acid spring bacterial and archeal communities from Banff, Canada, to study Microbial Dark Matter (Phase II) - Paint Pots PPA... ...
CGCATCGGTGACGGTGACGTTCGTCGAGGACAAGGCAGTGAGCATCGAGTTGCCTTCGAGCGTGGTGCTGAAGGTGGCCGATGCGCCCGAGGGCATCCGCGGCGATTCGGCCAACAACGTCCAGAAGCCCATCACGATGGAAACCGGCATCACCGTGCAGGCGCCTCTGTTCATCAAGACCGGCGAGAAGATCAAGGTTGATACCCGCACCGGGAAATACATGGAGCGGGCGTAGGCCAATCTTGATCGTCGACGGAGGCTTTCCGGCAAGTGCTCCAAAAGCCATGTGCAAACATATACTCCTGGCGGAAGACGAGGCCGCAGTCCGCGAAGCCATCGGCATGTTGCTGTTGCTCGACGGGCATGTGGTCAAGGAGGCCAGCAACGGCAGCGAGGCGCTCGAGCAATTCAAGAAGGAGCCCTTCGACCTGGTAATTACCGATTTAAAAATGCCGCTCATGTGGGGCAACGAACTCGCCAAAGCGATCCGAATCTTGACCCCTTCTCAGCCAATTATCATGGTGACCGCCCACGATTTTCCTCCCAAAGGCCCGGAGAACCCCGTGGACGCCGTCCTCAACAAACCCTTTACGCTCGAAGCTTTGCGCGAGGCCATAGCCAGTGTCCCTTAGCCGGAAGCACGCCGCCTGGAGAAAAAAGTTCGACGGCATCGCCGACCTTGCCGCGCCGTAAAATTTTCTTTGAAACGTACCGCTTCCACGACAAGATGCGCGCTCGCTTCCGGACCTGAGACGAGGCCGAGATGACCTGATTGATGAAACGAACGCACCATTGCAACGAACTGCGCCCAGCCCATATCGGCCAGACCGTGACCCTCGACGGATGGGTCCATTCCCGCCGGGACCTCGGCGGTCTGATTTTTCTCGACGTGCGCGACCGCGAAGGGCGCACGCAGTCGGTTTTTGATCCTTCGGATCTGTCGAGGGATCTTTTCGAACAAGCCGCCGCGCTGCGCAGCGAGTGCGTCGTGCGCGTCACCGGCAAAGTCCGGCCGCGTCCGGCAGGCACCAGCAACCCGAAGATTCCCACTGGCGAAATCGAAATCGCCGCGTCCGCCCTCGAAGTGCTGAACATGGCGGACGTCCTGCCGTTCCCGGTGGATGACCCGGAAGCGGCGGCGAAAGTGAACGAGGAATTGCGGCTCAAATACCGTTACCTCGATTTGCGCCGGCCCGAGATGGCGCGCAACCTGCGCCTGCGCAGCAAAGCGGCCATCGCCACGCGCCAGTTTCTGGACGAGCAGGGCTTTCTCGAAGTCGAAACGCCCACCCTTTTCAAATCGACACCCGAAGGGGCCCGTGAATTTCTCGTGCCCAGCCGGATCAGCCCGGGCCTGTTCTACGCGTTGCCGCAGTCGCCGCAGCAATTCAAGCAAATCCTCATGGTGGGCGGCGTGGAGAAATATTTTCAGATTGCGCGGTGCTATCGGGACGAGGCCCTGCGCGCGGACCGGCAGTTGGAGTTCACGCAAATCGACATCGAAATGTCGTTCATCGAACGCGAGGACATTTATCGTCTCGTCGAAGGGTTGCTGAAACACCTCTGGAAGACCGCGCTGAACATCGACGTGCCGACGCCTTTCAAGCGGATGTCCTTCCCGGAGGCGCTGGATCGTTTTGGCGCGGACAAACCCGACACGCGCTTCGGCCTCGAGTTGGCGGATTTGACTGAGGCCTTCCGCGGCAGCAAGTTCAAAGTGTTCAGCGGCGCAATCGCCAACCAGGGAGTGGTGAAGGCGCTCAATGCCAAAGGCCTGGCCGGCGCGACCCAGGGCCAGATCGATGCGATGACGGAAACCGCCAAAAGTTATGGCGCTAAAGGCCTGGCCTATATCAAGGTCGAGGGCGGGGAATGGAAATCACCCATCGTGAAATTCTTCGGCGAGGCGGAGAAGCAGGCGCTGAAAGAGAAGCTGGCGATCGAAGAAGGCGATTTGATTTTGTTTGCCACCGACCAATGGCTGGCCGCGTGCGAAATCCTCGGCAAGTTGCGGCTCTACTGCGCCGAACTGCTCGAAAGCCAGGGCAAGCTTTCCATTCCGCCCGGCCGTTTCGATTTTCTGTGGGTGGTGGATTTTCCTCTGCTCAGCTTCGACAAGGAACAAAACCGCTGGTATTCGAGCCACCATCCCTTCACCGCGCCGGTCGCGGAAGACGTCGGATTGCTGAGAACCGACCCGAAGAAAGTCCGCGGCCAGCACTACGACGTCGTGGTCAACGGCGTCGAACTTGGCGGCGGCTCGATCCGTATTCATCAGCCGGAACTGCAGAAGACTGTCTTCGAACAGGTGTTGCAAATCCCTCCCGAAGAGACGAAGTCGCGCTTCGGCTACATGCTCGAAGCGTTCCGGTACGGCGCGCCGCCGCACGGGGGCATCGCGCTGGGATTCGACCGTCTCGTCGCTATTTTGTGCGGTTCACCGAGCATTCGCGACGTCATTGCGTTCCCGAAGACCGCCAAAGGCACATGCCTGATGACGGAGTCGCCGGCGGCGGTGCTGCCGAAGCAATTGCGCGAACTGCACCTCGAATCGAAGGTTCCCGAAAAGCAGAAAGAGTAGCTCAACCGCAATGTCAAGTCGTGCGGTACATTTCGCCGATCAAGCGCGGATTGTTCGTGATAATTCCGTCTACGCCAGCCTGGCGCAACCGCCGGGCCAGCCGGGTTTCGTTGATGGTGTAGACCCACACTTTCCACTTCCGCTCGTGCGCGAGTTGCACGGCTCGCCGGGACACCTGCCGATTCCACACTGCCACCCTCGCGCCGGTTTTTTGCATTTGATGCAGCCAGGCGGCGTTGAGTTTCCGGGAAATGCCCCAGGGCTTTTTGCCGTGGGACAACACGGCGGGCGGTCCGAGAGCGGCCAATACCTGGCGCGGTTCCCGCTCGTGCAACAAGCGCAGGAACTCCCAATCGAAAGACTGAACCACGACGCGGTTGATCAAGCGCTTTTCGCGCAACAGCTTGAGGCAGTCGGCGGCGCTTCCGGCCTTATGTTCGATCAGGGCGACGCTGTTTCTGCAAATCAAGTCCAGCGCTTCTGTCAGCAGCGGAATTTTCGTTCCGGCAAACCAGGGCGCAAACCAAATGCCCGCGTCGAGACTCCGCAGTTCCGCAATGGTTTTCGACGCGACTCTGTGGTTTTTCTTTCCCCAGCGTTGGATGGCATTGGTGGTGCGGTCCAACGCCGTATCATGGATGACCACGGGCATGCCGTCTTTGGAGTAGCGATAATCCAACTCGACGAGGTCCACGCCACTGGCCAGCGCGAGCTCGAAAGAAGGCAGCGTATTCTCGGGCGCCAGTTCGCAATAGCCGCGATGGCCGATGACCAGCAGGCGCTGGGAGGCGAGCAATTCCAGCGCCGGCCAATGGGTTTTGGAGTTTCTTGTGCTCACGGCCCGGTTGCTGGCCAATCTAATACCAAGCATCATTCCCGCTTGTATATTCGAAAAATGAATTGAACGCCTGGAAAGCTTCAGTAACATGCCAAAGCGTCATGAATTTTTCCGTCCCGTTCCGCCCCAAGCTGGTGGACGCCCTGAAAGGGTATTCGTCGCAAGACTTTCGGAGGGACCTGGTTGCGGGCATCACCGTGGGCCTCGTGGCGCTGCCCCTGGCGATGGCATTTGCCATTGCTTCCGGAGTGAAACCCGAGCAAGGGATTTTCACGGCGGTCATCGCCGGTTTTATCATCTCGGCGTTTGGCGGTTCCCGAGTCGCCATCGGCGGGCCGACCGGCGCGTTCGTGGTCATCATCTATGGCATCCACCAGCAGTACGGCGCGAGCAACTTGCTGATCTGCACGATCATGGCCGGGTTCATTCTGCTGGTCATGGGCTTTGCGCGGCTCGGCACCATGATCAAATACATTCCTTATCCAGTGACCGTCGGGTTCACCAGCGGCATTGCCGTGCTCATTTTTAGCACGCAGATCAAGGATTTCTTCGGCTTGCAACTCGCCCAGCCCATGCCGGCGGATTTCGTGGATAAGATCATCGTCTTTTTCACGCACCTGGCGAGCACCCACTGGCCGACGCTGGCGCTGGCCATCTTCTCGCTGGCGATCATCTTGGGCTGGCCTCGGCGACTGGCGCACTGGGTGCCGGGCTCCATCGTGGCCATGATTTTCGGCACGCTCCTCGTCTGGCTCGTGCAATCCGGCTTCGTCCATCTTCCTTTTCATTTCGAGACCGCCACCATTGGAAGCCGCTTTGGCGGAATTCCCCACACGCTGCCCAAGCTGCAAATCCCGGACTTCGACTGGCACACCTTGAAAGAATTGGTTCGTCCGGCAACGACCATTGCCCTGCTGGCGGCAATCGAGTCCTTGCTTTGCTGCATCGTCGCCGACGGAATGATCGATGATCGCCACGATTCGAATCAGGAGCTGTTGGCCCAGGGGCTGGCAAACATCTTCAGCCCGCTCTTTGGCGGTATCGCCGCGACCGCCGCCATCGCGCGCACCGCGACGAACGTCAAGAATGGGGGGCGTACTCCCGTGGCGGGCATTATTCACGCGCTGACCCTGCTCCTCGTCATTCTCGTGGCGGCGCCCCTGGCCAAATTCATTCCCCTCGCCACCTTGAGCGCCGTGCTCGTCGTGGTTGCCTACAACATGGGCGAATGGCATCAATTCGTCCGCCTGCGCCGGTGGCCCAAGAGCGACGCGGCCGTGTTCCTCACGGCTTTTTCTCTGACCGTGTTGATCGACCTCACGGCCGCCGTCGAAATCGGCATGGTCCTTGCCGCCGTGCTGTTCATCAAGCGCATCTCGGAAACCACGCAAATTACCGCCGTGGATTCCGCTACGGACACCGAAGGCTCGCATCACTCGCTGATCGGCAAGGATGTGCCTGAGGATGTTCTGGTCTTTCGCATTTTCGGCGCATTTTTCTTCGGGGTGGCGGATAAGCTCGAAACCGCGCTCCAGCGCGCTCGCCAGGAACCCAAGGTGTTTATCCTGCGCATGCGCAAGGTTCTTGCAATGGACGCCACCGGCTTGAACGCTCTCGAAGATCTTTACGAGAAACTTCGCCATCGCGGAAAATATCTCCTCCTCAGCGGACCTCACACGCAGCCGCTGTTGGTCATGGACAATGCTGGTTTTCTCGATCGCATTGGCCGAGAGAATGTTTGTGCGGACGTCGATATCGCTTTGGAACGCGCCCGCGAAATCCTCGGCCTGCCGCCCGGCGGTCAACGCCATGCTTTGGCCGATGATAAGCAAAAGCTCGAAGCCACGCCCCAGACCGGCTGACCTCGAAGTCCAAGGGATGCCGAATGCCGAATCATTGTTCGGATTCCTAGTTTCGGAATTCGTTCGGGTTTCGGCCTTCGGATTTCGGATTTCCTGCGTGCCCATGCGTGATTTTCACGCAAAATGCGTGAGGTACACGCACTCAGGTTTCGGCGTGTAGTCAAAAAGGGCAGTCTTTTGCGCGTTTTTCGGCATGGTACTCAATTTGCTTTTAGATTCTGTCGTGAACGTCCTGGGCAAAATGAAAACGCTATTGCGGAAGATCCCGACTGGACTTTATTTCCAGGGGCCGGACCAATGGACCACCAACCCTATCGACGCCCGGGATTTCCAAAGCATCGACCGTGCGCTCGAATTCGTCCGCACCTGGAAACTTCAGGAAGTGGAATTGGCCTTTGCCTTCGGCGACCAGCAAGTCACGGCTGTGCCGCTGGAAAAAACCGCGTTGCCCTACTCCGAAGACTGAAACCGCGCCGACAATTGTCGCGTCGTGAGTGAGTTGTGGCCGGAAAAGCGGATGGGTCACCCAATCCGAGAACTATTTGGGATTCGAGCTTCGGATTTTGGATTTCCTTCGGGCTTCGGCCTTTGGTTTTCGGATTTCTCCTTTAGGTTCCGCCTCGACAACCGGACCCGAGTCGTGCCATTCGTTTCTCCAGCGCCATGAAGATCATCACCGACGAGCATTGCACCGAGTACGGCCGGCCGGGTCATCCCGAGCGGCCCGAGCGCATCACTTCGACCCTGAAAAAACTGCGCGCCCAAACCGAACTGCCCATCACCTGGAGCGCGCCGGGCCCCTGTGACGAAGCAGCCATCCTGCGCGCGCACACTCCGGAACACGTCGCGCGGCTGAAGGAGCCGCAGGATTTCGACGCGGACACGTCGTTCTTCCCAAATATCGCCGACCGCGCCCGGGCATCGGTGGCTGCGGCGCTCGCCGCGCTCGCGGCCGCGCGGGCGGGCGAAACGGTGTTCAGTTTGATGCGGCCTCCGGGACACCATGCCACACGCCGGCGCGTGATGGGTTTCTGTTACCTGAACAACGTGGCCATCGCCGCCCTGCACTCATTGGCCACCGGCAGCCAGCGCGTGGCGGTTTATGATTTCGACGTGCATCACGGCAACGGCACCGAAGACATACTCGTGGGCCGGCCCGGGGCGGCCTTCTTTTCCATCCACCAATTCCCATGCTACCCCGGCACGGGCGCGCGGAACGTGGGCGACAATTGTTTTAACTACCCCGTGCCGCCGCAAACGTCCCGCGCCGAATACCGCCGCGTGCTGACCGATGCCTTCGATCATCTCCAACAGTTCCGGCCCGACATTGTCGCCGTGTCTGCCGGTTTCGATGCCTACGCGCGCGACCCGCTCGCGCAGGAGACGCTCGAAGCGGAGGATTTCTTCTGGCTCGGGCAATCCTTTCGCCGCCTGGGCGTGCCGGTGTTCAGCCTGCTGGAAGGTGGATACAGCAACGATTTGCCTGACTTGATCTTCGCGTTCCTCAAAGGCGTCGACGGCAAATGAACATGGTGTGAACGCCGTTGATCATATTCCGCCTTGGGTTGGTGGTTTCAAATATTCTCCGCGATGGACGGCGGCGTACGGTGGCGCAACTCCGTTTCCGCCGACAACGCGCCAGTCTCGCGCCCCAGCCTGCGGAATTGGCGGATTTGGAAGGAAACTTCCCGGCCGTCTTCGAGGGCCTGCTGCGCGTACTCTTCTTTGGACATGCGGGCGCGAAGGACCAGGCCGCTGGGTGATTCCAATTCCACGCGCAGCATGATGCCGAGAAAGAAGGTACGCCGCAAAACCGCGCGGTAGCGGTACTGCCCCAGGTCCGAGGAAATTTGCACCGCATACGGGCGGAAGCCGATGCGCATTTTTGCCCCCTCGACTTCGCCGTCCGCCGGGAACTCGAGTTCGCCGATGCGCGCCACGCCATTGCTGACCATCGGTTCGAGGACGTTCATCACGCCGATGAACCGGGCCACGAATTCGTTGGCCGGCTGCTCATAGACCTCGCGCGGCGTGCCGACCTGTTCGAGGTGGCCGCGCGAAAAGATGACGATGCGGTTCGACACTTCGAGGGCCTCTTCCTGATCGTGCGTCACAAAAACGGTCGTGACATTCAGTTCGGTATGGAGCGTGACGAGCCACTCCCGCAATTCCTGGCGAATCTTGGCATCGACGGCGCCGAACGGTTCGTCCAGCAAGAGCACCGAGGGCTTGGGCGCCAGGGCGCGGGCGATGGCCACCCGCTGCCGCTGCCCGCCCGAGAGTTGATGCGGGTACCGCTTTTCGAGCCCTTCGAGGCCGAAAAGTTTGAGCAGTTCGTCGATGCGCGCCCGGACGTCCGCGCGCTTCCATTTTTTGATCTTCAGGCCGAAAGCGATGTTATTGGACACGCTCATGTTTTTGAACAAGGCGTAGTTCTGAAACACAAAACCAATGTTGCGCTGCTGCACCGACAAATCGTTCACGCGCTGCCCCCGGATGAACACGTCGCCCTCGGTAGGCATCTCCAAACCCGCAATCATGCGCAGCACGGTCGTCTTGCCGCCGCCGCTCGGACCCAACAGCGCCATCAGTTCGCCGTCCTTTACGGAAAACGAAACCCGGTTGACGGCGGTGACTTCGCCGAACTTCTTCGAGATGTTTTTTAATTCGATGCCCACCGGATTAGTTGATGGTAATTAGAGTTGATAGTTGATTGTGGAAAGTCACGATAATCAGTCGGCTCTTTCCAAGATGGATTTGCGCAAACCGCTGAGCATTCGGCCTCGCTCTTCGGCGGCCGCATAAAGAGCTCGGAAGTCTGCTTCGTTCAAGAATTCCTGTCGCCGCGAAATAAATGATTGCGAAACCACTTCGAATACCGAGCCGGCAGCGATCTCAAGGAAGCGCGCAAAGTCTGTCCCTGAAAAACGAGAACTGCCTTCCGCAATATTGGACGAAATCGATACAGCCGCGCTCCGCATCTGGGCTGTCAGGCCAAATTTTTCGCCATCGGGAAATGTCCGTGTGATCCGATAAACGAAATCCGCGAAGTCAATCGACTTCTGCCAAAAATCCAACTTTTCGAAACTAAACATAAGTTTTTGGAATTATTGCCCGCATTTTGATCTATCAACTATCCACTCTCCCGGCTATCAACTCCCTGCGCGCTTGCCTCCATTCGAGGATGGTCCGGATGGCGAGCGTCAACAACGCGAGCATGGCGAGGAGGCTCGCCACGGCGAAGGCGGCGGGGGCGTTGTACTCGGTGTAAAGCTTGTCCACGCGCAACGGCATCGTGTCCGTCTTGCCGGCGATGTGGCCGGAAACAACCGAGACGGCGCCAAATTCGCCCATCGCGCGCGCGTTGCAAAGGATGACGCCGTAGATCAAGCCCCACTTCACGGAGGGCAGCGTGACGTGCCAAAACGTTTGCCAGCCGTTGGCGCCAAGAGTCAACGCGGCTTGCTCCTGTTCGGTCCCCGTGGCCTGCATGACGGGAATCAATTCGCGCGCCACGAAAGGAAAGGTGACGAATACCGTGGCCAACACGATGCCGGGGAGAGCGAAAATGATTTTGATGTCGTGCGCGCCCAGCCATTGGCCAAAGTATCCCTGCAATCCGAACAGCACCACGAACATCAAGCCGGCGACGACGGGCGACACCGAGAACGGAAGGTCAATCATCGTGATGAGCAGCGGCTTGCCGCGGAATTCGAATTTGGCAATGGCCCAGGAGGCGGCCAGGCCGAAGACCACGTTCAGCGGCACGCTGATGGCGGCCACCAGCAGTGTCAGGCGAATGGCCGACCAGGAATCGGGTTCGACAAGCGCGCTCCGATAGTACGACCAGCCTTTGGCCAGCGCCTGGGCAAAGACGTTCAGCAGCGGGAGCAGGAGAAAAAGGAACGCAAATCCGAGCGCGATGGTGATGAGAGTCCACTTGACTACCGGAGATTCCTCCGTGCCGCGCTGCGATTGCCTGACCAGGTCGCGCTTGCGAATCAAGACGGTTTGGCTCATGGCGAATTCAATGCAGGAAACGGTTCGACCATTGTTCGAGGACATTGATGACGCCCAGGAGCAGGAAGGAAAATACCAGGAGCACGACCGCCAGCGCGATGGCGCCGGTGTAGTCATATTCTTCGAGCCGCATGACGATGAGTTGCGGCGCGATTTCCGTCTTGAACGGGATGTTCCCGGAGATGAAGACTATCGAGCCGTATTCGCCGATGGCGCGGGCGAAGGCCAGCGCGAAGCCGGTGAGTACCGCCGGGAAAAGGGACGGGGCGACGACCGACACGAACGTCCGCAGCCGGCCTGCGCCCAAAGTGGCCGCTGCTTCCTCGACTTCGCGCTCCAGGTTTTGCAGCACCGGCTGGAGGGTGCGCACGACGAAAGGAAGGCCCACGAACGTCAGTGCCAGGACGATGCCCAGTGGCGAGAAAGCGCCGTGGATGCCCAGCGGCACAAGGTAGCGGCCCAGCCAGCCGTTGGGCCCAAACAAGTTTGCCAGCGTCAAGCCTGCCACCGCCGTGGGCAGCGCGAATGGAAAATCCACCATGGCGTCGATGATGCGGCGTCCGGGAAATTCATAACGCACGAGGACCCAGGCGAGCAGGGCGCCGAACAGCGCGTTGGCCAGCGCGGCAACGAGCGACGAGTCGATCGTCAGGCGGTAGGCGGCCAGCGCCCGCGCCGTGGTGGCCAGCCGCCAGAATTCGGGCCACGAAAGTCCCAACGTGCGCACCACCAGCCCCGCAAAAGGAATGAGCACGACGGCGCTCAAATAAAAAAGGGTAAAGCCCATGGTCAGGCCAAAACCGGGCAGGGCGTTGAATCGCTTTTTCGCCATTCTCAAACGGGGCCTCAGAGTAGCGGCGCCGATTGCCAGGTGAAAGCGGCAAATGCGGCGGGAAAGCAGGGGGGTGTGAGACAAAATTCTTCCTTCAAGCCGTCAAGCTCAGGGTATCGTTGCGAGCGGCCTGTTGATTGAGTCTGTGTTTCCAGAAGTCCTCCAAGCGTCGGCTGCTGTGGATGCAGCGCAG
>Ga0073928_10011483_pt1 | contig 10324 bp, 11 predicted proteins | sample PaiPotPPA55metaG_FD_76969 | JGI IMG/M metagenome (GOLD analysis project Ga0073928, IMG submission 76969) | Iron sulfur acid spring bacterial and archeal communities from Banff, Canada, to study Microbial Dark Matter (Phase II) - Paint Pots PPA... ...
CATAATCGGTCGCGCGCAACACGTCGGGGAGCTGCACGCCCGGGCCCTTGAGCGGCTTGCCGAGGATGAAGGCGAGCTCGATCTCGACGCGGGGCAGGCAGTAATTCTCGTGCGCCACGCGGCCGCCGTCCGGAACCATCATATAGTCGAGCAGGTGGCCGTAGTCCGGCTCCTCGATCTGCGAGGAGCGCTGCATCGCCTTCGAGGTGAGCCCCACCTTGTGTCCGATGAGCCTGGCGCCGCCGGCGATCTTGCGTTTGGCGACCTCGGTCGAGATCGCGTAGGCGTCCTCGATGGTGATATCGGGCCACGTCTTGGACAGCTGCACCGCCTGCTTGCGGGCTTTTTCCGCGGCCATGAGCGTATCGGCGGCTTTATGGCGATCGGCTTCGGACATCATGGCCGCGAAGGACTCCTTTGCGTGGCGGGCTGGATAACTCTTACTGACAGACGGCGCGGATGACGACCGTTTCCGGGCCGCATTGCACGCCCGGCAGCTGCCCCGCCGCCTGCGGCGGCTTGGTATCACATTTCGCGGCGGTGCGGACATCGAGCGGGGTGCCGCCGTTGAAACCCTTGGTGCGGCAGCCGTTGGCCGCCGCGGCGGCGCAATCGGCCGCGCCGTTCGGCGCCCGCGCGCAGGTCTCATGCAGGTCGACGACGCGCGTGTTCGGCAGCCGCACGATCGTGGTGGCGGCGTTCTTGGTCGCCTCCATCGCGCCCTTCATCGCATCGGTCGCGGTCGTTGCCGCGCCCTTGGTCGCTTCGACGGCATTTTTCATGGCGTCCTGGGTGGCGGTCGCCGCATTTTTCGCTGCGTCTTTGGCGCCGTCGGCGGCGCCTCTGCCGGTGTCGTCTTGTTTTTTGTTCGCATCGTCGGCGGTGGCGCGCGCATCTTTGCTCCTGGTATCGAACAAGGCGACCGAGCCGTCCCACCAGACTTTCAGTTGATGCAGGAAGCCCGGCCGGTCGCTATCCGACTGTGGCGGAACAAGCGGTGCGGCCGTCGTCGACGACTGCGGAGAGGCGACGGCGGGCGCCTGCGATTGCGGCGCCGATTGTGCGGGAGCGGCGGCGGGCGCTTGGCTGTCGGCTTGGTTGTTATGGTCCTGAGCCAACGCGCCACCGGCGACCGTCGCCGCCAGCGCCAAAGACACAGCGAAGAGCGCCGCAACGGCGACGCTGCAAAACTTCTTACGCTTCGCGTACCCGGTCATGGTCAGCTCGCGTTTGTGCCCTTTAGGGAAGGAGACAATCGCGGTCTTAGAATACGCGCACGACCACGATAAAGCCAATCACGACGCCCAGCGCCGCCAAGCCGGTCCATAGTCCGAGCCGCTTCTCGATGATGCCGCGCGCGCGGGCGCCGTAGCGGTTGAGCAAAAACGCCTCGACGAAGAAACGCGCGCCGCGCGTGATCAGCGACAAGAGAACAAACAATCCGAGATTGAAGCCGGCAAAGCCCGAGGTGATAGTCACGAGCTTGTAAGGGATGGGCGTCAATCCCTTGAGCAGAATGATGAGCGCGCCATATTGCGCGTAGCCCGCGCGAAATGTTTCGACTTTCCCCCCGAGGCCGTAAAAATTGATGAGCCACTGGCCGGCCGTGTCGTAGAGCGCGGCGCCGATGAAATAGCCGAAAAGTCCGCCGACGACCGACGTCAGCGTGCAAATCGTGGCGAAGAAGTAGGCCCGCTCCGGCCGCGCCAGCGACATCGGGATGAGCATGATGTCCGGCGGCACCGGAAAGAACGAGCTTTCGGCGAACGACACCACGCCCAGAATCCACGCCGCATAAGGTTTGCCGGCGGCGTCGACGCACCAATCATAAAGGCGGCGGAGCATGGTCGGCTTGCTTAGCGGCGGAGAAAGTACTTGTCCATCCGCCGGCGCGCAGGGCCTCAGCGGCGTTTGCGCAAGCGGCGGGATTCGAGCGCGACCACCGTGCGGCGCGCGTTGTTGTCGAGTACTTTCTTCGGCACCTTCTCGGCAATGCCGAGGAGCCGCTCGCGGCGATCCATTTCCTTCCAGACATCTTCGGGGCGGATGCCGGAAGACACCCAAAGGACCACCAGGTTGTAGAGGAGATCGGCGCTTTCCTTGACCACCGCATCGCGATCGCCGTGCATGGCGTCGATCACGACCTCGACGGCCTCCTCGGCGAGCTTCTTCGCCATCTTGCTGCGGCCGGAACGAAGGAGCCGTGCGGTCCGCGAGGTCGACGGATCGTCGTGCCGGCACGAAAGTACCGCGAGGTAAAGCCTGTTGATCGAATCAGCCATGGCCCTATCAGAATAACGCGATAACGTCGCAATTGTGTTAAAGTTGGCCGAGTGAAGCCACGCCGGCGGCGCATTTGGCTTGTTTTGGTTTACTCTTCCTGCGCCAGCAGCCCGGCATTGCCGCCCGCGGCGGCGGTATTGACGGTGACGACCTGCTCGGCGGCAAAGCGGCGCAGATAATTCGGACCGCCGGCCTTCGGTCCGGTTCCGGACAAATGCGTGCCGCCGAACGGCTGGGTGCCGACGACGGCGCCGATCATGCTGCGATTGACATAAACATTTCCATGCGCCAAGCGCGCGGCGATGTGCTCGACGGTGTGGTCGATGCGCGAATGGACGCCGAGCGTCAGCGCGGTGCCGTTCGCCGCGATGTCGTCGAGCAGCGCGTCGAGTTCGTCGGCGCGCCAGCGCACGACGTGAAGCACGGGGCCGAACACCTCTTCCTTCAGCTCACGGGCGTGGTCGAGCGCGATGACTGCCGGCACGACATAGGTGCCGCCAGATGGTAACGCCGCGGGACGATCGGAGCGGAAGCGCACGCGGCCGGCGCGTTCCATGTCGGCGATCCAGCCATTAAGCTTTTGCTTGGCGTCGGCGTCGATCACCGGACCGACATGGGTCGCCGGCTCGCGCGGATCGCCGATTTTCAGTTCGCGCGCCGCGCCGATGAGCATCTCCAGCATCGGCTCGGCGATGTCGTCCTGCAAGCAGAGAAGCCGCAGCGCCGAGCAGCGCTGGCCGGTGGAGCGGAACGCCGACGTGATCACGTCGTCGATCACTTGTTCGGGCAAAGCCGTGGCGTCGACGATCATGGCATTGATGCCGCCGGTCTCGGCGATCAGCGGCACGATCGATCCGCCTTTAACGGCGAGCGCTTGATTGATCGCGCGGCCGACTTCGGTCGAGCCGGTGAAGCAGACGCCGGCGGTGCGGGGGTCGGCAACGAGACTGGCGCCGACCTTGCCGTCGCCGGGCACGAGATGAAGCGCGGTCGCCGGCACGCCGGCTTGATGCAGGAGCGCCACGGCGCGCGCGGCGACGAGGGGTGTCTGCTCCGCCGGCTTCGCCACGACCGCATTGCCGGCAACGAGCGCGGCACACACCTGGCCGAGAAAGATCGACAGCGGAAAATTCCACGGGCTGATGCAGACAAAGACGCCGCGCCCGCGATAGCGCAGTACGTTACTTTCGCCGGTCGGTCCCGGCAGCGTCTGCGGCGCAAGACTGACGCGCGCCTGTGCGGCGTAATAGCGGCAATAGTCGACCGCTTCGCGCAACTCGGCGAGCGCGTCGTCGAGCGTCTTGCCGCCTTCATTTTGCAGGAGCGCCAGGAGTTCGCCGCGGCGGCCTTCGAGCAAGCCCGCAGCGCGCTCAAGGGCCGCCGCGCGCTCCTCGCAAGGTCTTGCCGCCCAGGCCGGAAAGCCGGCGTTCGCCGCCGCCATCGCCGCGCGCACAGTCGCGTCGTCGCCCTCGCGCACCACGCCGATGGTGTGGCCGTCGATCGGCGACGTTACGGGACGTTGCAGGCCGGGCAGCGCGATGCCGTCGACCAAAGGCGCGGCTTCGGTCGCGGCGTGTGTCCCGCGGCGAACCTCGGCGAGCAGCGCCTCGAGGCTTGCGCGATCGCCGAACTCGATTCCGGCCGAGTTTTGCCGCTGCGGCCGATAGAGATCGCGCGGCAGCGGGATTTTTTTGTTGCGCGCGTCGCGCGCGTTTCCGATCGCGCTTTGCGGCCGGCGCAGAATCTCCTCGATCGGGACGCTTCGATCGGCGGCGACCGAGACGAACGAGGAATTGGCGCCGTTCTCCAGAAGCCGCCGCACCAGATAGGCGAGAAGATCGCGATGCCCGCCGACCGGCGCGTAGACGCGGCACGCGGCATCCGGCAGCTCGTTCAAAAGCGCTTCATAGAGCGCCTCGCCCATACCATGCAGCCGCTGGAACTCGTAACCGTCGACGCCGCCCGCATCCTCGATCACGCTGGCGACGGTGAGCGCATTGTGCGTGGCGAATTGCGGAAAGATACGCTCGCGCGCGGCGAGAAGTTTCTTGACGCAGGCCATGTAGCAGAGATCGGTCATGGCCTTGCGCGTGAACACCGGATAGTCGGCCAAGCCGCGCTCTTGCGCGCGCTTGATCTCGGTGTCCCAATAGGCGCCCTTGACTAGGCGCACGGTCAGCCGGCTGCCGAACACGGCGGCTTCTGCTTCGACCCAATCGATGACCGCCAATGCGCGCTTCTGATAAGCCTGCACCGCGAGCCCGAAACCGTCGAAGCCGCGCAGCGACGGCTCGCCGAGCACGGCGCCGATGACATCGAGCGATAATTCCAGCCGGTCCGCCTCTTCGGCATCGATGGTGAAGGAAAGCTCGCGCGCTTTGGCCATGCGCGCGAGCGCGACGACGCGTGGCGGCAGCTCGGCGAGAACCCGCTCGCGCGAGATCGCCTCGAAGCGCGGATGCAATGCCGTAAGCTTCACGGAAATTCCCGGACGCGCCGGCCAAATTGCATTGCCGGCGCTTGCTCCGATGGCGTCGATGGCATTGGCATAAGCGTCGAAATAGGCCTCAGCGTCGGCGGCGGTGCGCGCGCCTTCGCCGAGCATGTCGAACGAATAGCGGAATTCGGCGTGGCCGCGGGCGCGGGCGAGCGCTTCCTCGATGGTCTGGCCTAGCACGAAATGCGCGCCGATGAGCCGCATGGCCTGGCGCGTCGCCGTGCGCAGCGCCGGCAGCCCGAGCCGCCTGACGATCGCGTCGAGGATGGTCTCCGGCGTTTCGCCGGGATGGATGATGCGGGCGGCGACGCCGAGCGTCCAGGCCGAAGCGGACACAAGCAGGGCCGCGGATTTGATGTCGCCGTCGAGCCAGCGGCCCGCCGTGAGCTTGTCCTCGATAAGCCGGTCGGCGGTCGCGGCGTCGGGCACGCGCAGCAAAGCTTCGGCCAGAACCATCAGCGCCAGACCCTCTTTGGTCGAGAGCGAATAGGCGTGCAGAAAATCTTCGATGCCGCCGAGGCCGCCGGCCTTGGCGCGGATCGCTTCGACCAGCGCCCGCGCGCGCGCGTCGATGCGGCGCTCGGCGGCAGTCTCGCGGGCGGCGCCGGTGAGGAAGCCGGCCGCCAATTCCTCGTCAGGCGGCGCATACTGCGCGCGGAATATCGGCGCGTTTATCGGCGCACTTAATGTCGGCGGACCTGCGGCAAAGTTGTTCATCGCCGGCTCAGCATCGCTCAGGCATAACGTCGCTGCACTGCCCGATTGGCCCGCGGCTTGCATTTTATGGCGGCGGGCTCCCGATCAGGCCGCAGCCAAGGAGCTGCGAGGGCGGGTGGCGCTACGGCTATGGAATCAACGCAGGAACCGGGCATGGCGATTGTCGCTGGCATGGCCGCTGTCAAGTTCATGGCTGGTGTCACGTTCATGACGCGTGTCACATGCATGGCGCGTGTCAACCTCGCGCGGCTGACCCGGTTCGCCGCGCTGCTGTCGCTCGCGGCGCTCTCGGGCACCCTGCCGGCCAACGCCGGCACCGCGATTCATTTTACCCTGGACCGCAAGGTCGACGGAACCACGGTGCCGTTCTTCCTCGCCATCGACAAGGGCTACTTCAGCGACGAGGGGCTCGACGTCACCATCGACGTCACGCCTGGCGGTGCGCCCGAAGTGTTCAACCGGCTTGCCGCAGCCAAGGCGGATATGGCGGTCTCCGACCTCAACCTGCTGATCAAATTTCGCGACACCACCGGCACGCCGATCAAGGCCGTGTTCATCGTGTTTGATAAGCCCCCTTACGCCATCATCGCGCGCAAAAGCCGCGGCATTGCCTCGCCGCGCGATCTGCAAGGCAAAAAGCTCGGCGCACCGGCGGCCGATCCGACATTCGCCCTCTGGCCGATTTTCGCCACGGTCGCCGGCATCGACCGCGCCAAAGTCGCCGTCGAGGACCTCGGCTCGCCGGTGTGCCAGCCCATGTTGGCCGCCGGCGAAATCGATGCCGTCACCGGCTTCTCGTTCACCGCCTATGTCGATCTCAAAGCGCACGGCGTGCCGGCGGACGATCTCGCGGTGTTGCCGATGGCGGACTACGGGATCGCGCTTTATGGCGACGCCATCATGGTTTCGCCCGCCTTTGCCCAGCAGAAGCCCGACGCTGTGCGGGCATTTTTGCGCGCGTATGTGAGAGCGTTGAAAGATACCGTGCGCGATCCGGCCGGCGCGATCGTAGCCTTATTCCGCCACAACGAGGGTCTCAGCAAAGACGTCGAGCTCGAACGCCTGCGCCTGGCGATCCGTGAAGACAACATCGTCACGCCGGCGGTGCAAGCGAACGGCTTCGGCGGCATCGAGCCCGAGCGCTTCGCCGCCGCCATCGAACAGATTGCGCTTGCCTATCGCTTCAAGGCAAAAGACAAGGCCGCCGCGGCTTTCGATGCGTCCTTCCTGCCGCCAGCAGCGGAACGTTAGCGCGAGCAGCGCTTTCAACCCTCCTCAGCGTTTCGCCTTGGCGCGGCCGAGATAAGCGTCAAGCTGATCGAACGAGCCGGCCCAGCCGCCGCGCATGCCCTCGTGCGCCGCGTCGAAGGTCTTTCGTTCTTCTTCACTAGCGTCGAGCGGCGACCAGCGTAGGGTAAGCTTGGTCTTGCCATCGGACGCCTCTTCGAACGTGACCGTCGTCAATAGTTTAAGCGGCCATGTTGGGCTCAGGGGGTGGCGTGTGAGACCACCTGCTTCGTCGGAAAACGAGTGCTCCCACACCAGGAGCTCAGGCGGGGCGATCTCGCGATAGACCAACTTTGCCCACATGACGCGGCCTTCAGGATCGCGCATGGCGCCGTGATAGGTCCCGCCAACACGCAAGTCCATTTTTGCAGCGACGATGGTAGAGCCTTTCGGGCCCCACCACTCCTTCATGCGCTCTGGCTCGGTGAAGCATTTCCACACCAGCGCGCGCGGTGCATCGAACATGCGCGTGATCGTAAATTCGCGCCCGGTAACCCGTTGGTTCTTTTGCGCGGCGGCGTTCATGCTCGTTGCTCCCGTCTTGCGGCGTGCGATTGATCGTCGGGTTCGCTGTCATGCAGACGCGACACATAGTCTCCGAGCCGCGCCAAGTGCTGTTCGAGGCCGGTGTCGGCGCGGTATTCCTTGATCAGGCGGTCGCGCTCGGCCGCCGACGGGAAGTCGCTGCGGCAGGTGATGCGCGTGCGACCGCCGATGTCTTCGAAGTTGACGGTCTGTTTGAAATGCACCGGTTCTACGTCGTCGCTGCCGCCATGGCGATAGACGATGCGCTCTGGCGGCACGATCTCTTCAAAGGTGACGCGGTTCTGATAGTCGCGGCCATCAGCGCCGTGCATGACGAAGCGCCAGACGCCGCCCGGCCGCAGATCGAAGCTCATCGTCGTGTGTGTGAAGCCGTTCGGTCCCCACCAGTGCGCCAAATGTTTCGGATCGGTCCAGGCGGCAAACACCAGCTCGCGCGGCGCATCGAATTCGCGCACCGCGATGATCGATCGCGGATCGGTGTCGAGATCGAGGCTACTTTTTGCGGCCATCTTTACTCTCCTTCTTACCCAGCTTGGCTTTGAGGTCTTTGGCTTTCTGGTCTTTGGCTTGCAGCGTCTTCAGATAAACGTCGAGGCGGTCGAAACTCTCGTCAAAAAAGCGGCGATAGCGGTCGAGCCAGTCGTCGACGTCCTTGAGCGCCCGCGGCTCGATCCGGCAGGGCCGCCATTGCGCTTCGCGTGAGCGCGCGATCAGGCCGGCGCGTTCCAGAACCTTCAGATGCCTGGAGATGCCGGGCAGGCTCATGGCGAACGGTTCCGCCAGGTCCTGCACCGTCGTTTCGCCGCGGGCGAGCCGCGCCAGGATGGCGCGGCGGGTCGGGTCGGCCAGGGCCGAGAAGGTGGCATCGAGATTCATTTAACGATCCAGTTAAATAACTGATCGGTTAAATACAGGTCAAGCTATCGCATGTCAAGCGACGTCCTTTTGAGAAACGGTCGGAGTTTGGAAGCAGACGCTTCGGTTACGCCTGCCCGGCGTGCGCCCGCTGCAGCGCCGCGATATCGAACTTCTTCATCTGCATCAGTGCGCCCATGGCGCGTTCGGATTTTGCCCGGTCGGCGTCCATCAACATTTGCGGCAACGCCGCCGGCACGACCTGCCAGGAAAGGCCGTATTTATCCTTGAGCCAGCCGCAGCGGCTCTCGGTGCCGCCTTCCGACAGCTTGCTCCAGAAATAGTCGATCTCGGCTTGCGTCTCGCAGTTCACCTGCAGCGAGAACGCCTCGGTGAATTGGAAATGCGGCCCGCCATTGAGCGCGACCAACGGCTGCCCCTCGATCTCGAACTCGACCGTCATGACGGAACCGGCTTCCATGCCGTGCGTCTCGCGGCCCGCTTTGCCGTAGCGGTTGACCCGCACGATTTGAGAATTGTCGAATATCGAGGTGTAGAATTGCGCCGCCTCCTCGGCTTGGGTATCGAACCATAGGAACGGAGTGATCTTCCGCTTGATCGTCGGCATGTTGGTCTTCCCCTGATTGACGGCGACGCTGCGCGGGCGCGTCAGCTCGTCCGTGCCAGATAGGCGGCAAGCCGATCGAACGTACCGCCCCAGGTAGCCTGCATGCCGACATGGGAGACGTCGAACGTCTTTTGCTCCGTTTCGGTGGCGTTATGCGGCGACCAGCGGACATTGAGCCTGGTCTTGCCGCCGGGCTCTTCCTCGAGCTTGACCATGACCCGCGTTTCCCGCGGCCAAGTCGGCACGATCGGATGGCGCGTGATCTCGCCGGCCTGATTGGAAAATGAATTGATGAAGACGATGCGCTCCGGCGGAACGATCTCCTGATAGACGAACTTGCCCCACATTTTGTAGCCCTCGCCGGACTGCATACCCATGTGGAAGAAACCGCCGGGGCGGAAATCCATGTTCATGGCGATCATGGTGAAAGTCGCGGGCGTCCACCATTCCTTCATGTGTTCCGGCTCGGTCAGCACGTGCCAGACGCGCTCGCGGGGGGCGTCGAGGATCCGGAAAATGGCAAAATCTACCCCACCGGCACTCGTCATTTCCGCCCCCGCGATTGCTGACGCCGGGGCTTAGTTTGCCACAAGGACCATCCAGCCGACACCGAATTTATCGGCCAGCATGCCGAACTTGGGCGAAAAAAACGTCTTGGCCATCGGCATCTGCACCTGGCCGCCGTCGGCTAGGCCGCTGAATAGCTTGTCGGCTTCGGCCTCGGTCTTGGCCGAAATCGCCAGCGCGATACCCTGAAAGTTCGGCTTGCCGGTGCAGCGGCCGTCCGACATCAGCACCATCGCGTCGCCCACCTGAACGGCCGAATGCATCACTTTTTCCTCGCTGCCGGGCGAGATCATGGATTTGTCGGGAGCCTCCTTGAAACGCATGAGCATGCCGACCTTGGCGCCGATCGCTTTCTTGTAGAACTCCAGCGCTTCGTCGCAGCGGCCGTCGAAGTTCAGATACGGTTGCACCTGCATGCAAGTCTCCTTGATTGGTGGATGTTTCACGACCATCGCCATGAAACCATGATCATTCCCACGGCTCATTGTCCTGGTTCAATGTCATGGCCTTGACAAATACGTTGATATCAACATAATCGCCGTATGTCAAATCGCGAGATGTCAAATCGCGGCAAAAAAAACCGGGGTGCGGCGTCGTTCGCCTTCACCCATCAAGTGCGCGACAATTGCCTTTGCCTGCATGTGCAAAGGGCGGCGCGGGCGCTGGCGCGGCGCTTCGACGACGCGCTGCGTCCGGTAGGACTGACGCAAGGCCAATTTTCGCTGCTGACGTCGCTCAACCGCGCCGAGCCGCCGACCATAGGCGCGGTCGCGGCTTTGCTGGCGCTCGACCGCACCACGCTCACTGCCAACCTCAAGCCGCTTGAGCGCCGTGGCTTGGTCAAGGTGACAGTCGACCGCGACGACAAACGCAGCCGGCGGCTGATCATCACGCCCGCCGGACAGACGGTTCTCGCCGCCGCGGCGCCGATCTGGAAACGCGCG
>Ga0073928_10011485_pt1 | contig 10323 bp, 14 predicted proteins | sample PaiPotPPA55metaG_FD_76969 | JGI IMG/M metagenome (GOLD analysis project Ga0073928, IMG submission 76969) | Iron sulfur acid spring bacterial and archeal communities from Banff, Canada, to study Microbial Dark Matter (Phase II) - Paint Pots PPA... ...
CGACTTGGACTTCAGCCCATACGCCCTCGGTTAACATTGCAGGAAACCAGACACGTTGACTATTTTACGCCAAGTTTCTTCCTCAGCCATTCCGCCGTCATATTGTGCCAGCTTCCGGGCTACGAGAATTGCGACCGCGATCAGCAGAAAACAGGCGGCGAGTGCGTTCGGCGCAGTGCACGGGCCTCTGTTGCATTGCACCACAGGCGTTCTTTGCCAATGGCGGCGCGGTCCCGCGCCTGCGATCCCGCTCCAAGGTGGCCCAAAAGGTCGCTTTGCGTTTGTGGAACGCTCCGACCAGCCCCTAACCCCTCCCGGCAGCGGAATCCCCGCAGAATAGGCTTCCAAGGATAGCCCTAAACGAGTTTCCCGCCACTCTTCGGCGTCCAGTGGAGCACGAATCGTGGGAAATCCAACATCCCCCGTCACATCTCGCCTGCTAACTGTAACCCGCTGCGTTCTGCAAGTCCTGCTGCTGATCTGGGAAGATCAACCGCGCCATGCGTGCCAAGCTCACTGGGGCATGGACTCAACGCAGAAATTTGCCTTCGTTGCGCCCCGTCAGACATCTCGTAATTCGGCCACGATGCCATAACTTCTAAGGATTTGGACGACTTCGGAACCGGGTATCCATCTTTCCAGCCTCGTTTTTCCATGCGACCAATTCTCCTCGATTTCAATCAACGGTTGCTCTGTACTTGGCTTTGAAAGTAGTTCTGTGGCAAGACTGTGGATGGGGGCCCAGTGCCCCCAAACTAGTTCCTGGGCCTGCTGCTGCAATCTCTGAGCAGCGGCGGAACGCACATTCAGGTCAGTCGTGTACATTTCGTCCAGTAGCGCACGCACAACGTTCTCATCCCCTGCCCAATTTGCGTCAGGGCATTCTGGGAAGACTCTGACTTGCGCGATCCTACCTGCGTGCAGAGCCACTATCGTTTTTTCTCGTTCCTGCTGATCTTCCGCCGAATTTGACAAATCCCCCGGCAGCCTATGGCCGTAATAAGCTATGCCGTTGCCCTCCAGATCGACATGCACACCGCGTGCACGCAGCCATAAACCTTGGAGGGCCGCGATAACCACATGTCCAGCCTCGTGAAAGGCTGCGCTGTTGACGTACTCCTCTTTGATTTTGGCTAAACAGGAATCGACCATCCAGCGCCGCTTGCGGGCTTCGTCCGCACAAAAATGGTAACAGAGGAGCAATCGGTGGAGAGCATGCTCATCCGTTGCTAAGTCTTAGGATGTTCAGGAGAGCAGGGCAAATCGAAGGACTGCATCTCGCCGCAAAAAACAGAAAATCGAAATCGCAGCACCATGACTGCGGGAGGTCGCCTGTGATCGCGGTTGAATCCCCCAACCCCAAGATCGGGCGGAACCACCTATGTCCCCGCGGCTCCGGCAAGAAGCACAAGCGGTGCTGCGGCGGGCCGGCGTACACAGCCACGTACACACCGTGTACACAAAGGCAACTTCGCTAGCTTTAGACGATTTCCCGAGCTGATAGAGGTTCTTGCAAGCTGTCCATAGAATCCAATGGAATCAGCAAAAGAGACCTTTTTGCAATTTTCTCAAATCCACTGAGATTTTAATTACTTGTTGACACATTCTTTCGTAACTTCACCAACTCCGCACACGCTGCCATACTCTCGGATAAACATATGTCCGAAGAGCTCAAGTCGACGACACCGGTGGTATCGGGCAGTAAAAAGAAAGTGACCGACCGCCCGTTTCGCGTGAAACTGCGCGGTTCAGTGCTGGTGCTGGTGCGACTACCGAACCGACGCTCGATCAGAGCGGCATTTCATCAGCTGTCGACTTCGGGCGGAGTCATTCATCTGGAAAAACCGTTGGACGAAAAACTGGAAGTGGAATTGATCTTCCACATTCGCGAAGCAACGCTTCGCGGCAAGGCGCAAATGCTGTTCCCCATGTGGGCGACGCAAGGGTGGATGCAGCCCTTCCGCTTCGTGGAACTCACCGACGCCAATCGCGAAACCCTGGACACAAAACTGAGATCTTTCGTTGGCGAAGCGGCGAAGAGCGCTGCCACCGGAGCCTAGTTCGAAGTCGCCTCAGACGTTCTATCGCTTCCCTCTCACTCAACATCCTCTCGCAACATCTTCTCTGACTCCCGCGACAAGTTCTCTCGACTCCTCAGGCAACCGTAGCGGCGTCGTTCCATAGTTACCGTCGTTACATGGGTTACGAGAACGGAAGGACTATGATTCGGCATAGGTGCTCCGTCATGAAACGACTTAGTTTTCTGGTTTCGCTCACGAATAACGACAACGACTATCAGCAGGAACAGGCTGCGGCGGCGGAGAAGGCCGGGCGACGCCTGGGCGTGGATGTGAAGATCATTCACGCGAATAATGATGCTCTGGCGCAGAGCCAGCAGCTGCTGCACTATGTGCAGGATTCCGCGGTAGCGCGTCCGGATGCGATCATGTTCGAACCCGCGGGGGGCACGGCATTTCCGCAAGTAGCTCGCGCGGCCGCAGGGGCGGGAATTGGCTGGGTCATCCTGAATCATGAAGTGGACTACATCGCGGAACTGCGCCGCACGTTCAAGGTGCCGGTGTTTGCCATCAGTTCCGATCATCAAGAAGTGGGCAAGATTCAGGGGCAGCAATTTGGGGCGCTGCTGCCGAATGGCGGATCGATGCTTTATATCGAGGGGCCGGCGAATAGTTCCGCGGCCAAAGAGCGCACTGCCGGGATGAACCTGACCAAGCCGGCGAACATTCAGGTAAAGACGATGCGGGCGAACTGGACGGAAGAAAGCGCGCACAAGACTGTGAGTTCGTGGCTGCGTCTGAGCACCTCGCAGGAAAGCCGTGTCGATCTGGTGGGAGCGCAGGACGACAGCATGGCAATCGGCGCGCGAAAGGCCTTCAGCGAGATTGCGGAGAGCGATCGGGCACGGTGGATGAAGATCCCCATCACCGGCTGCGATGGAATGCCCAAGACCGGGCAGGCGTGGGTGCGCAACGGGACGCTGGCGGCCACGATCTTTATTCGTCCAAACACTGATCTGGGAATTGAGATGCTGGTCGAAGCCTTCAAGGGCGCAGCGGTACCGGAGCGCAAGGTGACGGCGTCGGAGTCGGTGCCATCGATTCGAGACTTGGCTGCGGCTGGCAAGTTGCGTCGATCTGCGGGTGCGTAGGGGTTCCAAGGTGTAACAGATTTCGGGCGTCCCTGCGGGGACGCCCTTTTTGTTTGCGGTGTGGTGTCAAGATTCGCATAGCATTTCAGCGGACGCGTGCGTGGGATTTCTTTCGCCCGTCCGGGGCTTGCTCATTGTCCGCCATCGGCCACTCACGGGCTTGCGCTGTTGGGCTGCATTCTGTCGCCGGCTCGCGGCTGGAGTCGCGCCATCGGCCCTCCGACGGGCTTATCGATAGGCGCGAGGCGGGGCTTCCGGGGGACGGCCGAAGGCGGCCGTCGCCACATGAATTTCTTGTCTTCCACCTGAGTTTCTGACCTTCCACATGCGTCTCTTCCCTTCCGAGAGACGTTTGACGTGGATGAAACATGAAAAGAGTAGAATAACCGCCGATTTACGGTCTATCCGGAATACGGTTAGTCACCCACACCGCAGTTCAGACGGAGGCGAGTTATGGCGACCGCGCAAGTGGCGGGGATGGGCAAGACGGACTACAGCATCTGGCGCGTGATCATGGCGTCGTCGGTGGGCACCATGATCGAGTGGTATGACTTCTACATATTCGGAAGTCTGGCGGCGATCCTGGGCCCGAAGTTTTATCCTCCGGGCAACGACACCTTCGCGTATGTCGCCTACCTTGCCACGTTCGCAGTCGGCTTCCTGGTGCGGCCTTTCGGAGCATTGTTCTTTGGACGCATTGGCGACCTGGTGGGACGCAAGTATGCGTTTCTGGTAACGCTCTCCATCATGGGTTTCTCGACGTTTGCGATCGGACTGTTGCCGTCGTACGCGACGGCGGGATGGTTCGCACCGATCGTGCTGCTGCTGATCCGCGTGCTGCAGGGGCTGGCGCTGGGCGGAGAATATGGCGGCGCAGCGGTTTATGTGGGAGAACACGTCCCGGACAACAAGCGCGGCTTCTACACCAGCTTCATCCAGATCACGGCGACGCTGGGTCTGTTTGTTTCGCTGATCGTCATTCTGGTGACGCAGAGTTCGATGTCGAAGGAAGACTTTGCCGCTTACGGCTGGCGCATTCCTTTCCTGATCTCGATCATTCTGGTGATGATATCGCTTTACATTCGCCTGAAGATGAAGGAATCGCCGATCTTCACCGAACTCAAAAGCGCGGGCATGACCTCGACGCAACCGCTTAAGGATGCATTCACGAAATGGCCGAATTTGAAGAACGTGCTGATTTCGCTGTTCGGGGCGACGGCGGGGCAAGGGGTGGTGTGGTATACGGGACAGTTCTATGCGCTGTTTTATATGCAGACGATTTTGAAGGTGAATGTGAAGACCGCCAATATCGTGGTGGCGATCGCGCTGCTGCTCGGGATGCCGTTCTTCACCGTGGTGGGCGCACTCTCGGACCACATCGGGCGGAAGAAGCTGATGATGGCAGGATGCCTGCTGGGAGTGCTGACGTATATCCCGATTTACAAGGGGATGGAGCGCGCTGCCGGAAATAATGTGGTCACGGTGAAATCCGCGCGCAATAAGGTGACCGGGGCAATTTCGCTGACAGCGATGACGATGGACGCGACGGGCGCCTTGATCGCCGCCAAGGAAGCTCCAAATCCGAACCTCACCATGCTGGTACTGCTGGTGTTTGTGCAGGTTCTGTATGTGTGCCTGGTGTATGGGCCGATCGCTGCGTATTTGATAGAGGCGTTTCCGGCGAAGATCCGGTACACGTCGCTGTCGCTGCCTTATCACATTGGGAATGGAGTGTTTGGGGGATTGCTGCCGCTGATCGGTTTGTCCTCGGTTGCGGCGACAGGGAATATTTATGCGGGACTCTACTACCCGATGATTGTCGCGGGGATGACGTTCATTGTGGGAAGTGTGCTGTTGCGTGAGACGCAGGGTGTAAAGATTTGGGATGAAACGGGAAAGCCGGTTTCGGAGGTCACTTAGAATCTGTTCGGGGCACGAAGGAGAATCCCGGAGTGAGAGCCATGCGCTGTGGGTCAGGCGATATGCTAGATTGGGATTCGTGGGGGCCTATAGCTCAACGGTTAGAGCAGCAGACTCATAATCTGTTGGTTCTAGGTTCAAATCCTAGTGGGCCCACCATTTTGCCAACGTTTCCGCATTTTTTTCAGTTGACGGACTGATTTGGTAGCACACTTGGTAGCAACTGTTTGCCTACCATGTGGAGCGCCTGCCCGATGTCGGTGCTGCTGGCGCGGTCGTACACTTCTGCCGCCAGTTCCACCTTCTTATGGCCAAGCGTGCCACTCACCACCACCGCATTCACCCCGGCACGTCGCATCATGCGGGTGAGAGTATGTCGGAAGTGGTGCCAGCCGCCAATCTTGACTCCGACCGCTGCCGCTGCCGGATGCAGGAATCGGCGGCGGACGTTGCCGGAATTGATAGGCGTTCCTGAACGCGACTGGAACACCCACTTCCGACCGTCGCCCAAAGCACGAATGCGCCGGATGAGGTCAGCATGCACCACCGAGTCCAGCGGTAGCGACTGCTCCTTCTCCAGCACCTCCACTTCGCCTTCATAAACCACTAAACCACCCGCCGAATGTGCAGCACGTTCTTTTCGTCTAGGTCGTGCGGTTGCAACCCTGTCGCTTCTTCGATGCGCCGGCCGAGCAAGGCGACAAATAGAACCATCGTGGAGTATGGCTCCTTTTGCTGTGCGGCGGTGCTGTGTCGTTCGTCCCGGAAACTCATGCTGAGACGTTTGCTCGCGTTCCCGGCAAAGATGTTCCGAATCTCGCTGCTTCAGTCGTGGGCGTTCAGATTGGGAAGAAACATAACGAGGGGGAGCTTGAAATTGCGGTTCTCGCCTGTGGGCCTCGAATCGCCGTGCCCGTTATGCAGGACGATTCGCTTGAAAACGGATCGCCATCCAATTTCAATCGCATTTCTCTTCGCATTTTGGGTGGAAAGCGAGTTGCCGAACTCACCCTCAAAGGAATCGAGGCGCGACCGGAATCCTACCGCATTGCAGCAATGAATCAAGCTGTTCTGTTCGTCGTGCCGTTCAAAGCCCTCGATGGACTGAAGATCGAGAAAGGAGAAAAGTCCGACGAAATGCAAACGCGGAGCGTTGATGTGCTTGAAGGCGAGTTTTCCTTACTCAGGTATTCCCCTGCAGATACGGGGCAAATGGAGACCATTGAGCGAGGAGTGGTACCCGTTGGCCATTACGCGATACGAGTGGTCCCGCGATAGCCAAGGACTGCCTCACAAAATAGAGTTCTGGTCGCTCTGGCGTTGCTGGCGTAATAGTGCGCCCCGGAAAGCGCTGGAGTTCGCCGGGTTGCAAGTCGAGCCCTCCGGAAACTGGTTCGCTCCACCCGTCAATAATGCAAAGGCTTTGGCTAAATGAATTCTCGGCTGTTTAGCGAATCGTTTGAAGTGCACGTCCACGGTTTGCGCGGTACGCATTCCGAAATAAATTGGTGAAAGCAGTTTCCCTCGTGCTCAGTTGTGAGAGCGTCCTGATTTCGCCTGCGATGAATCAATCCTTGGATACTCGAAAGCACTGCGCTTTAGCGTCCCAATAGATTTGGTCTTTGTGCAGATTCCAACCCCGCTGCCATGCTTGCTTTACCGACATCCTGCCGTGCTTGTGGAGATATTCGGCCCAGCACGCTTGTGCCGCCCTGTTGCATCCTTTCTGAACAGTTGACCAATTCGTCACGCCGGGCATCCCGAATGAGTGCGGGTTGGCGTCGGTAAAGAGATCATTGAGGACCACAAAAGCAACGTCCCCGGAGCGAGTACCGCTCCAATAATCAGCGATTTGGTTCTTCGCTATAGTCGTCTCGGTCAGTTGCGAAATTAGGATAGGAATCCCATCCTTGCCATCGGCAAGGATTTGCTGCATCACCTTCCCTGAGCAGTCTTGAACACGGCCCTTGGCCATGCAGCCGTTGTCAAACTCGCCGAGCGGGTACTTTGCGCGTTTGGCTTGCGTGTATGCGGATTGGATCATAAGGCATGAAACAAATAAGGCGAGGGCAGTTTTGGAAATAACCCTCCAATTTGACATGCCAAGATGCTATACCCGCCAAAGGCGGCCAACTCGGCGATAAACTGGCGATCCCGGCATGGACAGCCATCTGCCGGGTGCCCCTCCCCGGACCCGTCCGGCCGCTGATTAGCGCATCCGGTTCTTGTCTGAACAAGTCGATTGCAGGACGGCCCACGCGCCCAACAATATTCCGATGGGCAAGATGATTGGCCGCTCCTGATTTCCAGTTCCGGCAGCCGCAGCAACGAGTCCGTGAAATCCATTGTGGATTCCAGGTGAACGTTGGAAAAATGGCTGACAATACTCAGACATCTGATTTCGTCCGCTAACGGGGAGACAGAATTCCGGGGTTCTTTCGATTCGGTGGGAGACACGTTAGCCCCCTACCAAGTGCGAATGGAGTGCGAAATCGAATCGGCTTGGGGCATGGCGTGACGAGACTGTGACCCTCGTCCAAGAGTTGTTCAGAGCCTCTTGTCATGCCCGGGGTAAAGCGAACTGTGTCAAATTCGACCAAATAGACATCGATGCCATTGCCAGCTAACCCCGCTCCGCTCACAGAATCGCTGCTTGCCAGATCATATCTGACGTAGAAAGCCTTCTTGGCTGAGAACGCCCGCCTAACGCATTGGTTAGCCTTCTTTGCGCTCTCCTCCAGTGTCACGGTTCCGCAGTTGCGGGCGCTGTCACCGGCAACGGATTGCAATCTGCGGTCTAAAGGAGCACGAGGGTCGCCGTCACCGCCAAGTGCCGACGTAAGAGAAGTTAAGATACAAACGCCCACCAATCCTACGTGATAGGAAGCACGCTTTATCTTCACCATGTTGTCTCCCCTGCGAACATTCGCCCGCTTCAAAGGCGGAGGGCACAAAGGACCTCCGGAAGTGTAGTCGATCACTGATTAACTGTCGAAATAGTGCGCCGTGGAAAGGCGCTGGACTTCAGCGGGTGCGACTCCCGTCCGCAAACTGGTTCGCTCCAGTCGATAGCAACCGAGGTGGCAGCGGAGGCACTGAGGCCCTTGCCGGGAGCCTAATGCATCCCGTGGGAGGCCGGACTTCTCATCCCATCTGATTGAACAGTTGCGGGCATACAGAGCGTATCATTGCTTGATGACGGCTCGTTGGGCGAGCGAGGCTACTGGGAGAACGTGCACGAAGTGCGGCGTTCATGCGGATGCAGGCCGCATCTTTTGCGCAAACTGCGGCGCTGCACTTCAGACTCCTCTGCCCCTGATTCGGCCGACTGTCGAAGATTACAGTTCTCCCTCCAGCACCATGAGACCGACGAGGAGCACAGTCGTAAAGTCCTTTCTGCTAGGCTTCCCGGTTTCTGTGGCGTTAGACATCGTGCTAGGAATAATCATTCCCGATCACGTGATTCGCCTAGTCTTGGTCTTCATCGTTCCGGTTCTCCTCGTCGGCATTCTGCTGGTAGCATTTGGCGAAGTCGGGAAGAATCAGTGGGGCATCAATACAAAACCTGTAAACTGTCCGGCTTGCGGTTGCCCGATGCCGCAAGTGCGGCAACCGAAATCAATAAGGCAGGCCCTTTGGGGTGGTTGGAGATGCGAGAAGTGTGGCTGCGAGATGGATAAATGGGGCCGTCTTACTTCGCTAGCGCGCTAGTGGTTGATCGCGGTAGCAATCACTGGTCTGATAGCTTGCGTAATAGTGCACCGTAAAATGCGCTCTGGACTTCAGGTGCAACTCCCCCCGGAACCGGTTCCCTCCACCACCCAGTAGCGGAAGCCGCCAGCACCCATAGGAACCTTCTTACCGGGCGATTCTAGCTTACCGGGCAAATTCTAGCCGAGTGTTGGAGTAACTCGCCGCTCAAAAGAGGAGTCGCGATGGGGCGTATGATCTTTGGCATGATTCGCAGTTGCATGGCTGCATTGCTGCTGACCGCCACGATGTCGGCTCAAAACGCCCAAGTGCCGAAGGTCAGAATTTTTTTCACTGAAGGCCACTTCGAGCGTGCAGCAATCACTTACGGAATTCATTGGCCCGACGGGCATTATTCCCGGACTTTTGGTACGTCGATGCCTTCCGGAGCCTCGTTCTTTGAAGTCGCAGCCGCAACAGATCGATTCATGGCATTGGTTTGGGCACCGGGCTGCAAGATGAAAGAATTCGACGTTCCTGTCGGACATTCGGACATCGAGTTGCGGTTTTCCTGCGACCCGCTGAAGACCGTGACGTTCCTTGGACGGGTGAAGTCTGTAGACATCGGTGGGGCTACGACAATTTCAGTCAACAACATGGCATTCGGGACGTGCGTTTGGATGAACGCCCCCACTGACCTATCGGTTATTCATTGTGGTGGTCCCCAGATCGACGGCATAGGGATTGCGGATGTTGCGACTGACGGCACCTTCAAGATGGAGTTGCCCGATTTCAGTTCTGATCCCGTCGTTTCCGGCGATTCAACGGCTGAAATTGAATTTCGCCTAAATAACACGACATTACTGAGACCCGAATCGTCAGAAGGCTCTTGGTTCGGAATCGCAGCATCATATCCAGCAAGAGTGACTTTCGTGCCAGTAGAGTGGGAGACTCCTCCCCGCAAGTCGCACTGAGTCCCTCGATGAAGTCGCTGTTATATGGCAGGTAGTCGAACTGGCTGTTGAAAGAAGTCAATTGGCTAAGAAGTGCCCCGTGAAAGGCGCTGGACTTCGGCGGGTGCAACTCCCGCCCGGGAACTGGTGCGCTCTACCCGGTAGCGGAGGCCCGCCATATCCAGCTTCGATCTTTTGAAGCGGGACGCTTTTTCGTAATGCATTGACCCGTCACCAAGGGTTTTGTAAAGCCTGTTTTCGCCAGTTTCAATGGATAATGAAGAGTTCCACAACGGAATTGCGTTCCGGGAGCAATGACGAGAGCGGAAACGGTTTCCTCGCCATCAACAACTGCTTAAACGAAGTCTGTCATGGGTTTCGCATCGAACCTAATCAATGGAGCAATTGGTTCGATACGTCAGAGGTGGAGATAAAATCCACCTATAAAAGATGGCTCTCGCTCAGAGGACTGTCGAGCGGGGGGATTCGGTAGTGGCGAAAAAGTGCGCCGTGAAAGGCGCTGGACTCCAGCGGGGTCCCGCCCAGGAACTGGTTCTCTCTACCCGGTAGCGGAGGCTGCGATATCTGGCG
>Ga0073928_10011486_pt1 | contig 10322 bp, 9 predicted proteins | sample PaiPotPPA55metaG_FD_76969 | JGI IMG/M metagenome (GOLD analysis project Ga0073928, IMG submission 76969) | Iron sulfur acid spring bacterial and archeal communities from Banff, Canada, to study Microbial Dark Matter (Phase II) - Paint Pots PPA... ...
CGGAATTGACCTGCCGCTGCAGATCGTCCTGCAACTGCCGGAATTTCGAAAGCATCTGTTGGAGTGCGTTGACTTCCATCAGCTTCATTCCTCTTGCGCCCGTCGCACTTCGGAGATCTTGCCACCAAAGCGCTGCAGTATCGAACGCACCATCGGATCGCGTTCAAACTTGGCCCGCAGCTCCTGCTGTTCCGAACCCGCGCGCGTTGCCGGTTGCGGACTCGTACTGGCTGCAAGTTTAGCACACACGCGCATTGCGCGACCGAGCACGTTGCTAGAAATGCCACGAAGCTTTTCCAAAGAGTCGCGTCCCTCCAGCATTTCGGCAAAAGATTTTTTCGTCGCGGGAAAATAAAGTTTCAGTTCGGCGCCGGCGACTTCCCAAACGGTCGCGTGCTCCAACAATTCGCCAAGAAATTTTTGTTGGGCTTGCACCGCGGCTTTTATTTGCGAAACCTGCTCGGCGGTGATTCCTTCGTACTGCAATCCTGTCTCACTCGCGCTTTCTGCAACGCCGCCATTTCCGCCATTCGCATTCTCCACCTCGCGTTCCTCAAGATTGACAGCGCCATTTGAACGCGGCGCGACAACCTCTGCCTTGGTTCCGGGGGCGGAAACGGAAGGTGAGGCCGTAAAATCTCCAAAGCCCATGGCAACCGGCGCGGGTGTGCTTGAATCACGGCCGCCCATTCCCATCGAAGCATTCTTCGCAACGTTGACGTCTGTCTCCGCGAGAGTAGCCGGGGCCTTCTCAGCAGTTTTAAATGCCACCGCCGGAGGCGCGCTCATCAAAGTAACGGCAGGCACCGCGGAACTGGTATCTACGAAAGTATTCACTCTCGCGCCAGCCGGAACCGCAGACGCGCTGGCCGCGCGCCGGGCAGGAACGGGTGATCCGCTTCCAACTCCGCCGCCTGTTCCGGTTTTTATTTCCGTCAGCAATTCTTCCAGCGGCGCCAGCCGCGCCGCATTGATTAACCGCAACAACCCCATCTCCAGATGCACTCGCGGGTCGGGCTTGCGCCGCAGGTCATCATCGGTCTGCAACAAAATCTGAAAAAATCGCGTCAGATCCTCTTCGCTGAAGAGCGCCGCTGCTTCCCCCAGAGCAGGACGCTGGTCCGTCGTGGCCGCAATCAGGTCCGAATCCGCCCCGCACACTTTCGCAATGAGCAAGTTCCGCATGTGGCGAATCGCTTCCCGGCAAAAATGTTGCAGGTTGCGGCCTTCCTTTTGAAACGTGTGGATCAGCCCCAGCGCACGTTCGGCCGAGCCTTCCGCAATGGCGCTGACCAGCGTGGCCAGTGCGTCGTCGGGAACCACGCCCAGAAGTTCCCGCACCGCATCATTGCTAATCACTTCGCCGCAGTACGCGCGCGCCTGCTCCAGCAGCGACAACGCATCGCGCATGCTGCCTTCCGCCATACGCGAGATGACCGCCAGCGCGCCCGCATCGATCTGCAGATTTTCTTTTTTTGCAATTTCTTCGAGGCGCGCGGTAATTTCGCCAAACGTAAGCGCGCGAAAATGAAAATGCTGCGAGCGCGACCGGATGGTGTCCACCAGATCTTCCGGCTGCGTGGTAGCCATCACAAAGATCACGCGATCTGGCGGCTCTTCCAGCGTTTTTAACAACGCATTCGAGGCCTCACCCGTGAGCATGTGAGCCTCGTCGAGAATCACCACTTTGCTTCGCGAGGACGCCGGCGCGTAGCGCACCATTTCCCGCAATTCGCGAATCTGATCGATACCCCGGTTGGAGGCCGCGTCAATCTCAATCACATCCAAGGAAGTACCCGCGGCAATCTCGCGGCAAGAATCGCATTCCCCGCAAGGCGTTGCAGTTGGGCCATGCACGCAGTTCAGCGCTTTGGCCAGAATGCGCGCCGCAGTAGTTTTGCCCACCCCGCGCGCCCCGGAAAAAATGTACGCATGCGCCACACGATCGTTCTTGATCGCGTTCGCGAGCGTTTCGGTGACGTGTTCCTGTCCAACTAGATCGCTGAATTTCTGCGGGCGCCACTTGCGGGCTATAACCTGGTAGCTCATTTGCGGGAATCACTCCACCTGCGGGAACAGCATGCCTCGTCTCGCTTGCAACAAAACTTGAAAAGAGGAACTTCGGGTGATCTGCGGCACAAGAGGTGTTCCCGGTACCGTTGCTCCCTTCCGGGCCTGGCGGGGTTCGCGGGACCTCGTTGCACAGAGCCCGAAGTTCCACGTTTCAACAGTCGCAGAATTTTTGCGTCTGCTGAACAAAAGTTTAGCACAGCATCGTGAGCGCAGCTAGATTGCCAGCGCTCGTCACGATTTTCTTTTCCACAATTCTTTTCAACAAAAAAATTAATCGGAAGCTTTGGCAGCCTTGCTTGGATCGTCGGCCGGATTCACGTAATTTATTTTGAATGGGCCCACGCCGTGAACCTGCACCAGTGCTCCGTCCTTGGTCCCCGCGAAGTGATGCATGCGTCTCGGCATTAACACGTACGTGCCCGCCGGAAGAGACATCATCTTCGATTCGTCATACGAGTCGCCCATGCCCGCCATGAACGTTCCCGATATCACCGTCACGTTTTCGTCCACCGGATGCCAGTGCGCAGGAATTTTCCCGCCCGCGGCGAACCGCAATTGAAAAACACACGGCGCTCCAGGTTTATCGCAATTGCCGTGCACCGGTCCGTACTCGATACCGGGCGCGAATTGTACCCATTTGATTTTGTCCGGCGTTCCGATGAACGGTTCCGGCATCGCTGCAGTCTTGGCGGTTGCCGGCGTCTCCGCTTTGCTCGGCGCGGACTTCTTGGCGTTTTCCTGAGCTTTTGCGAGAGCAAAACACAGCAGTGCGCACATCATCAGGATAAATATTTTTGAAAAATGGTTTTTGAACATGGATCCTCCGTCGAAACGAAATTTGGCCGCACCATATCACACCCAATGGATTGGCGCACATATTTCGGTCAGACCGAACCTGCCTCTCCGAAACTCGGCTGGTCGTCACAAATTGTGTCCAGTTGTGCAACACATCAGTAGAACATCGTATTTTCCTACGCTGCGTGCGCAGTACACTACACGCGGATGGAGTTCCTCCCCATCCGCCCTCGTTTGCTTACGCGAACGCCGGGTCCGCGGCGCCAGCGGAAACTTTCCGGCAAAGCCGGGATCGCCCCACGACACGGGGTCAGCCCTCGCGCATCGTGTGGGCAGGAGGAAATTCATGAAACGATTGTTGTCCGCAGTTCTCGCTGGTGCGCTGCTTTACTCGACCGCACTCGTCGCCTATTCCGAGCCGCTCCCCGAGCCACGAAAAGTCGCTCCCGGAACTGAAGTGCGTCTGCACCTCGTCGGCGACATCGGTACCGCCGCTTCACGCAACGGCGATGCATTCGTCGCCGTGCTATCCGAGCCGGTCTTCGTCGGCAATACTTTGCTGATTCCCGCTGGTACGCGTGTCCACGGCACCATCGGCACCGTGGAGCGAGCGCGTCGTTTTTCCATTTTTCGTGGCCAAGCCTACATGGACTTGAATTTCCGCAGCCTGGAAATCGACAGTCGTCTGATCCCCGTGCACATGAGTATCCTTGAAATCTTACGGACCGGTGGCGATCGCGAGGCTCCGCGCCGCCACGACGTAAAGATAGATGAAGGCCAGATCATCGAGGAAAGACACGACTACCGTGGCGACGTGCTGGGAGGTTCGATCAGTTCCAGCGGCGGCGCGCTAATCGGATTGATCGCCGGCAACGTTGCCAGAGGATTCGGCTTCGGCTTGATCGGAAGTGCCGCATATATCGTGGCGCGCAAGGGCAAGGAAGTAAATCTGCCCGCGGGAACCGGCATGCTCGTGAGCATCGATGACGCGGTAACTTTGCCGGGCACCGTAACGCCAACGTCAGAGACTCCGGCCAGCCGGTAGCGGTCCGTTCAATCCCGATCAACGGAAAGCACGCCGCAGCCTCAAATTTTTTGGCGTAGCGGCGTGCTGCATTTTTACTCCTAAGGCATCAGCAATCTCCGGCCGCACTGCGTCTCGCGCCGTGCCAAAACCGCGCGTACCACCGAACTCGACATATTTTGAAATCACCCCGATAGCGGATGGTATTTAGAACTAACGAGAGACGGCTGCCCGAGAGGCGAGCCCGATAGTCTGTAGCATAGCCAAATCAAAACATGCCCAGAGGAATCCCAGGCTTATCGAAGTCCGTCATCAACCCGCGCACAAAATCAAAGCCGCACAGACCCCGCCGCAGCAGCCCCGCGTAACTTTACCTGCAAACCGGGCTCAAGCTGATCGCGTTTCAGGTAACGGTACAGACTGGTGCGCCCGATCCCTAACACTTGCGCGGCCCGCAAGCGGTTCCCCATGCACATGGCGAGCACCCGCTGGATATGCACCTTGCGAACTTCGTCCAGCGAAAGCGGCCGCCACTCCGTGCCTTCCGCAGTGCGCGGGCCGCGGTGTTGAAGATTTTCCGGCAAATCCGCCAGGTCGATAAAATCTCCCGTGGTGGTAATCGCCGCGCTGGAGATCACATTCTCAAGCTCCCGCACATTGCCCGGCCAGGGATGTTGCAACAGCACTGTTTGCGCGCGTCGCGTTAACCCTGAAATGCTCTTGCCATAGGCCTGGTTGTATTTCTTTACAAAGAATTGCACCAGCAACGGAATATCCTCGAGGCGCTCGGTGAGCGAAGGCACACGAATTTGAATCGAGCTCAACCGGTAGAACAGGTCTTCCCGGAATCGTCCCGCCAGCACTTCCGCCCGCAAGTCCCGATTAGTGGCGGCAATCAGCCGTACATTCACGTGCCGCACTTCCGGCGATCCCACCCTTTGCACCTCGCGGTTTTGTATCACCCTCAGCAGTTTGGCTTGCATCGCCAGCGACGTCTCCCCGACTTCATCAAGGAAAACCGTCCCGCCGTCCGCGTATTCGAACAATCCCGGCCGCATTTCCGTTGCGCCCGTAAAGGCCCCGCGCACATGACCAAAGAGTTGGCTGTCCAGCAGCGTGTCTACCATCGCCGAACAGTTGCAAACCGCGAGGCGCTGCTGGCTCACCGGGCTCAACTGGTGTATGGCCCGCGCCACCAACTCTTTCCCGGTGCCCGTCGGCCCCACCAGCAACACGTTGGTATAGTGCCGCGCCACCTTGCGCGCAAAATCAAAAACTTCCAGCATCACCGGACTCTTGCCCACGATGCCGTGAAACTCCAGGTCTCTCAGCAACTGTTCTTCAAGCGCCCGTACCCGCCGACGCTGGTCGTACAGCGAGGCCACATCGTCCAGCGCACGCTTCAACCGCAGGCGGTCCAACGGCTTCGGCAAAAAATCCGTGGCACCGCGCCGTATCGCTTCCAGAGCCGATTCGAGCGTATATTCCTTGGTGATGATAATCACGTGCAGCCCGGGGTCCACGCGCAGCAGCCGGTCCAGAAATTCGTAAGCATGTATCCCAGGCAAATGAACATCCGCGAGAATTACCCGGCAGGCTCCCGATTGCACCAGGCGTACCGCTTCCTCTGGATCGGAGGTCAGCAGCGATTCGTAACCTATCTCGGAAATCATTTCCGAGAGCACGCCTAGTTGCTCGGGATCGTCATCGAGAATGCAAGGTGTGAGCGAACTGCGTGGCGCCACAACCTCTATCGTCTTCGTCTCCACATTTCCCACGCCTCCTCTTTCGCAACTTTCCCTCCATTCCCCTTGCCTTCCTCTCCCCATCCATTGAAATCGCGAAGTTTAACTAACGCATCAAGATTCAATGCATTGCAAACAACTTCCACGCACCGGACAAAACCTTCTTTACGCCATGGTCTCGACGACTGCTCCAATTCCGGCCACCACCGCATCCCCTTTTGAACCCCTCGCCCGTTTTGACACAGCCCAAACCCGAACACACCACGCTCGCCATTAAACCTCGGCGTCAAACTCCGCCACGCGCAACTGTCAGGGAAATTTGCTGCAGGGAAATAACGATCTAAAAATGACCGCGCAGCAAAATGTTGGTGGCAAATGCCTCGATATATCGATACACCTGGTTGAACAAAAGTAAGCCCAGCAGCAATCCCAGCATCGCGTAGCTATTCCCGCGCAGCCAATTCAAGTATTTTTGCGCCGTGCTCTCGCTCATGAAGATCATGATGCCGGTACTTCCATCCAGAGGCGGCACCGGCAAAAGGTTGAAGGTGCCCAGCAACAGATTCAGCGAAAAGAAAACTATCAGCACGATGAAGGCGATTCCCGGACGCCCGGTGGCCGGATCCCTTCCCAGCAAGCCGGTGGACATGCCCACCCGTAACCCGATCACCGCGAGGATCATCAATGTAAAATTCGCCGCTGGACCAGCCAGCGCCATCCACCCCGCTCTACGCGGATAGCGCCGCTCCCAGGCCGGATCGAAGGGCGCGCTGGCCCAGCCAATCATGGATTGATTTATGAAGTAGGACAGCAGCGGGATAAGCACCATCCCGAATGGCTCTCGCCGGATATGCGGGATGGGATTCAGCGAAACTTGCCCGCCCTCGGAAGCAGTTTCATCACCGCCACGTTTCGCCACAAAGGCGTGCGCTGCTTCATGACAGGTGGTCGAAAAAAGAAACGCGACGTACCAGATGAATCCATACAACAGAAACTCAGGCGTGATATCGGGCATCGCGTCAGACTAGATGCTGGCGCTCGCGATTGCAAGTTGGCAGCGCCACTACACGTCATATCCCAGTCTGACGGCGTTCACGCTTTAAGGGGCAACCGACCTGTCTTCATTCTGACCTGCTATTGCCCACCTTTTTTCCAAGCTTTTTCCCCGCGGCCACTCCTGCAACAGCGCCAGCCCGTGCAGTGCCAGGATTTCCCTTCGATCTGGCGTGGGTCTTTACTTTTACCTTCGTTGTCGAGCTCGCAACAATTTTCCTGGCGCTCGCAACCGCTCCGGCTCCCAACAGCCGTTTAGGCCCGCTCACAAACGGATTCCCCGCTTCATAGAACCGCAACACATCATCAGCCGCTCGTGTAATTCCAATTCGCACGGTTTCCCCGATCGCTGTACGCGCATCGCGCCAACTGCCTTTACCCGCGATGACGCCTAACCACAACGCATCCTCACCGCACAAATCGACACCATCATGACTGCGATCGATTCGAAACGCCGCAGCCAGCCGCCCCGGCCCGCGCGTCAATCCAAGCAGATCACTACAATCGCGATGCTTCTTCATGAGCTCAATGCCTTCCAGCGGCTCGACCGCGCGAATCAGAATCCCGCCCGCCGTGCCCGCCGGCTCGCCGCTCACATTCAACATGAAATGGGCGCCATAATTAAAAAATACATACGCGTGCCCGGGTTCCAGGTACATCGACCGGATACGTGGCGTCGGCCCACGAAAATGATGCCCCGCCGGGTCGCCCGGCGGATACGCCTCCGTTTCCACAATGCGCCCGCTGACTCGTCCCGCCGGCAAATCGTGCACGACCACTTTTCCAATCAGAAACCGCGCCAGCTCAATCGTATCGCTAGGCAATTCCGAGCGACGCAGTCGCCGGATGACGCTTTTCTTCCCAAATTGTTTTAGATTTTCCACGAAGGAATTCACTCAAGAAGGTTTTTGGTGCGGCCTTCTTCGAACGTCAAATCTCTAACTTCGAACCTCGAGTATCTAACCTCTAACTTCCGGTTCGCTATTAAACAAACGCGCCAACTCGGCATGCTCCATCACCACCGCAGGATCGCGCTGAATGGCGTCGAAATAACGCTTCTGAAACGCGTCGCCGGACTCTGAAGGCACGAACAATTTCCGCGCCATACCAATCGCGCTGCTTGTGTCCTCAGGGGTAATCGGCACTTCACCTGCCAACGTTTCGTCCAGCCGCACCACGAATTCCGAAATGTTATGCAGCCAGCTGAATTGTTGGTGATCCAGCACCAATCGGAATAATTCGCCGGTGGACACGTGTCCATGCTCACGCTCGTAGTCCCGCCGCTCCATATCCAGCAAGGTCTTGTGCAGCTTCAGCAGGACGGTGCGCAACTCCGTGAGTTTTGCACGATCCACGGCGTCCGCGCCGCTGTCAAAAGGTGGGTTCGGTGTCATCGTCAGTCCAAATCAATCGTGATACCGCTGCTCGCCCACCGGCAGCGCGATATGCAGCCGGTTTCCCGGTGGCGGCAGGGGACACGTCGAGAACGGTGTATACGCGCAAGGCGGATTTTCCAGGTGATTGAAATCCAGCACTAACTCCCCGGTCTTCGCCACTCCCTCGCTCGGCAGCGGAGTATATAGAAACCTGCAAGCCCCATAGGTGGTCGTAGCACTAGTGGTATCCCGCAGTATAAAAAAAAGTTTATTCGGATCAGAGTCCTCAAGCACCGGCTCCAGCCGGTACGTCTCGCCCGCAAGCTTGAATTCCGCCGCGCCCGGCACCGGTTGCGAATAGTGTGTCCCAGCAAGGGTTTCCAACCCCACCGTTTTTGGCGGATTGTACGGTATCCATTTAGCCGTGACGCGGTAGGCCGGATCGGGCGCATACCACTTCAATCCATGAAACCCCAACAAGGCCTGTGATTTCGAATCCTTAACGCGCAACGCGAACCTATCGTCCCGCCGGATGACGTACATATTTAGTGTTCCGACGGTCAGATGTGGCGCGTTCTTGTCATTGTCGGCATCTACGCGCAACACCTGCGATTTCGCCGCAGTCCCAGCCACCAGGAATTCCGCGGGGAATCCTTCGGCAGGCTCGGTCAAGCGCACCGTCTGACCGTCCAGGCGCAGCACTCCTAAGTGCGCCACCTTGGTATCCGCCAGATGAATTTTATTATCAGCGGCGCCGCCAAACGAATTATCGCCGGGCTGCAACCATTCCAGCCCCGCTAAAGACAGCCATCCATCCGGCTTCTGCAGTTCGGCGACATGGTTCGCGCGCCAATCCGCAAGGTCTTTCTGCCAAGAATCGTTTTGCTCTGAATCGGGCTGCCCAGAATCCGGCCCAGAATTCGGATTTGTAGCGCGCGAATCACCACTAACCATAGCCAAGAGAAACACCAACCCAGCAGCCGCAGCCAAAGTACGAAAGTCCATAACGAAGTATAACGTGAGACATTCCGTGGCCCAACGTCACTGTGCATCGGTCGGGCTTCTCCAAAAAAAACGGCTCGCTTGCGCGAGCCGTTTGTGCTTCCTGATATCGAAATCACTTACGCTTACTTGGAAGGCGTAACCACCAGTTCATTTTTCACTGAAAAAACGTTTGGTACGCCGTTCACCCGCAGATTCACGAGATTCTTGTCCGCCTCGCTATCCACTACTCCCACCAAGGTGACATTTCCATTTTTCACAATGATGTGAATCGATGGAACAGCCGATTCGGCGTACCGTGACAGAGCCGGCTCGCTGAAAATCACCCGATACACCGCTCTGCGAAGCTGGTCGTCCATCGGCGATACCGGAAGTACTTCGATGTTGTTCACTACCTTTCCGACGCCTTCAATCTTTTTTACGACTGCTTCGGCATCCGATTTGAGCGTTGGCCGAACCACTTGCCCTTCCAAGATGACGCTGTCGCCCTCCACCCGAAATGCCAGGTTGTCGAACACCGAATAGTAGGGCAGCAGCACCAGTTGGTGGCGCACTTCGCGGATCAGATTCTGCCGGGATCTTGGTTCATTCTGTTGCTTATCTTGTCCACGCGAAACCAGCGGCATGCCGCTGAATGCAGTTCCGAGAAGCAATGTCGTGGCTACCAGAATGGATTTCCTCATGATGACCTCCAATTTGATTAACACAACAGTTAGATACAAGTCGCATGCAAATGGGTGCGCGCACTGATGATGAACGGCAAATGTTACGATAGAGCCGTGGCTCGATCTTTTCTTCGCGTATCTGCCAGATGCCGCCTTTTTTCTCGCGCCGCTCTGCGTGCTACCCATTCTCGCCCGAGTGTCTTGCCGTGCTGCTAATCGCTCATCGTGGGGCTTCCGGTCACGCGCCCGAAAATACCTTGGCCGCTTTCAAGAAAGCGGTAACCTTGGGCGCTACCTTCATAGAAACCGATCTACAATTGACTCGCGACGCGCGCCTGGTGGCCATCCATGACGAGACCGTGAATCGCACCACCAATGGAAAAGGCACCGTTCACGAGATGACGCTCGCCGATTTGCGGCGCCTGGACGCCGGTTCCTGGTTCGGCAGCGAATTTGCCGGCGAACGCATCCCTACGCTCGATGAAGTCCTCGATTTTGCCAAAAAATACGACGTGGTTTTTTATTTGGAAATGAAGCCCGCGGGTTCCTGGGGTGGTGAACACGCGCTCATCGGGGCCTTGCGGGAGTC
>Ga0073928_10011487_pt1 | contig 10322 bp, 11 predicted proteins | sample PaiPotPPA55metaG_FD_76969 | JGI IMG/M metagenome (GOLD analysis project Ga0073928, IMG submission 76969) | Iron sulfur acid spring bacterial and archeal communities from Banff, Canada, to study Microbial Dark Matter (Phase II) - Paint Pots PPA... ...
CAAGCGTGACGCACATGATTACGCCCGACGGCTGGCCGCCAACCCCCTCGACGTTTGCAACTACCTTTTTCGCAACGGACACGTCGAAGGCGACGAGTTTCTCGTAGGTTCCATCGCCGACGTTCCTGGCCGCTCACTCCGCGTCAAACTCCGCGGCCCCAAGGCGGGTCAATGGGCGGACTTTCAAGATGACGGCTATCACGGCGATCTCCTGAATCTCTTTTTTTGGCGGCGCGCCTGTCGATCGCTTTCGCACGCCATGGACTTGGCCGACATCTACTTCGGAACACCCCGCGACACGGCCCGAGATCCACCTTCCAAGACCAGCGTTTCCGCTAGCTCGAGAGTACCGGCGGGCTCACTCATTCTGGCCCGCCGCGTTTGGAACGCGCGCCTCCCGATCGCCGCGACGCCGGCGGCGCGATATTTCGAACGGCGCGGCTTTCGGCCGCCCCATCCGGATCGTTACGGATTCGTGCCACGTCTCTTCGAACGATCGACGCGCACCCATATGCCAGCGCTACTCTACTGCGTCTCGGCGCCCGACGGCACCTTCGTCGGCATCAATCGCGTCTATCTCCAACATGACGGCAACCGAGCCGCCGTCCCCGATCCCAAGCTATCGCTTGGCTCCGTTCGCGCCGGCACGATATGGCACACTCCGCCGGCGCGCGTCGCGATCCTCGCCGAAGGCGGCGAGGACGGTTTAGCCATCGTCACCGCGCTCCCGCGCGCCTTCGTCGCGAGCGCGCTTTCCTCGACGCACATCGCCCCCGAGACCCTTCCACCCATCACCGAGACAGTTCTTCTTGCCCAGCAGAACGACGCCGCCGGCGCAGCGGCGGCGGCGCGCTTCATCGAGAGGCTATCCGACCCGCGATTGCGCGTCGTCGTCCTCGAATCCGTCAGAAAGGATTTCGACCTCGACTGCCGCCACGACGGACACGACGCCGTCGCCGCGCGCTTTCGCTCTGCCTACCAGTCTGCATTCCCATGTCTCACCCGCGGCGGCTTGCCCTCGCTCTAGGCATCGCCGCGGCGGCCGCGCTCGCGCTCTTCGCGCACCGCCCGGCTGCTCCGCTCATCGTCTATGCCGGCACGCCGAGCGTGCCGATAGGATTCTATCTGCGAACTGCTGCACCAGTGGGGCAGGGGAGTTACGTCCTCATCGACACCCCGGCGGCGCTTCGCGCCTACACGCCCTACACGGCGGGAGAACACCAGCTCATCAAGCCGGTGATCGCGGCCGGCGGCACTCTCGCTTGCGCTCGAGACGGCGGCGTCGCCGTCGGCGACGCCGCCGTCTTGCCTCGGCTGCTCGTTGATCGTGAGAATCGGAAGCTGCCACAGTTTCTCGAGTGCAGGAGGCTTGCAAAGGATGAGCTGTTTCTGGCGAGTACGAGGATTCCCGATAGTCTCGACAGCCGCTATTTTGGCCCGGTGCATTTGAGTGAAGTGCTTGGGGTTTATCGTCCGTTGTGGACTCCGAGGTTTCTGGAGAAGGGGTTGTTGTTGAATGATCAGTGGTGAGATTCGCATCAGATTGAACGGTCTTACCTGACGGACCCGCACGTTTAGCGATTTTGCTTGAAGGGCTTGCAAGGGGGGTTTGGGGGTTTCGTCGGAGATTGGAGCTTCGCTTGTTAGCGGCGTGGAGGAATTGCGTGCTCCTTTGAGACTTTTTCCGGCGCCATTGATCAGACCGGTCTCGGCCTTAGCAGCGTGAGAGGGAGTCCAGCTCAGCTTCGAGCGTCGGATGACCACTGCTCGTGCGCGCCGGCATCCGGCCGCGCTCTACTCCGCTAGGTGAGCTGCGCAAGAGCTCCGCTCACCAAGCTCCGTCGCGTCTCAAGATGAGACGCGCCCCATACGGGTAACGATCGCTCGCGCTTTTCTTCGGCCTGCCGGCCGCAAGGGTAGGGGTGTTGCCGGCCTGCCGGCCGGAGGGGCGGAATCGCCTTCGGCGATAGCTTCGTCACTTGTTGCTAAGGGGCTCTGCCACCTCGCGTCGCGCAACCCTGCGCCCACCCATCTTCAGTCGCTCCGCTGCGCTGCGCTCCTTGCAGACGGATCCCTGTGGCTCGGGTTGCGCTTTGCTACCCCCGTCCTTCGCCAGGCGGGGGCCTGAACCCCGCTGAGATTTAGAGAAAGGGCGACACCATGGAGTTGCTTACCAAACATTTGAAGCTGCGGTTGATCCGGCTCAGCAAGATCAACGTGGAGCGGGCGGAGAAAGAGCAAGAGGAGATCGACTTTAAGCCGCTCGTCAAATTTTTCTGCCCCTGGGGTGCGGCGACGTGGTTGTTGACCGAGTTGGACGCGGAAGACCAAGACCGCGCATTCGGTCTCTGCGACCGCGGTATGGGCTATCCCGAACTGGGTCACGTGAGCCTCGCGGAGTTGGCCGCAGTGCGCGGGCCGGGCGGGCTCACCATCGAGCGCGACCTTCATTTTGAAGCCGACAAAACCCTTCAAGGCTATGCCGACGAGGCGCGGCGCGTCGGGCACAAGGGCTGCGGCTTGAAGTGCCTCGAACTGAGTATTCCGAACCCCTCTCGCGCAATATCGCTCACCACAAAACCCAGGTCGTGCAGGCGATGCTCTTGCAAAACGCCCGTGTCGCCAAACAAGTCTTGGCCGTGTCGCTTCTCAGCGCCACCCACAAGACGTTCGCGCCGAGCCGGGCGGCTGGTATCGCCTTAACGCCTCACGCGGCACTTCGCGACCGCGACGTGACGAGCGCGGCAATGCGGGCCTATGCGGATATTGAGTCCGAAGCGAATTCCCTGCTCGGTGCCTTGCGGCTTCCGCCGCCCGACGACAACCTTGATGCCGTGGAGGATCGCACGTCGGCGTGCTTGGTGCTCGTCACCGAGCTTCACGAGCCGTCAGAAGTCTATCCGGCGGTGCGCGCGTTGAGCGATGCGGAATTGGATCGGCTCATCGTCTGGCTGACCGCGATCTCTTTCGGTCAGCACGATTGCGAGTCGCCGGACGCCGAAGCAAGCCTATTCAATGTCGTCGCTGCCGAGTTGGACGTTGACATGAGCGCGTGGTGGCGTCCTGACACCGTTTTTCTGCAAGGTCGCAGCAAGCCGCAACTTGCAGTAATCGCGCGGGAGGCGGGGGCTGCTATCAGCAAGCCCGAGAGTCGCAAGAAGGCCGAGCTGGTCGAGCTGCTGGCGAAGCATTTTGCGACGGAGCGGGCGCAGGATTGGTTGCCGGGCGCCATGCGGTTCCCCGCCGTAGTCCGGGGCGGGGAGGAGGAGGAGCGGGCGCCCGCCCTAGCGGCGGAGTGACGGAAAGGGGCGGCGGGTGCAATCGCCGCCCCATTTTCCTGCATTCTACACGGTATTGTGACATACTCAGTGCGCGCTTCTTGTTGCAGCGCATACTGAGGGGACCAGAATAGATATGCCGCCGGGAATTACCCGGCGGCCAACAAGGAGGAAGTGATGTTTGCAACTCACTTTCGCCTCTGGGTCCGAGTGACGTTCTGGCGGGTCTCGATCCGTCTGATGATCACTAGAATCTGAAGCGGCCCGGCGGTCGCTTATAACGGCCGCCGGTGCCTCCTTAAGATAAGGGTGACCCCGTGACGCCGCAAGAATTATTGGACTGGCGCAAGACGCTTGGCATCAATCAGCGAGAGGCTGCGGCGGCAATCGGCCTGTCATATCGCGGCTATCAGAAGCTAGAACAGGGCCGGGCGCCGATCGGCGAGCGGACGCGGCTCGCCGCGCGCCAAGTTCAGCGGCAGATCATTTGGCGTGGCGGGCTCCGAGGACGGTCCTTCATGTTCATGGTTCACGTGACGGATGCCGAACATTCGTTCGTTCTCGCGAGCTATCTCGTCATCGCGCTTCATCAGAGTGACGCGCGCGCAAAGGTCGGCGCGCAACTACCGGCGGCCGAGCGACAGGCCCAGCTAACAGCCGTGCTGACCTCAGACGAACCATGGCAAGTGCAGGATTACGTGCACCGCATCCCGAGTCCGCTATTGCCGACGAGCGAGCATTGCTGATGCACGGGCGGTGAACGCCGCCGACATGCGCCGGACGATGACGAATTGCTGACGCATGCCGAGGCACTTCAATGAGGCCGCGACGACTAAAGTCACCGTTTGCCGCGGACATGCGCCGGACGTCGCCGACGACACGCGAGCGCCAGCCGCAAGAAGCGGCGCTGCGAAACGCCCTCGCCCAGTGCGATCGCATCGAGCGCTCGATCGAGCCCTTGCTCGCGGCTCACCCCGATTGGGGGTGAGCGTCCTTCGCCTCGCGGCGCCAAGCGGCGCCTTGCGGTCGAGACCTCCCGACCTTCGCCGCTTCGCGGCGCGCGGTCGCCGGCGCTACGCGCCGGTCTACGGCAAGCTCCGGGCGGTCGCGCTCGGTCCCGCGGCCTCAAGTGCCGCTCCTACGGGCGCGCCCCTGCGGGCGCTTCGCGCCGCCCGGCGCTTACGGCGCTTCCCGGCCGGGCTTCGCCCGGCCTCCTAGTAGCCTGTTTTGGGTTTGTTTTTTTCAGGGGCGCGGCGGGGCACGGACGCACCTTTCTGTCGCGGCTTGGCGCGTCTCCCTTACCGCGTCCAGTGCAGATCGAACGCCTCTGCCGCCGGGTCCTCTGTTGCCGCGACTTACGGCATCGAAACAGGGGTCGTCCAGCTTCGCTCGCCGACATTGCCATCCCTGCTTCGACCAGGCGGCGCCGACTTCTTATCCCCATCCCGCGCCAGAGCCTTTTCAGACGGTCCGCGATCGGCCTGAGTCGTGCCTATTTCGCCGAGCGTGTTGATGGTGCCGCCGTTGCACGGCGGTTATCGGTTCCGACCATCCCATGACCCGTTCAACTTTCCGGCCGACCGAGCGCCCTTTCTTGATGGAATATGGCTACGCCGGTCGCTCATGGCTGCAATCTCATCGGGAAGGCTTTTTTCCCCTTGCCTAAGCAGGCAATTCCTCGCGATCACTGCGCTCCAAAAAAGCCGTCCCGCTGCGATCCTCCACTGCGTTCCGGCCCAAGCGGGTTCCGCCGCTCTCGCTTCCGCCATCCTCATTCCATCAAGGTCGCATCGGGCGGCCCTGCAGATTGAGGAGCAAGTCACATGATCATCGGCACCTTCAAGTCCACCGAGACCGGCTTCAGCGGCACCATCAACACCCTCACCTTCAAGGCCAAGATCCAACTCGTCCGGACCGAGAAGCCATCTGAGAAGGCTCCCGACTTCCGCGTGGTGGCGAGTGGCACAGACGCCGGCGCCGCCTGGTCGAAGCAGAAGGAGGATGGCACCAGCTACTACAACGTGAAGCTGGACGACCCCTGTTTCGCCGCCCCGATCTTCGCCGGCCTCGTCCCCAGCGACAAAGAGGGCGAGTTCACCTTGCACTGGACCCGGTGATTGAGCCGCGCCGCCCGCCGAGAGGCGGGCGGCGCTCTCTCGTTTCTCTCGGAAGGGTCGAGCGGGCGGCGAAGCCAATTGGCACTGCCGCCAAGTGGCATCTTCTCGGGTCCTCCCGGACCCTTGCGGTGCCGGCTTCCGCCGGCGAGCCAGCCGATATTGCCAAGAGGTTTTTAGTTAGAGGATCTGTCTCTCCGGAGAGGTCCAGTGTCCCATACGGGAGGGGGTCGCCCCAAGGATCAGCGGTGCCCCCAATTTTCTCGAGCGTGCGGAGCGCGCTTCGCGCGCGCTTTGTTCCTTCGCTCGACAAAATCGGCTCCCCCGCTGCCGCGGCGCCTGCGGCGTCCTTGACCCGACCCCCTCCCGTATGAGCCACGCCTCCCGTCTTTGAACACAGACGAGGAGGAACAGCATCATGATTACCCTACGCGATCACATCCAAGAGCTTCGAGCCGAGCTGAACGGCACGGAATTGACCAAGGCCCAGCGCACCAAGCTCGCGGCCGAGATCGAGACGGCCGTCGAAGAACTTGGCTGGCTTCAACGCTGCATTGAGACTGAGCGTTCTCGCGCCGAGCTGATGCAGCACACTCAGCGCATCGCCGCCGACATGCACCGGACGTTGCCGACGCCGCGCGAGCGCGAGCGGCAAGAAGCAGCGCTGCGAACCGCTCTCGCCCAGCGCGATCGTATCGAGCGCTCGATCGAGCCCTTGCTCGCCGCTCACCCCGATTGGGGGTGAGCGTCCTTCGCCTCGCGGCACCAAGCGGCGCCTTGTAGTCGAGACGTCTCGACCTTCGCCGCTTCGCGGCGAGCGGACGCCGGCGCGGTGCGCCGGTCTATCGCGGCCTCGCGCTTCGTCCAGGCGGACGGCGACGTTCGCTGCACCTTCAAGATCGACCATCCCTTCTTCGACGAGCCCGTCTTCGCCGATCTCATGCCAAGCGGCCCCGATGGTGTCTTCACCCTGGACTGGTCGCCGTGAGGGAGACGCGCCGGCCGCCTCCTGGCGGGCGGCGCTTTCTTTTCTATCGAATATGACCGGGCGGCGAAGCCAATTGGCACTGGTGCGATGTTGGGGTGTTCTCGGGATTATCGGAGTCCGGGCCCGTGCCACAGCGCATTGCTGCGCTCGCGGCTGGAGCGGCGCCGCGCAACGAAAAGGCCGGCATCGCTGCCGGCCTTTCCGTTCCGATTGTCCGTCCACTAACGGGCGGCGCGCTTCTGACTGAGGTGAGGGGTAAGCTATAGCGGGAAACCGGCTGCGTCCACCTTTTCACCTGAAAAGTCTACACAAGCGAATTGTTCGGAAAACGGCGGATGGCTGCGCATCCGACATGGATTCGTTTGCGTAGGTGGTTATTCGTCGTCAGCGACGATTAAGATTTGGCGCTTGTCTTGATTCCTCGAGTTCTGGTCTCGGGTGATTACCATTCCGGCGCGCCGAGGGAGCCGGCCGCGCTCTACTCCGCTAGGGGAGCTGCACTCACCCAAGCTCCGTCCCGTCTCAAAAGGAGACGCGGCGCCTCCGGGAAACGATCGCTCGCACGTTTCTTCGGCCTGCCGGCCGCAGGTGTTGTTCCGGCCTCCGGCCAAATGGGTAGGGGCGTCTACCCACCCTTTTTATGGAAGGCGCGACCTTGACCGACGGTGTGGGGGGTGGCGCGGCGCTCTTGCGCCGCTAGCTTAACTGGACAAAGCGCGCTTTTGACTGAGGCGAGGATACGGGTTCGAGTCCCGTGCGGCGCGCGCTTTGTGCATGCTCGTCTCTGCCGATCATGCCACCCCCCACACCGTCCCTCAAGGCGACCCGCGCGCAAGGGTGCGCGGGCGCGCATTTTTTTGTAGCCCACCCGACGCCTGTAGGGAGCGGAAAGCGCCGGGCGGTCGCGCTCGGTCCCGCGGCCTCAAGTGCCGCTCCTGCGGGCGCGCCCCTACGGGCGCTTCGCGCCGCTCGGCGCTTACGGCGCTTCCCGGCCGCGCTTAGCGCGCGTCCTCCTGGCAGCCTGTCTTGGGTAGGTTTCAGGGGCGGGCGGCGGCTTCGCCGCGCCGCCCGGCGCGGCTCCCGCAGAGGGCAAGCCGCAGATAGTGCCACATGCCCTAGCCACGGGGTCCCAGTTGCCGGCGGCGCTGCGCGTCCGCGCGCAGCGCGGCGTCGGTGTGACGGATCAGGGCTTGCAACGAGAAAGGCCGGCTGGGATGCCGGCCTTTTCGTTCCGTTTGTCCGTGCATGAGACGATGGTGAGCTTCAGACGAGGAATAAGTTATACCGGGTGACTGCCTGCATCCACCTTCTCGCCTGAGAAATCTACACAAGCAAATTGTTCGGAGACCACCATCGTCTAATCCAGAAACCACCTTGGGTTACTTCGGGGTGACAATTGTTCTTCGTAAGCAGTGTTTTTTGGCTGGTGACTTCTGCAAGCTTCCTTGAGGTCGAGGCAAAGTGCGTCCGGGCGCGCCGGCGGAGCCGGCCGCGCTCTACTCCGCTAGGTGAGCTACGCCAGCGCTCCGCTCACCAAGCTCCGTCGCGTCTCAAGATGAGACGCGCCCCATACGCGTAACGATCGCTCGCGCATTTCTCCGGCTTGCCGGCCGGGGTAGTCGCCGCTGCCGCGGCGTGCGGTCGCCGGCGCTGCGCGCCGCTCCGTCCCCGGACCTCCAGCGCGATCGGCACCGGCGCGGCGAAGCCGAGGTTCTCGGGCAACCGCCGCTGTGGATAAGTAGCCCGCCTCCGCTGACTCTTGACGGTCGCTCCGGCGGGCTACTTACCCACAGCTCCAACACCATTCGGCAGGACACGAGCGTGGGGTAGGAGTTCTCCGGCCTGCCGGCCGTGGGGAGTGTTGTTCCGGCCGGCAGCCGGCGGGGTAGGGGTAGCAAGGCTGACGCGGGCGCCCGAGGGCGCCGCGTCTGCCTGAATGACCCATCGAGCTCAGCAGCGATCTGGCATCCGTCACTCAGCAGCGCGGAGCTGCCCGGCTTCGCCGCGCCCCATCGAACCCTACCCAGCAATCCGAGCGCCATGGCGGAGGCGGGGGCGGCGGGCTAGGCCGCCTAAGACGCCGCCCCTTGAGTATTGTATTATTTTCGGAGACGTTAAGTTGCTATCAAGTTAAGTGGGGTCTGTGACTGATTAGAGGATGGAGAATGTAGTAATAAGCACAGTCTTGTGATTGGCGTTATTGTAGATCAGAGCTTATATTATTAAGTGAGACGGGCGGTTGGCGCTCGTCATAGAAGGAAAAAAGGAACCTCGTCATGATCAATCAAGTAACGCTCCTCGGCTTTCTTGGCAAAGGCATCGAAGTCCGCACCATTCAAAATGGACAGAAGGTCGCAAACCTCTCTCTGGCGACTTCGGAGACCTGGAAAGATAAGCAGACCGGCGAGCGGAAGGAGCGCACCGAGTGGCATCGAATTTCGGTTTTTGGCGACGGCCTGATCGATTTTTTGCAACAGCACGCGGTGAAGGGTCGGTGCATGTATGTGACCGGCAAGCTGCGGACGCACAAGTGGACCGATAACGATCAAGTCGAGCGCTACAGCACTGAGGTTTTGGTGGATCGGCAGGGCGTCATCCGGCTCGTCGGTCCGTCCAAAGACAAGGAGGAGGCCGCGCCGCCGTACGATGGCGCAGGCGACGAGCTTTAGGACCAGCGATAGGAGGTGATGCAGGGCAGGGCGGCGGCCACTCAGTCAGTGCCGCCGCTTCGCTGCATCACCTTTTCTCCCTTGCAAGCGACAGGAGACCTCTCATGACCGCCCATCTCATCACGCTTAACGTGGACGATCCGAGAATCGGATGCGGCGAGCGCTTGTTTTTGATGGTGCAGCAAGGCCGCCGATACGTGCATCTCCTCTATATGCCGACGCTCGATCATGTCCGCGTGGGGGTGACAAAGGTGAGCAGCGACGAGCGGCTGCAATTGTCGAAGGCCGAAGGCATCGCCATTGCGCGCCGGCTTCGCCAGCGTCAGCGCGATTTCGAGAGCTGGGGTTATCGGTATTCCCGAGTGTTTATTCGTAGCGCGCTCAAAGCGCTTCGGGCAGGAGGTTGAGCCATGGCCGTAAAACACACGCCTGGGCCGCTTATAATCAGTCGGCACCGACGGACGGATGGGCGGCTTGGGGCACCCCAGTATATTTCAGACGGTGCAGGCCGCGTTGTTGTGGAATTCGAGGCCTACGGTAGCATCGTTGGTAACGAGCGTGAGGCCAATGCACGACTGTTGGTCGAGGCGCCCGATCTCTTTGACGCACTCGTCAACGCGTCATTTGCGATGAGCCGTGCTGGCGCCTACGCTGACACCAATCACCCGTTGCGGCAGGCGTGGGAAGAGGCTCGAGCAGTCATCGCTCGTATCGAGGGGGTTAAGAAGAGCCGGCCAGGTCATCGCTAACCTGGCCGGCTCTTCTCCCTCGCGTCGTTTAAAAAGAGTCGGCCGCAGCGATTGCTCGCTGCGGCCGCTCCAGCCGATAGGTTGCCGACGCGCGTAACGCGTCAACGAAAAGAGATTACCCTTCAAGAATGGTCCTTGTCTATCCGCTCGTGCCGAACCTTCTCCCTCTTGTGATTAATCGTTCCTGCTTTTTGATATTAAACTTCACACCATGACGAGCCCACGCGGTTATCGCCGTTTTCTACCCGTCTACGGCACCCACCAGGCCGAGGCCTGGCCGTGGATGCGTCGGCGCCGCGCGCCGTGGACCTGTGGCGATCTTGCGGACGCTATCGGGTTTTCTGAGCGCCATGCACGGCGGTATGTGGCGCGTCTACGTGACACTGGTTACCTTTCTTGTGTTGCCGGCGGCCGCAACAGAAAGTTCGAATCGCGGTTTTATACTCTTGAGCGCAACCGAGGTCCCGTAGCGCCGATTCTGGTTGGCGGTGCTGAGGGCAGTCATATCTATGACCCTAATGCCG
>Ga0073928_10011488_pt1 | contig 10322 bp, 6 predicted proteins | sample PaiPotPPA55metaG_FD_76969 | JGI IMG/M metagenome (GOLD analysis project Ga0073928, IMG submission 76969) | Iron sulfur acid spring bacterial and archeal communities from Banff, Canada, to study Microbial Dark Matter (Phase II) - Paint Pots PPA... ...
AGCGTCGTGAAGGTCGCGGCCTGGGCCGGGCACGCGGGCACGCCCAGAAGCGCCAGCAGGGTCACGCCCAGAGTCGCGGCCCTCGACCGCGCGTCAATCCAGATTCGGCTAGTTTGCATCGCTCTTCCTCCGAATTCGGGCCCCTCACCTCGATGTGGTTCGGGCCGATCATCACCTTGCTGATTGTACAGACTCCCGCATGGGATGTCCACCTCCCTGTTCGGGCTCCCTGTTCGGGCTCATCATGTATTCGAGAACCCTCGCCATGGCGGCTGGACCGCGCCGTTCGCTACAATGATAAGAAATGTCTCGATTCATCCTCTGTACCGCCTTATTTGTATCCGTGCTATGCGCGGCTCCGGACGCCCCGCCGAAAAAGTCGGCGTTTGACAAAGCCACCCTGGAGGCCTACGTCCGTCATCTGAACGTCTGGGGTCCGCAGATCAAAGTCGAAATCGGTGATCCGAAGCCTGCACCCATGGCCGGATTCTCCGAAGTCATGGTGCACGCCTCTGCCGGTACCGCGAGCGAAAATTTCACCTTCTATGTCTCCAAAGACGGCCAAAACATCGTGCGCGGCGATGTCTACGACGTTTCCCAAAATCCTTACAAGGACGAGCTGGACAAGTTGAAGACTGATCTCCAGCCCAGTTTCGGCACACCCGGCGCGCCGGTCGTATTGGTGGAGTTCAGTGATTTCGAGTGCCCTATGTGCAAGGAGGAAGCCAAGATCCTGCGCGACAACCTCGTCAGCACCTATCCCAAGGATGTACGCTTCTACTTCATGACCTATCCGCTGGAAGACCTTCACCCGTGGGCCAAGGCCGCGGCCATCGCCGGCCGCTGTATTTTCCGCCAGAATGCCAATGCCTTCTGGACCTATCATGACTGGATCTTCGCGCATCAGGATGAGATCAAGCCGGAAAACCTGAAGGACAAGGTGATCGAGTGGGCCAAGGACAAAGATATCGATGTCCTGCAACTGACGCGCTGCATGGATAACAAGGAAACTGAAGCGGAAGTCAACAAGGTGCAGGCGCAGGGCAGGTCGGTGAGTGTTAACGCCACACCTACCTTGTTCATCAACGGCCGGCGCATGGTGGGCCGCGTCGATTGGCCGACCTTGCGCGCCGTGATCGACTACGAAATCGACTATCAGAAGACCGCGCATAACGCCGGCGAAAATTGCGGATGCGAGCTATCGCTCCCGGCGCCGGTACTGAAGTAGGAACCCATGATACGCATCCCTCGCGGACGTTTTGCCGCTGCCGCATGTTCCTTCGCCGCCATCGTGGCCGCCTGCGCCGCGACCGCCACTATCGACGCGCATCGCTACCTCGACGATGTCAAGTTTCTGGCGTCGGAAAACATGAAGGGCCGCGGCGACGGCTCTCCCGAACTGGAGAAGGCGGCCGCGTTTATCGCCAAGCAATTCCATTCTTTCGGACTCCAGCCGCTGGATGGCAAGAGCTACTACCAGGCGTTCAGCCTCACCACCAACGCCAAGCTGGGCAAGGCCAATCGCTTCGAATATACGGCCGAGGGAATCCGCACGACCGTGGCTTTCCCGGAGGACTTCACTCCGCTGAATTTTTCCGCGAGTGACAAGCTGAGCGGCCAGGTAGTTTTTGCCGGATACGGCATCACCGCGCCGGAATACAATTACGACGACTATAAGGGCATCGACGCCAAAGACAAGATCGTGCTGCTGCTCCGTCACGAGCCGCAGGAATTCGACGAGAAGAGCGTTTTTGAAGGCAAGGTCTACACGCAGCACTCGCAATTCTGGAGCAAAGCCTCCAACGCCAAGAATCACGGCGCGCGCGGCGTCATCATGATGGACGATCGCGCTGCCCACCCGGGCGAGGCCGACGAGCTGGAGAAGTTCGCGGCGGTCGCCGGGCCGGGTGATGCGGGCATTCCCTATATGCAAATCAAAGCCGCCATCGCCGAGCGCTGGTTCGCGCTGGCGGGCAAGGATGCGGAGCAGATTCAGAAAGACATCGACAAGGACCTGCAGCCGCGCTCCTTCGCCTTCCCCGATTCCCTGCGCATCGACGCCAATCTCGATGTGGAGCGCGTGGTGAAGACCGTACACAACGTGGCTGGCTATCTGCCCGGACTCACCGACGAATACATCGTGATCGGCGCGCACTACGATCATTTAGGCTTCGGCGAACAGTTCTCCATGGCGCCGTCTTTGGCGGGCACCGTGCATCCCGGCGCAGATGACAACGCTTCCGGCACTGCCGGAGTCATCGAGCTGGCGCGCTGGTTCTCCACGCAGCCAAAAGAGAAGCGCGGCATTCTGTTTCTATCCTTCGCGGGCGAAGAGCTGGGCCTGCTGGGTTCCAGCTACTTCGTCAACCATCCGCTGCTGCCGCTCGATAAAGACGCGGCGATGATCAACATGGATATGATCGGCCGCGTGCGCGACAGCAAGGTCTATATCGGCGGGGTGGCCAGCGGCACCACGTTGCGCAAGATGCTGGAGGAAGTGACGCCCAAATACGGCATGCACATCGACTTTTCCGATAGCGGCGGGTATGGCTCGAGCGATCACACTTCCTTCACCGCCAAACAGGTACCCGTGCTGTTCTTCTTCTCCGGCTTGCATTCCGATTATCACAAGCCCAGCGACACCTGGGACAAAATCGACGCGCCGGATGCCGCGCGGCTGCTGCAAATGGTCGCCGATGTCAGCGACCGGCTGAGGGAAGATGATGGCCGCCCGCAATTCGTGCGCGTGAAGGAGGCGGGCGCGATGGCGGGCGTGGCGGGCTCCTCTTCCGGCTCGGGCTACGGCCCGTATTTCGGCAGCATCCCGGACTTCGGCGAAGGCGTAAAGGGCGTGAAGTTCGCCGACGTGCGCGAAGATTCGCCCGCCGCCAAAGCCGGCTTCAAGGCCGGCGATATCATGATCGAGTTCGATGGCAAGCCCATCCAGAACCTGTACGATTTCACCTATGCGCTGCGCGCCCGTAAGCCGGGGGATGAAGTGATGGTCAAGGTCATGCGCGGTAGCGAACCCATCGAAGCCAAAGTGCTCCTGACCAAGAGGAAGTAAGCCATGCTGTTTCGCGCCATCATCGTTGCGTTAATTGCCACCCTCGCGCTGGCGGCCGGGCCGCAGGAAAAAGCTTCGCAGAACAAGCCGCCTTCCGACGGGCAAACGCTGCGCGACTACCGGCTCAGCGTGGAGAAGGTCCGTAGCTATGTCAGCGTCTCAAAAACCATCGACGGAAACAACAGCGCGCGGCAGTGTCTGAAGGAGCAGAAGTTCTTAGGAGCACCGACATTGGCGGCCGCCAATGCGCGATTCAATAGTTGTCCCGCTGCGGTGGGCATCCTGAAGGGATCGGGCCTGGCACCCTGGGAGCTGAATGCGATTCCCGGCATGGTTATGACCGGCATGGCGCAACTCGCGGCAAAGAAGCAGGGCACGGATTTTCCGAACGGGCTCTCGCCGGAAAACGCGGCGTTCTTCGAAGAGCATGCGGCTGAACTGATGCCGTTGTTGGAAGATCTCATCGCATCGAAAGAACAGTAATCGGGCCCTGCGGCCCGCGCGGTGCCCGGACAAAATAAAAGCGCGAGCCGGACCAACCCGGCTCGCGCCCAGAAAAGCCGCAATACAGAAAAAACTAGCTGGTAGCGTTGCCGGCGATACCCAGAACCGTCGTACCGAGCAACGGTACCGTGTACTTCACTTGGCTTCCCGGCCCGCCTGCCTTGGTGGCCGCCTTCAGCGTCTGCGAGGTAGGCTTGAACGCCGTGGGGTGCTTCAAAACAGCGGTGGTGAAGCTGCCCTTGGCCAGCGCTATGGTCGCCACGATCGTGCCATTGATGCCGCTGACGGTCACCTTGGTGGTGAACACCATTTTGTTGGCGGCGCTGGCCGATTCCGTGATCGCCATCGTCGTGGTTCCGGTAGTCGGGTACGTTGTCCCGCCAATGACCAGCGTGACTGCGCCTGCCGGCAGTGTGTAAGTAGCTGTACTCCCGCTTACTTTCGGTACCAGCGATGTGCTGGCGACTGCGGTCACCGTTCCGCTCTGCCCATTAGCGCCCAGTGGATCGGATCCGGACAAGACCGGACCGAGCGTGCCGTTAACGGTGTAGGTGACGCTCGCTGCCATCAAGGGGCTGAGCCCCAGCACCAGCACCGCCGCAAACAACAACAAAGACCTTCTTCGTAGATTCATTCGATTTCCTCTCCCAGTGTATGGATTGACCCGCGGAATTTTGACCCGCGGTCTTTGAGTGTATTAGGTCTCACGGCTGAAAGCAAGTGGAAAGTTTTGGGATCTAGGATTCTCCCGAGCAGAGGGTCAGGATACTCCTGAGGCGCGCGAAGTGCCGGGCGTCGGGCTAGCGGTGTATTCCCAAACACATCTAAAAGCTGGTAGGGTCCCCAGGCCCATCCGACCCGGCAGCCGCGAAGCGTTACAATCGGCTGGTGAGCCATGCCGCCACGGCCCGGATGGAGCCAGCGCCGGCGGCGGGAAGGGCTCTGGCAGGCTTTCTGCTTTCCGGGTTCCTCTTTGCATTGCTAGGCGCTGTTTTGCCTGCATGGGGCTACCACCGGGACCCGCCGGAGTTCGTCACCGCCGGCAACTATTTTCTGAGCCTGGCTGTTGGAATCATCGCCGCGCACCAGGCCTCCGCTCGAATACTGCGAACTCGCGGCCTGCGCTTCCTGCTTATCTTCGCCTGCGCCTTGGGCTGCGCGGGACTTCTATGGCTAGCCCTGATGACGCCGCCGGCGCACTGGGCTTGGCGCGTCGTGGGGCTAGCGGTTATCGGACTGGCGCTGGGTTTGCTCAACACCGCCCTGTTTCACGCGGTGTCGGCGAATCTCGCGCGCGACCATGCCCGTACCGTCATCCTGGGCGGCATCTACTACGGCCTGGGATCGCTGGCAGTCACGCTGCTGGTGGCCGGCACCTTCTACGTATACAAGGCCCCCAGCGTGTTAATCCTGATGGCGGTGACACCCGCCATCTTCGCCGGAGTCTACTTGCAGGCGCGGATACCGGCAATAGCTGAAGAAACGCCTCCGCCTATCCGCGAGGTCATGCGGGATTTCCGTAACCTGGGCGCGGTGCTGTTCGCCTTGCTGCTATTCTTCCAATTCGGCAACGAGTGGTCTGTCGCCGGATGGCTGCCCTTGTTCCTGGTGCGGCGGCTGGGGATCAGCCCGCCCGCTTCGTTGTGGCTGCTGGCGCTGTTTTGGGTAGCGCTGCTGGTGGGGCGCGTGGCGGCGGTCCCGCTGCTGCCCAAGGTGCGCCACGGCCGGATGCTCGGCGCCAGCGTGCTGGCGGCGCTGTGCGGCTGCCTGCTGCTGGAGTTGACCAACAACAAGTTCGGCGCGGCCATCGGCGTGTTGCTGGCCGGCGGCGGTTTTGCCAGCGTCTATCCGCTGGTGGCGGAGAAGATCGGCCACCGCTTTCCTTATTACAATCCGGGTTTCTTCAGTGGCATCTTCTCGTTCGCGCTCTTCGGCGGGCTGCTGGCGCCTGCCACGCTGGGCTACGCTGCTTCGGAATGGGGCATCGGCGTGGTGATGGCGCTGCCGCTGATCGGGACGTGCATGGTGTTCGCGCTGTTGCTGCTGATCTGGCTGGAGGCGAAGGTGACGGGGCGATAACTCAGCGCTGCTGGGCCAGCCATTTGTGGGCGAGGTTCAGATGGTAAAGGTCCGGGGCTGGGATTCGGTCCTTGCGCGCCAGCATGCCTTGATAGCCTTCGAGGAGGAGCGGCTCGGCGTCGGCGTTTTTCTTTTCGCCGGCCAGCGCGGCGCCCAGCAGGCTCGCGGCGCGGAAGCGTTGCCAATCGTCGGGCCGGTTCTTTTGTCGAACTCCAGAGCCTCGCGCGCGAGCGGTTCGCTCGGGGCGAATTTACCCTGCGACAAGTACGCGAGAGCGAGATCGGCTGCCGCATCCATGGTGACCGCGCTTTCGGCGCCCAGGTTGTGGCGCCATCCCGCCAGTGCCTGTGCAGCGCTGGCTTCCGCCAGGGGAAATTTGCCCTCTACCTGATACATGAACGCCTGCTCCGAAAGAATGTCGAGGGTGAAGCGGCTCTGCGGGCCGAGAGCGCGCACATCAATCTCCAGGGTGCGCGCGAACAGAGCCTCGGCTTGTCGGTACTTCTTCTGATGCGAGTAGTCGGCAGCCAGGTTCTCCATGGACATCAGCGTTTCAGGACTTTGTGGTCCCATGACGCGGCGCCGGACTTCGAGGGCTTGGGTATCGAGCGCTTCGGCCTCGCGATACTTGCCCTGCGCCAAGTAGGCCTGCGCCAGGTTGTTCATGGCGGCCATGACGAAGGGATGTTCCGGGCCCATTACGCGGCGGCGGATCTCCAGGGTCTGTTGGTAGATGGCTGCCGCTTGCGCGAACTGACCCTCCGCGCGATAAACATTACCCAAGTCACTCAAGGAAACCGTGGTCTCAGGGAAGTCTAAACCAAATACACGCCGGCGGATCTCAAAGACCCGTCGGCTAAGTTCCTCGGCTTTGGCGTACTTACCTTGGCGGTAGTACGCCTGCGCCAGCCGATCCATGCATTCGAGAGTGTGGGGATTGTCCGGACCGAAGGCGCGGCGAACAGATGGGAGGATCTCGCGCAACAGCGCCTCGGATTCCGCGTACTTTCCCCCGTCGCGGTACACGAAGGCTAGACCGAACATGGAACCCAGCGTATCGGAGTGTTCGGGACCCAGGACGCGCCGCTGGATCGCCAGGACTTGCTTATACTGCGCCTCGACCTGCGCGTATGTAGCGTAGCCGATGGACTGGCTCGCGACGCGGCTGCGCGTTCTTAACGTCCTGGGATCATCTTGGCCAAACTCCAGGCGATACAACTCCAGCGCCCTCTCGAACTGCCCGCGCGATTGCAGGTTTAGTCCCAGCTCGGCATAGCTCTCCCCGATGGTTTCGCGGATGGCCGCCTCCACCTCCGGTTGCCGTTTGAACTTGCCTGAAATCCGTTCTGCCGCCCGATCCAGCGCCGTGCGCACCTTCAGATCGGGATCCGTATGGCCGCCCATTCCCCACTGGGATTTTACACCGGCTTGCGCCAGCAGATCGTTCTTTAAGAAGTCGCTGACCGCTTGGGCTACCGCGGCTTCTTTATCCGCGCGATCACGCTGCTTGATCGCTACGACACTTTGCCGGATGCTGATGGCGGCAGCGGCGATCAGCACCACCACGAAAGCGGCTGTGGTGGCCAGCGCCACGCGATACCGCCGCGCGAATTTGCGCGCCCGGTACAGCCGTGTGGGCGTGACGGCCTGCACGGCTTCGTGATGCAAATACCGCTCGATATCCGCGGCCAATCCCGATGGCGACGCGTAGCGCCGCGCACGGTCCTTTTCCAGAGCCTTCAAGGTAATCGCGTCCAGATCGCCGCGCAACTCCGGAACCTTCGCGCTGGGCCGCGAGGGTTCGTCCTCCAGCAAACGCCGCAGCACGCCTTCGAAAGTCAGACCGTGAAAATCCAGCGGACGTTCACCCACCAGCAACTCGTACAGCACTACACCCAGCGAATACACGTCCGTTCGTGTATCGACGTCGGAGCCTGACGAGCCGGCCTGCTCCGGACTCATATACGCCGGGGTCCCCACCACTACGCCTGCCCGCGTGTACAGAGTTTCTGCAGTCAGCGGCTGCTCCATGGCCTTGGCTACCCCGAAATCGATAATGCGCGCCCGCGGCTTGCCGTCCACTTCCGTCACCAGAATGTTCGATGGCTTCAAATCGCGATGCAGGATGGCCTTCTGGTGCGCGTGCTGCACTCCATCACAAACCTGCACAAACAACTCCAGCCGCGCACGCACGCCCAGCTTGCGCTGGTCGCAATAAGTGGTGATGGGAATACCGGGAATGTATTCCATCGCGAAGTATGGCCGGCCTTGCGGCGTGGATCCGGCATCGAAGACCTTGGCGATAGCAGGATGATTCATCAGCGCCAGGGCCTGCCGCTCGGACTGGAAGCGCTGCATGACTTCGCCGGTATCCATCCCCGCCTTGATCAGCTTGAGGGCTACGCGGCGGCGCACCGGGTGCGTTTGCTCGGCCAGCCACACTTCGCCCATGCCGCCCGCGCCGATGGGCTGCACCAATTGATACGATCCGATGAAGCCTTTCTCCTGCCACATGGTGGCGTAAGGCGATTCGGCGGCTGGAGCGCCGGAAAGCGCCGAAATATCGATCTCAGAATCCGGCATGCTCACTTCTTCCTCCACTCCGCGGCTTTGTCCGGCTTGCCCCAAGCTTGGTAGAGTTGGACGAGCCATCTGTGGGCAAGGTCTAAGTGATAGCGGTCGGGCATCGCGATGCGATCCTTCCGCGCCAGCATTCCCTGATAGCCTTCGACCAGGAGCGGCTCGGCCTCTGCGTATTTCTCTTGTCCCGCCAGGCTGGCCCCCACCAGGCTTTCGGCACGGAATCGCTGCCAGTCGTCCGGCAGCTTCCTTTGACAGATGTCAGCGGTCTCGCGTGCCAGGGTCTCGGCCTGAGCGAACTTCCCCTGCGACTCGTAAATCAGCGCCAGATCGGCAGCCGAGGCCAAGGTGTCCGGATGTTCGGGTCCCAAGGACTCCCGCCGCCCGCTCAAGGCTTGTGCGGCATAAGTCTCGGCCAAAGAGTATTTGCCCTGCCGCCCGTACATGGACGCAAGATCTACCAAAGCTTCCAACGTGATCGGATGTACGGGCCCGAGCACACGCCGGCTGATCTTCAGGGTCTGGTTGAAGAGCGGCTCGGCCTCCCCGTAATTGCCTTGCGCGGCATAGACATTTGCCAAATTGGTCGCGTACCCCAGGGTGTCAGGATGCTCAGCGCCGAACAGGCGGCGCTCGACAATCAGGCTCTGCCCGTAGAGCGCCGCCGCCTTTGCGTATTTGCCTTGGGCAAGCAGGACGCTAGCGAGATTGTTCATGGTGAGCAAGGTCTGCTCGGGATGCTCGGAGCCAAAGATCCGGCGTTGGATGTCAAGCAGCCGGTTGTAGAGGGCCTCGGCTTGGTCGTACTTGGCCTGCTCGAAATAGACGAGCGCCAGGTTGTCCATCGTGGTCAGCGTACTGGGATGCTCGGGGCCTAACACCCGCCGCTTGACTTCCAGCACCTGCCTGAACAACGCTTCAGCCTGCGAGTATTGACCTTGGGCGTCGATCATGGTGGCGAGGTTATTCATGGACTCGAGCGTGTCCGGATGCTCGGGACCGAGTACTCGGCGGCGCGTCTCCAGGATCTGCCGATTGATATGCTCGCCCTCCGCGTACTTGCCTTGCACCATGTACACGTTACCCAAGTTGTTCATTGACGACAAAGTGTCGGGATTTTCCGGGCCGAGCACGCGGCGGCTGATTGCCACGGCCTGCCCGAGAAGGTTTTCGGACTCCGTAAGCTTGCCCTCCCGATAGAGGGCATTTCCCAGGTGCCCCAGGGTCTGGAGGGTCGCCAGACTCTCCGCTCCCTGCGTGCGCCGGTGCAGGTAGAGTGCCCGTAGAAATTCTTCTCGCGCCTCGGGGTACAGCCCCAGGTCTGCGTACGTTACACCGATGGTGTCCCGGATGGCGGCTTCCACTTCCGGCTGCTTGCCGAACTTGCTGCCGATCCGCGCCGCGGCGCGATCCAACGCCGTGCGCACTTCCATGTGCGGATCGGGTTTGTTTCCGGGACTGGATTGGTTCACTGCACTGGCCTGCGCCAACAGATCGTTCTGTAGGAAATCGTTGACCGCCTGCGCTACTGCCGCTTCCCTGTCGGCACGGTCACGCTGCCGCATCGCGACTATGCTCTGCCGGACGCTAATGGCGGCGGCGGCGATGAGCACCAGCACAAACGCTGCGGTGGTTGCCAGCGCCACGCGGTAGCGCCGCGCGAATTTGCGCGCGCGATACAGCCCCGTGGGCGCTACCGCCAACACCGGTTCGAGATGCAAATACCGCTCGATATCGGCGGCCAACTCGGCGGGAGAACCGTATCGCTGCGCGCGATCCTTTTCGAGAGCCTTCAAGGTAATCGCGTCCAGATCGCCGCGCAACTCCGGAACCTTCGCGCTGGGCCGCGGGGGTTCGTCATCCAGCAGACGCCGCAGCACGCCTTCGAAAGTCAGCCCCTGAAAATCCAGCGGGCGCTCACCTACGAGCAACTCATACAGCACCACGCCCAGCGAGTACACATCCGTGCGTGTGTCCACGTCCGCCCCCGATGATCCCGCCTGCTCCGGACTCATATACGCCGGCGTCCCCACTACCGCGCCCACCTGCGTATGCATAGTCTCCGCGGTCAGCGGCTGCTCCATGGCCTTGG
>Ga0073928_10011490_pt1 | contig 10321 bp, 8 predicted proteins | sample PaiPotPPA55metaG_FD_76969 | JGI IMG/M metagenome (GOLD analysis project Ga0073928, IMG submission 76969) | Iron sulfur acid spring bacterial and archeal communities from Banff, Canada, to study Microbial Dark Matter (Phase II) - Paint Pots PPA... ...
AGCCCGGCACCGCCGCTGCCGACGGGTGAAGAGCCCTTGCACGCCATCGAGATCACGTGCGCCGGTGTCGGCAGCTCGGGCGGCGTGAAGTTCGGCTGCTCGAACTCGAGCGCCGAGGCGATGTTGTGCGCGTACAGATCCCGCGGGGTCAGCGGCGGGATCGAGAACTTGTAACGGATCATCTTCAGGATCGACTCGAATCCATAGATCGAGTGGTCGACGTGCCCGCGCCGCGCGTATGGCGAGACGACCACCGCGGGGATCCTGAATCCCATCTGACCGAAGTCGTTGTTGAGGTTTGAGCTGGAGCGCAGGTCGGGAACCCGGGGCGGGACCACGTGATCGAAGAAGCCGCCCCACTCGTCGTAGACGATGAACAGCGCACCGCGCTTCCACTGCGGCGACTCCATGAACGCGTGAACAACGTCGGCGATGAAGGCCTGTCCGACACGGACGTCGCCATGCGGGTGCTCATCGCCCGAGGTCCCTTGGTCCTCTCCGTTGAATGATGGGTCGACGAACGACAGCGACGGGAGCGTGCCGGCGGCGGCCTGCTCGTAGAAGCTCTGGACCTGGCTGGAGCGCGACAGACCCGCCTGACCCCACAGCGCCGACACGGGAATGTCGGTGTAGTAGTAGTGGTTTGAGACGCCCGCCTTCGAGAGGGCCGCGAAGATCGTGGTGTCCGGGAAGCCGAGCTGGTGGCTGTTCGCCGGGATCGAGTTGTCCTTTTCGCCGTAGGACTGCGCGGCGTGCATGTACTCGCGGTTTGGATATGTGGAGGACAGCAGCGAGCAGAAGAAGCGGTCAAAGGTCGTGAATGCCTGGGCCATGTGCGGGGTGAACGGCAAATCGGCTTCGGTGTAGTAGCCAATCGAGAAGACGTCGCTCGCCGAGCGGAGAAACCCGTCCATCCTGCCCCTGTCCATCTCAGTGCGGCCGCCATCCCAAGAGTGGTCGGGGTCGAGAAAGGCACAGCCCTGGAAGTCCGTCCGCAGCCGGTGAGTCGAGAACGTTTGCCCGTGCTTGTCCTGGTATCGCAAGCCGGCCTGACGGCCGTCGGCGTTGGGAAGCCAACCGAGGTAGTGATCGAACGAGCGGTTCTCCATCATCAACACGACGAAGGTGTCGATCGGAAGGTTGCGCGGCGAGGGCAGCTTGACCGCTCGCTGCCGCCGCGCGGCATGCGCGACGACGACGTCCGGATCGAGCGCCACCCCGAGGCTGGCTGCAAGCCCGGCGCTCACCGCTGTCCGCTGGAGGAACTCGCGACGCGTATGAAACGCGTCCGGCGCAACCTCGAGCAGCCGCTCCGCCTCGAGGGGATCGCGGATATCGCTCATAAATTCAGACTATACGTGCGGTTCTACGCAGGCGTGTAGCTTTGCCGTGACTTGTTACTGCGAAGTGATCGCGCTGGCCGCCGAGCGATCCTGAAGCACTAGTCGGAGCAGTTCCGAGCTGTTGGTTGGCTCCACGGTCACCTCGTCGGCGAGCATCACGAGCAGCGACTGGCCGTCCGCGTCGTTGCCCGAGAGCGCCTGGCTCTTCCCGGGATAAAACGGCCCGATCGTCATCTCAAGGCGGCGCTTGCCGGCGAGCAGCGCAAAGCTGATTCGCGGGCTCCGCGCTGCGCCCGCCGCGTGCGCCGAGAGCGCATCGGTGACCAGGTAGAGGTCGGAGAAGCGGTCGAGCGTGAACCGGGAGCCGGCCGCGAGCGCCCGGGTCAGCCGGCCAAGAACTCCCGAGAGCAGCATCACCGGCGAGAGCGTCACGACGATGTCGCCCAACAACTGGCCGCGCCACTCTTCCGACGCAGCGCCGTCCTGGGACGCTTCGTCGATGCTATTCGCAACCGGCATCGGACCCAGGGACCGGTGAAACTCCATTCGCACCTCGGTGCCGCCCTCGGCCGGGCTCACGAATTCGCTGCGGTCTGAAAGTGCGCTGATCAGCGCGAGCCCGACGTGAAGCCGATCCCCACTCGGCGTCAATTGATGGATGCCGCGTCCCCAGTCGCGGACGCTCACGTCGACCGACCCCGCTTCGACGACGAGCGTGACGACCAGCGGACCGGGCTCCTCCCCGTACGCGTGGAGCACCACGTTGTTGCACGCCTCGCTGACAGCGGTCTTCAAGTCGTCGAGCAGTTCGGCGTCGAACGCCAACGCCTCAGCAATCCCCGACAGCATCCCTCTGACAAGGGAAATGCACTCAGGCTTGCTGCTGAGCTCCAGGCGGACCGTGGGAGACTCCCACATCACGCCGACGCGGTTCCCGGGCGGGCCGGTCATCAAACCTCAAATCTCCTGAAACTGCGCTTCCCAACCGTGCTCGACCACAAACCGCACGAGATCAGCGCCAGCGGCGTCGTGGCGGCGCGCCCTGGCGCCGTGTTCGAGTTCCTCTCAGATCTGCGAAACCACTGGCGCCTGACCAACAGGTGGGTGCAGGTGCTCGATCTGACCGGCCCGGATCACGGTCCCACGGGTGGGTGGGTTGAGCTGCGTGGGCCGCTCGGGTTGCGACGGCGGCTGCGCACGACGGTGATCGAACGCAAACGTCAGCGGCATATCACCGGAATGGCTGAGTTGCCGCCGCGAACTCGTGCCCGGGTGATGTGGCGGCTCGAGGCGAACGGCTCGGGGCAAACGACTGTGCGCCTCGACGCCACGATCGTCAGCTGTGGCGCGCTCGATCGGTTGCTGCTCGCCCTCGGCGCCAGACGCTGGCTCCGCCGGAGATTTGAGGGAACGCTCAGCCAGCTCGCCGAACACCTCGAAAACGGGTCTTAGGCGCTCGCGCGGGCTCGCGCCGCTGCCGTCCGCTCCTGCGCCTCTGGTGGGAGATGCGCTTCGAGCGGGCGCAGTTCCTCCCACAGCCCAAGGTCATCCACGGCCGTCAGCATCGAATCGAGCACCCCCGGCGGCCGAGCGCCTGTGCGCTGGGCGAACTCCGCCTGCTCTTCCTCGTCGAGATTGCCTACCAAGTCCAATGCCTCCGGCCAGAGCTTGTCGCGCGCCGCCGCATCGATGATCCCGTCGACGCGTTCCGGCGACAGCAGCGAGACTAGCTCGTGGATGCTGTCCTTCGACTCGAGTACGAATGCGACCTGAAGCAGCGCGCGATCATCGAGGACCCCGAGCGCGGCCGCGATTGCCGGCGGGGGCATGAAGCCGACGAACCGGCCCATCGTCACGTACTCCTCCCGGCGCGCCAGGACCGCGGTGATCTGAGCTACCTGTTCCGGCGATACTCGCGCGATCACTTCCCGCGCACGCCGAGGGTCGATCTCAACCGCGATGTCGGCCAAGAACTCGACCGGCATTTTCGCGGCCATTTCGATCGCGCGGTCGGGCTCGATCAACCCAGCCACGCGCGCGGACAGGACGGGACCGAACGCACGCTGGCCGATCGTGGCCACGAGCCCGACGGGCAGTAGCTTGCTGGCGGCGGCTAGCCGCCCGAGCGTCGTCCCGTCCGCGGTGAACAGAAGATCGGTGACCTGCTCGCGCAGCGCCCGGATTACGTCAGGCGACACATCGTCCAGATAGCTCAACGACTCACGATCTCGCCCGAGCAAACGGGCGAGCTTCAGAGTCTCCGCTCGCACCTCGAGCGGGGCCCTCACCTGAACATACTGCGAATCGGACCCCGCAGCAGCCGTGGGATGTTGCGCAGCGCCTGGTCGCCGGCCCTGGCGAGCTCCTCCGCCTGGCGGCGTCGCGCTCCCGCAATCGCCTCGGCCAGGTCCTCGAGTGCCGCGGCGTTCAAAGCACCGAGTCCGGCCGGCGGCTTGGCACGAAGCTCCCCCTCGAGCGCCCTCAATCCCTTCTTGGACACCTCCCAAGCCTATACGCGCGTCCGGCACGTTTTACCGGCGCGCACGACGTGTTGAGGATTGATTAGGGAGCCCCCCCGAACCCTCGCGCTGGCCCCCAATTGTGAATTACATTGTTCGCTGGACCGGTACCTCGGAGGAGGAGGATAAGTGAGGAGTCACACAAAGTCCGCTTTCAGCATCTCGCTAGTGGTCGTGGCGGCGCTGGCGGTGAGTGCGTGCGGGAGCTCGTCGAAATCGAGCGGCTCGGCGTCGAGTGCCAAGAGCGGCACCCTCACCGTTCTGTTCGGCACCGCCCCGGACTCGCTTGACCCGGGCATGATGTACACGACGCAGGGGCTCGAGGCCGATCAGACGGCCTACGTCCCGCTGCTGGCGTATGCGCATAAGGTAGGTGCGGCCGGCGGCGTCCTGATCCCCGGTTTGGCGACCTCGCTGCCGAAGATCTCGCCCGACGGCAAGACGTACACGATGACCCTTCGCAGTGGGCTGAAGTTCTCAAACGGCCTGCCGGTCAAGGCCAGTGACTTCACCTATGCGGTCGAGCGGGCGCTGAAGATTCCCTGGGGCGGCGCGTCGTTCATCACAGCCAATGTGGTCGGCTCGATGGCCTACTCAACCGGCAAGGCGAGCACGATCTCGGGGATCGTGACCAACGATGCCACGGGCAAGATCACGATCAAGCTGCTCTCGCCATACGGCGCGTTCAGCAACGTGCTGGCGTTCCCGGAGGTCGCGCCCGTTCCGGCAGGCACGCCGTTCAAGAACATGCCGGCCAGCCCGCCCCCGGGCGTGGGGCCGTACAAGCTCGCGAATATCGTGCCCAACGTCTCGTACTCGATGGTTCGCAACCCGTACTGGACCCCGATCCCCGGGATCCCGTCGGGCAGCCTGAACCAGATCAACGCGAAAATCTCGTCGAACACGACAGCTAACGCGTTGTCGGTACTCAACAACTCGGCCGACGAGTTCGACTTCGCCGACACCATCCCGCCGAGCGCGCTTCCCCAGATCCAGAGCCAGGCCTCGGATCGCTACAGCAAGATCGTCTACCCATCCACCTACTACTTCTTCTTGAACAGCAAGACGAAGCCATTCTCGAGCCAGCTAGCGCGGGAGGCGGTTGTGGTGGGTCTCGATCGCGGGGCGCTGGCGCGCCTGGGGTCGGGCTTCTTCGTGCCGGGGTGCTACCTGCTGCCCCCGCCGATGATCGGCCACGCGACGAAGCCGTGCCCGTACGGTGATCCGTCGACGCCGAACCTGGCGAAGGCCAAGGCGCTCGTCAAGCAGTCGGGCATGGCCGGCACCGCGGTGACGGTCTGGGGCGAGGAGCGTTCGCCGCGCCGCCAGTTCGTGGACTACTACACGAGCTTCCTCAACCAGATCGGGTTCAAGGCGACGGAGAAGATCGTCGCCGATGCGAGCTATTTCCCGACGATCGGAAACGTGAAGCTGAACCCCCAGACCGGCTTCGCCGACTGGAACCAGGACTTCCCGAACCCAATCGACTACTACGGGATCCTCGCCGCCGGTGACGCGATCTCGCCGACCAACAACCAGAACTTCGGCCAGATCAACGACCCGGTGATGAACGCCAAGATCAACTCGCTCGGCAGCCTCTACAAGGTGCCGTCGGCGAAGCTGGGCCAGTTCGCCGGACAGTGGCAGGCAATCGACTACTACGCCGCTCAGAAGGCGTACTTCGCGGTGTTCGGCTACGCGTCGTTCCCGAAGTTCCTCTCAAACCGGGTCAACTACGGCTCGACCGAGTACCACCAGGTGTACGGGCCGGACTGGTTGACCTTCACGCTCAAGTAGCAAGGCCGACCCCGGGGCTGGAAGGGACCAAACACCCTTCCAGCCCCGGCGGTTTACGCTTGCCGTCAGCATGGCAATCGACCGCGCCTCGGAGGCGACCGGCACCGAGTTCTCGTTCGGGTTCGCAGCTGAGCCGGAAGGAGGAGGCGAGGACAGGCTTCCACCCGGTACCGGGCCATACGCGCTCGCCTGGCGCCGGCTCAGGCGCAACCGCGGAGCCCTCTTTTTCGGGGTTGTTTTTCTGCTCGTCCTGGCGCTCTGCCTGCTCGCTCCGGTCTACGCAAACGACATCGCCCACACCGGCCCGAACGACAACCACATCAGCGAGGTCGTCAAGGTCGGCGGTAAGTCCGAGACGGTGCTCAGCTCGATCGGACTCCCGATCGGACCGACCTGGCAGTCGAAGTTCTTCCTCGGCGCCGACCAGAACGGGCGCGACGAAGCGGTCCGGTTGCTCTACGGAGGTCGCACTTCGCTCGAGGTCGGCGCGATCGCCACCCTGCTCACGATCGTCCTCGCCGTGATCGTCGGGCTCTTCGCGGGCTACTTCGGCGGGGTCCTGGACTTCCTCCTCAGCCAGACGCTGAACATCATCTGGGCATACCCGGTGTACATCCTCGGGGTCGCGCTCGGCGTCTCACTCGCAGTCGGCGGGCTCGGCCCGCTGCACGGCAACTCATTGCTGGTGCCGGCTTTCGTGATCGGGATCGTCTACATCCCGTACGTCGCCAAGCCGATCCGCGGTCAGGTACTCGGGCTGCGCGAGCGCGAGTTCGTCGACGCCGCACGTGTGCAGGGCCTGAGCGACCTGCGGATCATGGCCACCGAGATCCTCCCGAACCTGGCGTCGACGATCATCGTGTTCGTTCCGCTGATGCTGGCGAATGCGATCCTGCTCGAGGCGGGGTTGTCATACCTCGGCGCGGGCGTCCAGCCGCCGAACTCCTCCTGGGGGACGATGATTTCCGACGGCGTCCGCATCGGCGTTCCCGGCGCGATCCACCTCGTGCTGGTGCCGGGGCTGATGCTCGTGATCGCCGTCCTCAGCGCCAACGTGTTCGGCGACGGCGTTCGTGACGCGCTCGACCCCCGGGCCAAGATCCGGCTGAGCCACTGATGAGCCGGTTCATCGTCCGCCGCCTGTTCGCCGCCTTGCTTGTCCTATTCGTGATCTCGGTGCTCACGTTCCTGATCTTCCAGGTGATTCCCAACGGCGATCCAGCCGCGCGAATCGGCGGCCAGCACGCGAACGCCGCGACGATCGCCGAGATCCGCCACACGTGGGGGTTCGACAAGCCGATCTACGTCCAATACATCAAGACGATGGGGCAGATCATCAACGGCACGGTCGTGTCGTATTCGCAGGGCGTCAACGTGCTGGACTCAATTCGCCAGGGGCTGCCCGCGACGCTCTCGCTGGCGATCGGCGCGGGGATCATCTGGCTGAGCCTCGGCGTGCTGTTCGGCGTAATCACGGCGATCAGGGCCGGCCGATTCACCGACCGCGCGCTGACGGTGCTGTCGTTCATCGGCGTCTCGAGCCCGCCGTTCTTCCTCGGCGCGCTGGCCATCTATTACCTCGGCTACAAGCTGAGCATCATCCCGCTCGGTGGGTACGTGCCGCTGACGCAGAACCCATGGCACTGGTTCACCCACCTGATCGCGCCATGGCTTGTCCTCTCGGTGTTGTTCATCGGCATCTACTCGCGCGTCCTGCGCTCCACCATCTTGGACACGATCAACGAGGACTATGTCCGTACCGCGCGGGCGAAAGGCCTCTCTGAGCGGCAGGTTCTGGTCCGCCACGTCCTGCGCAACTCGCTGATCCCGATCGTCTCCCTGTGGGGACTCGACTTCGCCCAGGTGATCGGCGGCGGCGCGATCCTGACCGAATCGGTCTTCAACCTCCACGGGGTCGGCCAGTTCGCCGCATACTCGATCAGCGCGCTCGACGTCCCGCCGGTGCTCGTTGTGACGATGCTGACGGCGTTCTTCGTCGTGCTGCTCAGCGCGGTCGTGGACATCATCTACGCGGTCCTCGATCCGCGCATCAGGCTGGTCGGTTGATGGCAGACGAACCGCTTCTCAAGGTCGAGGATCTCCGCGTGTCGTTCACTACGGAGGAAGGCGTCGTGCACGCGGTCGACGGCGTCTCGTTCACGGTCGGAGCCGGGGAGGTGCTTGCGATCGTCGGCGAGTCCGGCTCGGGCAAGTCGGTGACGGTGATGAGCCTGATGGGGCTGACGCGCGGTCCGAACGCCCGCTTCGAGGGGCGTGCGCTGTTCGAGGGGCGAGATCTGATCGCCGCCTCCGACGCCGAGCTGCGGAAGGTGCGCGGCGCTGAGATCGCGATGGTCTTCCAGGACCCGATGAGCTCGCTCGATCCGGTCTACCGGATCGGTCACCAGATCGTCGAGCAGATCCGCGCTCATGAGCCCGACGTGTCGAAGGCGCAGGCCTACGATCGCGCAGCCGAGCTGATGGAGCGCGTCGGCATACCGCGCGCCGGCGACCGCCTGCGCTCGTATCCGCACGAATTCTCGGGCGGCATGCGCCAGCGGGTGATGATCGCGATGGCGCTCTCAAATTCGCCGCAACTGCTGATCGCCGACGAACCGACGACTGCGCTCGACGTCACGATCCAGGCCCAGATCCTCGACGAGCTGCGCCGGCTGAGCGCCGAGACCGGCGCGGGGATCATCCTCGTCACCCACGACCTCGGCGTCGTCGCGGACATCGCCGACCGGATCGTCGTCATGTACGCCGGCCGGGTGGTCGAGCAGGGATCGCTCGACGAGCTCTTCTACGACCCGCAGCACCCGTACACCTGGGGCCTGCTCGGCTCGATCACGCGAATCGACCGCGATCGCACGCAGCGGCTGCCGGCGATCCCAGGGCTGCCGCCGTCGCTGCTGACCCCGCCCGAGGGCTGCCACTTCCGCCCGCGCTGTCCCCATGCGTTCGAGCGCTGCATCGAGGTGCCCGGACTCGAGGCGCGCCTGCCGCAGGCGCCGGAGCATATTGATCGTTGCTGGCTCGAGCCCGAGCGCAAGCGGGAGCTGCGCCAGGTTGGCGATCAGATCGGCCTGGCAAGTCCCGAGTCGGTGGGCTCTTGACCTCGGGCGGCGGCAATGGTGTGCCCTTGCTCGACGTGGAGCATTTGCAGATGCTGTTCCCCGTCAAGGCCGGTCTGCTGATCGACCGGCCAGTTGGCCAGGTGCACGCGGTCGACGACGTCACCTTCCAGCTCAAGGAAGGGGAGACGCTCGGGATCGTCGGCGAGTCTGGGTGCGGCAAGACGACGCTGATACGCACCCTGGTCCGGCTGCTCACGCCGACCGCCGGCACGATCCGCTTTCGCGACCAGGACATCACGAACGCGAACCGGAAGGGGCTAGAGCCGATCCGGCGCGAGATGCAGATGGTCTTCCAGGACCCGCAGGCCTCGCTCAACCCGCGCAAGCGCGTGATCCAGATCCTCGGCGGTCCATTGCGGATGCGCGGCGTCCCGCGAGACCACATCGAGTCCGAGGCACGCGAGCTGCTTGGGCGCGTGGGCCTCCAGCCGGAGCACATGAACCGTTTCCCGCACGAGTTCTCCGGCGGTCAGCGACAGCGGATCGGGATCGCCCGCGCGCTTGCCGTAGATCCACGTCTGGTGCTTCTCGACGAGCCCGTCTCAGCGCTCGACGTCTCGATCCAAGCCCAGGTCATCAACCTGCTCGACGAGCTCCAGGACGAGCTTCACCTCAGCTACGTATTCGTCGCCCACGACCTGGGCGTCGTTCGCCACGTGTCCGACCGGATCCTCGTGATGTACCTCGGCAAGCTGGTCGAGGTCTCGAGCGCCGAGGAGCTCTACGACAAGCCGATCCACCCCTACACGTCGGCGCTGCTGGCCGCTATCCCGATCCCCGATCCCGAGGAGAACCGCGCCCGGGAGCGGCCAATCGTCTCCGGCGAGCCGCCGAACCCGGTCAGCCCTCCCAGCGGATGTCGCTTTCACCCCCGCTGCTCGCGCGCGACCGAGGTGTGCCGCCAGGTCGAGCCGCAGCTGACGCAGTATGCGAACGGCCACCTCGCCGCCTGCCATCACCCACAGCACGTGAGCGCCGAGGAGATCGCTGCCGCGGCGCGCTCGCCGACGAGCCCGCTGAGCTCTGGGGAGCAGGCGCCCGCCGCGGACTAACGTCACGCTCGCCGCCGCCTCCGGGTCGGGTGTGACGTTGAACTCGGTGGTGGCGAGGATCGTCACACTCGCCGCCGCCTCCGGGTCGAGCGTGACGCTACAAACGACGCTGGTCGCCTGAACCCGACCACAAAACCAAAGCCCCAACCCCGCGTCGCACTCTAATTAGGTGACTCAACTGCGCAATTTTTGTGCAGGCTTTGTTATTGCTTGTGCCCTCAGCGATTATCGAGACGAATGGCTGTTAGCAAGCAGGACGCTCGCTCAGACGCCGAATTACGCCAGCTGGCGTATCGGGACCATCTAACCGGACTGCCAAACCGGTTGGCCATGGCTGACCGGATCGAGGCGGCGCTTGCGCGCGCGGCCAAGGAGGGGACGGGCGCGGGACTCCTGTTCGTCGACGTCGACGACTTCAAGCGCGTCAACGACACGCTCGGCCACGCCGCCGGTGACGAGCTCCTGATCCAGAT
>Ga0073928_10011491_pt1 | contig 10320 bp, 10 predicted proteins | sample PaiPotPPA55metaG_FD_76969 | JGI IMG/M metagenome (GOLD analysis project Ga0073928, IMG submission 76969) | Iron sulfur acid spring bacterial and archeal communities from Banff, Canada, to study Microbial Dark Matter (Phase II) - Paint Pots PPA... ...
ATAAGCGATGCGTCAAATGTGGTATACCCGGCGTTACTCGGCCGACACGCCTGGTGCGACGGCGGACGTAACCGGATCAGGCTGACCCATTGACGCCGCGAGCAGGCGCAACGCATCCTTCAGCATCGCGACCTCCGATTCGAGCGACCGAACGCGGTCGGTCAGAATCGCATCGCCGCGGGGCGCTGTGTCGACGGCCGCCGCAGGCGCATCCAGCGGATGCAGGTCCGGGCACAGAAGCTGCACGTATCGCTCGGCCCGGCTTCCAGGCGATGGCGGCAAATCCTTCACGAGCGGCTCGTCCCGTTGCATCAGGGCCGTCAGCATGCTCTTGACCGCCTCGATTGACTCGAAAGGGCTCATCCGTGACGCTCGACCGCGCAGTTCTCCGACCGTCTGCGGCCCGCGAAGCAGAAGCTCCGCCACCAGCGCCAGCTCGGCCGTGCGGACGTGCAGCCCTTCGCCGGCCTGATGCCGGAACTTGTTCACCCGGCTGCCGGCCATGTCCGCCCGCACCACCAGACCTTTGGTTCGCAGTCCTTCCAGTGCATCAAACGCCCGACCATCGTCCATCGCGATGACCGGCTCGCGGTTATTCTTTTGGTTCGCCCCGTTCACCACCGCGTTGAGCGACAGTGGGTACTGGTCGGGTGTGGTCAGCGACTTCTCGACAAGAACGCCAAGCACGCGGCTTTCGTCGGCAGTAAGTTGCATCATGGTTCCTGCGGGAAGTCCCCGTTTCACGAGCGCCGCTTAAGCCTCATTGCCGCGATCTCGAGATCCATCCCCTTCATTGAAACGACTGCGGCGATCGGCTTGCCCCCCCCGACACGACCAGCAACGGACCCCGCGACGCGGTCTTGGCGTAATCGGCCAGTGGGCCGGTCGCTTCACGAAGTTCCAACGTCTTCATATCACCCCGCCCCAAGCCGCTGGCGGATGTAGTCGGCCCGCATGGCCCGGCGGACGTCCCCCTCCAGCTTGCGGCCCTGGATCTTTTGCAGGTGGGCGGGTTGGGTCAGCAGGAACAATTCGTTGATCGTGCGGATGTCGATGTCTTTCACACGCCCGAGGTTCACTCCCATCCGGACATGGCTCAGCAGCAGCAGCGTCTCTTCGCTGGCGATGAGCCGGGCTGTGCGGAGCAGGCCCAGGGCGCGGGAAACCTTGTCGTCCAAAGCGATGGTCCGGTCGTCGAGCAAGGTGCGGCGGGCGTGCCGCTCGTAGTCGATGATCTTGGGAATCACCAGCCCGCGGAAATCGCTGATGATCTCCTCTTCCGTCTTGCCCAGCGTAGTCTGGTTGCTGATCTGGTAGAAGTCGCCGGTGGCTTCGGTCCCTTCGCCGTAAAGGCCGCGTACTGCAAGCCGCAATTCCTTGGCGGCACGGAAAACCTTTTCGATTTCCCCCGTCAGCTTCAGGGCCGGCAGGTGGAGCATAACGCTCACGCGGATGCCGGTGCCGACGTTCGTCGGGCAGGCGGTGAGGAACCCGAATCGCGCGTGAAAGGCGTAATCGAGCTTACTCTCCAGCAGGTCGTCGATCCGGTTGATCTGCTCCCACGCCTCTTCCAGTTGCAGCCCGCTGCGAAGGACCTGAAGGCGGAGATGGTCCTCCTCATTGACCATGATCGAGACGGTTTCGTTTTCGCCGACGGCCACGCCGCGGGCCCCTTCGGCGCCGGCGTGAGGCCGGCTAATCAGGTGCCGCTCGACCAGCAGTTGCCGGTCGATCTCGGGAGCCGCTTCCAGGTCAACATAGAACGTCTGCGGCGCCACCGCGACGCCCAGGATCGTATCGCGGATGCGGGCCTCGATCGCCTGCCGCTGCGTTCGACTGCAGCGGGTCAGAAACGGAAGGCCGGACAGGTTCCGCGCCAGCCGGATGCGGGACGAGATCACGATTTCGCTCATCGGCCCGTTCCCGCGGAGCCATTCGCCGGCATGGTTGGTGAGGTCGCTGAGTTTCATGTACCATTTCCGATTGCCCATTTCCGAATGCCGATTGAAAGCCCTCGACCCGGTGCTTTCTCAATCGGCAATCGGCAATCGGCAATCGGCAGTTCTCAAGAGTTCTCCGCCTGCCGGATCTGGTCCCGGAGCTTGGCGGCCCGTTCATAGTCCTCGGATTCGACCGCCCGCTGCAAGTCTTTCCGCAGGCGGGTGAGGTCGACCTGGCGCTTTGCCGGCACTCCGGTGCCGCCTCGGCGAGCCGGAACCTTCCCCACGTGGTGCGTCGCCCCCTCATGGGCCCGCTGCAACAGCGGCGTCAGGTCGCGCTCGAACGCCACGTAGTCGGTGGCACACCCGAATAGCCCGTTCTGTCGGAATTCCGCCCAGGTGATGCCGCAGTTCTCGCACCCGGCCCCTCCCTCCTTCTGAAGGCCCTGATGGGCCATCACGAAGTTGGTCAGCAGCTCGTTGATGGGCATGTGGCTTTTGACCGGGAGCCCCTCGTTCTGGGCCGCACACTGCTCGCACAGGTGCTTCTCGATCTTCTTCCCACCCTTGATCTCGGTCAGGTGGACCGTTGCGGTTTTATTGCAATTGTCACATTTCATTTGCGGTTGGCCTTGTGAGCGGACAATCAATCCTATTTCCGCCGTCGTTCAGCGTCAATGAACCCGTTTTCCTTTCATGGCCGGTACGCGGCCGAGTTGGCCGGCGTCTCCCAAACCTCGACCGACACAAGCCTCACGTGCTCCGGCAGCCGAAGCGAGCGACCGATATGGATCGCCACGTTCTCAGCCGACGGATTCATCGACGCAAACGGGCCCGTCTCATTCAAATGGCGGTTGTGCAGCGGCGTGGTAATCTGATCGACCAGCCGTTCCAGCTCGTGGAAATCCATCACCACACCGATGGAATCGAGCTCGGTCGCGGCAACCGTCACTTTCACCTGCCAATTATGCCCGTGCAACGGCTCCAGCGACCCATCGTACAGTCGCAGTTGGTGTGCGGCTGAGAAGCAACGGGTTGTGGTGATCTGAAACATGATACAATCGCACCATGCGGCGGTACTTCCCGGAATTCGACGGCTTTCGTTCCGCTTCCCGCGACGCGCAGATCATTCCCGTCTATCGGCAATTACTGGCCGACCGCCTCACGCCCGTCAGCGCCTTTCAGGTCCTCGGCCGCGATCCCAACGCTTTCCTCCTGGAGAGCGTGGTCGGCGGCGAGCAGGTCGCCCGCTACAGCTTCATCGCCACGTCTCCCTCGCTGATCTACCAGGTGGCCGGCGGCAATGCCCTGATCGCCCACGCCGGCGCGGGCGGCGCTAAAGAATTTACCACCTCCGACCCACTGGCGGACTTGCAGCGGCTGCTGCCCCACCGCCGTTACCACCGCGACCGGCGTCTGCCCGCGTTTACCGGCGGCCTTGTCGGGTACGCGGGGTACGACACCATCCGCTACTACGAGGCCGAAAAGCTCCCAAAGCCTCCACGCGACGACCGCCGCCTGCCCGACCTGCTCTTTGGGCTCTACGGCGAGTTGGTCATCTTCGATCACGTCGATAAGACGATCAAGGTCGTCGCCAACGCCGACCTCACGTTGATTCCCGACCTCGAATCCGCCTACCGCGACGCCTGCCGGCGGACCGATCAGGTCGTCCAGCGGTTGCAGCAACCGCCCATGCTCTCGCTGGGCGAGATTGACGCCACTGGAACGTCCTCCCTCACCTTCGAGAGCAACTTCACCCGCGAAGCATTCGAGACGGCCGTCCGCAAGGGACAGGAGTACATCAAGGCCGGTGACATCTTTCAGTTCGTCCCCAGCCAGCGACTGCGTCTGCCCAGCTCCGCCGGCCCGTTCGACGTCTATCGGGCGCTGCGGGTGATCAACCCGTCGCCCTTCATGTTCTATCTGAAGAGCGTCGCATGCACGCTGATCGGTTCCAGTCCTGAGATTCTATGCCGGGTTGCGGACGGGAAGGTAACCAGCCGGCCGCTGGCCGGCACTCGCCGCCGCGGCGCCACTCCCGAAGAGGACCGCGCCCTGGAAGCGGAGTTGCTGGCCGACCCTAAGGAGCGGGCCGAGCACATCATGCTCGTCGACCTGCACCGCAACGACGTCGGCCGCGTCGCGAAGGTCGGATCGGTCCGGACCAGCGATGTGATGGCCGTCGAGCGCTACAGCCACGTCATGCACATCACCACCAACGTCACCGGAGCGCTGGACGATGGCATGACCGCCCTGGACGCCCTGCGCGTCTCGCTGCCCGTCGGGACGGTAAGCGGAGCGCCCAAGATCCGGGCGATGCAGATCATCGACGAACTCGAGCCCACCCGCCGCGGCCCCTACGGCGGCGCCGTCGGATACCTTGACTTCGCCGGCAACATGGACACCTGCATCGCCTTGCGCACGATCGTCTGGAAGAACGGGACCTACGACATTCAGGTCGGCGCCGGCGTCGTCGCCGAGTCCGTCGCCGCCGCCGAATACGAGGAAACCATGAGCAAGGCCCGGGCAATGCTCAAGGCGGTTGAAGTGGCACAGAATGGGTTTTAACGGCATTCGCCCCATATTTGCATTCAGTGCCGTCAATGCTATCGTTCCCACCGCCGGTTTGGCATCGGCGTCCATGGAAGCAAGCCGTGTGAGGCATGCACCTTCAGCAAACAAAGGCAAAGAGTCGCAAGTCCGGCGGGCCTCAGTACTACTTTCACGACCTGACCGAACCGGTGAAAGAGTTCCTGCGTCAGCGCGGGGCGTGCCCCGTCGTGTTACAGACGCCGTACGGAATCACTACGAGTCCATTCATGGCCGTCGGCCGCGACCATAAGCTGACGAAGGGCGGCAAAGCAGTGAGGGGCAATGTCGGACATGACCGTATCCAGCAAGCACATGGCACGCAATCAATTGGCGAGGCAATTCGGTACTGGTACAGCATCGAGGGTACGGGGACTTCGAAACCATTGACGTCGACGCACGGATTCATCCGGACGGTCATTTTATCGTCGTTCCGACGGCCGTACTGATGAGAGGCGCCAGCCGCAAAAGTGTCCGGGAGAAGGTTGCTGCTCCGTTGTCCTTCCATGAGGACCATCAGAGCAAATTCTGGAGACAGGAGATCACCAGGCGGCGCAGTGAGTCGGCGGCGAATATCATGTGGGCGGCTTCACAGATCAATCACGTTGTGGCGGGCCACCGCGACTCCGAGGCAAAGCACATTCTTGAGTCGGACCTGCTCAGGGCCGCTGGCGCCCTCTCCCTGCTGGGCCTCGACCTGGGACCGTACCTGGGCAAAGGTTACGATTGCCTAAAGAGCCGGTTCCAGTTCGGCCGGTTTCCAGTCTATTCTTGTCCGGTGGAGCTGAAAAAACGCTCTCGCGGATTCGACTATCAAGTAATGCGCTATACAGAACTTCCACGTGCTGTCGTGCTGTGCATGACACACGACTTCGTGAATCCGCCCGAGGATATCGATTTCATTGAACTTCCCACGCTCGGGGAGTATTTGAGCCATCAATGAGCCGCGCCGATATTGAACCCATCCTCAAGGCGATTCCGGCCACCCGGCAACAGGATGCTCGGCACTACGGCGTCCATCCGTACTTCACGCGGCGACCACCTAATGTCGTGCGGGCCTACGTCGAGCGCTATTCGGAGCCGGGCGATATCGTGCTGGACCCGTTCGGGGGCACAGGCGTGACGGCTATCGAGGCCTTCTTGCTGGGGCGTCACGCGATCCAAAATGATCTCAATCCGTTCGCGAATTTCATTGCGCGAAATATCGCGGACACGACACTCGCGTCAACGCTGCCGCTCCGCGAAGCATTTGCCCGCGTTGAGGACGCGTGCGCCGCGCCTTTGCGCGACATCGAGCGCGACGACGAGACGGCGGCACGATGGCTCATGAGATTGCCGCTTCCAGAGAACATCCGCCTGCCGCGAAACTCGGATGCAGAGCGGTTTCATGACATGTTCACGCCGCGTCAGCTTGCCGGACTTGCCCTGTTGAAGCAGGCGATAGATCGGGAGGCAGCAGGGATCGTACGCGATCTCCTGCTGCTGGCATGGTCGGCGTCCGTGGCAAAACTCAATAAGACGTTCCTTTCGGCCAAGGGGCGCGCCGCCAGCCGCGGCGGCTCAAGCATCTTCAGCATCTACCGCTATAAGCTCGCCTCAGACTGTGTTGAGCTTCCGATCTGGGAGACGTTCCGCGGACGTTTCGCCAATGTATTGGCAGCAAAAGATGAAGTCTTGCGCTTGCGGAACTATATGAAATGGCATGCCGCGGATAAACACGTGGTCGACAGCAGCCGCGATTTCCGGGTGCTGGCCCAAGACGCAGCCACGCTGGATGGCGCCATCGCTCCCGGCAGCGTCGACTATATCTTTACCGATCCGCCCTACGGGGCCTTCATCAGCTACCTCGATTTATCCGTCCTGTGGAATCACTGGCTTGGATTTCCTGTTTCGGGTGAGGCGCGTGAACAGGAAACCATCGTCGGCGGTGAGCAGGAACACTCCGAGGCGCACTATCGCCAGGGCCTGGCGAGCAGCATTCGCACGTGTCTGCGGTTGCTTCGACCGGACCGCTGGTTCTCGATCGTCTTCCAGCACTGGGACTTGGGGTATTTTGCCACGATCCTCGAAACCGCCAGCGAGTGCGGGGCCGAGTTGAAGGCCGCGATCACCCAGACGGGCGACGTCATCTGGTCGATGCATAAGAAGAAAAACTCGGCCAGCGTGCTGGCCGGAGAGATGATTATCACCTTCTACAAGCCGGCACGCCCTCGAGTCGTGCCGCCAGTCGCGATCGACGCACAGATGGATCCAGCCGTCGAACTGTCGGCCGCTTTCGAGGCGTGCCTCTCCGGCGGAAACACCAGTTTCGCGAGCGAATCGCTCTTCAACCGCCTCGTGATCGAGCTGTGGAATCGGCACGCTCTTGGCTGCCTCGGCCTCGACCGGCGTGAATTTGCCAGTCGCTTAGCGCAGCGAGGCTGGAGCTATAACCCTCGGACACACCGCTGGTCCAAAGGGCAAGGAGCTGTAGATTCCGCGCCGGAAGCCATGCTCTTTGAGCGATAACTCCGGCCTATAGGGAAGGTGCCGCCGAGAGACGTGCGATGAGTGCCAGAACAAAAAAGGAGATAGGTCAGATTCTGAAGCAGGTCCAGGCACGGCTCGACGCCAAACGCGTCGAAACCGGCATTGCGTTGAAGGTGCCGAAGGACGGGTATACCCAGGATGAGGACTGGCTTCACGTGCTCGTCTCTCCGGCCGCCGAGGGGATTCGGGCGTATGACTACGTGAAAGCACTCGGCCAGGTCGAGAGCGAACTCCGGAATACCGGTATTGACCATGTTGTTCTGGTTCCGGCGCTTGCGGACTGATTCAGCGATGCTGGCCGGGTCGGCGGTCGCGGGTGCGCGAAGTAACTCGAGGAGAATGCTTGCCGGAGGTCTCGGTATGACCACACGCCAACTGCTCGAAGATCTTCTAACGGATCTCCCCGAAGAACGACTACAGGAGATCGTCGGTTTTGCGCAGTTCGTTCGTTGGCGGGACGATCAACAAGAGTGGCAAGACTTCGGGCGGCGCCAATTCGCCAGTGCCTACGGCGATAACGAGCCGGAGTACGGGTTGGGCGACCTCTCTGCCCACATCGCGCCGCCACCATAGTGCCGAAGTCTATCGCTTGCCGCCGCCTCGCGGTATCGTGCACGTCCGCAGGAGAAGGAGTGGCGGCGTCGCACTGGGTACATGATTTGATTTCCCGCCGCCCGGCGGCAGCCGGCGCCGTGGTTTTCATCCTTGGCATCACCCTTCATCGTGCCCTTCCGCACTGGCCGTTGGTCTGGCTCATTCTTCTTCTGCTCGCCCTGGCCGGCGCGATCCTGCTGTTTCGTCGGCGCGGCTGTTCGTCCGGGCTGCTGGCGATCGCGGTCCTTTTCAGCGGCGTTGTCGCGGCCCAACTGGCCGCGTTTTATTATCCGCCCAGCCACGTCAGTGCATTTGTCGGCGATGAGCCGCGGCTCGGATGGGTCGAGGGGCGCGTCCAGGAGACGCCGCGAGTCATCGAGCCGCCTCCGCGCGGGCGCACGTTGCCCGACCGCCAACTCTTCACGCTTGAGGTGAGCAAAGTTCGCACGTGGGCCGGCTGGGTGCCGGCAGCGGGCCAGGTGCCCGTCTCCGTCTCACCGCCGCAGCCCCGGTTACAGGCGGGGCAGAATGTGCGGATCCTCGGCCGCTTGGAACGGCCGCCGACGGCCATGAACCCCGGCGCGGCCGACCCCGCCGCACTCGACCGCCGCCGACGCGTATTGGTCACCCTCCATGTGTCGCGGCCATATGACATCGACGTCATTTCCCAGCGGCATCCCTGGGCCATCCCGCTCACAGGCCTGCGCGACGACTTCCGGCGCCTGCTGGATGACGGCTTCTCACCCAATCAGGGGAGCGATCGCGCACTGTTACGCGCGCTGGTCTTCGGCGATCGCGAACCCGCGCTGCGGCAGATCGAGGAAGCCTTCAGCCGCACCGGCACCACGCACCTGCTGGCAGCCAACGGGGCGCGCATCGCGATCCTCGCCGCATTCTTGTACTTCCTGTGCCGGCTGCTCAGGTTGCCGCCGCGCTGGACGCTTGGGCTGGTGACGGCCCTTGTCGCCGGGTTCGGCTTCCTCACGATGCCGGCCGCCCAGGCGATCCGGCCCGTGCTGATCTGCGCCGCCCTTGGCGCCGGGCTGATGAGCCGCCGCTCGGCCGACTCGATTCAACTGCTGTCATTGGCGGCCCTGGGTGTGCTTGTGCCGCGACCGCTGGACCTCTGCGCCGCCGGGTTCCAGCTCAGCTTCGTGATCGTTCTCGGACTGATTCTCTTCGCCCGCCCGGTGCTTCAGTTCCTGCGGACGTTTGAAGACAAGGACAGGCGGATCGTCAAGCGTCTCACACCGCAGAGCACCTGGAAACGCGGCGTCGATCGACTACGGCGATGGCTGATCGAGGCCAGCGCCGCGGGCCTCGTGGCCTGGGTCGTCGCCCTTCCGCTGGTGGCTTACCATTTCGAACAGTTCAACGCCTGGACGGTTCCCTTCAGCTTGCTGCTGTCGCCGCTGGCGATGCTCGCGCTGGTCTGCGGGTTTGCGAAGTTCGCATTGACGGCGGTTTGTCCGCCGCTTGCGGTAGGATGGGCCGCGGCGGCATGGGTCCCCGCCGCTTCCTTGCGCCACGCCGTTGGGTGGCTGGCCCATGTACCGGGCGCCGATCTTCCCGCCGCCCCGCCCGCCGTCTGGCAGATCCTGCTCTTCTACGCGCTGCTGGCCGTCCCCCTGATCTCCTGGCCGCGACGGCGCATCCAGCTCTTTGCCCGCTTCGTGCCGGGCGGCGCGTGCGCCGTCCTCGCTCTGCCCTTGTTTGGGTTCTTCGCGCCGCCAATCGCGACCGCCGGCGGGGTTCGCATCACCCTCCTGTGGGTCGGCGCCGGGCAGTGCGCGGTGGTAGAGCCAACCGGCGGCGGGGTCGTGCTGCTCGACGCCGGGTCTTCCACCGTCTCCGATCCCCTCCGCACTTGCCTGGGCCCTTTCCTCCGGTATGAGCGCGAGCGCTCGGTCGATTCCGTCTGGCTCAGCCACGGGGATTACGATCACATCAGCGCGGCGCGCGACTTGGTACCGCAATATTGTGTGCGCGCGGTGCGGACCAGTCCCCATTTCCGCCGGCACGCACACGAGAGCAAGCCGTGCGAGGCCCTTTTGGCAATGCTCGACCGCACGCGCCACTCGCCGCTCACGGTTGTCGCCGGCGACCGGCTCGCGATCGGCGACGGCATCGGGATCGAAGTCTTATGGCCGCCGGCGGACTGCCCCTTCAATTCCAACAACACCGGCCTGGTCCTGCGCCTGACGTGCGGCGGGCGATCCATCCTCTTCCCCGCCGACATCCAGGAATCCGCCGAACGCGAACTGCTCAAACACCCCCAACGGCTCCGCTCGGACGTCCTGGTCGCCCCCCATCACGGCAGCGACGAACCCACCACCGCCGACTTCATCCGCGCCGTCGATCCCAAAGTAATCCTCAGCTCCAACGACTGGCGCCTGACCAGGAAACAACGCCTCTTCGAAACCGACATCGACGCCCGGCCCCTCTACCGCACCAGCCGCTGCGGTGCGATCACCGCCGAAATCGGCAAAGATGGAAGCATAAGGATCACCCCCTATTTGAGCGGCCGGCCCATCGTGCTTTATCCGCGGTAGCGTGTATTGCTTCAGTCGGAATTGGAGAACGGCACCGTCGGCGTTAAGCAATAACAGCGCCCGAACGGAGGTTCTCCGATGCCCGCCGAACGACGGCATTTTACCGGCGCCCAGAA
>Ga0073928_10011492_pt1 | contig 10320 bp, 9 predicted proteins | sample PaiPotPPA55metaG_FD_76969 | JGI IMG/M metagenome (GOLD analysis project Ga0073928, IMG submission 76969) | Iron sulfur acid spring bacterial and archeal communities from Banff, Canada, to study Microbial Dark Matter (Phase II) - Paint Pots PPA... ...
ATGCCGGCATGCCTCGCAATCACCGGCGTGACTGGCGCTCGCGGAGCCCGGAAAGTCCCGAGGCTGAGCGAGAGCGAACTCGATTTCTTCCGGACTCAGGTGCTCATTTGAAGGCCTCACCTGTCGCCCTCCTTGAAGTACGTATTGGCCTGCGATTTCCCTTCAGGATTTTTGGGTCGAAGACCGGCCACCATTTCGGCGCGCACAGCATGGCGCAGCCGATGAATCAGTGTTTCAACGCCCTTAACGCTCAAATCCATCCCCGGTATCGAGGCAATCTCCTTCGCCGTCAGCCCTTGCCGATGATACAGCCAAAAGACGGAGCGATCGCGCTTGGCCGAAGGGCCCCGCACTTGTTTTTCCAGAATGCGGTCAATATCGTCAAACAACATGTTGCGTTCGATGGCCGCCGGCGTCTGAGCGTGGGCCTCGATGGCTGTGTCTTCCGTTTGCAACGAGACGGTGCGGCTGGCGCGCCGGCAGGCGGCTTCTTTCGAACGGCAGTAATCCGTAACCTGATTCACCGCGACGATCTTCAAATAAGGATAGAGCGCCTCGGCCTCCTGAGCTACAAACTGCTGCAGGAGCGCGCCGTGATTAGCCGAAATTTTCAGGTAAACCTCCTGCAGCAGATCGTCGACCAATTGGTCCGGGACGAGACCGTAGCGCAGGCAGGTGCGGCGAATCGTGCTGCTGAGCATGCGTTGAGTCTGGCGAATGAGTTCTTCCCAGCCTTCCGGATCGCCGTGCTCGGTGCAAAGGCGAAGCACATCTTGAATGGGTTGCGGCGCAAGGTTCACGGGTAGAGCAAATTATAGCATTGAGCCGGGGATTTTCCGTGGTAGAGGAAGGGATTCTCCGGCTCCCAACGTATTACCTGTCAAGCCGCCGTTATGAGCTGCGGCGAAACTTTCAGAAATCAAGAGGCAATGATTACGATGCGGACAAACAAATGGTTGAGGACCGGGCCACAGGGCCACTGCTGCGGCCGGTCTGGCATTCAGTTGCAAACTGGCAGACTATCCGGGGGGGGGGCCAACTCGGGACCCGCCAATGACCCCGGCGGCAAGATGCATTGGGGTGGCTTGGCGTGTGTGGCGGCGACATTCGCGATGATCGCGATGATGAGCGGATGCCATCACAACGTCGCGTCGACGCCCCCTCCACCACACCAGACTGCGACCGGCGGTGCGAACGATAGCCAAGAGGGTCAAGGAAATGGCGCAGCAGGCGCGCCGGCGCCGAAGAAAGCGGAAAAAGCCGCGGTCGCGACGCCTGCCCCGCCTCCCCCGCCAGCGGCCGGTGGTGCGAATGAGGGCCGGAAGGCTCAAGGCAATGGTGCAATAGGCTTGGAGGCGCTAAAGGCGGAACTCGCGCAGACAATCGCGACTCCTCCCGCGCCCCCTCCGCCCCCCCAGGAAGCGACCGGCGCTGCTAACGAGGGCCAAAAGGCGGCGGGAAATAATTCAAAAGGCGGGCGCAAGTCGCCCAGAGCGAGCCTCGCTGACTACGTCCCTTGCCGGTTTACGAACGATGCCGAGGCCGTTCTCCGTAAGGGTGAGATTCCCGATCAGGATGGAGCACCTTTAACATCCGTGAACGCCCAGGCCAAGGGCGAATCATTAGATGTGGGCTGCTCCGAGTCCATCATGTCGTGGGAGGAGGCGCGCCTGGCATTCGGACGCAAGATTGCCGACACTTACATTGCATTCCAAGTCAATACCAAGAACACCAACCCGGACCAGGAATTCCTGATTCATGACTTGCAGGTCGCGGTTGCTGCTTTCACAACCAATCCCGCCAAGCAGGTCGCGGTTGCTGCTCCCACAACGAATCCCGACAAGCGGAAAACTCACCCCCCCGCACCATACTATCCGTACGCCTGCGAGGTGCCGGCCGTCTCCTCCAAGCCGGAATACTACACGCACTTCATGGCCGGCCGTGACAAGTTGCTGGTGCGCGGCGTCGGGCAAGTGGGGCAGGACTTGACCAAACGAAACATTACCCAACACGTGCTCGAAGCGGTGGCCGACATTCTGGGAGGGACCGCCGCCGTTGCCGGCACCGCGGAATTCAGCTCGGCCGTGCACATTTTCAGCGCGACCGGGGTACCGGGATTTAGCAAGGTTCTGCCAGACCATTTTGCGCAGCAGATCGATCTCCTCAACGATACTGGCTTCAGCGCCAACAGTACGTATCGCATCATTATCCCGAAAAATGGCTCAGCAACCATGACCACGTTTATGCCGGCCGCAGTCTTCGCCACGAACTATCGGGGCTGGAAGCAGTGCGAGCTGCTCAATTTCGCGAATAGCGCGATCGTGGTCATGAGCGGGAAGCATATCCAGGAGGTCAACGACCAAGCCACGCTGAAGCAACTGAACTGCCCAGTCAAGGAAGACTACCTCGACTTGAGTCAAGCGTCGGGCGGCAACCTGCAATGCCAGATCAGCGGCACGGACCTACAACTACTGACCGCAGTGCGGCTCAAGAACGATGAGGACGAGAAGGATCAGACTACCCTGGACGGCAAGCCGTCGCTCAGCGGGTCCACGACCAGCGGCACCGTCACGTTCTCAGTCGACAAACTCTCGGCGTTGGCCGGCGAGCGATACCGGGCTTACGTGGAGGGGGACAAGGGAGAGGCCGCTACGAATACGCGCTTCAATATTCCGCCTACCGCGTCAGCCGGCACGACCACTTGTGACAAGAGCAAGGTCTGCACGGTGCAGGTATCCGGCAATCACCTCGACCTGGTGACCGCCCTGCTCTTGCTCAAGAGCAGCGACGGCCCGGAGTTGCTCGAAGGCTCGTGGAGTTCTTCCAGCAAGACGAGCGGCACAGCGACATTCACACCGGATCAGATCAAAGGTCTGGACAACGCCGACTATGTGCTCGGCCTCAAGACCAAAGATGGAACCAAGCTACCCAGCGACGCCAAGGTGACGCTAACGGGCAAGTAGATCCGACGCCTCCGGCCTGGGGTGAGACCGTCCGCGGCCTCACCCCGCGCGCCCCACGCCGCGTGGGAAAATCAAACCGTGGACGGCGTGATCGTGGTGAACAAGGACGAAGGCTGGACCTCGCACGATGTGGTGAGCAAGTTCCGTCGGATCGCCAACACCAAGAAGGTCGGGCACTTGGGCACGCTCGACCCGATCGCTACGGGCGTACTCCCGCTGGTAATCGGCCGCGCCACGCGCCTGGCGAAGTTCTACACACGCAGCGACAAGATCTACGAAGCCGTGATCCGGTTCGGCTTCGCCACCGACACCTACGATCGCAGCGGCACGCCGACATCGCCCGAGACCGAGCCGCACGTCGACCGCGGCGAGTTGGAAGGCCTGCTGACAGGCTTTCGCGACGAGATCCTGCAGGTGCCGCCGCCGGTCTCCGCCAAGAAAGTGGATGGCGTGCGCGCGTATGCGCTGGCGCGCAAGCAGGTCGAAGTAAAGCTGGCGCCAGTGCCGGTGCAGATCTACGATCTGAAGCTGCTCGAAGTCGACGGCGCCGAGGCGCGCATTCGCGTGCACTGTTCGGGCGGGACCTACCTCCGCTCGATTGCCCACGATCTGGGGCAGGCGATGGGCAGTGGGGCGCATCTGCGTGACCTGCGACGCATGGCGTCGGGCGAGTTTACGGTCGAGCAAGCGCGTACAATCGCCGAGCTCGAGCAGCTTGGCGCGGAGGGGCGGCTGGGGGATGCGCTGATTCCGCCGTTGCGCATGCTGCCCGATTTTCCCAGCGTTTACGTGGACCCGCTGACGGCGGGGCAGATCCGGCAAGGGCGCGATTTTCAAGCGTCGCCTTTCCGGACGCCGCAAGGATCGCGCTACGTGAAGGCAGTTTCAAGCGATGGCGAGCTAATTGCGATCGGCGAGGCCAAGCTGCCTCATCTGTACCATCCCTCTGTAGTGCTGTAGGCAGCTTGCCCTATCCGGGTGAGAATATTCCCCGGGCTAATCCCACTACTCGTTTTCAGGATCGCCATGATCGTAACCCCGCGTGAAAGACCGCCGCCTTTCGGTTAGAATTACATTGGATGATCGAAGCGTTTGCTTTGTCCGACCAAGGGTGCGTCAGAGCTAACAACGAGGACTACTCGTTCATAGCTCCGGAGATCGGTCTCTACGTGCTGGCCGATGGCATGGGAGGTGCGCGGGCCGGTGAGCGGGCTTCGCGGCTGGCAGCAGAAACCGTTGGCGAGCGCATCCTGGCGGCCCAGAGCCGGGATTCGCAGGCGCTGCTTTCGGCGGTCGAGCAGGCCAATCAGCGGGTGCTGGAGGCTGCCCAAAACGACGCCTCGCTGGAGGGCATGGGCACCACGCTGGTGGTGGCGCTGGAGGTGGGCGACGAGTTGTGCATCGCCAGCGTCGGCGACAGCCGGGCGTATCTGCTGGACCATACCGGGTTCCGCGCGATCACGGAAGACCAAAGCTGGGTGAACGAAGTAGGCAGGCCGTTGGGGATCGCCGAAGATGTGCTCAAGAATCATCCCATGCGGCATGTGCTGACGATGGCCATCGGCGCGGGTGCGCCCCTGGAGATCAACTACTACACGGTGAAGCTGCTGGCGGGCGACATGCTGCTGCTGTGCAGCGACGGTTTGCACGGCGTGGTTGAGAAGGAGCGCGTGGAAGCCATCCTGCGAGCGGAGCCGCAGACGGCGCTGGAGCAGAAGTGCCGCGACCTTATTGAGGCCGCACGAGCGGCGGGCGGGCCTGACAACATCACAGCCGTGCTGTTGCGGGCGGTATAACAAGCAGGGCGGACGCAAGGTCTGCCCGGAAATCAAAATTTATGAAGGCGTTGTGGAAGGGGGCGCTCGTGTGTGCGCTTCCTTATCTTGCGATCGCTCAGGTCGCTACGTTGCAGATTAAGGTGCTGGACGGGGAAGGCGGCGTGCATCCGGCGGGCGCGCATGTGTCGAAGCCGATTACCGTGGCGGTCACCGACGAGGCGGGCCGGGCGGTGGCGGGCGCGACGGTGAGTTTCCAGCTTCCGGCGGAAGGGCCGGGCGGCGTTTTCCCGAACGGGTTGCGGACGGACCTCGCACTCACCGATGCGAGCGGGCGCGCCACGCTGCATGCGTTGCAATTGAACAAGACGCCCGGCCAGTTTCACATCAGGATCACCGCGGTCAAGGAGCAGGCGCGCGCGGGGGCCATCTCGGTGCAGTACATCGGCGGCACGGGTGAGGCCGCACCGGCTGTGGCGGCAACCGCGCGCGCGCCGGAGGCTGCTCCTGCAACGGCGCCGACGCCGGCTGTGGCGCTTGCGCAGCGCTCGCCGGGCATTACGCCAACCGAAAAGACCGCTGCGGCGCAACGGTCGCCTGGGCTGACGCCTACGCCGGCGAGCATGCGGCCGCACAGCAACAAGAAGTGGATCGTGCTGGCGGTGCTGGCGGGGGCCGGGGGCGCGGTATTCGCGGGGATCAGCCGCTCCAAGTCGAGTTCGTCGTCGTCCGGGACGATTTCGAGTTCGGTCGTGAGCATCGGCACGCCGACGATCACAGTGGGGCACCCATGAAGAGACCGCTATTTTTCCTGGCGGCGCTATGCCTGTCGCCGTGTGCTTGGGCGCAGTTGACGCTTTCGACCGCGCAGGGTCCGGTCAGCCAGAGCTATGACTTCGGCCCGGTCGCCGCGGGCGATCTGGTGAACACCGTCTTCACGCTGACGAACACGGGCACAGAGCAGATCTTCTTCACGTATCTTTCGGTTAATGGCTCCGGCTTCTCAAACCCCGGTACACCAGTATTGCCGATTCCCCTGGCGCCGCTCGGAGCCGCCCAATTCACCGTCGAGTTCCAGCCCACCCAGCCGGGCTCCTACAGTGCGAACTTGCAGATTAACCAGGACCAGACCGCCATCAGCGTGATTCTGGTGGGCACCGGGCTTCCCGGATTTACGGTCTCGCAGAGCGGGCAACCGCTGACCGGCGGGCAGACCGTGAATTTTGGCAATGTACAGACCGGAACTACCAAAACCCTGACTCTTACTCTGATGAACCCAAACCAGGCGGCGGCACTCACCATCGCGACGACGCTCTCAGGCAGCGCGGCGTTTTCGATTCCGGCCAGCGCGCAGGGAAGCACGGTGGCGGGCGGCGCATCGGCTCCGCTGGCGGTGGTTTTCGCGCCCACGGCGACCGGGCCGCAGCAGGCGACGCTGTCGATCGGCGCAGTTTCGCTGAACCTCGTAGGTAACGGTACCGCGCCGGCACCGCCCCTGTTGCCGCAGCCATCCATTCAACTCAACCCCGCGTCGTTGACCAGCGCGCAGCAGGGCACGCTGGCGGTAAGCCTGGCGTCTGCGTCGGCCAATAGCGGCAGCGGCACGGTGACGCTGGCGTTTCAATCGGCGGTCAGCGGCGTCACGGATGATCCTGCCGTTGCGTTCGCCGATGGAACGCGCTCGGCCACGTTCACCGTAGCGCAGGGAGCAACGGCCGGGCAGTTCAGTGGCGGGAGTACCGTGCAGTTCGGGACCGGTAGCACGGCCGGCGCGCTGGCCTTCACGGTCACGCTGGGCGCTAACACGGCGCATGCCGCCGCCACGATTGCGCCGTCGGTGATCGGCATCGATGCATCGGTGATCACGCGCAATGTGGCGTGCATCCCCACCGAGCTTTATTGCACGACCAGCAACCTGCAGGTGCAACTCAACGGGTACGACAACACGCGCTCGACCTCGCAGATTGCGTTCACGTTTTTCGGCTCTTCAGGACAAACCATCGCGCCCGGCAATATCACGGTGGATGGCACGCAGGCATTCGAGCAATACTTCGCCGGTTCGACTCTGGGCGGCGTGTTCGGGCTTTCGGCCTTCTTCCCGGTGACCGGTGATTCCAATCAAGTGACCGCGGCCACGATTGTACTAACGAATTCGGCAGGCACGGCCACTACGCAGCGGATCAATTTCTGAGGCAGGGTATCATGGTTCCATGCCCGCGAAAGAAGTGTTCCTGCGCATCTGGGAGCGCGAGTTCCAGACCACGGTAAGAGTTTTCAAGGCATTTCCGCCGGACAAACTGGAGGCGAAACCGCATGCGCGGTCGCGCTCGGTGCGCGATCTGGCATGGCAATGCGCGATCGACGAAGGGGTCATCGAGAAGATCCTGGATGGCAAGAACGATCTGCGGAATCCGCCGTCGGCAATGCCCCCACCTGAATCGATGGAGGAGATTATCGCGGCGTTTGAATCAGCGCATCGGCGGGCGTTCGAGAAGATGCGCGGCGTCACGGAAGCGGAGTTCGACCGAACCGTGACGGTGGTGCTTCCGAGGGGCGAGTGGCAGTGCCCGCAGCCGGACGCCGTCTGGGGCAATTTGATGGATGAGATTCACCATCGCGGCCAGTTGACGGTTTACCTGCGGCAGGCGGGCGGGAAGGTGCCGTCGATTTATGGGCCATCGAGCGACGAGCCAATGCGGTGACCACCTGCTGACGCGCGCGGCTCAGTAACGGGCTTATTGGCAGCGGTGCAGGATCAGGGTCTGGCTGGCGTTGCGGCCGTCGTACGCGCCGACCGCCCAGATGTCCGCTGGACTGATAATCGTGATGCCGGCTAACTCGCTGTTGCCGGCGTTGGCCTGGCCGGGGCTGGGGCTCGGTTCTTCGAACCATCCCGAACTGTCGTGGCGCTCGACCAACGTGTTGATGCCTGCGGCGGTGACTGGCGCGGCGCCGCCCACAGAAAATACAACGTCGTTGGATAGCGCGGCGATGCCCAGGAAGTGATTCTCGCCGGTGCCGATGTTCGCGCTATTGCGAAGCGTCCACTGACTGTTGAGATACTGCTCGGCCAGGGTGACGGGGTTCTGCACGTTGTCCTGGGCGTCGCCGGCGAACCACACGCTGGCGTCGGAAACGGCCGAGACGCCGTAGGCCAGCAGCGAATGATCGCCTGACGTCGCCGCCGGCACGACGGACCAGCGCGTGCCATCCCAATGCTCGGTGAGCGCCTGGTCGGGGCCTGCATCGCCGAACTGCTGGCCGACGGCCCACACGCTCTGCGAAGAGATGGCATGCACGCCGAAGAGCTGGTTGCCGGTGGTGCCTGGGCTCGGGCTGGGGATGACGGACCAACGTGCGCCATCGAAGTGTTCGATCAGCGTCTGGAAGGGGCCGGTGTTGACCTTCTGCGCGCCGACCGCCCAGATGTCGGTGGGCGAATTCGCCGAGACTCCAAAGAGCCAGTCCTCGGTGCCCGGATCGGGATGCGTCACCACGGTCCATGCCGTGCCGTTCCATGCTTCGATGAGGCTGCGCGGAGAACGCATGGAATCGAAGTAATAGCCGACTGCCCACGCGAGTCCGCCGGTTGCGGTTACGGAGAGGAGCGCGTTAGCTTTGGTGCCGACATTGGGGCTCGGTACCATCGACCAGGCAGTGCCGTCGTAGTGCTGCGTCAGGGTGTTGGTGATGTTCGGATCGGTGTCCGGAACGATCTGGCCGACGGCCCAGATGTCGCTCGACGAATTGGCAGCCACCGATGTCAGGACGTTGTCGCCGTGGCCCATATTCGGGCTGGTCACTTGCGTCCAGCCGACGCAGGCGGGGCTGGCGGCGCGCGCGGCCGGCGTGAGCACCAAGGCTGCCGTGAGTGCGATCAGTGTGAGGGTTTTCATCGCGTGGCCTCCTTCGGCGTGGTCGAGGCGAACAGCGCAGCCATGGGCGTGACGTTCGCGGTGTCGCAGGTGTATTGCAAACAGCCGAGGCCGAAAGCCTGCTGGAATGTCTGCAGCAGCGAGTAATGGTTGTACGGCGTCGGGTCTTGGAGCGCGCGCGGTCCGTGGCTGGTGATCACCACGGTGAAGACCTGGCCGGTGCCGGGGTTGGCGTCGCAGCAGCCCAGCGTGCCGTTGCCTTCATCGAAGGTAATCACGATGGCGTTGTTGCCCTGCGACCAGAAGGCGGCCTGCGTGATGAGGTCCACCTGTTTGGCCGCGAACTGGTCCGCCGCGGCCACCAGGTACTGATCTTGCGGGGTGAGCGGCTTGCCGGAATCCAAGCACCATGGCGGAGAGCCGTGCATGTCGTGGCACTGGTCGGGGACGATGTAGCCGAAGTTCGGCACATTGTCGTTGGCCAAGTCGACGGCGAGCTGATCGATGGGATTCATCTTATTCAGCTCGGACGGGCTGGTCTGGATGGATTGGAAGTACGGGATGCCGTTGTGCTTGGCGGAGTATAGCGAATCGAAGTCCGGTACGCCCATGCAGCGGCCCGGATAGCAGATGCCTTTGTAGCCGGCGTAGGGCATTCCCTGGAAATAGCCGCGCCAAGTGAGATTGGCGTCATCGAGCTGGCTCATTAAGCTGGGCTGATCGACGGTGTGGGTGTAATAGGCGTTGTCGTCGGCAATGCCGAAGTAGTTGCCGCCAAGCATGGCGACGTAGTTGGGAGCGCTGGGATCGGTGACGCTGTAATACTTAGTCGCCAGTCCGTAGGTCTGCGCCAGACTGTTGAGATTGGGTGCGGCGGTGTTGCCGAAGATCTGGTTGTACCCGTGGTTCTCTTCGATGATGAGGAAGATGTGATCGTAGTGGGAAACCGCGGGCGGGTTGTTGGCCGCCGCGCCGAGTGCGATGGCGGCGGCGAGCGGGAGTGCGAGCAAGGTGCGCCAAGGGGTTTGCATGGGGGAATTGTAGCAGGTGACAGTTATCAGTTATCAGTTATTAGTTTTCAGTTTGTGCGGTTAGGCACGCGGCGGCGTGTTTATCGTTCATGAATTTTACATGTTCACGCGGTTCGCAGGCCGGCTTTACATTGCTTTTACAAGTTGATCCAGGGCGCGGAGGCGGTGGAGGAGGGCTGCGAGGCGGTCGAGGCGGAGGGCATTAGGGCCATCGGAGAGGGCGCGTTCCGGGTCGTCGTGCACTTCGACGAAGAGGCCGTCGATGCCGACTGCGACTGCGGCGCGGGCGAGCGGCTCGATGAATTGCGGCTGTCCGCCGGAAGCTGCCCCCCCCCCGCTGGGCAACTGTACGCTGTGGGTGGCATCGAAGATGACGGGCCAACCGAGGTCGCGCATGATCTTCAAGCCGCGCATGTCGACGACCAGGTTGTGATAGCCGAACGAGGAGCCGCGCTCAGTGAGCAGCACTTGGGAGTTGCCGGTGGATGCAACCTTTTCGGCGGCGCGAGCCATATCCTGGGGGGCCACGAACTGACCCTTCTTGATATTGACGATGCGGCCGGTGCGGCCGGCTTCGACGAGCAGATCGGTCTGGCGGCAGAGGAAGGCGGGGATTTGCAGGATGTCGGCGACCTCGGCGACCGGGGCAGCCTGGGAGGGCTCGTGGATGTCAGTG
>Ga0073928_10011493_pt1 | contig 10320 bp, 5 predicted proteins | sample PaiPotPPA55metaG_FD_76969 | JGI IMG/M metagenome (GOLD analysis project Ga0073928, IMG submission 76969) | Iron sulfur acid spring bacterial and archeal communities from Banff, Canada, to study Microbial Dark Matter (Phase II) - Paint Pots PPA... ...
AATCAGGTGCGCAACATTCGATTGGTTTCCGGTCACCAGGTTGTCCAGGCAAAGTACGTCCCAGCCCTTTTCCAGCATCAGTTCGCAGAGATGGGAGCCCAGAAACCCAGCGCCGCCGGTGATTACCGCACGCAAATTTGATTTCTCCTCCGAAAGAATTTCAGCAACAAGCAGCTATTATCCTCGAAAAAGCCTTCAGCAGGAACTGCTCCGCGATGCTGATTCTTTCTTCGCACTGCTCCAGGCGAACAGCTGCGCTGGGACGAGCAATCTCGGCTCGACAAAAAACGATTAACATTAAAATGGGCGATATGAGCGAGTTTGGGACGCCCCCAGATGGGCTACAACCCCACCGATTTAGCAACTTAAAACCCATTTGCTCTCGAGATTGGATTTGCTGGACGCGCGTCTAACGAACCCTTCTAAACTACGAAGCGCGCCAGGAGGAGCTGTTAATAGGAAAGCGGTAAGCGAATCTGAAAGGACGAACCTTCACCGACTTTGCTTTCAACGCTGATGTCTCCGCCGTGCGCTTGCGCAATCCATCGCCCGATGGCGAGGCCCAGGCCGCGTCCACCGTTCTCGCGAGAGCGGGATGGGTCGGCCTGGTAGAAACGTTCGAAGATATGGGGAATATCGGTCGCGGCAATGCCGATTCCGCTATCGCGAACCTCCGCGATTGCAGTACTGTTTTCTGACCGCAACCGTACATCCACATGGCCGCCAAAGGGCGTGTACTTCACGGCATTCTCGAGGAAAATCAGGAACAATCGCTCGAGAGCGGCGGCGTCACCTTGCACCCACACAGGTTGTTCGGGGAGCTGTGCTCTGATTTTCAGCTCCTTTTGTTCGGCAAGAACCTGTGCTTGGCGTGAAGCTTTCCGGAGCGCTTCGCTCAAGTTGGTGCGACTCATTGTCAATGCAGCTGCGCCTGAATCGGCTCGAGCCAAGTCCAACAGTTGCTCGACGAGACGCGAAAGGTTCTCCGTTTCACCGAGAATTTGCGAGAGCGCCTCGCGATATTCACTTTCCGTGCGAGATTTTCGCAGCGTGATTTCCGCGTTGGTACGCATGACGGATATGGGGGTGCGAAGTTCATGCGACGCGTCCGCGGTAAATTGGGTGACGCGCTGGAAGGAAGCTTCCAACCGGGCCAACATTTCGTTGAGCGTAGCAGCGAGCCTTTCCAGCTCGTCACCGGTATGTGAAACGGTAAGCCTTTCAGAGAGGCCGGTAACCCCGATGCGCCGCGCGTCTCCAATGATTTTCTCCACCGGAGCAAGCGCGCGCCGACTGATCCAATAGCCTCCCAACGCAGCCAAGAGAAGAAATGCCGGGGCAATTGAATATAAAACTCTTTGGAAACGGTCGGTGGCGCGATCGAAATCTTCGGTGTAGGTGGCTACTTCTATATCGTAGATTTTTTCGGCGACGTTGATTGGCTCGCGCAGAACCCGAAATTCGTCGCCGTTCAACTTCGCATAAAACGGTTTGGCCTCTCGGACGTGCCGATCTGGTGCGGTTAGCGCCGCCATTCCCGCCGAGGCATAGATCACGCTTCCGTTTTCATCGGTGACGCTTATCAAGCCGCGGCCACCCAGGCCTTCGTCGTATTCGTTTAATTCATCGACGACTGCGTTTCTTCCTTGGGGAGAAGTGCGGGCAATAATCGTGCGAATCCCGTCGAGGCGGTGCCGAAGGCCCACGTCAATCGCGGCGTTAATGCTGTGGCTCATTGCAAAGTAAGCGATGCTCCCGGAAACGCCGATTGAAAGTGCCAGTATCAGCGAATACCAGGCCGTTAGCCGGACGCGGATTGGCAGCGATTTCATTCTTCCTCTCGCGTCCTGACGCAATAGCCGAAGCCGCGAACGGTCTGGATGAGCTTCAATTTATGGGTTTGATCCACTTTTTTTCGCAGTAGGCGAACGAAAGCGTCTAGAGTATTTTCTTCCACTTCCGATTCAAGTCCCCATACCGCTTCTACGATGGCCTGACGGGAAGCGACACGGCCCGAGCGGCGAACAAGAAATTCGAGCAATTTGTATTCGGTGGGCGTCAACTGGATTTCGTGTTCACTGCGAAATACCTGATGCGTGGCCGGATCGATGACCAAGTCATCAACATGCAATCGCGCTGCGTGCGAAATGATGTTGGGACGTCGCCCGAGCGCTCGAATTCTGGCGAGGAATTCGGCAAACGAAAACGGCTTGGCGAGGTAATCGTCCGCTCCGGCATCGAGGCCTTTCACGATATCTTGCATAGCGTCACGCGCGGTGAGCATCAGAATGGGTGTTGCATTTCCCACTTTACGAAGGCGGCGCACGACTTCGACGCCGTCCATGATCGGAAGCATCCAGTCGAGAATGATGATGTCGAACTCATAGGACTTGGCGAGCTCGAGGCCCGACGGACCATCGAATGCAGCGCTAACAACCTGGTTTTCCTCTTCCAGGCCCTTCTTCAAGAGCGCTGCCATGCTGCGGTCGTCTTCGACTATGAGAATTCGCATCGTTTTTCTGCGTTCGGCTGACTGTATGCTCAGTCCCTGAAATATATATGAAAGAGGCCAGAGACGCTCGAACTGAGGTGCTTTGGCGAGGCTGGCGGCCTGACGCCAAGCGAGTCTCGTCAGGCGGAGACGCGCTTTTCGCGCGTGAGGTAAAGCTGCACGGCTGGCGTGATGATCAATGAGAGAACCATCGATATAAATATTCCTCCGATCACAGCGATCGCCAGTGGTTGCAACATCTGCGAGCCGGCACCCCAAGCGAGCGCTAGCGGGATCATTCCCGCGACGGCTGCCATCGCCGTCATTAGAATGGGCCGCAATCGGCGGCGGCCGGCCTGAATCAGAGCTTCTTCGTTTGTGAATCCCACCGCGCGGAATTTCTGGTTGGCGTCGAGCAAAAGAATACCGTTTTTCGCAACGATGCCGACAACCATGATAAGTCCCATGAAGGACGAGACGTTGAAAGTGGTTCGTGTGATTAGTAACGCGAAGAAGACGCCTGAACTTGCCAGGACCGCAGAGGAGAGAATCGCTAGGGGCGCGGTGAAAGTGGCAAATTCAAAGAGAAGCACCAGGAAAATCAGCACGACCGCGAGCAAAAGAACAACGACGAGGTCGTGAAAGGATTTCTGCTGTTCTTGGTAGGTCCCGCCATACTGGACTTGGATGGAGGACGGCAGGTGCAAACCCGAAATCGTTTTCTTTGCTGCGGCGACGCCGCTTCCGAGGTCTATTCCTTCCAGTCGCGCGGTGACTTCCACATCGCGCTGCAGGTTTTCGTGGAGAATTTCAGTTTGTCCGGCCACTTCGGTGACTGTTGCGAGCGAGCCCAGAGTTGCGGTACCACCGGATGAATTTACCAGCGGCGTATTGCTAATGGCTTCGACAGAGGCCCGGTTGCTATTGGGCAAGCGTACGCGGAGTACATACGGGCGATCGTTTACGATCACCGGAGTTGTGGCGGGTTCGCCGTCCACGATCGCAGACGCGGCAACGGCGAGTTGATCGGTTGTAAATCCGGCTTTCGATGCGGCCTGCGGATTTACGGCGAAGACAATAGCGGGGCCGCTGGTGGTGTTCTCGATTCCATTCTGAATATCAACCACCGGTTTTTTTCCGCTTATGGTGATGCCGCCGAGCGCATCGGCTACCTTTGGCGCCCAGACCGCAAGCAGATTCGCATCGGGTGAGAAGAGCTTTACGACGATTGGCTGAGGCGCGCCGGTTAAGTCGCCAATCATGTCCTGCAGCACTTGTACAAAGTCCACGTCCAAGATCGGTTCTTCTTTCTTTACCTGCGCGCGAATTTCTACAATGATGTCGTCGATGTCGCGGCTGCGCTTGTCTTTCAGTTTTACAGAAATGTCTCCCGTGTTTGGCTCGGTGACGGCCGCAAGCCCCAGCTGCAAACCGGTGCGCCGCGAAATGCTTTCGACTTCCGGAACGGCTCGAATAATTTTCTCCACATGCGTGATGACGCGATTGGTTTCTTCGAGCGAGCTGCCTGCAGGCATCACGTAATCGAGGATGAATCCGCCCTCGTCCATGGCGGGAAGCAAATCGCTGCCAAGCTGCTTGTAGCAAACGTACGACACGACTATCGAGAGAGCGCACAGGCCAGCGAGAAAGCCGGGATGGCGAAGAGCCGAACGCATCCACTTTTCGTAAAACTTCATGATTCGTTCGAAGAAGCCGCCGCGCAGCGAAGCCTCTTCGGCAGCCATGAGGCGTCGCATTTCTTCCAGTTCGACGTTTTTGTCGGGTTTACTCGCCGCAAGTTCCCGGGGAGGGACTGATTGCGAATCTTCGATTTCGTTTGCGTCGCCGGCGGTTGGCGTCGGGACGTGTTTGCGGCGGATCAGAAAAGATCCCAGGTTGGTAGTCCAGCCGAGTGCGAGAACAAGCGAAGTGAGCAGCGAAACACTCATGGCCACGGCCAGAGCGCGAAAGAATGAACCGGTTACCCCGGTAATTGAGATTAGCGGAATGAATACAACGATGGGCGTCAGCGTTGAGCCAATCAGCGGGATAGTCAGTTCTTTCAGCGCCTTGCTAGTAGCCTCCAAGGGGGCCTCGCCGGCGTCGCGATGCAACACGATGTTTTCGACCACCACGATGGCGTCGTCAATCACCAATCCGCCCGCTGCGGCGAGTCCACCGAGCGTCATCATGTTGAAACTCTGGCCCATAATTTTCAGAGCAACGAATGTGATACAGATAGTTACCGGAACCACCACTCCGGCCATCACCGCGGTTCCCCAATCGCGCAAAAACAGCCAGATCGTGAATCCAGTGAGGAATAACCCGATGATGATTGCGTCGCGAACGCTTCCGATGGATGCGTTGACGATATTCGATTGGTCGTAGAAAACGGTTAACTCGATGCCGGGAGGCAGGGTCGGCCGAATGTTCTCAATTTCCCGGTGAACTTCATTCGCCACTTGAACGGTATTGCTGTCCGGCTGGCGATTGATGCTCAGCAAAACGGCAGGCTTGCCGTTTGCGGTTACAATTGTGTGAACCGGCTTGGTGGAGGGGATCACCGAGCCTATATCTTGAATTCGCACCGGCACGTCGTTCACATTTTTGATGACGATGTTGCCAATTTCTTCCGGCGTGGTCGCTTGTGCGGTGACCAGCCCCAGATAAAGCTGATGGTTTTGGCTAAGCAGGCCAGGCGAATCGATGAGGTTAGTGTGATTCACCGCGTCCAGAATGTCCTGCAGCGTAACTTTAGATCGCTGCATGCGTGCGACGTCGGGGACAATCTGAAATTCAGGCTCTTGGCCGCCCTGCACCAACACGGTCGCAACGCCGTTGAGCCGATTCAGGCGCGGCCGCAATTCGTAAGTGGCGATCTCCCAAAGTTGCGTTTGCGGAATTTTGTTGGATGTGAGGCTGTAGCCCAAAATCGGAAAACTCGCGAAATCCAGCCGGTTTGCTTGAATCTGGGCAGTGGAGGGCAGCGTGGCTTGAACGCGTCCAAGAGCGGCATTGACGAGCAGGAGCGTCTGCGCCATGTCCACGTTCCAATTGAAAAATAAATCCACTTCGGCGGAGCCGCGGCTGGTGGTGGAGCGAACGTCTTCGAGACCCGGCACACTGTTGACGGCTTCTTCGATGGGCCGGGTGATGGTGACTTCCATCTGATCGATGGGCATCACGCCGTTATCAACGCCGATGATAATTCGCGGGAAATTTGTAGCAGGGAAGACAGCAATGGGAATCGAGAGCGCTTCGTAAACCCCTGCAATAGCCAGAACGATCACGACCAGGATGATGGATTTTGAATGTCGCGCGAACCAGTAGCGCGAAGGATCCTCGTAAGAGGCCTTAGCGGGTCGACTCGTCATTCTTTTTCCCCGCCTTCACCCGCAGCGGGCTTCGATGGTTCCACCTGGATTTTCGTTTTTGCCAGGACGGCTTCGTCTTCCTTGTCGAGCTCGAATGCGCCGATGGTGACGACGCGGTCGCCTTCCTTCAAACCTTCGAGGATTTGTGCATCGGTGTCGTTTCGAATGCCAACCTTCACGGTCTGCTTGTGAGGCACGTTCGAGGAATCGAGCGTGATGACTGAAGTACTTTCCGAACCGCCCAAGAGCGCTGTGACAGGGACAACACTCGCGTCGGCCACCGTTTCGCTAACGATAGATACCCTCACACTGCTTCCAGCTTTCAATTTTCCTTGTGGGTTTGCGGCTTGCACCCAGATTTCGACCGTGGTGCTGTTTGCGTCGAGTGCGGGACTGACCAAACTTACTTTTCCGGGAATATTTATATCCTGGTCCGGCACGGAAATAGTCGCCGCATCGCCAATTTTTAGTTCGGCTGCTTCCTGCTGTGCTACATGGGCGCGCGCTATAGCCTGCGACAAGTCCATAACCGTGAGAACTGGCGAGCCGCTCGGCGCCGTTTCTCCCGGATAAAACGGCCGGTCGGTTACAACGCCGTTGATCGGGCTCACGATTCTTGTGTAACTAAGCTGCGCCGCGGCGCTGGCGTTTTTTCCTTTTGCGGCATTCAACTGGCCTTCCGCGGCTCGCAGATCGTACTGTTTTTGCGCGGCTTCATACTGTCCCTGGGCCTGGGTTAGCGCGATTTGCGCGTCGGCAACATCTTTCGCGGACACCGCGCCTTGTTTGTACAGAGCCTGGCGGCTTTCATAGACTTTCTTCTGCTGGTCAAATTCCTCTTTTGCGACAGTTGCGTCCTGCCGAGCTTTTGCCACGGCGGTTTGGTAGGCGGCTTCAGCTTGCTGATAGCCGCCAGCGTTTTCGGTTAGCGCGCCCTGCAGATCTGTGTCTTCGAGTTCAGCGAGCAATTGACCGGCATGCACGCGGCTGCCTTTGTCTACGTAGAACTTTTTCACGGGGGCGTTAATTCTTGGGACGATGGCGGCCTGATCGCGGGGATAGAGGATGGCATCAGAGGTGACTGTGCTTTGAATGGCTTTCTTCTCCGCCGTGGCCACTTGAACGGTTACGGTTGGCTGAGGTTCGCTCTCTTTTTGCGAGGAGCATCCCCAGAACGCGTAAACGGCCGCAATCAGCGTGGCCGCGATGAAAAACGTGGATCGTAGCTTACGACTCATTGTGAGAGCACCTTCTTGCATGATTAAAACCTTCCCGTAAGCGTCTGAAGGTTGGCGAGCGCCAAGCGATATCGAGCTTCGGCGTCATCGTACAGGCCGCGCGCAACGATGAAAGTGTTTTGAGCGTCAACGGCTTCGAACGCCGTGGACTCCCCACCCTGATAACGCAGATTGATCAAGCGCAAGCTTTCCGACGCCAACTCTGAAGTGTGCCGCGCTCTTTCGACTGCTTCGCGCGCCACTGCCGCTTCGTTGTAATACGAATACAGATTGTTCAACATTTCTTTCTGAACCTGGCTCAGTTCGGTGTGAGCTTGCTCTTCTTTGTATTTCGCCTGATGCAGTTTGCTCCTGAGCGTGCCCCAATCCCAGACCGGCACGCTGAAACCGGCAGTGAGGAAGTAGCCTAGATTAGGGAGCGGGCCAATGTCCGGAAAAGCTTTCACGACGCTTCGTAGAGCGAAGTCATTTGCTTCGATACCGTAATCCAGGTCTACGTTCATGGTTGGAAGAAAGGCAGTCTTCGCTGCCATCACTTCATAATGTGCCTGCCGTTCACCCTCAATCGCAGCGCGCATATTGGGGTTTCCTTTTGCCGACATGCTCTGCACTTCATCGAAGGAGGGAAGCGGGGCGCTCGAATTTAGATCGTCCACCAGTGTGAAATTGACGTTGAAAGTGGGAAATAACAAAACGGCAAGATCGAGCCGCGCATTCTGCAATGCGAGCCGCGATTCCTCGAACGCCTGTTGCTGCTGGCTGTATTGAATTTCCGCTTTAATCACATCGCTGTGCGCCGCCTGACCCAGACGCTCCGTTTCCTGAGCGACGTCAAAAAAATGCTTGCCCTGGTCTAGCGTCAGTTGCCCGGTCGCATACTTGCGTTGCGCTACGACGAGCGCGTAATACAATTTTGTGACGGTGACTGTAAGGCCGCGCCGAGCGATTTCAGCTTTGGCGTTGGCCACAGCTTCGGCCGCGTCGGCGCGATGAAGGCTGGTCGCCATATATGTGGAAGGCGACAAATCCTGGTGAAAGACACCCCATGCGCGGTACACGTGTACTCCGTCGTTGGTGACGAATCTCCCTTCCGGCGTCTTGCCGTTTCCTTGCGTGTTCAGGTATTGCGTGGTGGCGCTTACGGAGGGAAGCATCGCGTTACGAGCTTGCATGCGGTCTTCGTGTGAAATTTTCGCTTCCATCTCGACCGCGCGAAACTGGGCGCTGAAATGTCGCGCTCGTTCGATGGCGTCTTGTAGCGTGATCGTCACTGGCGGAATGGTGCTGTCAGCGCCGCCCGGTTGCACGAATTGAACGCTCGCGTCTATCGGCGCATGGGAATCGCTTGTTTGATCCTTCGATCGGGAGTCCGGTGCGGTTTGTTCCGCGGCGCCCGATTCTGCCTGTCGCGCGACAATTCGTTGCGGGAAAACGACGAGCGCAAGGATAAAGATTGTAAGGGGAGCAAAAATGCTCCCGGCATTATGGATCCTTAGCCCGATTGTTCGAAGTGACAATCTCGAAACGCCGAAGGCTGCGGGGTTTTTAAGAAGAAAGTTTTGCATGTGCGCTCCAAACCTTTCAGCCAGGTGTCTGCGCCCGAGCGCATACATGGCACGGGCGTAAGCATCATGGCAAAGAAAGATGAAGATTATCTGAAAGCGTTACGTATGTGCGGCAACGCTCTTAGCATGAACGCGGTTATCATACCGAATGGAATCGTAACCGTTTAAAGCGGAAGAGCAACGCGACGCTGTAAGGATTGAAATCGGGGGTTGGAACGGAGACTGTCCAGTTCGGGATCGACTTTCAAGAAGATGAGGCCGTTTGATCGGTCTTGATAGGCTTTCTCCAGCCAATCGAGGGCCTGATCGTTCCGCCTTAGCCCGCTAACGACTAGGGCAACATAGAATGGAGAGACGTATTGGCGCGCCGACTGTTTCGTTAATTGGTCCAGGATTTTTTCCGCATTGCCTTTGTCACCCGCAACCGCGTATGCACGCCCCAACGCGGCCAGCATCAAAGGACTGTTCGGAGAGAGCGAAACGGCTTGTTTCAGCTCACTAATGGCGAGGTCAAACTGGCCTTTCTCTTCGTAGCTTTGCCCAAGCACCAGATGCGCCAGGACGAAATTTGGATCCATTTCCAAAGTGCTCCGCAATTGCGCAATCGCCTGATCGTAATTGCGCGCCAGATACAACCGCCAGCCGTAGCTGAAATTTATGCTCAGCGAAAGAGGGTCCAATTTTAACGCGCGGTTTATTTCGGCGAGGCTTTCCTGGGGGCGGCCCATTACGGTGAGGTAGAGCGAGTAGCGTTGGTGGGCAGTGGCATGGTCCGGATTCATTTCCGTGATGCGCTTGAGCCCGCTTTCGGCGCCCAGCCAATCCCAATCGTAGTTCATCTTGATGGTGGCCAAGGTTATCTGCGCGTCTGTAAGAGTTGAATCGATTTCCAATGCTTTTAACGCAGCGGCTTTGGCCTTAGAAGCTGCCTCGCTGGAAGGTCGCGAGCCAATAATCGTAGTCCCTTCCAAATCGTAGCAATCGGCAAGTCCGGCATAGGCCAGGGCATACTGAGGATCTTTTTCGGTTGCGAGTTGATAGTATTCAACCGCTTTGCTGAGACCCTCTTCAGACCTTTTGTTCCAATAATAGCGGCCTTTTAGATAACTCTCGTAAGCTTGCGGGTTAACGAGTCGAGTTGCGGCGAGACGCTGCTGTTCTTCGGGTGTCAGATTGATGCGGATCTCGTTGACAATGGCAGTAGCTACCTGGCTCTGCAGCGTTAAAACGTTCCCCATTTCGCTCTCGTAGGTTTCGGCCCACAAGTGCCGGTCGGTGGAAACTTGAACAAGTTCCGCGGTGATGCGTACTCGGTTCCCCGCGCGCAGAACAGTTCCTTCCACCACGGCGTCCACATTCAGCTCGCGCGCGATTTCCGAAAGCGATTTGTGAGTGTCCTTGTATTCCATCGCGGAAGTGCGCGAAATCACTCGCAAGCCGCGGATTTTGGCGAGGCTGGCAATCAGCTCGTCCGTCATGCCGTCTGCAAAATATTCTTGATCCTTGTCGCCCGAAAGATTTTCCAGCGGTAGAACGACGATCGACTTCATTTTCTCGGCACTGGCGACTGCGCCTGAAGGATCGCGGAAACGCAAAAATAGAAATATTGCGGCAATCAGTACGAGCGCTATTAAACCGCTGGCAACCAATTC
>Ga0073928_10011494_pt1 | contig 10319 bp, 8 predicted proteins | sample PaiPotPPA55metaG_FD_76969 | JGI IMG/M metagenome (GOLD analysis project Ga0073928, IMG submission 76969) | Iron sulfur acid spring bacterial and archeal communities from Banff, Canada, to study Microbial Dark Matter (Phase II) - Paint Pots PPA... ...
AACGATTGCGAAGCCGACACGCGCACACTGCTGAAGGAGTTCAGCGATGAGCGGGCGGCCAGCGTCGTACTCCTCACTTCTCTGCAGCCGGAAGATCTAGCGCGCGGCGGTGAGCACCCGCAGGTCGGCCATTTGACGATCGGCGAGATCGTGAGCGAGTGGGTGCATCACGATCGCAACCATTTCAAGCAGATGCTCACCAACGTCCAGAGCTACGCCTGGCGGCAGATGGGTGCGGCCCAAAGGTTCTCACTGCCCCACTGAAAGGCCGCGTCGGCGCCTCCCGCGTCGGAGGCCAGCCGGGTCAGCCGCTCAGCGCTTCGCTACGACCGCGACGTCGACGGCGGACCACCAGGCCGACCAGGCCGGCGGCGCCTCCGCCCACCACGACCAGCGCAGTCGCCAGCGGTGCCTCCGGTGTATTGGGCGCATTGGCACAGGCCGGACCCTCGAAGAAGCCGGGATCACCAGTTGCCAACAGACCCTGACCGCACACCTGCCTCACCAAGGCCGACTGACGCCCGTATGTGCACGTGGCAGTGCTGTACTCGGACGCGTTCTCGCTGAAGGTCTGGCCACCCGGTGACGTTGCGCAGCCGGTGTCGTTGATGGTCGGGTTGGCGTCGCAGTTGTACATCGTGTTGTTGGGATCCGTGGTGCAGCCATCGGTGTACGAGACGTAGACGCGCCCTTTGCTGTCGAGGGTGATGTCGTTGAAGTCGAGCATGTTGCGACAGCCGGCATAGGTGCCTCCGGTGGCGCCGCCGTTGTCGACGCAGCCGCGTTGCACCGGATCGAAGGGCGTGGCGTTGACAACCTGCCAGCTGTTGCCGCCGTCATAGGTGTAAGCGACGTAGAGGTACCAGACCCCGGTGAACGACTGAACCTGGTAATCGCCGCCCGTCGTCGTGCCGAGGAACGCAAAGGCGGCGCGGCCGGTGGCGCCGGCGATGACCTCGGGGAAGACGGCGTTCTGGATGCCGAACGGCGTGCCGACGTTCACCGACGCACCCCATGTGGTTCCGTGGTCATGGGAGATGGCGATCTTCGGCTGTGAGTTGACGGCGCCGGCCTGATAGCCGTAGTAGATGGTGTTGTCGGCGTCGGCGGCGACCGACGGGTCGGTCGGCCCGGTAAGCGAGTCCGGCACAACGGGATACGTAAAGGTGTTCCCGTTGTCCTGAGTCATCGCCATACCCTGCTTGCCACCGCAGTTGCCCTGCGGCACATACATGGTGCCGTCCGGCGAGACGCGGATGTGGCCGTGGATGGAATCGCACCCGGTCCCGGTCCCGAAGACGTGTGCCGGAGCCCCCCAGGTCTGGCCACCGTTCGTACTGTTGGTGCACTCTGCGCCGGCGACGACAAGCACGTTCTGCGCGCAGTAGTACACGATCTGCTGGGTATCCGTCGCGGTGATCGGCGGCGTGCCGTGATACGGGCCCGCGCCGACGCTCGGGTGGTCAGGCCCCTCGGCGAAGGGACACTGCGACGGCGTCCAGCTCGTGTTGGTGGTCGGGTTGGTGGGGCCGCCGCCGGGGCCGCCGTCGGTGTCGGTGAAAGCCATGTTCGCGTTGCAGGTTGGGTTGAGGAGGAAGTCCTCAGCCCATGTGCGGTTGGTCGTGGCATTGGTGAAGAGGATCGAGTCCTCGCTGACGTTGGCCAGCTGCGCCGGCGTTACGTCGTTCCAGGTGGCCGTGGGCGGCACCGTGCTGGTGTTGAATCCGATCTGCGATACCTGGGTGCCCGCCATGTACATGACCTTGCCCGTCGTACGGTCAACCCCGATGGAGGGCTCGCCCGAGTTCTGCCGTTGCGCGGCATCCCGGGTCTGGAACCCGGGCGGCGACCCGTAGTTGGCGAAGCCCTGATTGCCCGCGGCGACGGTCGCCGTCGAGGTGGGTGGAGGCGGTGCGACATACGGGAAGATGAACGAAGAAGGGGCCGTGAGCGAGTCGTAGTGCACGCGGTTGTCGTTCCCGCTGTCGACAAAGTGCACCGTCGCTTGCACGACCAGGTTGGTCGCGGCCGTGCCGTTGACCGTGACGTCGTCCACGCTGTGCACCGGCGTCGCGCCCATCGAGATCGCCACCGTCCCTGAGCCGATCTCATGACCGCTCCCCTCGGTGACCGCCCCACTGGTCACGGTGACGTCGGCCCAGACGCTGATGTCGAGCGAGTCGCCGAGGGCGATGGCCTCGGCATTGGCTGAGCTCCACCACCAATCGAAATGCATGGTGCCGCTCAAGGCGCCGGTGAGGGATGTGCTGAGCCAGTAAACGCTCTGCTTATCCGCGGAGTTCGTGCTCGAGCCGTTGACCGTGCCCGTCTGCGTCTGGTCCGTCGTCCCTGTGGGCGCGGTGGTGGTGAAGGTCGCAGTCGGCGTGTCCTGCAGGCGGTTGAGGTCGTCGCTCGAGGTGCCGTGGAAGTAGTAGGTCGTGCCCTGGGCCGCGACGGCGACCGACGGCCTGGATCCCAGACCGATCACGGCAGCGCCAAGAATGGCGACGCCGACCAACGCTTTGGTGAATCTGCCGGATAGGCGAAGTCGCCCCACTGGGTATACCCTCCTGACGGTCCTGAACAGTTATCAAACGTTCCGGCCAGTTCGATTCTTGCGTTTCGGGCTTTGAGGGCGTCGAGCGTATTCGGCGGAGGGCTTATCGCATCCCTAATGCGCGGGCTCGGCGCCCGCGACCGTTCGGCCGTTGCATCGCCAACGCACCGACCGCGACCAGCGCGACGAAGCCGCCGTAGCCAAGGGAGGTCACCAGAAGTCCGACGTGTGTGGTCAGCACGCCCGCCACCAATGCCGGGAGGCTGAAGGCGAGGTAGCTGACCACGTACACGGCGGAGAGCAGCGCCGCTCGTTCCTGCGGCTCGGCCAGCTGGCTCACCGAGCGAAACGCCCCTAGAAACCCGCATCCAAAACCCGCACCTGCAACCAGTGCGGCGACGACGAATGCCGCGATGGAGGATGTCCCCAGTGCGAGGAGGAACAGACCCGTTCCGACGGCGAGGGCTGCGCCGCCGACTCGTTCCATGGTCGAGGGCGCGAGGTCACGCGCAACCAACGCGGCGGTGGCGGCCGCGAAGGGGAACGAGCCGATCAACAAACCCACAACTGCGTGATTGGCCTGCCCCAGCACGGCGGCCAACAACGAGCCCCCCACCGACAAGATCAGCCCGCCAAGCGCCCAGGTGGCCACCATTGTTGGAGCGGCACCCGCAAACGCGCGGCGTGCGCGTGTCGGAACGGCTATCTGCGGGCGCAGGGCCGCCACGGCGCCCGGCATGCGCTGCACGGTTTCGGGCAGCGCAACGGTCACGAGCGCCAGCGCGACGAACAACGCGGTCAGGATCGCGAAGATCAGCCGCGTCGGATGCGGCGCGTACTGCACCAGCAATCCTGTCACGGTCGCACCAACTCCCAAACCGAAGGTGGGCGCGACGCTGTTGAGCAATGAGCCCAGCCGCGATCCGTCGCTCGGTTGCAGATCGAGGAGGTACGCGCCGAGAACGCCGAAGGCGGCGCCGGTCGCAAATCCCTGCACAGTGCGGGCGAGGAGCAGCCCGCCCACCCCGTCGGCTCCGAGGAATAATGCCATCGCGCCGGCCTCGACGACGAGCGCACCGGCAAGCGTCACGCGACGCCCGACAAAGTCTGACAGCCTGCCCACCGTGAGCAGGCTCGCCATCAATGCAAACACGTAGACCGCGAAGATCAGCGTCAAGGTCAGCGCCGAGAATCGAAACTCGACCTGGTACACCGAGTAGAGCGGACTAGGGACGCTCGATGCTGCGGGCACCATCGCTGCTGTCGCAGCCACCACGCAGAATGCGGCGGAGCGAGGCAGCGCGCGCGCGTTTGTAGCGCTTCTCACCGATGTTCGCGTGGCCGTCACATCGCGCGCGGGTGCTGCCTGGTTGGGTGACCCTTGCGCTTATGCTTTCGCCTGCAGCGCCGCCCGCGCCGAAGCAACGATGTCGTCGCTTGTGTTGGCGTGGCCGTCGATGCCCCAGCCGCCCTCCGGCGATTCGGTGATCAATACCCACGTGCGATCGGACAAGCTCGGGTCACCGGCGGCTGCGACCACGATCTCGGTCAGCTCCTTGACAACGCCGAGTTGCTTCTCACGGTCGAGCACGTGAACAGGCGTGAGCACCTGGACGCGGACGTAATTGCTGTCACCGCCGGCATTCGAGATCGCACCCGCAGGCAGGTCATGGATGAACGCGGCGGTGTTGTCGATGAACAGGGGAAGCTCGGGCACCCTCTCCCAGCGCATGACCGCTTTCGCGAGATCCTGCGCGAGCGTGTGCTTGTCACTGAAGGTGCCTTCGGTGGCGAAGACGTCGATCATCGGCATGGAGAACCTCCTGAGGTTCGTTCGGGGAGAGAGGTTCTCGTAGTCTAATACGACCGGTCATCTTGCCGGGTCTGCCATATTGACATGGTGCCGCGAGCCAGCGTCAGGGATCAGCTCATCGAGAGCGCCCTAGAGGTGTTCCACGCGCGTGGGTTCAACGGCTCCAGCGTGCAGGACGTCGTCGAAGCAGCCGGCGTGCCGAAGGGCTCGTTCTACAACCACTTCGACAGCAAGGAGGCGCTGGGGGTCGAGGTCGTTCGGGCTTACACAGCGCTCGTCGGCGCCTATGTTGTCGAGGCCGGCGCGGCCGACATCCTTTCGGGCGATGGCACACCGCTTGAGAGGATCCGCGCGTACTTCGAGGCCGTCATCGAGCAGAACGCCAGTTGCGGGGTGCGCAACGGGTGCTTGCTCGGCAACTTCGCCACCGAACTTGCTCCCCACAGCGCAGACATCGCCAAGGCCGTGACGGACGCCCTCGATAATTGGAGCGCAGCCGTGGCCCAGGTGCTGGCCCAGGCGCAGGATGCCGGAGAGTTGTCGAAAGATGCCGACGTCGATGCACTCGCCCGCTACCTCGTCGACGGTTACGAGGGTGCGGCCGCGCGGGCGAAGTTGATCGGTGATCGCGCGCCAATGGATGAATTCATTAGGACCACGTTCGACTTTCTGCTCGCGTAGGCACAAGGGACTCCGACAATCGTGCGCCTGCTGCTCTTGAGATCGGGCGAGTTCCTGCCATGGGCAGCTGACGCTGAACGTTTCGCTCTCAGCTCTGCGACCGGTGATGGCTCAGTCGCGGTGTTAGCCACAGCGAGCGCGAAGGAAGGCAATGCAGTCTTTGAACGTTGGGAGCAGCAGGGACTGGCGCACTTTTCGTCAATCGGGATTCGGGCACAGGCGCTGAGCGTCAGCCGGCGGGAGGATGCACTTGATCCCGAGCTCGCCCGTCGGCTCGCGGACGTGAGCATGGTCTTTTTCTCTGGCGGGAAACCGGGCTATCTCGCGCAGGTCCTGCGCGCGACTCCACTATGGGAGGCGATCGAAGGCCTGCTTGCCCGCGGCGGCGTGTTCGCCGGGTGCAGCGCCGGAGCGATGATCGCCGGAGCTATCAGCGGAACGGACGGCAACCCGAGACTTCCCCTGATGTTCAGGAGCGGCCTGGGGCTTGTACCCAGCACGGTTTTCGGCGTTCATTGGGACGCGTTCGATAAGCGTCGTCTGCGCTGGCTGCGCGAGATCCTGGTGTGGCGTTTGCCCAAGTCGGTACGCCTGATCGGCGTAGCGGAGGAGACTGCCATCGCGGTAGACGACGTCGGCTGGCAAGTGTTCGGCCGCGGCGCGGTTGACGTTCGAAACGGCGCGATCAAGAGCTTCTATCACGCGCCCGACGTCATCCCTCTATAAACGATCGCCATCGGGGGCTCTCGCGCAGCCGCCCACGATCCTCCGCCGGGACGCGACGCATTCGTGACGGCCTTATGCCAAATGCAAGATCAAACTTGCCCAATGGGCACGGAGCCAAGCGATCTCCGACTCGGTGTGTTAACGAACCTCGGACGCCGCCTGCCTGATGCCAGTACTACTGAGGAGGCAGCGCTCGAGGTTGTGCGCGCGCTGGCCCCATTGCACGTGGCCGCCTCAGTCTCCACGGTCCAGGCCGACATGGCGGTGGTGATCGCCGTCAACGTGCCGCCTGCTTTGGGCACGAGAGTGTCCTCTTCAATGGTCTCTCGCCTGCTCGGCATGGGCATTCCACTTGACGGCATCGAGTCATTGCGAAACCCAGTCCGTTTGCGACGCCCATACGTCGGCGTCGCGGGCGCGGCAGAAACACTGCGAAGCCTCACCACCGACTCCGACTTGGCGCAGGCCTTGCCCACCGCTTCAGACGAGCTCGAGGTCGTAGCCGTGCCGGTCGTGGTTGGAGACCATGTCGTCGCCGTCATCAGCATATGGGGCCCGGGTAGCACCAGCGATTTGATCCCGACGCTCGAGGTTGTGGCGGTGATGCTGGCGGCCGCTTCGGTGACGAAGCGCCAGCCGGCGGCCGAGCGGTATCCCGCCGCGCCCGTAGGCAGGCGAAACGCGCGCCTGCGCAGCGCAATCGACTCGTTGCTCGAAGTGGGAAGGATCGCCGCCGCGGTGCAGCCGATCGTCAGGCTGCACGACGGCTCTGTCATCGGTTACGAGGCATTGGCGCGCTTCGCACCAAACACGCACGTCGTGACACCGGATGAGCTATTCGCCGCGGCCTCGTCGTTACACATCCAGGCCCCCGTCGACCGGGCCTGCTTGCGAGCGGCCCTGAGCGAAGCGCGCAACCTCGGTGCCGCCGACCTTTTCGTCAACGTTCTGATCGGGACGTTGCTCACACGGCCCGGCATGATCGCTCTCGACGACGCTGTTCGCGACACAGGAGTCGATCCCTCGTCGATCGTGCTCGAGTTCAGCGAGCGCGAGCCGGTCCCCGATCTCGCGCGGTTGCAGCGCATCGCTGCGGAGCTTCGCTCCCTCGGCTTCCGGATCGCTGTCGACGATGCCGGAGCGGGGCACGCCAGCATGAGGGTTATCGCCGAATTGCGCCCGGAGTTCATCAAGGTCGACCGCTCGCTCATCCACGCTATCGATGCTGATCGCGCGCGTCGCGCGTTGGTGGTCGCACTGCTTTCCTTCAGCGGACACATCGGCGCGCGCGTGATCGCCGAAGGCGTCGAGACGCAATCCGAGAAGGAGGTGCTGTTGTCGCTCGGTGTCCAATTCGGTCAGGGATGGCTGCTTGGACGCCCAGTGCTGGCACAGCCACTCGACGGCCACACTGAGACAGAGGTTGTCGACGCAGCCTGGTTCGCGCAGCACCGCGTGTCGCCCACCCGATTGGCGAGTGAACCCCCGATAGTCGCTACACCATTGGCGTCCCACGCGGGGAAGCGCACAAAGCACATCGAGGGCACGAGCCGCGGTCTTGCGCGCGCTTTGAGCGACGCCGCCCTTGCACTTCAGAATGAGCATGATCCCATGCGCATCCTCGGCGTCATGGCGGAGCAGATGAGCAGGGTCGTCCCGGTGACCGAGATGGCAATTTTCGTCGCTGATTACGAGACCCATCGGTTGGTTCCTGTTCTCGCGACCGGCGCAGACCGCGACGAGATCCTTGAGGACAGCTTTTCACTCGACGCCGGGCTCACAGGCTGGGCCTTTGGAAAGGGCACTCCGCAGAATGTCGCCGACACCTCGGTGCACGCTCTGGCCCGGCAAGTTCCTGGAACTGAGGTGGTGGAAGAGTCACTTCTTCTCATCCCACTTGTTGCGAGCGAGCACAAGCTGGGGATCATCAACTGCTGGCGCCTCGGCGTCGGTCGCTTCAGCAAGCGCGAGTTGGAGGCGGCATCGCTATTTGCTCATATCGCGGCAGCCGCCTGGCGCAACGCGCAACTCTACACGGAGCTGTTGAGCGCAGCGATGACCGACCCGCTCACCCGTCTCTACAACAGCAGGTGGCTGCGCGATGCAGCCGAGCGAGATCTGACCAGAGCTGACCGCGACGGCCAGCAAGTAGCCCTCCTACTGCTGGATCTCGATCACTTCAAGACTGTGAACGACAGTGGCGGCCACGCCGCCGGCGATTTGGTTCTGCAACGGGTTGCGACGCGGCTGCGCACGACGGTACGGGCTGCGGACGCAGTCGTGCGCCTGGGTGGCGAGGAATTCGTTGCTTTGCTGCACGACTGCGATGCTGACGGGGCCGCAACTGTCGCCGAGGCGATGCGAGTGTCTGTGCGGGATCTCGCCTTGCCCGAAGAGTGTGGCCTTCAGCGACTGACGGCGTCGATTGGCATCGCCGTCTATCCCGATCACGGCCGCAATCTCACTCAGCTCTTGGCGGCCGCCGACCATGCGATGTACGAGGCCAAGCACGCGGGCCGCGATCGCCTCGCGTTGGCCTCGGTTTCGGACGCGGGCACGATCGTGCCACTGCCCCGGCGGCGCCGTGCCCTCGGAGTTCGACGCGCCACCCAGGCGTAAACCAACGAGTCGGCGGCTGGGGACCCCTGCGGTGCACGCTTGCGTCCGTAACTAGCGGCCCAAGAACACCCGGAGATCTTTGGAATGACAACACCCGACAACATCAGCGTTGTCCCAAGCGACGCCACGTTCGAAGAGACACTCAAGCGGCTTCGGGAAGCGGTCGCCGAACGCGGGCTGACCCTATTCGCCGAGATCGATCACGCGGGGAACGCACGTGCCGCCGGCCTCGAGATGCCACCATCGACCGTATTGATCTTCGGCAGCGCCAGGGCCGGCACCCCGCTGATGTTGAAGGCACCCAACATCGCCCTTGAACTGCCGCTTCGCGTGTTGGTGCGCGAGGAAGGCAGAGGCGGAGCCGTGCTTGCCTACAGCGACCCCCGGCGGCTGGCGCGGAGCTTCAATGTCGAGGAAATCGCGGCGGGGATCACGGGGCTCTCTGTGCTGGTCCCTGCCGTGGCTCGGAGTTGAGCCCCACGCTCGACTCGGCGTCGATCACATCGGTAGCTGGCGAACAGAACGAAGCAGGCTACCTTGCGAACTAACTGCCGTCATCGCGAGCATGGCCGAAGTACATCAGCTCCCAGATGGCTTCGTCCTTGTGCGTCTCGATCAGCTCGCTGCCGCGGTGATGCGACACCTCGAGGTCACCGGCGAATCGAAGGTACGCGCCGTCGAAGTGCGCGAGTCGTGCGGCGATATGCTTGATACCCTTGACGTTGTCGATCATCCGACTCAGCGTCAGATCGCGAGTACGCGTGAAGGACACACTGTATCGGTCCTCGCCGTCCTGATAGACGTACCGGGTCGTTGTCGCCACAGGTTTTCCGGTTGTCTCGTCGGTGTAGATGCCCTCCCGTTCGAACGTGACCTTGGCCCGATCGTCACCGATAACGACGTTGTCGCGGGCCAACATGAAGATCGGAAGCGGCTCGAAGCCATACCTTTTCGCGGCAGTGATGTAGGAGGCGATGACTGAGTACGGACCAGCTTGCCCGCGGGCCCAGTACCAGTCGTGGACGATCTTCATCAGGCCGACATTTCCCCAGTTGTGGTCGTGATAACCGACCCCGGTCGTCTCGTGCTGCTCACCCCCGACCGTGTACCTGGCCGTCACGGCGCCCTGCGGTACCGCCGGAAGCCACGCGAACTCCAGCGACCGATCCTCACCGAACAGCATGTACCCCGAGCCCGGACGCCACGCGGGAACCTCACCGGTCAACGTGACATCGACCGATATCTCTTCGGCCGTCGCCTCGATCCGATAGGTGTGCAGGTCACCCGTGAACCGGTTGTTGCCGAGCCGAACGTCAGCGTGGTCGCGAGCCGCCGACCACGCCGGCGCTGGATAGTGGATGAGCTTCTCAAAGCGTCGGCCATCAGGCAGATCGAGTTCGAGCCGCAGCAATGGCGACAATGGCTTCTGCGGCTCGACGAGGTCCTTGTTCATGAATGCGACGACCAACTTGGCGCCGTCAGCAAGATGCGCGTCGAAGTACCACCACTCGTAGGTACCCGCCGAGTCGTCGGTGCGCGCGCCATCCTCCCACGGCTCGATCGAGTTAGACGACAGTCCGAGGCGCTTGTAGTCCTCCGGGCTGTTCGCCATCACTGCCAATCTCGTTGCGAGATCTGGTTCGGTCATCGATGGCTCCTCCGTGTCCGAGGGCTTTCTGCCGTTGTCACGACAGACGAATCATCCGCTCCTGCAGCCCGCCCCACGACCATCGCGGAATATGTAGGCCGTCCGGGACATCGTCGGCAGACTCGTGGTAACGGGCCATAGTCGTCGTGGTCGCCCATGCGAAGTAGTCGTGCAAGACCTGGCGAAGTGGCGCATTCAGCCCAACGTCCACCAGAGCCTGATCAAAACAAGCGATTGCCCGGCGATCCATATCCTCGTGTGCACCGTTGCCACTG
>Ga0073928_10011495_pt1 | contig 10318 bp, 9 predicted proteins | sample PaiPotPPA55metaG_FD_76969 | JGI IMG/M metagenome (GOLD analysis project Ga0073928, IMG submission 76969) | Iron sulfur acid spring bacterial and archeal communities from Banff, Canada, to study Microbial Dark Matter (Phase II) - Paint Pots PPA... ...
CGCAACGATTTCGTCACCGACATCGACCGCAAGGCCGAAGCGGACATCATCGCCACGATCCGCCGCAGCTATCCCCAGCATGCGGTGCTCGGCGAGGAATCGGGCCGCAGCGGCGACAACGAGTTTGTCTGGATCATCGATCCGCTCGATGGCACGACGAATTTCCTGCATGGTTTTCCCACCTTCGCAGTCTCGATCGCGCTCGAGCACAGAGGCCGCCTGCAGCACGCCGTCGTATACGACCCCATGCGTCAGGAATTCTTCACCGCGTCGCGCGGCGACGGCGCACAGCTCGAAGGAAAGAAATTCCGGGTGAGCACGCAGCGCACCCTGGAAGGGTCCTTGATCGGCACGGGTTTTCCGTTTCGTTCCGGCGCCCATGTCGACGAGTACCTCGCCATGCTCAAAGTGATCATGGCCGCCGCCGCCGGCGTGCGCCGCCCGGGTGCGGCTTCGCTGGATCTCGCCTATGTGGCGGCCGGACGTATCGATGGCTTCTGGGAATTCGGCCTGAGCCCCTGGGACACGGCGGCGGGGACGCTGCTGATTCAGGAGGCCGGCGGCCGCGTCGGTACGCCCGCAGGCTTGGAATACGCCCTCGGCCCCAATGTCATTGCCGGCAACCCGAAGGTGTACCAGGCATTGCTCGAGGCGTTGGGCCCGCTCACGCCGGCGGCCCTGCGCACTTAGCCGCCGCGCGAGTCACCCGCCTCCGCGGGGCCGAGAAAATTCGCCGGCTAGGCGCGCGGGTCCCGCAGCAGGCATACTTCCAGCGCCAAGCAGGCCTCGTCCATATAATCACCGAGGGAGAACACATGAGTCTGTTCCGAACCAAGCCGATCGACGTCAATGCCGACACGGGCCTGAAACGCTGCCTTGGCGCGTTCGACCTGACCATGCTCGGCATCGGCTGCATCATAGGCACGGGCATCTTCGTCCTCACCGGCGTGGTCGCGGCTCAGCATTCGGGCCCGGCGATCGTGCTGTCGTTCATTCTGTCCGGCACCGCCTGCGCCTTCGCCGCGCTGTCCTATGCCGAGCTCGCGGGCGCCATCGGCGGCGCCGGCAGCGCTTATGGCTACGCCTACTCCGGCATCGGCGAACTGATCGCCTGGATCATCGGCTGGGACCTGATCCTCGAATATTCCATCGCCACTTCCACCGTGGCCATCGGCTGGTCCGGCTACTTCGGCAAGATCCTCGAACTGCTCGGCCTGCATCTGCCGCATGCGCTGACCAACGCCCCGCTCGACGGCGGCATCGCCAATGTGCCGGCCATCGTCATCGTGCTGCTGCTGTCGGTGCTGCTCTCGCCCGGCGTCCCACCATCCGCCCGTTTCAACACGGTCATGGTGATGGTCAAGCTCGCCGCCGTCGTCATCTTCATTCTCGTCGCCGCGCCCCACGTCAAGCCGGCCAATTGGCATCCCTTCATCCCGGCACAGGTCGCCGACGCCAATGGCCAGTCGCACTTCGGCCTCGGCGGCGTTCTCACCGGCGCCTCGCTGATTTTCTTCGCCTACATCGGCTTCGACGCGGTTTCCACCGCGGCCGAGGAGACGATCAAACCGCAGCGTAATCTGCCGATCGGCATCATCGCCTCGCTGGTGATCTGCACCGTCCTCTACATCATCGTTTCCGGCATCCTCACCGGGGTGGTGCATTACGACCAGATCGACGTCAAGGCGCCCATCGCCGATGCACTCAAGCAGCTCGGCATCGGCTGGGCCGAAGCGTTGATCTCTATCGGCGCCCTGGCCGGCATCACCACCGTGATGCTGGTGCTCTACTTCGGCCTGACCCGCGTGGTGCTGGCGATGTCGCGCGACGGGCTGCTGCCGAAGCCCATGGCCAAGGTCAATCCGAAAACGCAGACGCCGGTGCATTTGATCCTGGGTTCCGGCGTGGTCATCGCGCTGATCGCCGGCCTGTCGCCCATCGGTAAAGTGGCGCAGCTGGTCAATCTGGGCACGCTCGCCGCCTTCTTCATGGTTTGCGCCAGCGTCATCGTACTGCGCAAGACCCGTCCCGAACTCAAGCGCCCGTTCCGCACGCCGTGGGTGCCGCTGGTGCCGCTGCTCGGCATGGGCTTCTGCGCCTTCCTCATGGCCGGGCTGCCGGCGATAACCTGGGAGGCCTTCTTCATCTGGTCCGCAGTTGGCCTCGCGACTTTCTTCTCTTACTCACGCAGCCACAGCGAACTCGCCGAACAAAACTGACAAGGTCCGGCGGGAATGATGCGCGGCGGCCGGCAGCAGCTTCCGGCGCACCGGTCAAGCCTTGCTGCGCCGTCGCAGGCGTATGTTGATCCATTCCACCGCCGCTGAGAAAGCCATCGCAAAATACAAGTAACCGTTCGGAATTTCGAAGTCCAAGGACTCCGCGATCAAGGCGGCCCCCACCAACACCAGGGACGCCAGCGCCAATACCTTGATCGTCGGGTACCGTTCGATGAAGCCGCTGACCGCCGACGAGACCATCATCATCACCAGGACCGACGCGACGATGGCGGTGATCATGACCTCGATGTGCTTCGACAACCCGACCGCGGTGAATACCGAATCCAGCGAAAACACGATGTCGATGACGCCGATCTGCAGAATAATCAGCCAGAAGCTGTTCAGCGCGCCGGGATTACGATTCGCCTCCTTGCCGCTCAGCATGTCGCGGATTTCCAAGGGGCTCTTCACCATCAAGAACAGACCGCCGCCGAACAAGATCAGATCGCGGCCGGAAATCTCATTCCCCAGCACCGTGAACAGCGTGGCCCGCAAGGTGGCCAGCCACGTGATCGAATAGAGGAGAGCAATCCGCGTCAGCATCGCGAATCCCAACCCCAGAAATCGCGCGCTTCGGCGGCGCCCTCTCGGCAGCCGGTCGACCAGAATCGAGAGGAAGATGATGTTGTCTATGCCGAGGACGATTTCCAGCACCACCAGCGTCAGGAACGACAGCCAAACCTGCGGGTCGGTGAGCAATTCCATGGAGCCACTCTATAACGGAGTCGCCGGGAAGGGTAACCTAGGGCAGGCCGTCGACCTCTTCGGGCTTCGTCAGCTTGCGCTCCAGCAAATCGTCGGTACGCAATCCAAAGTCCAGGGCCAGGGCCGCCGAAATGTAGATCGACGAATAGGTGCCGGCGAGGATGCCGATCACCAGCGCCGCGGAAAACGCGTGCAATGTTTCGCCGCCGAAGAACAGCAGCGCGAGAACCACCAGCAGGGTCACGAGCTTGGTCATCAACGTTCGCGACAGCGTTTGATTGATGGATTCGTCGATGACTTGGGCGACGGAGAGCTTGCGGGCCGTGCGGGCACGCTCGCGTATGCGGTCGAAAACGATCACGGTATCGTTCAACGAATAGCCGATCACCGCGAGGATCGCCGCGATGGCCGTCAAATCAAAGGTCATCTGGGTGAGCGCGAAGAACCCCACCACGCAGATCGGATCGTGCAATACCGCCAGAATCGCGCCGCACGCGAGCTTGAGCGTGAAGCGGAACAACACGTAGATCAAGATCAACACCAGGGTGGCGAACAGAGCCCAGCCGCCTTTGACGAACAGTTCCTGTCCCACCTGCGGCCCGACCACCTCGGTGCTCTGCAGCTTGACGCCGGGCGCCACGCTGCTGAAGACCTCCAGAATGCGCGCGCCGATCTGATCACCCTTGGCATTCGGGTCGGGCGGCAGTCGGACCAGGATATCGCGCGAGCTGCCGAACGCCTGGACCTGGGCGTTTGCCACCCCCGCCTTCGCCAGAGCCGTGCGCAGCGACTCGATGTTCGGCGCCTGGGGAAAATTGGTCTCGACGGTCACGCCGCCGGTGAAATCCACGCCGAGATTCAATCCGCGCACCGCCACGAGGCCGATCGACGCGACGATCAAAACCGCGGACAACCCGTACCAAACCTTGCGGGTTTGCATGAACGGGAAGCGCGTGACCTTGTGAAAAAATTCCATGGAATGAACCTCGGATCGAACTCTTGTTCTTAGATCGACAGGCGCTCGACCTTGCGTCTTCCGCCGTAAATGACTTGCACCAATGCGCGGCTGCCCATGACGGCCGTGAACATCGAAGTAGCGATGCCGAGCATCAACACCACCGCGAAACCGCGCACCGCGCCGGCTCCGAACAGCCACAGCACCAGGCCCGCGATGAACGCAGTCACGTTGGAGTCCGCGATGGCCGAGAACGCGCGATCGAATCCGGCGGTGATCGCCGCCCGCGGCGAGACGCCGTTGCGGAGCTCTTCGCGAATGCGTTCGTAGATCAAAATGTTGGCATCGACCGCCATGCCGACGGTCAAGACCACCGCGGCGATTCCCGGCAGGGTCAGCGCCGCGCCGAGCAGCGACAGCAGGGCGGTCAGCATCACGACGTTGGCTGCGAGAGTGAGGTCCGCGATCAAGCCGAATACTTTGTAGTAGACGGCCATGAATATGAACGCGGCCAGCATGCCGAACACCATGGCGTGCACGCCCTTGTCGATGTTGTCCTGACCGAGGCTGGGGCCGACGGCGCGCTCCTCGACCGGGGACAACGGCGCCGCCAATCCGCCGGCGCGCAGCAGCAGCGCGAGCTCGCGGCCTTCCAACGGATTGACGCCGGTGATATTAAAGTTATTGCTGAACACGCCGCGAATGGTCGCGCGATTGATCACCTCTTCGGTGGTGCGGTCGACGACCACGCCTTCGGCATTCTTTTCGCGCGAACGGTCGATGAAGACCACCGCCATCAAATGGCCAAGATTCTCCTGCGTGTTCTTCAGCATCTTCGCCGCGCCCCGGCTATCCAGGCTCACCGACACGGCGGCGCCTTCCTGGGTATTCGGCTGGAACGAGGCATCGGTCAGCTGATCGCCGGTGACCACCACTTCGCGCTTCAACAGCACCGGCTGCTTTTCGCGGGTGTAATACAGCTTGGAGCCCAAGGGCACGCGGCCGGTGCTCGCCGCCTCGAGCGGACTGTTGGCCTCATCGACCATGCGGAACTCCAAGGTCGCCGTCTTGCCGAGGATTTTCTTCACCTCGGCCGAGTTCTGCAGGCCGGGCAATTGAATGGCGATGCGGTCCACGCCCTGGCGGGCGACCTGCGGCTCCGACACCGCGAGTTCCGGACTGTTGAGGCGATTGCGGAGGATGACGATGTTTTGTTGAACCGCGTAGTCCTGGCGTTCCTTGATTTGCTGCGGCGTCAGTTTCAGTTCCAAGGCGGGCGCACCGTCGACCGTCGTGTCGGACAAGCTCAAGTTCCGGCTATCCGCGAGGATGGCCGCCTTGCCCCGCGCGAAGCTGTCGGCGTCGCGAAACAACACCCGCACCCGGTACAGGGGGTAGTCCACCAGCACGTCTTGATACGGCACCCGGGCATTGCGCAAGGAGGCGCGAAAATCCTGCTCGTAACGGTCGAGCAGCTGCTTTACGGCGCCCTGAACGTCGACCTGATAAACCAGGTAGACGCCGCCGCGAAGATCGAGGCCGAGTTTCAACGGGCTCAAGCCCAGATTACGCATCCATTCCGGGACGCGCGAAGCCTGCGAGAGGGCGATCGTGAATTGGCCGGGACGCGCTTCGGCGATCAGATCGCGCGCCTTCAATTGATCCTGCTTGCTGCTGAAACGCAGCGTGAGACGTCCCTGATCGAGAAACGCGCCGCTGGGCGCAACGCCCTTGTCCTTGAGGATTTGCAGCACGGCCGTGCGATCGCTGTCGAGCACGGCGGCGCGGTCGCGCGCCAGCTGCAGCGCATTTTCCTCGCCGAACACATTGGGCACCGCCAGGAAGATCCCCAAAGCCAACGCGATCGCGACCAGCGCGATCTTCCAGCGCGGATACGAAATCATGCGCTCTTGACCGTGCCCTTGGGCAGCACCTGCGCAACTTGAAATTTCTGGAGTTTGACGTTGACGCCGCTGGCGATTTCCAAGGTCAGGAACTGCTCGCCCACCTCGGTCACCTTGCCGAGAATGCCGCCGGTGGTCGCCACTTCATCACCCACGGCGACCTTGGAGAGCATTTCACGCTGTTCTTTGGCGCGCTTGTTCTGCGGCCGGATGAGCAAAAAATAAAACACGACCAGGAGCAGGACGGGCAGCAGCAAGGCACTCAGCATGCTTTGCCCGCCGCCCGCACCGCCGGCCTGCGCATTTGCTGTATTTATTAAGAAATCCATAGTGTTACACTCGTTTTTTGCAGCAGACGCCATGACACAAGGCGGCGTAGTATACAGGAGCGGTGCGCAAACTTAACGCGCTGTTCCGGCCGCCTTCAGGGCGTAAAACTCGGCCGCGTAGGCCTCGAACCGCGCCGCCTCGATCGCTCCCCGTATTTCCTTCATCAAGCGTTGATAGAAGTAGAGATTATGAATGGTGTTAAGGTGCGCGCCCAATATTTCGCCGCATTTATCCAAATGCCGCAAATAGCTGCGGCTGTAGTTCCGGCAGGTGTAGCACTCGCACCCCTCGTCGATCGGACCCGTATCCTTTTGATGAGCCGCGTTGCGGATATTGATCACACCGGAACGCGTGAACAGATGGGCGTTGCGCGCGTGGCGCGTCGGCATCACGCAGTCGAAGAGGTCGATGCCGCGCCGCACCGCCTCGATGATGTCCTCCGGCCTTCCCACGCCCATGAGATACCGCGGCTTGCGGAGCGGCATCTGGGGCAGGAGTTCATCGAGCACGCGGTCGCGCTCCGCCTCGCTCTCCCCCACCGCGAGTCCGCCCACGGCGAGTCCGGCAAAGCCGACTTCCTCGAGGGCGGCGAGCGACGCCAAGCGCAGGTGCGGATAGATGCCGCCCTGCACGATGCCGAACAGGGTGCCGGGAGGTTCCGTGCGGTAATACTCGTGAAAGCCGCGCACCGCCCAGCGCATCGACAATTCCATGGATGCACGAGCTTCGGCCTCCGTAGCCGGATACGGCGTGCATTCGTCGAAGCTCATGGCCACATCCGAGGCCAGCGTACGCTGAATCCGCATGGATTCCTCCGGCGAGAGGAACACCTGCGCGCCGTCGACGGGCGAGCGGAACTGCGCGCCCTCCTCGGTGATTTTTCGCATCTCCGCCAAGCTCCAGACTTGAAAACCGCCCGAATCCGTGAGGATCGGCCGCTCCCAGTGCATGAAGCGATGCAATCCCTGATGCGCCGCGATGACATCGAGCCCCGGCCGCAGATACAAGTGAAAGGTGTTGCCGAGCACGATTTCGGCGCCGATTTCCTCGAGATTCTCCGGTGTCATGGCCTTGACCGTGCCGTAGGTACCGACCGGCATGAACGCCGGCGTCTCCACGGTGCCGCGCGGGAATTCGAGCCGGCCGCGCCGCGCTGCCCCGTCTCTGGCCAACAACTCGAACTGCATCGGTCCGAGCGCGCCGCCGTGAGGCGCACTCATGCGCGCTGCAGCGCCGACGCGGAAGGTGTCAGAAACATCACGTCACCGTAGCTGAAAAACCGGTACCGCGCCTGCACCGCGTGAGCGTATGCCGCCAGCAGCGCTTCTCGTCCGACAAAGGCCGAGCACAGGATCAACAGCGTCGACTCCGGTAAGTGGAAATTGGTGACCATGGCGTCCACGGCGCGAAACCTGTGGCCCGGCTTGATGAAAATACGCGTGACGCCTTTGTACGGTGCCATGCCGCGCTCGTCTTTCTGAGCGAGGGCCGCGGTCTCCAGGCTCCTCACCACCGTGGTGCCCACCGCAATCACGCGTCCGCCGGCGGCGCGCGCGGCATTGATCGCATCGCAGGCGGCCTCGGGCATCTCTAGGTATTCTTCATGCATCTCATGCCCTTCGATGTCGTCCACCCGCACCGGCTGGAAGGTGCCGGCGCCGACGTGCAGGGTGACGAAGGCATGGCGAATTCCCCGTTTCTCGAGCGCGGCAAAAATGTCCGAGTCGAAATGCAGGCCCGCGGTCGGCGCGGCGATTGCGCCCGGAGCGCGCGAATAGACGGTCTGATAGCGCTCGAGATCGGCGGTTTCTGCCTTGCGGCCGATGTAGGGAGGCAGCGGCATTTCGCCGTGTGTCTCGAAAAAAGCCGCAACATCGCAAGAGAACTGCAAGTGGTAGAGATCGCTCCGTCTTCCGAGCATGCGCGCGGTACAGCCTCCGGGCAGCATCACGACGGCGCCCGGCTTCAAGCCCTTGCTGGCGCGCAGGTGCACCAGCGCGGTATTCGCGGTCAGCGCCCGTTCGAGCAGGATCTCCACACGCCCGCCGCTCTCCTTGAGGCCGAAAGCCCGCGCGGGAATCACGCGTGTATCGTTGAAAACCAAGAGATCGGCGGACTTGAGCAAGGACGGCAAATCGCGAAATTGCAGGTCCCGCCGCGATCCGTCGGCGCCGTCCAGCACCAGCATCCGGCTGGCGGAGCGCGTCGCGGCGGGCCGTTGGGCAATAAGTTCCTGGGGAAGATCGAAATGAAAGTCCGTGCGGCGCATTGAGCCAATCATTCTATCAAGAGCGGCAATCGCCCCAATTATCAAATATACTGCGCGGCCTGGCATGCCCGGATGGCGGAACTGGTAGACGCGCCGGACTCAAAATCCGGTGGTGGTGACACCGTGTGGGTTCGATTCCCTCTCCGGGCACCAGAATCTTATTTATGGACGTCATTTGAATTTCTGCAGCAACTGCGGCTCACCCGTCGAGCTCAAGGTCCCCGCCGGGGATCATTTACCGCGTTTCGTATGTACAAATTGCGGCATGGTCCACTACAAGAACCCCTTGCTGGTTCTGGGCTGCGTGCCCGAATGGCAAGGCAAAGTCTTGCTGTGCCGCCGCGCCATCGAACCGCGACTGGGGTTTTGGACGGTGCCGGCCGGTTTCATGGAAAACGGCGAAACTTTGCAAGCCGCTGCGGCGCGCGAATGCTACGAAGAGGCACTGGCGAAAGTCGAGATCGGCTCACTATTGGCGGTGGCCAGCGTAACCGGCGCCAACCAGGTGCACGTGATGTTTCGGGCCAAATTGCTGCAGCCCGAATTCGCGCCGGGACCGGAGAGCTTGGAGGTCGCCTTGTACTCAGAGGCCGAGATCCCATGGACGCATTTGGCGTTTCCCAGCGGCGAGTTCACCTTGCGCAAATACTTCGAGGATCGCGCCGCCGGACGCGAGGGTCATCATTTCGTCGAGCTGAGCCGCCGGCTGAAATCCTGATCCTAGCTCCAAGGCGCTTTCGGGCTCCGGCGTTGCGGCTGTGGCAGAATAGTATTCACGTTTAACTGGTCAAGAGAAGGGTAAGTCATGGCATTCGTGGTCACCGAAAGCTGCATCAAGTGCAAATATATGGATTGCGTGGAAGTCTGCCCCGTCGATTGTTTCCACGAAGGCCCGAACTTTCTCGTGATCGATCCCGACGAGTGCATCGACTGCACGCTGTGCGAGCCGGAGTGTCCGGTCGAAGCCATTTATTCGGAAGAAGAGATACCGGACGGTCAAGAGAGTTTTCTCAAGCTGAACGCCGAGCTGGCGAAGACGTGGCCGGTGATCAGCGAGAAAAAAGACGCGCCGGCGGATGCGAAGCAATGGGAAGGCGTGCCGGAGAAGCTCAAGCTGCTGGAGCGTTAGGCGCGGCGCGAGCCGCGGTTTTGAGACTCGAGGCTCCGGACCTCGGCGCTTTGCCGCCCCGCGCTTAGTGGTACGCGGTTAGGATCAGCGATTCGCTTCGGATCAGCGATTGGCCAACTGCAAATCCTTGAGTTGCTGCACGAGTTCGCGCGGCGGCATATAGCCGGTAATATAGTCGCCGCGCTCCGTGATGATCGTGGGCGTGCCGCGCACTCCGATGCTTTGACCCAAGGCGTATTCGCGTGCGACCGGCGTCTCATCGCAAGTCTTGGTCATATCCAGCTGAGCGCCGCTTTTCGCGCGAGTAAACGCTTCGTTGCGATTCGCCGAGCACCAGACGACTTCGGCCTTTTTCCAGCTATCCGTATTGGGGCCGGTGCGCGGATAAAACATATAGCGGACGCGAACGCCCAAGCGATTCAACTCAGCCATCTCACTGTGCAGCTTGCGGCAATAGCCGCAATCGACATCCGTGAACACGGTGATGGTGTACAGCGGATTCTTGGGAGAGAAGATCACCATCTGAGATTCGGGAACGGCGCTGATCATGACGAGGCGCGCACGCGCGCGCAGCACTTCGGTCAGATTTTCGTGCGAATCCATGTCGTAGAGACTGCCGTCGAGAAAATACTTGCCGTCGGCGGTCAGATAGCTGATTTCGGCGCCCTGCATGAATTCGTAGATGCCGGGGATTGGGGAAGGCCGCAAATCCTCCAGCTTCGACCCGGCCGGCAAGCGTTTCAGCAA
>Ga0073928_10011497_pt1 | contig 10316 bp, 8 predicted proteins | sample PaiPotPPA55metaG_FD_76969 | JGI IMG/M metagenome (GOLD analysis project Ga0073928, IMG submission 76969) | Iron sulfur acid spring bacterial and archeal communities from Banff, Canada, to study Microbial Dark Matter (Phase II) - Paint Pots PPA... ...
GCGGGATTATTTATCGGGGCGGTCCTCGTGCTGCAGACGGCGACGCAGTTTGTGCGCTTCGGGCAAACGGCGCTCACGGGGGATGCGGTCTCGATTGCGCTGGTGCGCGAGCTGGGGCCGACGCTAACGGGATTGCTGGTGGCCGGGCGATGCGCGTCGGGGATTGCGTCGGAATTGGGGTCGATGCAGGTGACGGAGCAGGTCGACGCCATGCGGGCGATGGGCACGGATCCCTATCGTAAGCTGGTGACGCCGCGCGTGGTGGCGTCGCTGCTGATGGTGCCACTGCTTACGGCGATGAACGATTTTGTCGGGCTTTTGGGCGGGTGCATCTCGGCGATATTTTCGTTGCGGCTGGGTGCAGTGGAGTTTTGGACGCGGGCCATCAACGCACTCGATCTTGGGGACCTGATGCAGGGGCTGACGAAACCGATCGTGTATGGATTTATCTTGGCGACGGTAGGTTGCTACAAGGGACTGACGGTGCGGGGTGGGACCCAGGGAGTGGGACGGGCGACGACGCAGGCCGTGGTGGTGTCGTCGGTGATGATCATCGTGGCGGATTTATTTTTGACCAAGTTTGCGTTGTATATGTCGGATAAACTTTTTTGAGGGCGAATGGGCAGGAAGGAAGCAAGCCTAGGGCGAAACGCGAATTTCTCGTCGAACTCGCATGAAGGTTTCGCCGGTGGGCGCATTTTGACGGTGCGCGCGAACTTATGGTGACTGCGGGGACAACGCCGGCGAATTACACGCGAGCGGATTTGCGTGGCGGGCCGGCGGTCAGGTTTAGTGATGTTTCCGTGGGGTTTGACGAAGGCGAGGTGTTGCGGGGCGTTTCATTCGTGGTTGCGGAACGGGAGACCCTGGTGTTGCTCGGCGAGACCGGGACAGGGAAGACCCTGACGTTGAAATTGGCAGCGGGATTACTGCGGCCGACAGCGGGGCGGGTCGAAGTGCTGGGCGAAGATGTTTCGGGAATGACCGAGCTGGAGTTGCTGGCGTTTCGGAGGAAGATCGGATTTGTGTTTCAGGAAGGGGCGCTGTTTGACTCCATGACCGTCGAGGAGAATGTGGCCTACCGGTTGCGGGAAGAGCGCGTGCCGGAATCGGAGATTGCGCCGCGCGTTGAGGAGGTCTTGGAGTTTGTGGAATTGGGGCATACCCAGGAGATGCTGCCTTCGGAGCTGTCCGGCGGAATGCGCCGGAGAGTTTCCATCGCGCGGGCGCTGGTTAGCCGGCCGGAGATTGTTTTATACGATTCGCCGACGGCCGGCCTCGATCCGGTGACCTCGCAGACGATTATCACTTTGATTTTGCGGTTGCGGGATTTTTATGGGGTAACGTCGCTGCTGGCGACGCATCGCTTGCAGGACGGGTTTGCGCTGGCGAATTTCCGGTTCGATACCAAGGAAAAAAGCGTGGTGCGAGTAACCGAGGGTACAGCGCAGGCGATTACGCGATTTATGGTCTACCGGCACTTGGAGGGCGTGAACGAAGCCGGGAATGAGGGTTACGACAACGGGATTTATTTTGACGGCTCGCCCGAAGAGGTGCTCCGCTCGAAGGATCCTTATATTCGGAGATTCTTGGTGTGAGGTTGCGGCTTGCCGGCCGGGGCTCTGCTAGCAAGGTCCGTGCCTGTACGGCGGATTGCCAAGACGGGAACTTTCGGCCGGAAGGATCGCGGGGCGCTCGGCCGCGGGGCGGGGCGTTTCTACAAAGGATTGAACGCGGAGGAACCAACTAGATGGCGCAGCGGAAACAGTTGACCTGGACCGAATTGCGCGTGGGACTGTTTGTGCTGGTAGGGCTGTCGATTTTGGGCGCGGGAATTTTTTATGTAACCGGCCCGGGATTTTTGGGGCCGAAATACCGGCTGAAGACCTATTTGCCGGACGTTTCCGGATTGGCGAACGGGGCCACGGTGAGCGTGGATGGCGTGGCTGTGGGTAATGTGGTGTCTATTGAATTCGCGCGGCGCGCGACCGGGCAGAAAATCGACAAGGTGCACAACATCGAAGTGGTACTACGCGTCGAGCGGAAGTACCAGAATAATATTTTGACCGATTCGACCGCGGCGCTGGTGACGGAAGGCTTGTTGGGGAACAAATACATCAATGTAACGCGGGGGTTCACGGGTACGCCGTTGCAGGATGGAGATACCGTGCCGGCGGCCACGTCCGTGGACGTGATGGCGCAATTGGGCGAGGTTTCGAGCGGCGTGCAGGATTTGCTGAATGGCATCAAACAAGGAAAGGGCACGCTTGGCAAGTTGGTGAACGATCCGGCGGCGTACGATCATTTGAACGGCATTTTGAGCAAGGCGGATTCGTTGATCAGCGGCGTGCAGGCGGGTAAAGGGACGCTGGGCAAGCTGGTGGCGTCGGACGAGTTGTATACGAAGGTGGATCAGAGTCTGGACAACGTGAACGGCATGATTTCCGATGCACGGGCGGGTAAGGGCACGATCGGGAAATTGCTGAACGATCCCACCCTGTATGATCAAGCCAAGCAAGCCCTGGCGAATGGCAACGGCATGATCGATGACGCGCGCGCGGGGAAGGGGAGTTTGGGGAAATTGATTACGGATGACACGTTGTATAACAAGTTGCGGGATACCAGTGCGAATCTGGACAGCGCGACGGCAAAGTTGAATGACAATACGACTACCGCGGGAAAACTATTTTCGGATCCAGCCCTGTATGACAATTTGGCGGGCCTGACCGGGGATATGCGACTGTTGATTGGGGATTTCCGGCAGAACCCCAAGAAGTTTTTGCATATTAAAGTGAGTTTGTTTTAGTGGGCCAAAGACGGAAGATAACGCACTGGCGCAGAGTACAGAGAGATACGCGCAGCAGGGCCGCTTCAGAGAATTTCAGGGACTAGCTGATGGACAACTCGGAAGTAGTTAAGGATGGCGTTAAGGAGTCTGGCAAAGACGCGCCCAAAAAGGAGGTGCGGGCGGAAGCGGGGAAGTCAACCTTGCCGCAACCGGGGAGGCCGGTGCCGAGCCGGGCCTATCCCGGGGCGCTGATCGTGGTGGAAGGGACGGACGGTTCAGGGAAGAGTACGCAATTGTATCTGTTGAAGCGGTGGCTGGAGATTGGCGGGTACCGGCTGCATTTTACGGAGTGGAATTCTTCGCCCCTGGTGAAGTCAGCGACACGGCGGGGGAAGCAGCGGAGACTGCTTACGCCGACTACATTTTCGTTACTGCATGCGGCGGATTTTGCCGACCGCTGCGAGCGGCAGATTATGCCACTGCTGCAGGGCGATTATCTGGTGCTGGCCGACCGGTATATCTATACAGCGTTTGCGCGGGACGCAGCCCGGGGATGTCCACCGCGCTGGCTGAGGAATTTGTATCGCTTTGCACCGATACCGGATATTACGTTTTATTTTCGCGCGCCGCTGGATGTAGCGGTGCACCGGATTTTGAGCGGGCGTCCAAAATTGAAATATTACGAAGCAGGGATGGATTTGGGATTGTCGTACGACCGGGCGGAAAGTTTCCGGTTGTTTCAGGCGCGGATTCTCGAAGGCTACGACAAGATGGTGGAGTCCGATAATTTCGTGGTGCTCGATGGGACGCTGCCGGTGAATAAATTGCAGAAGCAGATGCGGGATATTGTGGCGTCGAAAATCGATTTGAAGAGATTTGCGCCGCGCGCGCACGTGCAGGAGCAGGAGTAGCGATGGCGGATTCGGAGAAAGAAAAGAGCGGCGGGACGCTGGACGGTTCGCCGGCGGTGGCGCCCGCGGGGACCAAACCCGCTGGCGAGAAGTCCGTGGCGGCCATCGAAGAGTCATCGACTTCCCAGTATTTTTTTGGCGAACCGCTGGTGGGATTTGATCCTTCGGAGATCACCGGGCAGTTGGTGGTGATCGAAGGAATGGATGGCTCGGGGCGTTCCACGCAGATCGCGCTGCTGCAAGAGTGGCTGGAGTCAGAAGGATTCGCGGTGACCACGAGCGGCTTGCGGCGCTCGAACCTGGTGGGACGGGATATCGATGAATTGCTGGCCAAGAACGCGGTGACACGGCTGACGCTGTCGCTGATGTATGCGACGGATTTTTTCGACCAGGTGGAGCACCGGATTTTGCCGGCATTGCGGTCCGGCGCGGTGGTGTTGGCGGACCGATTCATTTTTACATTGATTGCGCGAGGCGTGGTGCGGGGCATCAATCGCGATTATCTGGCAGGTTTATACGCCATGGCCCTGCGGCCGCATTTGACGTTCTGGCTGAACGTGCGGCCGGAGACGGCGTTTGCGCGGGAATTTAAAAAAGCGCAGGCCATCAGTTACTGGGAGGCGGGCCGGGACATGTCGCTCTCGCATGATTTGTACTGGTCCTTCATTCGTTACCAGACCATGATCAAACGGGAGTTTGAAGTGATGGCCAAGAAGAACGGCTTTATCGAGCTGGATGGCGAGGCCAGCGTGTCACACGTGAACAAACAGTTGCGTTTGAAGATTGGTGAAGGATTGGGAATTCGCGCGACGAAATACACACCCTCCGCAGCTTTGGCGCACCTCTGGCGGTAAATACCTAAATGTCCGAGCCGGTTCACATCGCCGCGATTGACGCCGGTTCCAATGCCGTGCGTCTGAGCGTGGCACGGGCGTATTCGGCGATGGACATTGAGCCGCTGCACAACGAGCGATATTCGTTGCGTTTGGGCGAAGGGGTTTTCCTGCGGCACCGCTTCAGCGAAGAGATATTTGGCAAGGCGGGCAAGGCCTTTACCCACTTTAAAGAAATCATGGATGAGTTTGGCGTGACGCGCTATCGCGCGGTGGCTACCAGCGCGACGCGCGAGGCACGCAACCGCGAAGCGTTTGTGCGGCGGATCAAGCAGAAATCGGGAATCGCCGTGGAAGTGATTTCGGCAGTTGAGGAGTCGCGGCTGGGGCGCGAGGCGGTGATTTCCGCGCTCGGACCGGAGTCGCCGCCACGGTGCATCATTGATTTGGGTGGCGGAAGCCTGGAAATCAGCGTATTGCAGGATCATCGGGTGATGCAGGCGGCGCAGTTGCCGGTGGGCACCGTGCGGCTAATGACCACCCTCGATATTCCCGGAGTGGTGCGCCCGCCGCAAGCCGATGAGATACGCAAGTATGTGCGGGCGCTGTTGGAGTCCAAGTTGCCATCGCCGCCGAATGTCGGCGATGGCGTGGCCGTGGCGCTTGGGGGGAATGCGGAAACGTTGGCGAATGTGGCGCCCGGGCCACGGCGAAACGGTTTGCCGACGATTGAATTGACGTTGCTGCGCGAGCGGCTGCCGGAGTTGCTTGAGCGCGATGTGCGGGAGCGGATGAAGGTGTATGGCGTGCGGCGGGACCGCGCCGATGTGATGGGGATTGCGGCAATTACCTTTGTAATTTTGGGGCGGCATCTGAACGCGCGCTGCCTGGTGATCCCCAGCGTGGGGATTCGCGAAGGTTTGTTGCAGGAAATTGCGCGCGAGGCGTTCTCGCGCAAGGAGCCGCATCGTTACAACTCGTCGCAGCGACAGCTGCTCGTGAGCACGCGAAGTTTTGGGCGGCGGCTCGAGTATGACCAGACCCATGCGGAGCATGTGCGGGAGATGGCGGTGATGCTGTTCGACCAGTTACAGCCTGTGCACCATTTGCCGGCGCAATCGCGCGTGCTGCTAGAGGCCGGAGCGCTGCTGCACGATGTGGGGCACCGCGTGAGCCACCGCGGGCACCACAAGCATGGAGAATATTTGGCCCTGTACGGGGATATGCCGGGCCTCGAGGGGCGCGACCGGAATATCGTGGCGGCGCTGGTGCGTTACCACAACCGCAAGTCGGTGCCAGCGGGTCACCACGCGGGGTACGCGGCGTTGAATAATACCGATAAGCGGGTGGCGAGGCGGCTGGCGGCGATTTTGCGGGTGGCGGAGGCGCTCGATCATTCGCACCGGCAGCGGGTGAGCAATTTGCATACATCGTTTCAGCGCGGAGCCGTGGCCTTGCAGGTGGCCGCGCATGGCGATGCGGCGGAAGATCTACGGGACGCCACGCGCAGCGCGGAACTGTTTGAGAAGGAGTTTCACGTGAAATTGTATTTCCGGCAATCGATGGCTTGAGTTTGCTGAGCCGGGCGGCGCACAAAAGCGGATCTCCGGCTTCGCCCGGGATGACGGATTTTGGGGTTGGCGGGGTCAAGGCTTGCAAGGTGAGGATTCTAGATGAGTGAGAGTTCTGTCGGTGGGTCAAAGGATTTCTGGGTTGCGCGATTCTGGGGGCTAGAGGTCTTTTCATGAGGATTTATGTGGTGCGGCACGGGGCGGCGATCGACCGGGATGATCCGAAGTGTCCGGGGGAGGCGGAGCGATATCTGACCGACGAGGGCATCGCCAAGACCAGGCAGGTGGCGAGGGGCGTCGTCGAACTCGGTTGTACGGCGGACTTGCTCCTTTCCAGCCCATACGTGCGGGCCTGGCAGACCGCGGAGATCTTTGCGGGGGCGCTCGGATATTCCAAGCAGAAAATTCGGAAGACGGATTTGCTCTTGCCGGGAGCCGATGCGGGGTTGTTGTTTCGTGAGTTGGCGAAGGATAAAGATGCGGCGGAGATTTTCTTGTTTGGACACGGGCCGCAGGTGGACGGCATTGTTGCTATGGCGCTGGGGGCGAAGAATCCCTGCACCTCGCTGAAGAAGGCGGGGGTGGCGATGATCGAGTTGAAGCGGGTCACCCCGCCGAGCGGGGAGTTGCTCTGGCTGGCGCCGCCTAAACTGTTGCGCCTGGCGGGGAAAAAGGCCTGACAGGAATCTCTCTGGGTTCGCGGGTTTTCCTTTAGGGGCTAAAGCACTGGGCCGTTGCGTTGACTGGCGATGACCAGCCGTTTTGCGGCCGCGGACGGTGATTGTCGCCGCATTCTAGCTCCGGTCAGGTTTTAGGTTATATCCCCCAAGCGGAGTTGTCGTCAGGGCCGGCACTGGATAGGTCCGGCCGGGCGAGTGTCGGATTCCGCGAGCAGCAGCAACACGGGCCCGGCATGCCCGGGCGGGAACTCCTTTCGCCAGTGCGCCCGCCTCGCCCCAGGGGCCGGACCGTCCAAGTCATCGCCCGAAAAATTGCCCGCTGCGGCCCCCAAGCTTGCGCCTGAAGACTGGCCATGCCGGCGAGGTTGCCTGGGGTTTCCTTCCCTGACGGGCATTTCCCGGTTGCCCAGCAAAAATTCAGTCCGAGGCTACGGCGAAGTGCTGGAGTTCGGCTTTTGCAGACGAAGTGTCGGCGGGAGTTAGGATTTGCGTCGTGGTGAGCGGCGGGCGAAGGACGATGGGTTTTGCCAGATGGACTTCGAGGAGATGTTTCGCAGCAGCTAGGCGAGCGGCGGTTTCAATGGAGTCGGGCAGGCTGGGGATGCGGAGGATGACAGCCTCGCCGGTGTTTTCGGCGCGGAAGCGCAAGGAAGCATCAATCCCGGACTTGCGGAGGGCGCGGGCCAGGCGCAGAACGCCAGCCAAAGCGCGAACCTGGTTTTGTTGATCGCGCGATAGCTTGGAAAAGACCGGGCTCTTTTCCTGGGGCTCGGGTCCACGATGGTAGCGCACGGTGGCCAGAAGAATATTCCAATCGTCGCTGAGCAAGCCCGGCGGTTTCGCCAGGCGCTGCAAAAACTTATGGGCGATTTTCTGTCGAGATTTCGCTTGCCGCGAATCGTCGGAGCTTTCGGAGCGGACGTTGTGCAGGCCGGCGGCTGCGGCGAGCAGTTGGCGGGCGCGAGGATCGGCGAACGCAGCGGCGACCTTGGCGCGGCGCAAGCTGTCGAACAGAGACTTGGCGATGCGCGTGGTACGCGCAGTGCGGTGGGGATGCGTGTCGGCGGCGCGCGCCGTGACGCGGAGGCGGGCCATGGCGGCGGCTTGCAGGCGTTCGCCGTGAGGCAGGGCGTGGCGCCATGCGCTCCACAGGCTGGTGTTGCCGGTTGTGAGCTGTCGATAGGTGGCGATGCGCTCGGCGCGCTCGCGGGCGAGCAATTCGCGCCAGGCGTGGCGAGAAGCCGCGACGTTTTCGGTTGCAGCGTCTTCGACGGAGACATTTTCCACGGATTCGGCCAGCACATCGAAGTCATGGACATCGCCGAGCAGGTCCTGCACGCGCTTCAGATCCTCGCGCCAGCTGAGGTGGTGCTCCGGCAAAAGATTTTCCACGGTGTAGCGGAACCGTTTCACGGATTTTCGCAGGGCGTGCCAGGGTTTCGGCTTCTCCGTGCGCAAGGCCCGGGAATGCAATTCCTTGGCGGTTTCAAATCGTTCGAGGACAAGGCATTCCGCGGCCAGACTGCCAAGGGGCACCAGGCGGCTGCGTTGGCGCAATCCGCGCTCGAGACGCCTCCATTTCTTTTCGTCGAACTTGCGTGCGGCGCGGAAGGCTGCCTGGCGGAGTTGGGGCTCGCGGGCGGAAAAATCAGCGAGCATTTGGGAGGCAATAGGATCTTCGGGCGGCCCCAGCCTTTGCACCCAGCTTTTCAGCACTTGCGCGTCGCGCAGGGCGCCCAGGCCGTCGAAGAGTTTCTTGGCGGCATGACGCATCGCTGGCCACGCCGGTTCGGGATCGACTTCTCCGAGAAGCTCGGCGACCGAGCGGCAACGACGGATGCTCACCCGGAGATCGTGCACCAGGTCGTCGTTGTCGGCGGCGTCGCGCGCGGCACCGCGCAGATTCTCTAGGGTGTTCAAAACGCGGTCCATGGAATCGGACAACGCGCGGTGGCCGTCTTTCGCCTTGTGCGTCTTGCGAGACGCTCCATTTGACGATGGGGGCACACCGGCCCAAGTGGTAACCGTGGCCATTCTGTCCTCGACATCCTTATAGCAATTGACGATGACCCGCTCGAACTGTCCCGCCGGGTGGAACCCCTGTCGAACGGAGCTATAGGGTAACGCTTGGGCGCAGGCGAGTCCAGCCGAGGGCGACGGGCCAGAGCTGTGGAAGCATGCGGAAAAGGACGAAAGCCATGGCCAGGCTTAATGCCGAACAAATCAGAAAGATACGCGCGGGATTAGGATGGCCGAGGTGCAGCATGGCGTACTGCGCCACGGGTTGCAGAGCTACGCCGATGAACGACAGCAGATTGGCGGCGGCGATAGTGCGTCCTTTTTCCTCGGGGTGAGGGCGGTGCTGGATGGAGGCGTTGACGGGCACGACGAAAAAGCCGCCGGCGCCGCCAAGAAAGGCGAGAAGCACGAGAACGGCAGTGAAGCCGAGTCCAGGCAGGGACAGGACTGCAGCCAGCATGGCCAGGGCCGCGATGCCGGGAAGGATCATGCCGTATTCGATTTTGCGGCCGGAGGCCAGACCGGCGAGGAAACTGCCGATGCCAATGCCGAGACTCAAACCGGCTAAGAGGTAGCTGCTGTGAATTTCATCGACGTGCAGAACGTCGGTAGCGTAGAGAACGATATTCAGAAGGAGAAGGGAACCGAGAAACCAGAAAAATGTGTTGGCCATCACAGCGGTAAACAGGATGCGGTCTTCGCGCATGTGCTTAATTTCGCCGAAGAGTTCTCCGGCGAAGTTCCATTTGAAGCGGCGGGAAGGGTCGGCGGGCGGCAGTTTATCGATGCCCAGCGTGCCGAGCAACCCCGTAGCGGAAAGCGTGAGGAAGATGACGCCGGACCAGACCTGCCGGCCGTAAAAAGTGTCGGCGAGAAATCCTGCTGCCAAGGCGGCGAAAATAGCGGAGAGTAGCGTGGTTAGTTCGATGATGCCGTTGCCCCAGCTGAGTTTTTCCACCGGGAGCAATTCGGGCAGCAGCGCGTACTTGGTGGGACCGAAGATGGCGGCTTGCGAGCTAACCAGGAAGAGACAAGCGGCGCAGAGGCCGAGCCTGTCGGTGGCAAGAGCGAAGGTTGCCAGCGTCATAGTGGTGAGTTCGAGGCACTTCGTGCCCAGAGTGACGCTGCGCTTGCTGAATTTATCGGCGCAGTAACCGCCGGGGATGGAAAAGAGCAGAAAGGGAACGGAAAAAAGCAGCGGAACCACGAGAACGAACCACAGGTCGCGATCGTCCTTGGCGAAGGCGGATTTGAGAACGAGGAAGCTGACCAGCCACTTGAGGGCGTTGTCGCTAAAGGCGCCTTGAAACTGCACGGCGATCAGCGCCCAGAAACCCTTGAGAGGGCGCTTCGGCGGGGAGGCTCTTCGGGCAGCAGCCTGGACATCGCTGGTCATAAGGTGCAGGCGGAGTTTAGCTGGTGCGCGGGAACTGGGGCAAGCGACTTGCGCGGTGTTCTTGGCCAGCGCCTAAAATGCGGCGCGGCGGAAGTGTCCTCGGCATCGCCAACTTTAC
>Ga0073928_10011499_pt1 | contig 10315 bp, 7 predicted proteins | sample PaiPotPPA55metaG_FD_76969 | JGI IMG/M metagenome (GOLD analysis project Ga0073928, IMG submission 76969) | Iron sulfur acid spring bacterial and archeal communities from Banff, Canada, to study Microbial Dark Matter (Phase II) - Paint Pots PPA... ...
ACCATGCGCCTGCTGACGGCCGTGGCCGCCGCCCGCGGGCTGCAAGTGAGCACCCTGGTGTGCGATGCTGCACGGATTCCCGTGCCAGACGGCTGGGCCGACACGGTCAGCGTCATCCACCTTCTGGAGCACGTGAGCCCCGATCATGGCCGCGCCGTGATCCGCGAGGCGCTCCGGGTCGCCCGCCACCAGGTAGTGGTCGCCGTCCCGGTCGAGGACGAACCCACCGCCGCCTACGGCCATATCCGCACCTTTGACCTGCGCCAGCTCGATGAGCTGGGCGAACGCACCGGCCATCCCTGTTCGGTGCACGAGCATCACGGAGCCTGGCTGGTGCTCACCGTCGGCTAGGCAGCGGCAAATGTGCTCAGGTAGACGTCAGGTCCACGCCGGCCTTGGTGGCCTTGTAGACCGCCTCGGCGCGACTGCTCGCGTCGAGCTTGCGCATGATGTTGCGGACGTGAAATTTCACTGTCGTCTCCGACAGGTACAACTGCGCGCCGATGCCCCGGTTGCTTAGGCCACCTGCGACCAGCCGCAGCACGCTCAGCTCACGGCCGGTTAGCGCTGACCGTGACTGAGGGGCGTGGATCGACCGCATCATGGCGGCGGCCGAGCGGGAGTCGAACGCGCTCCCGTTCCTGGCGACCAAACGGATTTCCCGCACCAGTTCGACGGCGTCGACGTCCTTGACCACGTATCCGCATGCCCCGTGCTGAATGGCGCTGACCACCAGCGCGTCGTCCGCGAAGGTGGAGAGAACGAGGACCTTGAGCCCGGGATACTGCTTGATCAGCTGAGCGCACACGCTCAGCCCGTCGTGGTCCGATGCGGGGGACAGCTTCATGTCCAGCAGCACGATCGCCGGCCGGGTCTGCTCAACCACGGCCAGTGCCTCACCAGCCGAGCCGGCCTCCCCGATGACCTGCAAGTCGTGCTCCCGATCCAGCAGCGCGCGCAGGCCCTGCCGGAGGATCGCGTGATCGTCCACGAGCACGATCGTGACCGGGACCTCGCCGGCAGGCTCCGTCTGAGCCGGCCGTGCCTCATGCATCGCCATCGCAGCCCTCCGCCGGCAGTCGGCCACCGGCCGCCCCGGGCCCGGACAAGGGCAGCGGGATGTCCAGGCGGAGAATGACACCGGCTGACCGGGACCGGTGGATGGACAGCGCGCCGCCCAGGTCATCCGCCAGGGCCAGCATGTTCGCCAGCCCGCGGTGCCGACCGGACAGGTCAGATGCGCGTGACAGCCGCAGGGCGCGACGCAACTGGGCCGGGTCGCCGGTCCCGTTGTCGGAGACGCTGAGGGCGAGCACATCGGCCCGGTAACGCAGCCGGACCAGTGCGCGCGTGGCCTTGCCGTGCGCCGCCGCGTTGAACAGTGCTTCCCCGGTCCACCGCAGTATCGACTGCTCGACTTCGGGCGCCAGCGGGATTGGGTGCCCTTCCAGCATTACCTTCACGTGCAGGTTGGTGGGCTGGTGCACGGTGGACAGCCGCTGCAGCATGACCGGCAGCGGACCGGCCGGCTCGTCGGCAGCCCGGTGCAGCGCGTAGATCGCGGCCCGCAACTGCTCAGCCGCGTGCCGCGCGAGGTCCTTGGCCGGTTCCAGGCGCTCGGCGATCTCGGTGGACGGGCCGCCCATGCTCGCTAGCTCAGCCCGGCACACCTCGATGGTCATGCCGATGGACAGCACGGACTGAGTCACGCTGTCATGCAGTTCGCGCGCGATACGGTGCCGCTCGTCGTCCAGCACCTGTCGCTGCGTCGCCGCGACGAGCTGCCGCTGCGTCTCGGCCAGCTCGGCGCTGCGGACGGCCAGGTCCCTGGCGTGCCTGGTCGTCGCGTCGTAGAGCTGGTCGCTGCGGCCACGCAACTGGGTCGTTGCGTGGAACAGGAATGAGTTGTGCAGCGCCACGGCGGCCTGGTTGGCCAGCACTCTCAATATGGCGCGATCGGTGGCGGCCACCTCAAGCCTGGCGCCCGGCCGCGCTGCGATACCGCCGACCGGTTCGTCATCTAGGGTCATCGATACGCGGACCCAGCCCTGGCCGCTGTCCGGCGACTCGACCTCCCACGGACGGCCGCGCAGCACGGCCAGGTGCTTGCGTACGTCGGCCGGCAGCCTGCTCTCGTCGTCGATCAGCTCGCCGCTAGCCACCGCGAGAAACCGGGGGCGCGCGGCGGGCAGTACCCCGTCGGCCACGACGAACAGCAGCCAGTCGGCCTGCAGGTGCGCCGTCGCCGTCCGCACCACCCACTCGACCAGCGCGCGGGGACCGGCTGCGGTACGCACCAGGGCACCGGATATGCCGTCCAGCGCCTGCACGGCCTGCTCGAGGCGCTCGGCCGAGCGAACGTACTCGGGGTAGTACGAGCGCTTGCCGGAGCGCAGGCCGGTCAGGATCTCCAGATCGCCGTCCGGACGATCATCGCGTCCTGATCCGGTCATCGGCGGCCCCGTCACAAGGCCGCCCGGAACAGCGCCTCGATGTCCCGCGCGTCCGCTTCGCGGGGATTGGTGGTCATGCAGGCGTCCCTCAAGGTGGTCCGGGCCATTTGCGGCAGCGCGGTCTCCGTGACACCGAGCGCGGCCAGTCCCTTCGGCACGCCTACCTCGTCGGCCAGTTCGCGCACCCGTTCGGCGAGCAGTAGCGCAACTTCGCCGGCCGGCACGCCCTCGGTGCGGATGCCGCCGGCCGCTGCCAGCGGGACGAAGCGCTCTGGCCAGACCTGGGCGTTGAACCTGATGACGTGGGGCAGCAGCACGGCGTTCACCACGCCGTGCGGGGCGTCCAATTGGCCGCCGACCTGGTGGCTCATCGCGTGCGTGGCACCCAGGATGGCATTGGTGAACGCCATGCCCGCCTCCAGCGACCCCAGGGCCATGGCCAAGCGCGGGATGGTCTCGTTCGGCCGCAGCTGGGTGCCCAGCAGATGGCGGGTGATCAGCGCGACGGCATGCAGCGCATGGCTGTCGGTCAGCAGATTGTGCGCGCGGGACACGAACGCCTCGATCGCGTGCGTCAGCGCATCCAGCCCGGCGGAGCCGTTGAGCCAGTCCGGCATGGTGGTGAGGAGGCGCGGGTCGATCACGGAGATCTCCGGCACCAGCGTCCGGCTGATGATGGTGATCTTGATGCGGGCCGCCGTGTCGGTGACGACAGCGAACTGCGACACATCGGCGCCCGTGCCCGAGGTGGACGGCACCATCACGGTCGGCGGGATCGGGCGTACGACCTTGTCCACCCCCTGGTAGCCGAGGATCCGGCCGCCGTTGCCCGACAGGATCGCTACGCCCTTCGCCGCGTCGATGCACGAGCCGCCGCCCAGTCCGATGATCACATCGCTGCCGCCCTCGGCATACATCTGGAAGGCGGCTTCGATCTCGTGGTCCTTGGGATTCGGGGTAATGTCATGCCACAGTGCCGGGTGCAGCTCACTCTGCCGCAGGTAGGCGACGGCCTCATCCACCCAGCCCGCCTCGATCAGCCCAGGGTCGGTGACAAGGAACGGCCGACGCGCACCGAGCCGCGCCGCACAGTGACCGAGTTCGGCCAGCGCACCCGGCCCAAAGACGATCTCCGGAACATGAAATTTCGCGAGCCGGGCGGGGGTGTGGTCGCCGAGCTCGTCACCCCGTCGCGGGCCGGCCAGCTGGGCGCTCTCCTCGCGGTTCCAGTCCGCACCGGGCCAGTCGCTCTCGATCATCGCGAGGTTTTCCGGTGGAATGGGCATGACAGCTCCTGTTCCGCGAGCTAAGACCCAGATTGCGCCGCTGTCAAGAGTGTTGCATGGCCATTTCGGGCCAGGGCAGCCGGGCGACGACTGGGTAGTCGCGACGCCGTCCTCTTGGGCGCTCCGGTCTGTCCGATTGGGTAGCTGTCGTGACGCTCGACATGCCGGACTATGAGCACTATCAGATGTGCCTCGGGCTGGCAGGCCGGGGCCACGGCAGGCTGGCCGCAACCGCGTGGCTGCCGGCGGCAGTGGGAGATGAGCATTCATGACAGTGACCCTGGACCGGAGCGTCGAGGAGTTCATCGGCGCCCCGCGTCAGCTATTCATCGGCGGGCAGTGGGCCGATGCGGCGTCGGGCAAGACGTTCGAGACCCCTAACCCGGCGACAGGCGAGACCCTCGCCCACGTGGCCGAAGGGGAAGCCGAGGACATCAACCGGGCCGTGAAGGCCGCGCGCCGAGCGTTCGAGGACGGCCCGTGGAGCAGGATGACCCCGTCCGAGCGGGGCCGCATCATCTGGCGGATCGGCGATCTGATCCTTGAGCACCTGGATGAGCTTGCCCAGCTCGAGTCGCTGGACAACGGGAAGCCTTTTGTCGTGGCCCGCGCCGCTGACGTGACGCTGTCCGCTGACATGTTCCACTACATGGCCGGGTGGGCCACCAAGATCGAGGGCGACACGATCAGCATCTCGGTGCCCTACATGCCAGGCGCCAACTTCCACTCCTATACGCTGCGCGAGCCGGTCGGCGTGGTCGGCCAGATCGTCCCCTGGAACTTCCCGCTGCTGATGGCCGCGTGGAAGATCGCCCCGGCGCTGGCCACAGGTAACACCGTGGTGCTCAAGCCCGCCGAGCAGACCCCGCTGACCGCGCTGCGGCTGGCCGGGCTCATCGCCGAGGCCGGCATCCCCGACGGAGTGGTGAATGTGGTGTCGGGCTTCGGCGAGACCGCGGGCGCGGCCCTGGCCGCCCACAACGACGTCGACAAGGTGGCCTTCACCGGTTCCACCGAGGTAGGCAAGCTGATCGCCAAGGCGGCGACGGGGAACCTGAAGAAGGTGAGCCTGGAGCTCGGCGGCAAGAGCCCGAACGTCGTCTTCGACGACGCCGACTCAAGCGCGATCGCGGGCGCCGCCGGCGCGATCTTCTTCAACCACGGGCAGTGCTGCGTCGCCGGGTCGCGCCTGTACGTCCAGGAAGGCCGTTTCGACGAGGTGGTCGACGGCGTCGCCGCGATCGCCAAGTCCATCAAGCTCGGCCCTGGCATGGAGCAAGACACGCAGATGGGCCCGCTGGTCTCCGACGAGCAGCTGCGCCGCGTGACCGGCCTTGTCGACTCCGGCATAGCCGAAGGCGCCACTGCCCTTTCCGGCGGCGGGCGCCACGGCAATCGCGGCTACTTCGTCGAGCCCACCGTGCTCACCAATACGCGCCCGGAGATGACGGTCGTGCGTGAGGAGATCTTCGGGCCGGTGGTGGTCGCTGCTCCGTTCAGCGACCTGGACGAGGTCGCTGCCGCAGCCAACGACACCCCGTACGGCCTCGGCGCGGGCATCTGGACCAAGGACATCTCCAAGGCGCACGCGCTGGCCAAGAAGATCAGAGCCGGCAGCATTTATATCAACTGCTACAACGTGTTCGACGCGGCGCTGCCATTCGGCGGATACAAGCAGTCCGGCTGGGGACGCGAGATGGGCCACGAGGTGCTCGAGGCCTACACGGAGGTCAAGGCCGTCACCACTCTGCTGTAACACGGCCAGCTCGTCCGGCATGGGCTCAGGCCTGCTCGAGCAGGCTCAGGCAGGCCTGAGCTGCGTTCTCCGATAGTTATCTTCCGGCGGAAGGAACGAGAGGCAAGACAATGGCAGAAAGCCAGGATCCGCGGGGTCCTGAGACGCAGGTCTCCGAGGCGCAGATCGCGGTGCACTGGCGCGAGGAGGAGTTCTACCCGCCGCCGCCGAAGTTCGTCGAGCAGGCTAACGCCGCGGACCCGGCCATCCTGGAGCGGTTCACCGAGGACAAGTTCCCTGACTGTTTCAAGGAGTACGCGGACCTGCTGACCTGGGATCAGCCATGGCACACCACGCTGGACTCCAGCAATCCGCCGTTCTGGAAGTGGTTTGTCGGCGGCAAGTTGAATGCCTCGTATAACTGCGTGGACCGGCACGCGCAGGCCAGCCCGGACAAGACCGCGATCGTCTTCGTGCCGGAGCTGGAGTCCGACGATCACGTCAAGATCAGCTACACCGAACTGCTCCGCCAGGTGAACGAGTTCGCCGCGGTGCTGCGCGACTCGCTCGGCCTGAAGACCGGCGACCGAGTCACACTGCACATGCCGATGGTGCCGGAACTGCCGGTCACCATGCTCGCCTGCGCGCGGCTCGGCGTCATTCACTCGGAGGTTTTCGGCGGGTTCAGCGGCACTGCCTGCGGCCACCGGATCGCCGACTCCGGCAGCCGGATCCTGATCACGATGGACGGCTACTACCGCGCCGGCCAGCTTGCCGACCACAAGGTCAAGGCCGACGAGGCAGTAGCGGCAGCCCGCCAGGAGGGCCAGGAGGTCGACAAGGTTCTGGTCTGGCGTCGGCGGGCCGGGCAGTACGCCTCGCAGGCCCCCATGGTCGACGGCAGGGATGTCTTCGTCGATGAGCTGCTCAGCGGGCATTCGGGTAAAACCGTCGAGCCGGTGTCCATGCCGGCCGAGGCGCCGCTGTTCCTGATGTACACCAGCGGCACTACCGGACGGCCCAAGGGCTGCGTGCACAGCACCGGCGGATACATGTCATATGTGGCCGGGACGTCGAAGTACTACCAGGACATTCACCCGGACGACGTGTACTGGTGCATGGCCGACATCGGCTGGATCACCGGCCATTCCTACATCGTCTACGGCCCGCTGGCGCTCGGCACGACGACGGTGATCTACGAGGGCGTCCCCAACTACCCCGACGGCGGGCGGCCGTGGCGGATCGCCGAGAAGCTGGGGGTGAACATCTTCCACACCTCGCCCACCGCGATCCGGATGCTGCGCAAGGTCGGCCCGGAGGAACCGAAGAAGTACGACTACCGCTTCAAGCACATGACCACGGTGGGCGAGCCGATCGAGCCCGAGGTCTGGCGCTGGTATCACTCCGAGGTCGGCAAGGGCGAGGCGGCCATAGTCGACACCTGGTGGCAGACCGAGAACGGCGGATTCCTCGGCAGCACGCTGCCCGCGCTGCAGCCGATGAAGCCCGGCAGCTGCGGCCCCGGCGTCCTCGGCATCTACCCGGTGATCTACGACGAGGACGGCAAGGAGATACCGGACGGCAGGGCCGGCAACATCTGCATCCGCAACCCGTGGCCGGGCATCTTCCAGACCATCTGGGGCCAGCCGGAGCGGTTCGTGGACACCTACTACCGGAAGTACAACAAGGACCCGGACAGCAAGGACTGGCGCGACTGGCCGTATTTCGCCGGTGACGGCGCGGTCCGCGCTGCCGACGGGTACTACCGGATCCTCGGCCGCGTGGACGACGTGATCAACGTAGCCGGGCACCGGCTCGGCACCAAGGAGATCGAGTCAGCTGCCCTGACCGTGCCAGAGGTCGCCGAGGCGGCCGCGGTGCCGGTGATCGACGACATCCGCGGCCGCGTCGTGGAGGTCTATGTCTCGCTCAAGCCCGGCTTCGAGGCGAACCAGGAGATGGAGAACAAGGTCAGCAAGGCGATCGAGACCGAGATCGGCAAGATCGCGCGGCCGAAGAACGTCTGGATCGTCCCGGACATGCCCAAGACCCGGTCGGGCAAGATCATGCGCCGGGTGATCGCGTCGATCTCCAACTTCGCCGACGTCGGCGACGTCACCACGCTCGCCAACCCCGAGATCGTCGACGACATCCGGCACCACGTGCAGAGCGCGAAGGTCGCCAGGGACGACGTGCCGCGCGACCTGACCGAGGTCGAGTTCGAGGAGATCAAGAAGTTCGGCGGTGAGTAGTCATGAATGATCTGCCCGATGTGGTGGTGCTGTCCGCTACCCGGACTGCCATCGGCCGTTACGGCGGCGGGCTGGCCGGGGTCCCGCCGTGCGACCTCGCCGCGGCTGTGGTGCGTGAGGCGGTGTCGCGGGCGGGCGTGGAGCCCGCCGATGTCGGCCACGCGGTCTTCGGCAACGTGATCCACACCGAGACCAGGGATATGTACCTGGGCCGGGTCGCCGCGGTGAACGGCGGCCTGCCGGTCACCACCCCGGCGTTCACCGTGAACCGGCTGTGCGGCAGTGGGCTGCAAGCGATCGTCTCGGCGGCCCAGGCCATCAAGCTGGGCGACGCGGACGCCGCGGTAGCCGGCGGCGCGGAGTCGATGAGCCGGGCCCAGTACTGGCTGCCTACTCTGCGCTGGGGCCAGCGGATGCAAGACGGAGTGACAATCGACGCCATGGTCGGCGCGCTGACTGACCCGTTCGGCGGCTGCCACATGGGCGTGACCGCGGAGAACGTGGCGGCCGAGTTCGGGATCTCGCGCGAGGACCAGGACGCGCTGGCGGTCGAGAGCCACCGCCGGGCGGCGGCCGCCGTACGGGCCGGCTACTTCACCGAGCAGATCACGCCAGTCCAGGCGCCCGCTAGGAAGGGCACCGTCGAGGTGGTGGCCGACGAGCACATCCGGCCCGACGCCACCACCGACGGCATGGCCAGGCTGCGCCCGGCATTCGCCGATGATGGCACGGTGACCGCCGGGAACGCCTCCGGCGTCAACGACGCGGCGGCCGCCGTCGTGCTCGCCAGCGCCGGCTACGCCGACAGTCGCGGCCTGGCGCCGCTGGGCCGCCTCGTCGCCTACAGCCACGCCGGGGTCGAGCCGAGGATCATGGGGATCGGCCCGGTGCTGGCGGTCAGGAAGGTGCTGGACCGGGCCGGCTTGAAGGTTGACGAGATCGACGTATTCGAGGTGAACGAGGCGTTCGCCGCGCAGGCCCTGGCCGTCGCGCGCGAGCTCGGCCTGCCGCCGGAGCGTACCAACCCGAACGGTAGCGGCATCTCTCTCGGGCACCCATTGGCGGCCACCGGCGCCATCCTGGTGGTCAAGGCGCTGTATGAGCTGCGGCGGACCGGCGGCCGGTACGCGGTCGTCACCATGTGCATCGGCGGCGGCCAAGGCATCGCGGCGATCTTCGAGCGAATGTGAGCCGCCTGCTCGCGAAGGGCGAGCGGTCCAGCCGAGAACGTCCCTGCGCCGATCGTGAACGCGCAGAGCGGGGCGAGCGGCAGCAGCGCCACGCGACGGAGCCGGCTCACCAGTACGTCTCCCCTTCGCGAGCTCTTGCTAGAGCCCTGCATCAGACGAGAGATGTCGGCCGGGCACATCCAGGCAGCGCAGTCAATCAGCTGAGCGCCGAAGGAGCGACATCGTGGAGTTCGACGTAGTCATCGAGATCCCGAAGGGCCAGCGCAACAAGTACGAGATGGACCATGAAACAGGACGGATCCGGCTGGACCGGATGCTGTCCACCTCTACCCGCTATCCGGCCGACTATGGCTTCATCGAACACACGCTCGCCCACGACGGCGACCCCGCTCGACGCGCTTGTGCTGCTCGACGAGCCGACCTTCCCCGGCTGCCTGATCTCCTGCCGGGCGATCGGGATGTTCCGGATGCGGGACGAGATGGGCAACGACGACAAGGTCCTGTGCGTGGCGGCGACGGATCCGCGGATGGCCCATCTGCGCGACATCGAGGATGTCCCGGAGTTCGATCGCCTGGAGATCCGCCACTTCTTCGAGGTCTACAAGGCGCTGGCAGTCGCCGCATCGAGGTGCGCTGACCTGCAGTTACCAGACGGCGGCTCGGATCTCATCCATCGGTCTCTCCTGGCATGTCACCGGGGCTGGCACGGGCAGCAAGACCTGGACCGTTGACTTCCACCGCGATGCCGGTCAGGACCTTCTTGCCCGCGGCCCGGCCGCCGCGCAGCCCCGGCTCCTCCAAGGGATATGCGGGTGCGTTCGCAGATCCCGACGGGCACGTCTGGATGGTCCGGGCCGAGCCGACGTAGCTGTTCGCGCGCCCCTGCGAGCGTACACGCGCAGATGCTGACGGAGAACTCGTTAATCTCCGGGTCTTCGCCGACCCGGGCCTGCGCGGCCGGCATGGGCTTACGGGGCGCCGACCTGCCCAGGGCCGCCGCCACTATCGAGCTGATCAGCTGGGCTGTCCTGTCCGGCTGGACCTGGCAGGTTTCGGCAGCGCCCAAGATGATCGCGGCGGCATCGGGCCGGGTGGTGACCAGCGCGCCCGCGATGATGTGGAGGACGAAGCCCATCCGGACGCGGTCGCAGCCCGTTGGAGGCCGTGGATGGCACGGCGGCCGAGTTCGAGCGTGGCGGCCTGGTCGCCGACGAGAAACGCGATCGCGGTCGCCCAGACCAGAGCGATGGCGCTCTGGTAGCCGAGCGCGGTGCTGAGCTCGCGGCTTTCGCGCAGGGAGGCGCGGGCCTGGCCGGGGTCGGTGTCGGCGAACGCGCCGGTAGTAAACGCGATGTTCTGTCGGGCGGCGCAGATAACCTCCTCGACCCGCCAGTCCGGG
>Ga0073928_10011501_pt1 | contig 10314 bp, 9 predicted proteins | sample PaiPotPPA55metaG_FD_76969 | JGI IMG/M metagenome (GOLD analysis project Ga0073928, IMG submission 76969) | Iron sulfur acid spring bacterial and archeal communities from Banff, Canada, to study Microbial Dark Matter (Phase II) - Paint Pots PPA... ...
CCGGCCGTCGGCTTTCTCCACCGCGACCGCCCCGGCCGCCCGGGACTTGCATTGGACCTCATGGAAGAGTTCCGCCCTTATCTGGCCGACCGGCTCGTGCTGTCGCTGATCAACCGCAAACAGGTCAGCCCGGATGGCTTCAAGACCGCCGAAGGGGGCGCCGTTGCCATGGACGACGCGACGCGCAAGGCCGTGCTCTCGGGGTTCCAGAACCGCAAGAAGGAGCAGGTCGTCCATCCGTTTCTTGGTGAGAAGGTGAGCGTCGGCCTGCTGGTGCACCTTCAGGCCCGGCTGCTGGCCCGGCATCTCCGCGGCGACCTGGACGCCTATCCGCCGTTCATCTGGAAGTGAGGCCCCCATATGATGGTGCTGGTTACATACGACGTGTCGACGACCACCGCCGAGGGCCGGCGACGGCTCACCCGCGTCGCCAAGGCCTGCCTGGATTTCGGCCAGCGGGTGCAAAATTCCGTCTTCGAATGTCAGGTCGATCCCGAGCGCTGGGCGACGCTTCGCCTGCGGCTGCTGGACCTGTACAAGGCCGACGAGGACAGCCTGCGGTTTTACTTTTTGGGCGCCAATTGGCGCCGCCGCGTGCAGCACCACGGGACCAAGGCGGCGGTCGACCTGGACGGGCCGCTGATCGCTTGAGGGGGTGCCGTTGCCTTCCGCGAACCGGCAGCGGGCGTCCAATACCCGGCGGGTTCGCGGATCGCCCAACCTGTTCTTTGACAAGTGAATAGAGCCATCGTCTCCGTCGGCCTCCGAGCCGTGTGGACCGGCAGCGTCGCGTTCGCGGCCGCCGGTGAATTGCGTCTGTCAGGCCATTGTGTTACGAACCAGCGGTCGCGCCCCCCCCCGGGCGTGTGGATTGAAACAAGGAGGCGGTCGAGGGGACGGCGGCGGTGGTGATGTCGCGCCCCCCCCGGGCGTGTGGATTGAAACCGAACGAGAGCGGATGGGCTAGTCGCGTTCCTCCGTGTCGCGCCCCCCCCGGGCGTGTGGATTGAAACTCAAACCGGCGACGCTTGTTTCCCCAGCGCCGCTGTCGCGCCCCCCCCGGGCGTGTGGATTGAAACTCGGCGGCGACGTCGCCCCGGGGGGGCCGAGCGGGTCGCGCCCCCCCCGGGCGTGTGGATTGAAACCAACTAAGCCCGGGTAGCTGTTGTGGAAATCCACCGTCGCGCCCCCCCCGGGCGTGTGGATTGAAACAATGCCGGCGCTGGGGTGTGGGACGGAGTGCGATGGTCGCGCCCCCCCCCGGGCGTGTGGATTGAAACCAATGAGGGCAGCGTGGCCGGCTTTGGGTCGATCGTCGCGCCCCCCCCGGGCGTGTGGATTGAAACACCATCGCCCTCTTACCTGCGACCTGGCCACGGAACGTCGCGCCCCCCCCCGGGCGTGTGGATTGAAACTGCACGAAGCCAACTTTGGGGACGGGATGTTTGGCGTCGCGCCCCCCGGGCGTGATCGACTCGCGCTCAAACCGTTCTTCCGTAGTTGCGGGCCAGGGTCACGAGGTCGGCAAAATCGACCTTCCCGTCGTAGTTGAAGTCCCCCTGGTCCCAGTTGGCGTTGCTCCGCCCGTAGTTGCGGGCCAGGGCAACCAGGTCGGCAAACCCCACTTGCCCGTCCAGATTCGCGTCTCCCACGACGGCGTACTTCAAAAGTACCGCGTTCGCGCCCAGCCCCTGGATGACGTGGTCGGCCGAGTCCCCGTACCCGATCGCGTGCTTGGCGTCCGCGGCGGAGCTGAACAGGGTGCCGGAGGAGAGATACGACCGCAGGGTCGCCATTGGGTCAGCCGCCCCGGTGTAATCCACGTTGATGCTTCCGATGCCCAGGTCCAGCTTGGAGCCGGCGGCGAGGCTCACGGATTGGGCACGAATGTTCAACCTCGCACCGGCGGCCGACGCGAGGATGCTCCCTTGGTTAATCAAGGCGGTGACAAGGATGTTCATCGTCTGTCCCGCTACCTCCGTGATCGTGCCCTGGTTGATCAGTGTACCGGTACCGCTGATCTGGCTTGTCACCGCGGCACCCGCCGCCCCGTCCACCGTTATTGATGGTCCAATCGTCAGCGTGGGCGGATCAGTAACTCTGAGCAAGCTGAGGGCGTCGCCATTGACGTGGCCGGCCAACAAGACCTGCCCGCTGCCGGAGATCGTCTGCGTCCCAATGAAATTGACGCCCGCATCCTCGGATGCCGTCAGCGTGGCATTCAACGTGAGCCCGTCGCGGACGTCCAGGAAAGTTGAGGGTACGGTGATATTCGTATCGAGGGTGACGCCATCAAGACCTGTTTCGCCGGTAATAGCGAGCGCTGCTCCGCCCGACGCGGTTATGGTGCCTCCGATGATCTTGCCCCCGTTGGGGACGTTCCAGGTTCCGGTCGCCGCCGTAAGGGCCAGGGTGCCCCCGGTGTTGTTCAGAGTGCCGTTCAGATTGACCGTTCCGCCGGAGCGGTTGAAGGTCCCCAGGGCCGCGAGCGTGAACGTGCCGCCCAGGCTTACGGTGCCGTTACTAGAACTCAGCGTCCCCGCGTTGGTCCAAGAGGGACCGTCAAGCCACACCGTCCCGGCCCCCGAGGCCGAGAGCGTCGCACCGGCTGCGTTTTGCAAGTTGATCAGGTGCAGGGTGCCGGCGGTGGCGATCATCGTACCCTGGTTCACAATGGCCGGGCCGTTGATGCCATTCAGAGTGATCGTTTGGCCCGTGACATCCGCGCTGATCGTCCCCTGATTGACGATCTTGTCCGGACTGAAAGCTCGTATGATATCGAACGCTCCGGCACCGGGGCCGCCATGGACGGTGATCCCTGTCCCCATTGTCAGGGTGATTGGCCCGCCTCCGGTCAGGTCATAACCGGTGCCGAGGCTGCCGTAAGGACTGGCGAACACCAACTGCCCATTGCCCGAGCACGACTGGGTGTCGTCAAAAAGGACCGATGCCGCTCCGAGCAGTGTGAGCGATCCGTTGAGAGTCAGCCCGTGGAGCACATGCAGGTTCACCCCTTGAACGCTCAGGTCCGAGCCCAGCGTTATGCCGTCGATGGTGGATGACGCCGTGCCGGTCAGGGAGCCGATGCCCGTGGAAGTATAAGTTCCCCCCAGGAGCGTGCCCCCGGCCAGATTGAGGTTGCCGGTAAACTGGGCGGTGGTGGCGACCGCCAGGGTGCCGCCGCTCAGCTTCAGGCCGTCGGCGCTGACGAGACTGTGGATGGTTTGAGTGCCGGAGGCAAGTTGGATAGTGGGGTTCCCGGCAGCGTTGATGATCACATCGTCCGATGCCGCGGGAAGCTGCCCGCCCCAATTGGCTGGGTCGGTCCAGTTGACGCGGTCGCCGCCGCCGGTCCAGGAGACCGAGAGCAGCCGGCGGGGTTCAAGGATTTCGACCGCGTACCCGTCGCGGGATTGGATGGCGGCGGCCGAGCAGGGCCGAGCGGCCATCGGTAAGCGGAGCGCGCGGGAGGCGTGGCACTTCTTGTTGGACATCAGGTTCCCGGTAAGTGACTCCGAAGAGACGAGCGGGACACGGCCCGCTTAGCTCTGGCGGAAGGGATGTCGCACAACCTACGGGACTGGCGCTCAAATCAATAGTGACGAAATCTGAAATGCGGACTGAGCCATCACCACGAACGAGCGCGAAGCCCTCCCCGTGGTTCGTTGCCAACACCGGGATGGGGAATTCGAGTCGGCGACGGTGCGCGATGCCGTGGCCCGGCTGGGCGTGGCCGACGTTCGCGCCTTCGGCTTGACCTGGGAGGACTGCGAGCGCCTGCTGCACGACCTGGGCTATGCGGCACACGTCGATATCGTCGCCGCGTGACAAGCGCCGGGGCGGGACGTTTGGCTTCGATGTTCGCGCCGCCCGGCTTTCCGAGCCCCACGTCGCCGCCGCGTTCGATATCAGGCGAACGACAGCGGCCTGCCGTCTTCGCCCAGGGGCCGGAAGTAGCCCTTGATACACGCGACATTCCGGACGCACAGTTGGATGTGGTTCTTTGCGTGGAAGCCGGCGTCTTCATAAATCGGGTTGCCTTCGATAAAGGCGGCGCGAACCGTGTCGAACGGTGGCTCGCCCCGCTCCTGCCGCGTCGCATGCAACATCTCAATTACCGCGCAATCGAGCCGGCGAAGAGGCCGATCCTGCCCGCCGGAGTTCCGGGGCAACGGCTCTCCGGCTTCCTTATGCAGCAGGACGAGATCATCGTATGCCTGCTTGACCATTCCAATGAATCCGCTATCAAGCAGGTTCAGGCAAAAGCCAAGGTCAATAATCGCGCCGACGACCATCGGCCGTCTGAGCCTCCGCTTCCCCGATTGCGTTCTGTCGCGGACTTCGCGTGCGAAGTCGTACGCCCGCCGGGCGTTGTGCTCCCAAAAGTAAACGCCGTGGCCGAGCCAGTCATAGTCGTTTTCGCTAGAGGTCAGCGAGCTCCTGCCGGCCAACACCCGCTCGGCCACGGACGCATCGCACCCGTGGTAGCCGAGGACGAATGTAGTCGAGGCGGGATTCAATCAGCGATACGGTCGAGCCAGTCGAACGCCACCCTTCGATGACTTGTGTTTCTCGAGGATGCCGGCCTTGACGAGGAACTGCCGGGCTTTGGCGGGCGTGTTGTACTTCTTCCGCACGGCCGCCGACGCCTTGCGGTAATTGCGAACAAGTTGCTCGACCGGTTGCGTCATCTCTGAAGATTATCGGCGCGCCCGAGCGCTTTGTCCATCGTGCGGGTGCGACGGGAAGGCGGCAGGACCGGAAGAGCTTCATTCGATCATCGACTCACCAGCCCCGAATTCACATCCCGCAGATGCTCGTAACGCCCGGATCCCGACACAAGCCCCGGTTTAGTTCCCTTGATGCATCCCCAACTTTGATGCCAACGCCCATGATCAGGGCTTATAGCTGACTTTAAGTTCTTCCGATCATCGATAGTGGGTAAGACCGATTGAACTTGCGACCCCTTCGCATGCCTGATTTGCGACCCGTTCGCACGGCCCGGTAAGATGGATTGCTCCGGCGTAATACCGATGTCTGATGTCGACGTTTTGAAATCACGGCTTCCTGAGTGGAAGGATCGCTTAAGCGGCAGCGATGTGCATTCGATCGGCCCGCAAATCGCGCGCTTGCTGTGGCGGTCTGCGTTCTACCGGAGCTTGAACGAGTCCAGGCGCTTTCTCCCGGACGGGACGGAAGGCCGTAAGCGGGCGAATGAATCGCTTCACGAATTAATCGACGATGGCTATTTCATCGCCAATTTAACCGCGCTACGAAGGCTCCTTGACAAGGGCTCCACATCCGGGCTGCGGGGTGTCTATTCGCTTCTTGGGTTGATACGAGACGTCAGGGATAACGTGATGTTTATCACGCGAGCGAACGTACTTGAGGCGCGCGGCTTGGAGTACGACTTCGAGCCGATCAGGCAGCGAGCTCGTGAGGACGCGTGGCAGGGGGCAAAGGCGAAGGGCGACCAAGCGTTTTTCATCTCGCCCGATGGATGGGCTGAGTCCGAGTACTGGCACCGGGTCATGGATCGGTTATGCGGGGTGGAAGCAGACAACCGTAGTAGCTGCGACACCCCCGACCAGAACAAATTGGAATGGTTGCTGAACGAGCTGGAGGGACGCGGTCGCAACGTGCAGGGCTGGGTCGACAAGTTCGTTGCGCATGCTGCGTCACCGGTGAGCAGGCAAACGCTGCATCTCGAGCAGCAATCCATGAGCCTGGCGAAGCTATGGCTCGCCGAGCGGGTGGTGGTTCGGACCGCGAGTTTCGTCTCACACAATTTCGTGAACGGCACTAATATCGGCGGCGTTCCGGTTCCGCAGTTCGATCAGTTCGCTCACCTCGATGGACCTTTCATCCATGCCTCCGCGCTGCCGGCGATGCACCGGGCTTGGCGTCAACATTGCAACGAGATCAGTTCCTGTGAGAATTGGTTTTGGGATAGCGCCTTGGCAGATGCGCCTGATGTCTGGAAGGACCACGACGAGTGAGGACGCTAGGTGTCAGAAGTGGCGATGGATTGTCTCGACGATGCATGATTCCTAAATGCGGAGTCGTTGGCGCCGGATGCACGGGGGCGCTCGACGACGATCTGCATGAACAGGCTCGTATATGCTTTTCGACCGGGTATCTGATTCGCTCACCCTTGATGCCTGTTCCGAGCTCTCGCTGCTTCAAGAGAACCACTCGATTGCATTGGAGATTCGTGGCGTAGTCGAAGGATTAAAGAGGCTCGGCGCGAGCATCAACCCGTCGAGTCGGCTGCACCAGTACGCGAATATGTTTGATGCTGGCGAGGATTCGGCTACCTTCTCACTTGACCGAGCGCTACTGGAGTCATCGCAGTTTCTTGCCATTCATCGCGCCCTTTCCACGATGAGCGATCCAAGGCCATGGCTTCCGACACTGAACGCGGCGTGCTGCGGACAAGCGCTCGCGACAAACGTTCGATCCGATTCGAGGGCGCGTAGTGATCAGTTCGAATTGTTTACAATGGCGTGTCTCACGATGGCGGGCTTTCGGGCCGTACCGAGCGAGCCCGATTTGCGAGCACACATTGGGCGGGATGAGGTCGCATTTGCTGCGAAGCGCCTTCGCGCAATTCCCAAGTTTCGGCGCAATCTTCATGACGCTTGCGCGCAGCTCGCAAAGCACAAGATTCGTGGCTTTGCCGTGGTTGACCTCTCATTCGTCAACCTGATCCCGAAACCCGTGTATGTGCGCCGCCTTGAACCACAGCAAGCCCTCGCAGCCGTGTTGCTGAACGGATTCGCGGAGGAGCATCAAAGAGATATTCTCGATGCTACGAGGCGGCCCGAGGTCTTTGGTGTGCTCCTTCATGCGTCTGTGACTGGCCGGTCGATCCAACCCACTGCGCGATTCGTGTCCAGACGTTGGATACTTTGCGCTGCTGCGGATTCAGAAGTAGCGCGGCGGCTCATAACGGCGTTCCAGTCATTAGGGCGACCAACCCGTGCTGAATGAGAAGTCGCGATGCTGGCTTCCTAGCAGGGGATCTATTGGTCGGGCCGATGCCGGAGCCGATTCAGGCGCAGGAGATTCCCCAGCACCAACTGATCCACCCTCCCCCTTTCCGCGGCCAGCCCGTGCTCCGCCGGGAGCGGCTGGCCGGCACCGGTGTCCAGCCAGACCTGGGCCCAGTCTTCGGACCAGCCGCCCTCCGGATCGGTCGCGCCGTAGGCTGCGAGGACAGCGCGGTCGAGCTTTTCGTGGGCGAGCTTGAGCCATTGGGGACGCTCGTTGTAGAGGTTTGTGAGGGTGCGTTTTTTCAGGCGCGGGTCTTTGGCGGCGAGGGCCATGATGGCGGAGCGGCGGATGAGCGGGCGGGCGTCAGGCGGAACGTCGGCGAAGTTGTCTGCCGCGTCGACCTTGGCCGCTACCTGCTCGATCCACTCCGGCTGACTTCAGCCACCGCTCACGCAATTCGTTCAGGTTCTTCGCCGCCGCACTCGCAGAGATTTAATCGAAAAGACCAGCCGACTCGACCCGCCGGACACTCTCGGCGAGTTCGGGCCAACGTTCGACGAAGGGCACGGCGGAAATTCGCCCGAGCTCGCTGGGCTCGATCTTGTGCAGGCCACCGCCGTAGACGCGGCCCTCGCCGCGGAGCTCGTGCCCGGTGACTTGTCGGAGGAGAGCATGCACGTCCGCGCCGCGCTGCGGATGGCGACGGAGCATCGTCGCCAAAGCGCGGAGCGGATAGAGAAGCAGGTAAAGGTTGGTCGCGATTGCCGTCGAGCGGTTCCAGATGAACCGAAACGGCTGCTTGTCGTGCGACCCACGCCCCATATAGGTGCACAGAAATGGCGGCGGGTCGCGCTGCTCCTGCTTGTACCACGGCGCGCGCTTCCCAACGAGGTAGCCGTCCCTAATCCCTCGGAGTTCGGCAGTCTTCAGGTATTCCCAGAGCGCCGGGTACCGCGCCTCCACAACGTGCTCGGGCAGATCGCAATCAATCACGCAAAGTTGCGGCTCGACGAGCGGATACCCATCCTCGTCCGCCCCAATGACCGTTTCCTTGAGGCGGCGCGGGCTGGGAAGGATAGGCCTCAGGTACCTGTCAGGTAGCCCACGGGACTTGGCATCGGCGCGATCCAGCACGAAGAAGCTATTGTTCCCGGTCGCGATGCCGCGCTGAATGCGGAAGAAGTCGGCGAGCGTTGCGCCACCGTCGTCTGGCGACGTCCGCCGGTCGTTCTTCTGATGGCTTGGGAAAACGGTCCACTTGCGCGCGTCGCGGAGCAGGTCCAGCAAGACCGATTGGCGCGCCTGCGGCTCCGCAATCGTTCCGCCGAAGGTGAACTCGACCGCGTGGTCTCGGGCAGGAGCCGCCTTCCGGAACACCAGGACAGCCGACGAAACCAGCGCATCGCCGAACTGGACGTCGTCAGGATCAAACCGATGGGCGCGGATCAGGGTGACTCGATTGGCCAGAAAGCGCTTAAGCGCCGTCCCGTAGTTCACGTCCATGAACTCCGAAGGAATGAGCCACGCGGCCACACCACCTTTCTCCATCCAGGCCGTTGCCAGCAAAAGAAAGTAAACGTAGAGACCTGCCAACCCATTCACCTCGACGCCCGCGATCTCGCGCGCGAGCCCTTGAAGCCGTTCCTTTTCCTCGGGGTCGAGATGATGGTGCCGGACGTAGGGCGGATTGGCCAGGATGACGTTCGGGGCGGGCGGCCGAGAGCCGTTTCCAACGATCCGGGTGAAGTCGCCATGCACGACCTGAAGCCCGGCGTCCCGCCAGAGCTCGCGAGCGGCCTGGCAGAACTCCCGATCGATTTCGACACCGACGGCACTCTTGATCGCCTCTTGGCCGAAGACGGCTAGCGCTGCCGAGAAGAAGCTGCCGGTACCGATAGCCGGGTCGGCGAACTGAATTGGGCCGGCTCGGCGGTCCATGAGCGATCGAACGTAGACCGCGATTTCAAGTGCAAGGGAACTCGGTGTGGCAAACTGACCACAACGGTTTCGGTCCGCCGTCGACCGCCGGGAATCGATCCGCAGTTGCAGCGCTTGGCGGCGCCCCTCGGCAGCGGTGGTGTCGCGCGCAATCATGCGGTTCAGAGTCCCAGCTTCAAGAGATCCTCGATCCGATGTTCCCACGCCCAGTCTAACCCTTCGGCGGCCTCGTAGCCAAGGTAATCAGTGCCGAAATAGCCGCAGAGGAATAGTATGAACGGAACGCGCTTCCCGTAGGTCGCCTGAAGCTGGTGAATCTTTGTGGCCTCCTCTTTCCGCCGCTTGTTCGTATTGGTGAAGTCACCCGCTGATTTGGCCTCGATGAGGATGGGCAGTCGATCCCTGCGGAACCTCCTGGGCTGGATCACCACATCGATCGGGATATTCACGACCACGGTCTTGCCGACGGGAACGTTCAGGCGATAGGTATACGTCGCGGGTTCCATCTGCTTGAGCGGCTTGCCCGGCGGGTGGGCCAACCTTCGATATGCGAGCTTGTCGAGGAAGTCGCCGATCAGAGCGAGCTGCCGCTGTTCCTGAGCGTTTCGCATGATCGGATTTGCGACCGCACTACACAGGCGATCTGCGATGATCGTGGCCGCCCGTTCGCGTTCATGTTCGGTCGGGACCGCGCCGGCGTCGAGCCACGGGAAAATGTCGCGGTCCAGCAGGCGGGTCAGCACGCCGCACACGGAGTTCAGGTGCCCGGCCAGCAATTCCGGTTTCATGCGCGACGCGAGCTTGCCCTCCTCCATGCTGCCAATCAAAGACTTGTTGGCGCTCGCCAGTCCGACCAGGCGGTCAACCGCCAGCGGGGGAGCCGTACACATGCGGAGCGTTGGCAGAACGCTCGGAGTGGCTCGGAGCATTTCGGGGTTGAGGCCCCGAAGATCATTCGTGGCGAGCAGCGCCGCCTTCACGTGTTCGGTGGTCTTGACTCGCGTCGACCTGAATGTCTCCGGCGCGAAGCGCATGAACCATTGATTGAATTGGTCCACGGAGGCGGCGATGTCGGCCTTCCACAGATGCGGCTTATCGGCGTTAATCTTCATCAGGACAATCCGTCTCCTGATCTAGGCGGCGTCTTTCCACTTCTCAACGAGACGTTCGGCTTGTTCGGGCGGCGCGACGGCGGACATGCGGGAGACAGCCCTCCGGGATGAGGCAATGCCGGTATCCTACGGCGGCCGGGCGCGGCCGCAAGGGAGCGCGCGGTCAGCTCGAGGATGAGGACAGGGCCATCGCATTTGGAATATCACATTATTGCGCTTGCGCCTTCGGATCGTGCCTGTTAGGCTTCGCCTTGGTTTTGGAAGGCGA